>Ga0335069_10012737_pt1 | contig 11818 bp, 15 predicted proteins | sample Lox_Sample_11_FD_206714 | JGI IMG/M metagenome (GOLD analysis project Ga0335069, IMG submission 206714) | Soil microbial communities from Loxahatchee National Wildlife Refuge, Florida, United States - Lox_Sample_1.1 | ecosystem: Environmental > Terrestrial > Soil > Wetlands | place: USA...
TCCTGCTCGGACATGACCGCGTGGGCTCTGTCGAGCTGATCGGTGAAGCCTTTGATCGGGCCTCTACCGGCCAGCAGGACAGGAAGCATCTCCACGCCGGATCGACCGAACAGATCGAGCGCGAGCTTGGCTCGTTCGGCGGGGTTGGCTATCGCCTTGAAGCCGTCCGAGAGGCGCAGGAACGCCTCGACAGGGTCGGCCGACAGACGCCTGGCGTCCTGCGCAGAGATCCCGAGCAGCTGAAGGGCTTTCACCGCCTCCTTCTGACCGCCGATCCCGTTGGCCAGGTGCGTCTGGAAGCGGAAGAAGATGGTCGAGAGGTCGCCCGTATCTCCGCCCAGCTGCTTGACGGCAAACTGGAGGCGCTGGATGTCCTCCAGGCCCCTCGAGCCCATCAGGCCTGCCCGCTCGGCCGCCAGATGAAAGCCCTCGCCGAGCTCGGCGACGCGACTGGTCAGATCCCAGATGCCCTTTGCCGCCCCTACGACCGCGGCGCCCGTGATCAGACCGCCGAGAAGCTCGATCTTCTTCAGCTTCTCGAAGGCGTGGCCGAGTTTTTCCGTGCGCGTGCCGATCGCCTCGATCGTCGCGCCCACCTTGCGCAGGGGGGCGGTGGCCCGGTCAAGGGCCTCGATGATGAGACTAAGCTTCAGATCCTTCATCGATGCGACGCGCCTGACGGTGCCAAAACTCGATTTCGTCGGCGTCCAGGCTCAGCAGAGCTTCTGGCTGGAAGCCGAAGACGTGGGCTAGGTCCCCGAGGAGGAAGCTCCAACCTTCAGGGAATCGGGCAAAAAATCAGCGATGGTCTCCGAAAGGCCCGCGATGTCCTCGGCGTCCAATAGGTCGATCACCCGAGCATCCAGGCCGGTCAGGCGCGACAGAAGACCCAGCGTCTTGCCGGGCTTGCCTTCCATGGCCTCCAGCCAACGGATGTCGGAGCCGTTGATGCGCCGCAGCTGCACCTCGGAGGTGACGTCCTCGATCGTCTCGGCGCTGCCCTGGATGCGGCGCTTCTGAACGATCGGGTGGACGAGCTGATAGGTCGTCGCCGCGTCCATCCTACAGGATCTCCTCGGCAGGCGGTCCGGTGAAGACCACCTTCGCCTTCCCGTCCTTCTGGCTGATCTTCGGCGGCTCCGAGCACCAGCCGTTCTGGATCGACCAGGTCTGGCCCGTGTCGGCCTTGAAGTTGATCGTGGCGCCGGTGACGTTGCGCAGGCTGTCGACGGCGAAGCCCGCATCGATGGCGACGCTGACCTCCAGCTTCGATTCCATCACCTGCTCCTGGTAGCCGTGGACCTTGGAGCCCTTGACGACTTGGCGGTTGACGCCGCCGGGATCGAGCGTGGCGTCATCGCCCGAGAGGAGGGTCACGCCGTCGACGATCACGTCGACCAGGCCGAGGATCTTCGCCATGGGTGGTCAGGCCCTCCTTAGAAGCCGAATTGGATCTGGCCGGCGAAGATCCGGAAGCCGGAGACGATGTCCGGCGGGATCAGCGCGTTGACGCGGCTGGGATCGGTCTGGTCGCGCTCGACGATCAGCAGCTGCTTGAACTCGTCGATGTTCTCCACGAGGCCGGCCGCCTCCCAGCCGCGGGCCAGAGAGACCAGCTCGGCCGTCAGCGTAGAGGGCGTAACGATGGCCTGCCCCGGCGCGATGGCGATGCCGTCGTCGGCGAGCTTGTGGCGGGGGAACTTCTGGGCGAACCGAGCGCGCAGGGTGAAGCGCAGGTATCCCAGGGTCATCATGGTGTTGACGTCCAGGTAGGACGTGTCGGGGAAGCCCTGGGCGTTGAGCTGGTAGGTGGTGATCGGCCGCTCCAGCAGCACATTGCCGCCGGAGTCGACCGTGTGGGTGGAGATGCCGTCGTTCAGCAGCGCGTCCCGCTGGGCGCGCGTGAACCGCTCGGTGGAGTTGGCGCGCGCGTCGCCGGCCAGCGCCAGCGTCTGGAACGGCCGCGCCGGATCGATGCCGCCATAATAGGCGATCGTCGCGGCGTCGCGCGCCGCGCGCTCCCAGCTCGTCGCAGGCCCGACCGCCTCGCTGATCGAGAGGTCCGGGCTGTTCTGTCCCTGGCCGAGTGTCGCGAGGGCCCCTTGGCTGCCCTTGGCCGAGGCGTAGGCGACACCCTCGATCTGCTCCAGCGGCCCGCGGCGGTTGGCCAGCTCGGTGGTGATGAGGCCGAGGTTGGTCCCGTCGGTCCAAGGGAACATGATGACATGCCACTGCTTGTCGCCGAGGGCGGCGATCGCGGCCGTGGCGTCCGGGTTGCCGGCGCCGGCGACGCCGGCGGCCAGGGTGATGGCCAGCCCGGCGGGCATGACGTCGCTGCTCGCATAGTTGAGCCGGAAGTCGACGTCGTTGCCGGTCAGGCCCTTCCAACGCACCGTCGACGTCACTACGGAGCCAGCCACGCCGGCCGTGACCGGCAGGTCGGCGTTGGCGTTGATCGCCGCGCCTAGCGCGGTGGCGACCTGGGCGGTGGTCATCCCGCCGGCGATGGCGACCTGGACCTGAGTCCCGGCGACATAGAAGGCCAGCGTCCCGGCCGCGGTCGGCGCGGCGGTGACGGTGTGGGTGTAGGTCGCCGCCGTCCCCGCGCCATTCTCGGCCGCGGCCATGGCCCAGGTCTCGGTGGTGGGGTTGCAGGCGAGCGCCGCGCGGATCTGCCGGTCCAGCATGGAGCCGCGGCCGAAGAGCGCCACGCCATCGGTGGGATTGAAGATGCGCACGGGAACGGCGGTGGCCTGCGATCCCGCCGCGAGCTTCTGGCCGAGGATCATGATCCGCAGGGACCAGGGCGCGAGGCTCTTCTGGGCGCGGACGTTGGAGAACTCGACGTATTCGCCGGGCGTCCGGATGCCGATCGGGATCGAATTGAAGCTGAGCATGCTCAGGCGTCCTTCTTCGGCTCAGGCTTGGCGGAAGGCGCAGGGGCCGCGGCGGAGGCGGTCTGGACCACCTCGATGTCGCCGGCCTGCAGGGCGCGCTCCCAGTAGCTGTTCCAGGTCACTTCCTCGCCTTCGGCGGCGAGCAGGGGGAAGCCCACGACCGGATGGCGCATGCGCCGATCGGGCGCGGGGCGGATGGTGCGGACGTCGGGCGTCGCGGTCATGCGTCTTCCCCGTTGATCTGGATGGAGTCGGAGGCGATCGCGGCGGCGTCCTGCGGGAGGGGCTGGTCGCGATCGACGTGGCCGTAGGGGGCCGGGTCCCAGTTGATGTGCAGACGGTTGAAGTCGCCGAGCTCCTTGCCGGGCGGCGTCGCGAAGTCGATGGCGGTGTCGAAGCTCACCGCATAGATCGAGAGCTGCTTGACCTTCGGGATGTCCGCCGTCTCGACCGGAAGGATGCTCGACGGCTCCAGGGCGCGGATATCAAGGCCCAGCGTCTGGCTGGCGAGGATCTGCAGGGCGTCGACGGCGAGCTGGTAGGAGCCGGGCTCCGAGGCCGAGCCGCCATGGCGGCGCGCCTGCTCGTTGCGCAGGTTCTCGGCCGCCACAACCACACCGAAGACGCAATGGACGCGCCAGAGTCCGCTGGCGAGCCGCTCGGTCTTGTGCGCGCCGCCGAAGACGGCCCAGCAGGCTGGATATTGGATCACCTGGCTCGACAGATATTCGTCGAAGTTCTTCGGCCAGGTCTGGAGCGTCCGGTAGGCGTAGGGGATGATCCCCTCGTCGCTCGCCGCCTTCAGCCGGGCCAGGATGGCGTTTTCGACCACGCCGATCATGCCGCCAGCGCCTTGCGCAGATAGAGGCCGACCTGGTCGGCGATGTTCACCCGGTCGTCCTCGGAAACGCCCAGGTAAGGCCGCGCCGGGATCGCCACGCTGGCGACGCGCCGCCAGCCGACGCCGGGGATCTGGAAGGTGAGGTAGCCGCCGGCCTTGGCGCGGATGATCCCGCCGAACTGGTGGATGGCCGCATAGATCAGGTTCGAGCCCACTTCGGTCTTGCGGTCCTCGGCGTCGTGGGTGATCGAGTCGCGCAGGTGGGCGTGGTCGACCAGCGTCTTGCCGCCCTTCACCAACGCGCGGATCGAGGGCTTCCAGGGCGTCCCGTCGGGCGCGAGGCCGGTGCGGAAGCGGGCGCGGGTGCTCGACTCCAGCACGGCGCCGACGCGGTTCATCAGCACGCGGGGATGCTGGGTCGCATCGGCGGCGCGGGAGAGAGCGGCTTCGGTCTCGCGGAGGCCTTCCGCGCGGACGGTGAGGGTGACGCCGGCCATTAGAGGTCGACCGTGCTGCAGCGGGTGAACATCCGCTGATTGCTCTGGATCTCGATCACGTCGGCGCGGCTGGGCGGCTCGATCGAGGCGACGTCGATCTTGATCTCGCCGCGGGCGATCGACTTCAGCTGGGCGATCGCCGCGTCATGGCGCTTGATCACGATCTCAGGCGCCTGGTCGGAATAGAGCCGGAAGCGGGCGATGTCGCAGGCGATGTCGGTGAGCAGCGGCGGCGCGGCCGAGAGCGGCAGCGCGTACTTGGCCGCCACATAGCCATCGACGATCGAGCTGGCCGCGTCCAGCGCCGGCTGGGCCACCGTCGGGTCGATCTGGTCGGCAGGCGGCGTCGAACGATCGGTGAGCTGGATCAGCTCCCGTTCGCCGAACCGCGCGACCAGGTCGGAAACGACGGCGTAGGCCATCTCAACCGATCAGAAGGTGGAAGAAGCGGACGCCGATGAGGACGGCGCAGCCCCCGAGGATCAGCCCGGAGACGAAGGCGTGGCTCTTCTCCCAGGCGCGGGCGAGACCGATATCCTTCAGCACGTCCGCCTCGGCCTTGGCGCCGATCGCGCCGAGGTGCGCGAGGAAGGACTGGCCCGCGGCCTTCGCGCTGGCGGGGGTCGGCGTGGCCGGCGTGGCGGCCGCGGCCTCGGCTTGGGTGACGTCGGTCATTTCCGGGGGGTCCTCCGGGGCGGGGAAGGTTTGGGTGACGCCGGCGCCAGCACCTCGCGCTCGGCCTCGGTCAGGCCGTCGGAGCCCACCACATCGACCGCGACGTTCGGGTCCCGGACCAGCTCGCGCAGGGCGTCCCGGTCGAAGGTCCGCGCGTCGGCGAAGATCACGAGCTTGCCGCCGGCCATGCGCCGCGCCGGGCCTTCCGTGAAGACCAGGCCGCCTCGGTGGTAATCCGAGCGGTAGGTGCTGAACCGGTAGTGGCTCACCGGCTCTAACCGAGCCAGTCGACGACCAGCAGCTCGGCCGACTTGTACCAGATGTTGGACGCGCCGGCGGCGTTGAACTGCGCCTCCAGGAGTGCGCGACCGGCGGATTCGAGTGTCGGTCCAACCGCCAGCAGTTTGGGCCTCACGCCGATCGGGCGCCCATAATCGGCCTTGAGGCCCATCATGCTGGCGCGCGCGGCGGCGTAGTTGGCCGCCGTCAGATCGAGGGTCGAGCCGTAGGCGAACTGCGGGAAGCCATAGCCGACGTTGTGCCGGGCATCGACGCCGTAGATGAATTCCTTGCGCAGGAAGACGTTCTCGTCGTCGACCCGGTCCTTGGCCACGAAATCGAAGGGCTGGCGATCCTGCCAGATGATCGGCTTCAGCGGCCGGGAGTCGTCGATAAGGAACCAGTTCGGGTGGCCGCCGCCGGCCCCGTCGCTGTTGGAATAGGTGGTCGGATTGCCGTTGGCGTCGATCGCCGGGTGCGCCTGGCTGAAGAACGGCTGGCCGTCGAAGCAGAGGTTGTTGAAACCGCCGGGCAGCATCCCCCAGGTGAGCAGCTCTCTATGGGCGACCGTGGCCATGCCCATTTCGGCGAAGAGCGTCCCATAGATCCCGAGGTTGTCGTCCAGGATGTCGTTCCGCGGCACCCCGATGGTGTTCTCATAGTCCTTGTTCTTGATCGTGTAGCCGGACTGCGAGATGTTGTTGACGACGCGATCGCCGAGCCATTCCCGCACGTTCGGGATCTTGCCCAGCCAGCCATATTCCTCACGGCCCGTTTCCGACGGGACGGTGGTCGAGACGCGTTGGGATGTCGCCTCCGCCTGAGTGATCCCACCCTCGAACGCGGCCTTGAAGCCGATGCCGAGGGTGACGAGATTGCCGCGGTTGATGATCACGGGTGACCGGCTCCTTTAGAGCGAAGAGGGTTAGACGATCGGGAAGGGCGCCTGGCCGACGCGGACCCAGACGCCGGTGGCGTCCACGTCCATGACGAGGCCCGCCACCGATCGCGTGCTCGTGCCGCTCGTCTTGGCCACCGTGTGGTCGTCGACGATGTAGCAGTTGGTGAGGATGCAGGTCTGATCGATGAGATCGCCTGCCGCGGAGTTGTCGAACCGGTAGATCCCCGGCCGCACCTCGACCGTCAGGGCGCCCGCGGCGCCGGCGGTGTTGTCCACCGTGGTCGTGCAGACGCCGTCGGCCTTCAGCGTGGTCGAGACCGAGCCCGGCACGGCGTTGCCCGCCGCATTCAGGCAGGTCAGGCCTCCGAGGTAGATCTTGGTCGCCGCCTCTACCGGGCGGCTGAAACGGTCGCCGCCGCGGCGGACGGTGTTGCGTTCGGCGCTAAGCGCGGCCATGGGCGACTTCTTCCTTCTTCGTCTTCAGGAATTTCTCGGGCGCGAGGCCGATCGACCGGCAGAAGGCCGTCTCCTCGTCGGTGAGGGTGACCGATTCCGGATCGACCCGGCCCGCTGCCGCCGTGACGGCGGCGGCGGCCACCACCGGCGCGGCGCCGATGAAGGCCCCAAAGCCGGCCAGGTCCTTGCGGGCGTAGCCCAGACCCCAGTCGCGGTTGGCCGGCGTGAGCTTGCCTGAAGCGATGGCCTGGTCGACGGCCTCGGTGGCCTTTTCCTCGACGGCCGCGGTCTCCAGGGCGGCGATCCGCGCATTGGCGGCCTGCAACTCGGAGAGCGGGGCGAACTTGCTGGGGTCGGGGACCCCGGCGGCGACGGCCGCCGTCGCGGCGGCCACGATCTGCTCGCCCGTGGCGCCCGCCTGCAGCTTCAGCGCCGCGCCGACGGCGGTCTGATTGGCCTGGAGGGCGGAGGCGGCCGCGACGCACTCTTCCAGGGTCGCGGTTTCGCTAAGGCCGAGGGCCTTGGCGAGGGCTTTCAGGTCCATGGAGCTTCCTTGAGGGTCGGCGCTGGCCACGGCGGCCAGCTCGGTGATGGCGGGAAAATTGGTCAGCGCCCCGTGCAGGATGCGGCTGACGTCGCCGCTCGCCTTGTCGAAGGTGAAGACCGGGCTGAAGTAGCGATATTCGCGCGCCTTCAGCTTGGCCTGGGCGGCATCGGTCCAGGCCACGTCGGCGACGATGAAGCCGCCATCGACGCGCAAGTTCGAGAGCCAGCCGGACGCGGGCGCGCGGCGGCCGACGCCGTCCTTGGCGCCGAAGAGGGTCTGGTGGTCATAGTCCACGGGGATCTCGGCGGCGCCGGCCGAGGCCTTGGAGGCCTCGACGATCGCCTGGGCGTGGGCGGCGTCGCGGATGTTCCACTTACGGCCATCACGCGCGGCGATCGGCCCGATCGGCAGCAGCTGCAGGGTCTTGACCGGCTCGCCCGTCGCGCTGGCCGCGGCGATCGGCTCCGCGAAGGCGGCTCCGGCGGCGAGCAGGCGTTGAAGGGCGTTGCGTGTCACGAGCGGACAATCGCCGCGCCGAAGAGGCGCAAACACCCTGAACTAATTCAGGGTGAACGACGCAATGAAGCGCGCGTGATCGCCCTCTTATCCGTCCGAAAGGCGGTTCTGAGAAGGCCCCCACGAGGACTCCGATCGGAATCCCGACCGCTCGAGCCGGTGATTATGCGATTATGCGAGCAGGCGGCCGCTCAGGCCGCGTAGACGACCTGGCCGGCGCGCAGGCCCTCGAAATCGAGCCCTCGATCGAGGGACGTCCCAGCCCACCATCCGCCGTTGGCCCAGTCGACCACCACGTCGATCGGCGTCTCGCCGGCCTCGAAGCGCCCGAAATAGCGCCTCGTCAGCAGCGAATCTCCGCCAGGCCCGAAGCGCCAGGCGCGCCGGATCTCCGCGGGATCTCGCAGGGTGAGGCCCACCAACGGGAGGGCGCGCAGGAGCGAACGCCGCAGCCGGACGCGCTGGCCGACCGAATTCTTGAAGAGGGCCGGCCCCACCACCAGGCCGTCGCCCGTCCGGTCGGGAAAGATGCGGCTATGCTCCGGGCTCACGCCAAAGCCGCCCAGGAACGCCGCCTGGGCCTCGGCGCGGTCGACGTCGTCGGGGAGCACCAGCTCGGCCGACACCTTGCGCCGCCCGATCGTCTGCGCCGCGCCGGCGTCGATCCCTTCGTCCCCGTCCGGCGCGCCCATGGGCGAGGGCGTTTCCCGCTCCAGATAGGCCTTCCCGACGTTGTAGCCCCAGCCGGGCCCGATGCCGCCCTCGACGCGGACAACCTCGCCCGTGCGCGGGTTGGTATAGCTCCGGGAGGGGAAGGCGATCGGCTTCTCCGTAACCTGGCCTCCCTCGCGGTCTAGCTGTCCCTGGCTGAGCTGGATCACCGTGCAGCGGCAACCCCAGTCGCAGGGCGGATTGTGCTCGTCCCACCAGCCGTCGTCGACGGGCAGCGTCGTCCCATCCCACGCCGCATGCTCCGGCCGCACCTTGTCATCGCCGACGGTCGTATAGCGCAGGTAGGGGATCGTCTCCTTCGTCTCCTGGATCCGCTGCCAGCGGCCGGCGGCGTAGGCCGTCCGCATGTTGACATCGAAGATGGTCCGCAGGCGCCGCGGCGAGCCCAGCTGCACCAGGCGCTCCTCGCCGGTGAGCGGGTCGCGCATCTTCTTGACGCCCCACCAGCCTTGGGCCTCCAACTTGGGCCGCAGCGCGTCCTTGAAGGCGGCGAAGGTGGTCCCGTCCTTCAGCGCCGCGCCAACGGCGTCGCGCAGATCCTGCAGCACGGACGAGCGCATCGCCTTGGCCACGGTGAAGGCCTTGGCGTGCTCCTCCTGCCACATGTCCTGCCAGGCGAAGGATTTCGCCAGTCCCTTGCCCTGGAAGTAGGCGATCGCTTCCTTCGGCGGCAGAGGCTTGAGGTCGACCTGGTCGGGCATCAGCTCGCGGGCTGAGCCGGCCCGCTGCCGCCGTCGGCCGAGCTTTCGGCCACGCCGTCGACGCCGGCGCGCTTGTCCTGGCTGCGCAGATAGCCATGCCAGCCCACCAGGCCGGCGGCGATCATCAGCGCCTCGATCGGGACGCCGCGGAAGAACATCCCCGCCGCGAAGGCGACGGTCACCACGTACTGGGTGAAGGGCCGCGCCAGCTCGCGGGCGTTGTCGACGAAGGAAGGGGCGCTCATGGGCTCTCCGCGCGCTTTCGTTGCAATGTCACTGGACTCTTCGCCATCGGCGTGCGGAGGGTGAAACCCTTAACAGGCTGGAGGGCAGAGCCATGAAGTGGGCGATGGGATTGGCCGCGGCGATCGCCGCGATGGCGGGGGCGACGAGCGCCGGGGCGGCGACCTTCTACAACGAGACCTTCACCATCGCCTCCGCGCCCTTCGAGATCGACGGGTGGCGATATGGCGTCATCGCTCCGGTGGAGATCGCCGGGACAGTCACCCTTCCCTCGCTGGTCCTCAAGCCTGGCGACGGCCTTTCCGCCGTCTTCACCTTCTCCACCCCGATCGCGCCGATCATCGGCAAATGGTCGCCCCCGACGCTGATCAGGTTTCCCGTCCCCGGCGCTCCTCCCGGAGGCGGCGGCGCCATGCACATCACGGAATATGTCGATGGGAACGGCGTCCAGATCGACTTCAGCTTCATCCGCTCGGCCGCCCGCAGGCTGCCGCCCGACCCGTCCGCCGTCTTCGACACGGGCGGAAGCTACGACGTGGCCGGCTTCGCCGTGCCCGAGCCTGGCGTCTGGACGCTGATGCTCGCCGGCCTCGGCCTCGTGGGGGCGACGCTCCGGCGTCGTCATTGGCAAGTCGGGCTCCCGGCGGCCAGGATGCCAGGATAGGCGCCCGGAGAGCTGGCGCAGTGGCTATTCAGCTCGATCACGTCGATCGGGAGGAAGCCGCCCTGATAACCCCAGCGCATGCCCACGCCGCCTGAGAAGCTGACGTTGACCCAGGTCATCCCCTGGAAGAAGTTCCCCGTGTTCAGGATCAGCTGGTTTGTGCCCGAGGGCTGGCTGAAGGTGACGTTCTCGATCCAGATGGCGCCGACGCCGCCGTTTCCGCGCGTGTTGCCGGCCAGGAACAGCCCCTGGCCGTGGGTGTCTATCTGGGCGTCGATGCCGAGCAGGATGACGTTCCAGATCGGGCCGCTGGCCTGGTAGACGTCCGAGTGCGCGCCGTTGTCGAGCACGATCCCCGTCGCCGTCTTGGTCGCGCCTAGGACAGACCCTCCCGTTCCGGCAGTGTTGGTGAAGGTGATCGAGCTTGCTTGAGTACAGCTCGGGTCCATAGCTCCCGTCACGACGCCGCTCGCGTCGCGGATGCCGGAAATGGTCGAGCCGCCGGGAATGCCTCCAGACGAGCTATCGCCGGAGAGCAGCGACGCGCCTACACCCATGTCGCCCGTATAGGAGAGGCCCGTCACACACACCGAGCCCGTCGTGATGTTGCCGACCGACGCATAGACGAACTGGCCCACGTCGGCGGTGTTGCCGGCGCCGTTGGCGTCGATCACCGCGCGCGAGGTGCGGTAGGAGTCCGACCCCAGGTCCACGATGAGGTCGTTCTCGTCGAGGTTGGCCTCGGTCGGTCCGTTCGTGAGGCCCTGGAATTTGGAGCCGGTGGTCCAGTAGCCGTCCGCCGTCACCGGCGCGATGCATTTGGCCCCGTAGGCCCTACCCGGCCCGACGCAGTCGACGCCGTCGAGCCAGACGGCCGACCGCTTGCCCGTCGGCGAGCCCATGTAGAGGTAGGTCGCGTTGAGGCCGGACGTGGCCGCGATGCGGGCGCTGACGTTCTGCAGATGCAGCTTCTGCGCCCCCACGCCGGCCGTCGTCGGTCCCTGGACGATGATCGCGCTCGATTTGGCGACGCCCGGCGCTGGCTCGACGGTGAGCCAGCGGTTCGCCTCGTAGACGTTGCCCGGACCTGGCGAATTACCGAGCGGATAGGTCCCGGCCGCGAGGTAGACGACGCCCCCGCCCGCGTCGCCGCTTTGCGCGGCGCCGATGTCGGCGATCGCCTTCTGGATCGTCAGGCAGGGCGCCGATATCGGGCAGTTGCTGGCGTCCGTTCCGGTCGGCGAGACGTATTCGGTCGTCACCGGCAGGGAGCCGCCGGCGTTGGTGTTAATCCAAAGGCCGGTCTCGGCCGCCTGGGTCACGCTGACCGTTCCGCCGGTATAGCTGGCCACGTTAACGGTCCACACCTCTGTCGACCCGGCCGCGCCGGAGACGAGCGTCTCCAGCACAGTGTCGGGAGAGCAGATGGCGCAGTCGATGTGCACGCCGGGCTGGAGGGTCGCGGGGGCAGACGGCACGGTCAGGGTCGTCCCGGCAGCGCCGGCGCCGTTGTCGATCGAGGCCGTCAGGGGTCCAGGCTGGACCGGAGTTCCGGAGAGCACCAACGGCACGCCCGTCGTCGGATAGACGATGCACCGAACCTCATAGAGCCCGTCGGCCGAGCCGCCCGGATTGATCCCGAAGATGTACTCCGCGACGCCGCTCACCGGGTTGAGGGAAGTGGTCGACACCGTCGTCCACGGGCCGCCGTTCAGGGCGCAAGAGACGTGGTCGATATCGGACGTCTTGCCGGCCAAGTATTCGGCGGCCGTCGGCGGATGGCGGCCGAGCACTCCAAAGCGCGTCTTGGAGGTGATCGTCTGAAAGGGGACCATGTCGATGAGGCCGCTCGCCTCGTCGCCCCATCCC
>Ga0335069_10012740_pt1 | contig 11817 bp, 9 predicted proteins | sample Lox_Sample_11_FD_206714 | JGI IMG/M metagenome (GOLD analysis project Ga0335069, IMG submission 206714) | Soil microbial communities from Loxahatchee National Wildlife Refuge, Florida, United States - Lox_Sample_1.1 | ecosystem: Environmental > Terrestrial > Soil > Wetlands | place: USA: Florida...
CGCCGGGGTGTCCAGCGTGTCCACCGCCTCCGCCGCGTAGCTGCCGAGCCCGGGCCAGTCGAAGATCGACTCCACCAGGAACGTGTTGACCAGCGAGTAGGCGAAGACCAGGGCGAGGACCGCGGCCACCGGATTCCACGCCAGCTTCATGGCGAACGTGCCGAACACGGCTCGTTCGGGGAAGCCCAGCGAGCGCACCATCTGCACGTGCGTCTCGCCCAGCGTGTCGAGCACCTGGGCGCGCGTCATCCGCGCGATGACCCCGGCGGGATAGGCGGCCACCACCAGGGCGGGCAGGATCAGGTGATCCAGCGTGCTGCCCAGCATCGCCCAGTTCCCGCTGATCAGCGCGTCGACCACCGGCATCTGGGTGCGGGCGGTCAGCGGGTGGCTGAAGATCAGGTTGGGATCGTACTGGCCGGCCACCGGCAGCAGCCGCAGCCGCTGGGCGAAGACCAGCTGCAGGATCAGCGCCAGCCAGAACACCGGCATGGACACGCCGAGCACCGAGCCGGCCCGGACGGCGTGGTCCGCCAGGCTGCCCGGCCACCGCGCGCTGGCCAGCCCGAGCGGCACGCCGGCCAGGACCCCGATGATCAGCGCGGCGACGACCAGCTCGATCGTGGCCGGCGCCGCCGTCGCGATATCGGAGAGCACCGGGCGGTGGGTGTGGATGGAGATTCCCCAGTTCCCGGTCAGGATCCCGCCGAAGTACCTGCCGATCCGCACCACCAGCGGCTGATCCAGGCCGAGGTACTGGCGGGCCCGGGCGACCTGCGCAGCCGAGGCGTGCGGCCCCGCCCAGGACGCCGCCGGGTCGCCGGGCACCACGTCGGCGATCACGAACGTCAGGATCACCACGCCCGCGACGACCACCAGGGCCAGGGCCGCCCGGCGGACGGCGTACCGGATCACCCGGCGGCTCTGCTGGCCATAAAACCCTGCTGGCCATCAGGTCAGGGCTTCAGGTTGTATACGTAGACCACGTTGGGGTACGCCGGGTCCACCTTGAAGCCCGAGATCCCGCTGAGCATGGCGTACTGGTAGTTGTTGTTGTACAGGGACACCAGCGGCGCCTGCTGCATGACCGTCACCTGCATGTTCTTGTACAGCTGCGCGGCGGCGGACCTGTCGGTCGCGAGCAGCGGCTCGACCTGGTTGATCATGCGGTCCATGGACGGGTTGGAGTAGTACGACAGGTTGTAATACGGCGGGCTCTCGGTTTCCAGCAGGTTCGAGAACCAGGAGTACGGGTCGGCGTAGTCCGGCCACCAGTACTCCAGGAAGATGTCCTGGCGCTGCGCGGGATTCGACGCCTTGCCCTTCGCCCACTGGGTCGGCCAGGCGAGAGCCTGGGTGCTGAGGTTCACGTTCACCGCGGCCAGGTCCGACTTGATGATGGTCGCGACGACCTGCTCGTTGCTGTCGCCCTGGGTGTAGGTGAGGCTCAGGTTCAGCGCCTTGCCCCCGGGCCCGTAACCGGCCGACTCGAGCAGCGCCGCCGCCTTGGCCTTGTCGTAGGAGTAAGCCGGCAGGTCGTTGAAGTGCCCGAACATGCCGGGCGGGACGATGCCGCTGGACAGCACGCCCGCGCCCCGCAAGGCCGTGATGATGCCGTTGTAGTCGATCGCGTACAGGATCGCCTGACGGACCGGCAGGCTGAGCGCCTTGACGTTGAGCTGCGCCAGCAGGTTCTGCCAGGACGGCGAGCTGACCAGGCTGATGCCGGAGTCGGTCTTGAACGACGACCACAGCGACGGGGCTATCTGCTCGACGAAGGTGACCTGCCCGGAGCGCAGCAGCTGAGCGGCCGTGGTGTCCTGGGGGACGACGCGGAACACGACCTTGCTGAAGTGGGTGCCGGGCCAGCCGCCCCAGTACTTCGGGAACTCCTTGAGGATGACCTCGAACTCCTGGTTCTTGTTCCAGGTCAGCGCGGTGTACGGGCCGGTGCCGGCGTCATGTGCGGCGTTCAGCCAGCTGGTGAGCGCCTTGCCCCCACCCGCCTCCCCATCCCCCTTCACTGCCTGCGTGTCGTAGATGTAGGCGGAGTAGTCGGCCGAGGCTTCCAGGGGCAGGTCGGACGGGTAACTCAGGTGGAAGACCAGCGTGTAGTCATCCGGCGTGTCGATCGTCTTGACCGCGGCCCAGACGTAGGCGGCGCCGCCGTTCAGCTTGATGGTGCGCAGGATCGCGGCCTTGGCCGCCTGCGCGGTCATCAGCCGGCCGGTGTGGAAGTACACGCCGTGCCGCAGGTGGAAGGTCCAGGTCTTGCCGTTGTCCGACGACGTCCAGCTGGTCGCGAGCAGCGGCTGGACGGTGTTGGTGGCGGAGTCGTAGTGGGTGAGCGTCTCGTACATCTCGCTCATCGCGATGATGCCGTCGGAGTACTCGGTGGCCGGGTCCCAGCCGTCCACCATCACCGGGGCGGTCGTGTCGTACGTGAATACCTGGCTGGCGGTGGCGGGCTGCGTGCTCGCCGGGCTGGTCGAGCTGGAACAGGCGGCCAGCGACAAGACCGGCACGACGGCGGCTGTGGCTGTGGCCAGCCATACGCGACGGCGTTTCATGGATGCCTCCGATGGGCTTACTGTCTAAACCGGCTACCGGCCCGGCCAGCCGTGCCTGCTGGGCCAGGCGGGCCTGGAGCTGGTGCTCCGGCACGCCGCCCAGCGTGCCCGCGGCCTTCACCCTGACCCGGACCGCGGGGGAAGTGAGGTAGGCCAACGGGATCTCTTCCACCTCGATGATCTGCACCGTGCCGGGGTCCGCGCCCGCCGCGACCGCGCGCTCGCGAGCCTCGTCCCTCGCTTCGTCGAGGATAGCCTGCCGGCCGTCCGCGCCGAAGTGGAATATCCGGTCCACCTGACCGCTGACCGATGCGATGGCGGCGCCGACGGCGTTGGCCGCGTCGAAGTGCTCGGGCCGGATGATCTCGCTGACGCCCGGTATCCGGTCGGGAACCAGGATGCTGCCGCCGCCGACGGCGATGATCGGGCAGTCGTCCCGGGAGGTCTTCACCCGGTCGATCGCCTCGGCCAGCATCACGTCGGCCCTGGCCAGCGCCGCGGCGAGCAGCCGCCGGTGACGGCCGATCCGCTCCGCGCCGTCCGGCGCGCCGCCCAGCACCGACGAGCCGAGCGCCGCCCGGCCGGCCGCGATCGCGCTGTCCGTCAGCGTGGGCGTCGTCCCGCCGAAGGCCAGCCCCTCCTGCTCCAGCAGGTACCCGACGCTGCGCGGCCCGACGCGGACATCGCCGTCGTCGCCGGACACCACCGTGCCGCCGCCGAGCGCGATCGTGACCAGGTCCGGCATCCGGAAGTTCGTCCGGATGCCGCCGATCTCCACCCCCTGCGACGATTCCCGCGGGAACCCGTTGGCCAGCACGCCCAGGTCGGTGGAGGTGCCGCCCACGTCGACCACCAGCGAATCGGAGATACCGGTGAGGAACGCGGCGCCGCGGACGCTGTTGGCCGGGCCGCTCCCGATGGTGAGGACCGGGTACCGCAGGGCCTGGTCCAGGCTCATCAGCGTGCCGTCGTTCTGCGCGAAGAACGTCACCGGCCGCAGGCCGTGCGCGGTGAGCGCCTCGCGCATGGCGCTGGCCACGTCGCGGGCGACCCCGGCCAGGGCGCCGTTGAGTATCGTGGCGTTCTCCCGCTCGAGCAGCCCGATCGAGCCGATCTCGTGGCTGAGCGAGACGTGCACGTCACCGAGCTCGCGCTTGACCACCTCGGCGGCCTGCAGTTCGTGGCGCGGCGAGACCGGGGCGAACACGCTGGTGATCACGACGCCGTCGGCCGCGCCGCCGACCTGGCCGAGGAACCGCGCGATGGCGTCGGTGTCGAGGGGCGAGAGATCCTGGCCGTCGAACTCGATCCCGCCGTCCACGATCACCGCCCCGACCGAGACCGCCTCGACGAGGTCTGGCGGCCACCCGAACATGGGCCTGATGCTGTAGGTGGCGGGCCCGCCGATCCTGAGGACCGCCACCCGCCGCAGGTTCTTGCGTTCCAGGACGGCGTTGGTGGCATGGGTGGTGCCGAGCATGACGTGGGTGATCCGGCCCGGGTCGGCGCCGGCCGCCTTGAGCACGGTGTCGATCGCCGCCACGATCCCGCCGGTGATGTCGGGGGTGCCCGGCACCTTGGCCTTGGCGATCACCCGGTCGGCGGAGTCCAGGATCACGGCGTCGGTGTTGGTGCCGCCGACGTCGACGCCGAGACGGCAATCAGACGAGGGCACGGGCCAGCTCCTCCACGGGCACGTAGTCGAAGTCGTAGCCGAACGCGCGCGGCCCGGTGAGCATGATCCCCTTCTCGGTCCGCCAGACCGGATTGCAGGCGAAGGCGATCACCGTGACCCGCTGGCCGTAGGCGATCCGCTCGGTCACGATCGCGCTGGCCGTCTCGCTGTCCAGCACGGAGATCAGGTCGGGCACCGAGGCGAGCACCCGGCCGCGCTCGAGCGCCACCAGGTTCTCGTTCTGGAGCTCCAGCCGGATCAGGCGGCCCGAGTCCGCGCCGAGGCCCTCGATCACCACCGAGCCGCGGGCGAACCCGCTCGTCGTCCTGCGCTCGGCGTCCAGCACCTTCCCGGTGACCAGCCGGAAGGCGCCCAGCTCCGCGATCAGGGCGTCGACCGGGCTGCCCTCGGCGGCGCTGACCGCCTCGCCGATCCTGATCGCCATCGAGACCGAATCCCGGACCGTCGCCCCGCGCGCCTCGGCCGCGGTCAGCGTGAACTCCGTCGACGACGCGGCCCCGCCGAACTCGACGGCCGCCGCCCGCTCCAGGCGTTCCATCCAGTGGCCGGAGATCGTCTGGAAGATGACGAGGTTGCCGCGTTCGTCGGTCATCACGGCCGGGCTCGGCGAGATGCCCGCCAGGTACATGGTGACCTGGGGTATCTCGGGGAAGGCGCGCCCCATGCCGTCGGCGTCCGCCACCGGCAGCCCCATCCGCGCGGCCCAGGTGATCGGCAGCAGGGCGTTCGCGCCGCCGATCTCGGCGGCCATGAGCGCGGCGACCCGGCGCCCGGTGAGGTCCTCCAGGTGCTCGCGGAGCCGGCCGCCCTCGTCTCCGTTCTCGATCTTCTCGATGCTGACCGTGGGCGCGCCGATGCCGCCGCACGGCATGATCAGCGAATCGCCGGGCAGCTCATCCAGGTCCACCAGGGGGACCGGGCCGAAGTCCTCGGTCGCCTGCAGCGCTTGCAGCAGCCCGAGATACGGGTCGCCGCCGCCGCCGGCGCCGAGCACGGCACAGCCGCGTGCCAGGGCACGCAGCGAGTGAGGATCGAGCAGCCGCTTCATGGTCAGGACAATGATCGCAATGATCGCAGGAAGAAGAAAGCGAATCCGAGGTTACGCGCAATGATTCCGGAAATACGGCCGGGGTGAGGCCGGCCGCGGCGCCAATTCGATGCGCGTGATCTGATCCCGCAGGTCCTCCGCGTTCGGCGCGCGGACCACCCGCGGCGGGCTCATCCTGCGAATGCGCGCGTAGTAATGCCCGGCGACGCCCCGCCACACGTACCAGTGCGGGAACTCCCGCGCGTATGCCCACCACTCCGGGACCGTCTCCTGGACGGCCTGCGTCTGGTCCGCCGTACCCGCCTCGGATACGATCTCGCGCTCCATAGCTGCCCCTCAAAGCATCTAGACGATGACGTGAGCAGCGACCACGTCACGTGCATAACCCGGAATGCACAGCAATGGTCGCAGCCGGGAGTGCCGGCGGGTAATGGGCAGAGTGCACCGCGATCGTGAAGGATGTGTGCGATCGGCATAGGGTGGCATCCGATGCCTACCGTTGATGAGATCCTCGCGGGCTCGCCGCTCTCCGGGCTGCGGCGGGTCAGCCGGGCCGGCGGTGACCGCAAGGTCGCCATGGTCCGGCTCGCCGAGCGCTTCGCCGAGCTTGACGACGCCCCGGCCGACAGCTTCGTCGTGCTGTCCCGGCTGGCCTCGGCGGAGATCACCGGCTACCGCCTGGACATGGCCCTGCGCTGGGCGGCGATCCACCGCGTGGCGGCCGTCGCGGCGTTCTCCGCCGAGGAGTGGCAGCCCGCGGTGACCGCGCTGGACATTGCCGGGCGGGCCGGCATCGCGCTGGTGTCCATCCCGGCGGAGGCCGAGCTCGCCGTGCTGGTCCAGGCGATCTTCGGCGAGATCGGCGGCGGCGCCGGGCAAGCGCTCGGGCGCGCCCGGCAGGGGCTCGACGCGGTGCTGCGCGCCGGGCAGGCCGGAGCGAGCCCGGATGAGCTGGCCGAGGCGGTCGGCCGCGCGCTCGGGATCACGGTCGATTTCCGCCCGGACCCGCCCGGCGGCTCGCTGGCCGGCGGTGGCTCGCCCGGCGGCCGGCCGCTCGCCCGCGGCGACGGTCACCGCCCGTCCGCGGCCGGGGTGAGCGTGCCGGTGCTCGTCGGCGAGGCGCCGTCCGGGCACTTCGTGGCACCGGAGGCGGGCGGCGAGATCGGCATCGCCGCCAGCCTGGTCCTGCACGCCGCGGCCGCGGCCGCCAGCCGGTCCCTCGACCTGGCCCGGCGGGCCAGCGACATGCCCGCCCGGTCCCGCAGCGAGCTGCTCGCCGAGCTGCTGATGTCGGATTCGGCGATCAACGAGGACCTGCTCGAGCGGGCGCGGCAGCTGGGGATCCCGGTGAGCGGCTGGCATGTGGCGGTCCGGATCGAGGCCGACGACCTCGACGAGGCCGAGCAGGACGAGGTGCGGCGGTTCGAGCTGCTCGAATCGGCGGGGCAGGCCGCGCTCCAGGCCGCGTCCGCGGCAGGGGAGACCTGGTACCTGACCCGGGTCGCGCGGGCCATCATCCTCATCCGCGTGACCAGCTCCAATCCGGGCCCGCAGGCCGGGGCCCGCGCGTCCCGGTCGGCCGAGCGCGCGCTGCAGGCCATCACCGCCCGGCTGCCGGCCCTGAGGTTCCGGGCCGGCGTGGGGACGGCGCACGAGGGGCCGACGGGGCTCCGGGCCTCGGCCGCCGAAGCCCGGGGCGCCCTGGCCGCCGCCCGCGCCGCGCGCAGGCCGGCCGGCGTCGCCGCCCTGGACGCGGTGGGCATCCGGCGGATGCTGATGGAGTGGTACGCCTCCGACACCGTCCGCGCCTCGGTGCGTGACCAGCTCGCGCCGCTGGAGAACCTCGGCCCGGCCCGCGCCGACATCGCGATCCGGACGCTCGCGGTTTACCTCGACGAGCAGGGTTCGGTGATCAGGACCGCGCAGAAGCTGCACCTGCACCGCAACGCCGTGACCAACCGGCTCCGGAGCATCACCGAGCTGCTCAGCGTCGACCTCGACGATCCCGACCAGCGTCTCGCCCTGCAGCTGGCCTGCCGGGCCCGGCTGCTCGGCTAGGCGCCTGTTCGCCGACGGGACCTTGGGCTCTGGCGGCCACGACGCCCGGGTGGCAGCGTGCTGGCGGAAGGGGCTGATGAAGATGAAGCGCACGGTCGGAGCCCTCGTCCTGGGGCTCAGCGCCTGCGGTTATCCGCTCACGCAGCTGGCTGTCCGCCGCTGGGGCGTGCGCGGCGCGGCGGTGGCGGAATCGGTGTGCGTCGGCCTGGCGGTCCGCGACGCCGCGATGGTGGCCGGTGGCGTCCCGGGCCGGCTTCGCCGGGTTCCGGCGGCACTGCTGCGCCTGGAACTGGCCGTCGGCGTGGTGGCGTCGCTGGCCGGGCTGCCGCCGTTGCGGAGCGGGCCGCCGCCGTTGCCGGGCGGCCCGCCGGCCGGCCAGCCGGCCCCGGCCCGCGCGTGCACCGCGGACCACGTACGGCGCGCCGCGGTCGCCGCGTTGTTCGCGCTGCACACCGTCCGGTTCGGTATCTACCTTCGCCCCGATCGGGGGCGGCGCGCCTGAGGCATCGACTCGCAGAGCCTGCGCAATTGCGCGGATAACGTTTCCGCGCAAGACGGCCGGTGCAGCGGCCGGGCGGCCGGATCAGTCGGAGATCACCGAATCGAGGGCCGGCCCGGCGGCTTCTGCCCGGGTCTTGCGGCCCATCCACCAGAAGAGCACCCCGATGACGATGAAGATCAGCACCGGGGTGAGCTCGGTCCACAGGTAGGTGAACCGCTCGGCGTAGGTCCAGTTCGACGGGGCGAAGTCGCTGCCGAACCAGGACTTGCCCAGCCCGGGGGCGATGAGCTGGACGGAGGCGATGGCCACCAGGATCATCAGCAGCACGGTCAGCGGCCGGTAAGCGGGCATCCGGTACGGCCGGGGCGTGTTCGGGTGGCTGCGGCGCAGCTTCCACAGCGCCGGGTAGATGAGCAGGTAGCTGATCAGCGTGGTGGAGATCGTCACGCCGAGCACGGCATCGAAGTACTTGGCCGCGTTGCCGCTGGTGATCTGGTGCGCCAGGATGACGACCACGGTGGCCACCAGGCCGCTGAACACGTTGACCCGCACCGGTGTGCCGAACCTCGCGTTGATCACGCCCAGCACCCGGGGACCCGACCCGTCGTAGCAGGACACGGCCAGCGCCCGGTCCGAGCCCATGATCCAGGTCGCGCCGGAGGTCAGCAGGCACAAGATGAACAGCAGCGCGCAGAAGTCACCGAGGACCAGGCCGGCCCCGGTGAGCGTGACCGCGCCGCCGGCCGCGACGTGGCCGCCGTACACGGTGAAGACCGTCTGGATGGCGCTGACGAACCCGCTGAAGTTGGTGATGGCGCTGGTCGGCAGGACGAGCAGGATGCCGAGCACCGGCAGGGCGTAGAGGATGACGCTGGCCACGCCGGAGCGGGCGATGGCGAACGGCACATCGCGCTGCGGGTTGGTCATCTCCTCGCCCGCGCTGTTGGGCAGCTCGAAGCCGACGAAGTTGAACAGCAGCACGCCGACCAGCAGCACGAAGCCGCCGGCCGACGGCGAGTAGCTGCTCGCGCCCAGGCCGTGGGCGCCGTGCTTGGCCGCGTAGATGACGACCGAGAGGGTGAACAGGGCGAGCAGCAGGAACCGGGCGAAGGCCCCGGCCGTCGGCAGCCACTTGCCCACGCTGAAGGACGTGATGGCGGCCACGATCGACAGCCAGACGAACGTCAGCGCGACGATGAACCACACCGCCGTGGGCAGGCTGTTGCCGTGGTTGAAGAACACCTCGATGGCGCCGATGCAGCTGATGGCGAGCGTGCCGCCGATCCACACCGGGTTGGTGATCCAGTACAGGAAGTTGTTCACCGCCCCGGCCAGGTGCCCGAAGGCCAGCCGGGTCCAGTAGTACGGCCCGCCCTCCTGCGGGAAGGCGGCGCCGAGCTCGGCGAACAGCAGGGCCTGCGGCACGAAGAAGACGACGGCGAAGATCATCATCCAGGTGAAGGCCTGGCCGCCGCCCTGCGCGACCGTGGCGATGGTGTCCACGCCGACGATGGTGCAGATGAGGAAGAACAGGATGTCGAAGCGTCCGAAGTGACGTTGCAGCTTCTGACGTTCCACGACCGCGGCGGCGGTCATCGTCTCCATGGTGTCGGTCATCGGGGAAAACGCTCCTTGCCATCGCGTGCAGGCCACATCCTCACTCCCGATGATGTCGGGCGTGTTAGTGATTTATGACATCGCTTGTCACGTCATGGCAAGGGCCCAAAGCGGAATAACGCGCTCCGTGACCACGCGTCGGCCACAATTGGGCCATGGTCTCTGAGATCTTCGAAGCCGAGCGGTGGCGTCCCGTCGAGGGATTCTCCTTCACCGACATCACCTATCACCGGGCTGTCGACTCGGGCACGGTCCGCGTCGCCTTCAACCGGCCCGAGGTCAGGAACGCCTTCCGCCCGCACACGGTCGACGAGCTGTACGTGGCGCTCGATCACGCCCGGATGTCCGGCGACGTGGGGTGCGTGCTGCTCACCGGCAACGGCCCGTCGCCGCGGGACGGCGGCTGGGCCTTCTGCTCCGGCGGCGACCAGCGCATCCGCGGCCGCAGCGGATACCAGTACGCCGACGGCGAGACGGCGCAGACCATCGACCCGGCCCGCGCCGGGCGGCTGCACATCATGGAGGTGCACCGGCTGATCCGGTTCATGCCCAAGGTGGTCATCTGCGTCGTGCCCGGCTGGGCCGCCGGCGGCGGGCACAGCCTGCACGTGGTCTGCGACCTCACGCTGGCCAGTGCCGAGCACGCCCGGTTCAAGCAGACCGACGCCGACGTGGGCAGCTTCGATGGCGGCTTCGGCTCGGCCTACCTGGCCCGCCAGGTGGGCCAGAAGTTCGCCCGGGAGATCTTCTTCCTCGGCGAGACCTACGACGCGGCGGCCGCGCACCGGATGGGCATGGTCAACGCGGTGGTACCGCACGCGGACCTGGAGCGCACCGCGCTGGAGTGGGCCGCCAAGATCAACGCGAAGAGCCCGACCTCCCAGCGCATGCTGAAGTTCGCGTTCAACCTCGTCGACGACGGGCTGGTCGGCCAGCAGGTGTTCTCGACCGAGGCGACCCGGCTGGCCTACATGACCGACGAGGCGGTCGAGGGCCGGGACGCGTTCCTGGAGAAACGCGACCCGGACTGGTCCCGCTTTCCCTACTACTACTGACGAAGGTACCGAACGAGCGGCCCGCGTGCCCCGCGGAAGGTCCAGCGGGGCACGAACCGGGCCCGTTAGGCCTCATCCTTGCGTGATCGCGTCCAAGCGGGTCTTGATGAACTGGGCGGACACCACCGGGGCGTAGTCGTTGGGCCTGCCGACCGGCGGGCGCAGCGACTCGATCACCGCGTCGTGATCGGCCTCGTAGAAGTAGACCAGCGAGACCAGGTCCTCGTCCGGCGCCTCGGCCTGCGGCGGCAGCACGCGGTGCCGGTTGGACTTCCACCGGCCGCCGCTCCACCGGGCGAGCAGGTCGCCGGTGTTGATGGTGAAGGTGCCGGGCTGGTACGGCGCGTCCGCCCAGCCGTCCTGCTCGGTCCACACCTGCAGGCCGCCGCGGCCCGGCTCGCGGTCCAGGATGGTGACGGTGCCGAAGTCGGTGTGCGGGCCGATGCGGAACTGGCCGGGTTCCGGCTCCCCGGCCACCGCGATCGGCGGGTACCAGTTGATGTTCATCGTGTGCGTGGCGTGTCCGGTGTGCCGGGTGAAGAAGTCGCGTTCCAGGCCGAGCGCGGCCGCGCAGAGCACCAGCAGCTCGTCCGCGAGGGCGCGCATCCGGGCCAGGTAGGCGACGACCGCGGGCTGCAGCCCGGGCACCTCGGCCGGGTACACGTTGGGCTGGAACCAGAACCCGTCCACCTCCGGGTCGCCGGTCGGGGTGTCCGCGCCGACCGCGAACGACTCCTTCAGGTCCGGTGGCGTCTCGGTGCCCTCGGCGTAGCCGTTCGCCTCGACGCCGGGCGGCAGCCAGCCCCGGCCGCCGACGGTGACGGCGTAGCGCCGCTTGGTTTCCGGCGCCAGCGCGAAGAACGCCCGCGCCTGCGCGCGGACCCGCGCGCGCAGGTCGTCCGGCACGCCGTGCCCGCTGATCAGGAAGAAGCCCACGCTCTGCAGGGCGGCGTCGACCTCGGCGGCGACCGCCGCGCGGGCCGCCTCGTCCGGGCCGCACCAGGGCGCGAGGTCGATGACGGGAACGGACGAGGGCATGCTGGTCTCCGATGGTGTCGCGCCGGTGCTTTGAGCCTACGGCCCCGTCCCGCGCGCGGGCGCCGGTCAGGCCGGGGCGGCGCGGATCCCGGGCGTCGATGTGCTCGGGGACGGGGTGGGTGTGGGCGACTGCGTGGTCGGGGTCGGCGTGGGCGACGGCGGCGAGGAGGACGCAGACGGGGACGGGGACGGGGACGGCGACGGGGACTTGGACGGCGACGGCTTTGGCGACG
>Ga0335069_10012741_pt1 | contig 11816 bp, 4 predicted proteins | sample Lox_Sample_11_FD_206714 | JGI IMG/M metagenome (GOLD analysis project Ga0335069, IMG submission 206714) | Soil microbial communities from Loxahatchee National Wildlife Refuge, Florida, United States - Lox_Sample_1.1 | ecosystem: Environmental > Terrestrial > Soil > Wetlands | place: USA: Florida...
GGGCACTCGTTCACGCAATGGCCGATTGCGACCGCGCAACCGAGCACCTGGTACTTCGCCGCGTCCGGTCGACTCGATCCGCAACCGCCGAGCGATGACGGCGCCGATACCTATACGTACGACGCATCGGCCGGGCAGCGCACGACGTTCAACGATCCCAATAGCAACGACGTCTGGTTGGCGCTGCCGCCGTGGGATTGGCAGCCGGATGCGCCCGACCACGGCTTGGCCTACCTCACGGATCCGCTGGCGCAGACGCTGGTCATGGCCGGATCGGGAAGCGTGGATCTGTGGCTGAAGTCGATCGCCGCCGACAGCGACTTGCAAGTGACGCTCAGCGAGGTTCGACCCGACGGCTACGAGACGTTTGTGCAAAGCGGCTGGCTGCGCGCCAGCCACCGCAAGCTGGATTCGGCGCACTCCACGGCGTTGCGACCCGTGCACACGCATCTCGCCGCCGATGCCGCGGATCTGCCTGCCGGTCAATTCAGCGTGGTCCGCGTCGAATTGTTTCCGTTCGCCCATGTTTTTCGCGTCGGTTCGCGCATCCGCATCGTGATCGATTCGCCGGGTGGGACACGACCGTTGTGGAAGTTCGACGTGTTGATGCCGGAACAGGCGGTGCGCAACACGATCGGCCGCTCGACCGCCGCGGCGTCGCGAATCGTTCTACCGGTGATACCGGACGTCGACGTCGAAACGCCGCTGCCGCCGTGTCCATCATTGCGCGGCCAGCCGTGTCGCCCGTACGTTGCCCTGGCCAATGAGGAAGGAAGCTGAGCGCATCGCGAAGGTAGCGCCATGCAACGCAGCGAGAAGCGAATACTCACCACCCATGCCGGCAGTTTGCCGCGCCCCGCGGCGCTGGTGGAGATGATGGTGCGCAAGAGTCGGCGCGAGCCGGTTGACGCCGCGGCCTTCGCGGCGACCGTCGAGCGGGCGACGCAGCGCGCGATCGCGCGTCAACTCGAGGTCGGTATCGACGTCGGCAACAACGGCGAGCAGCCGCGCGAGAGCTTTTTTACCTACGTGCAGCATCGTCTCAGCGGTTTCGGCGGCGAGAGTCGTCGGCCGGTGATGCGCGACATCGTCGAGTTCGCCAGCTTCCTCACGCTTCGCCGCGAACTGTTCGCCCGCTCGATGGTCAGTCTGATGAATGCGCCAAAGGTGATCGGCGAGGTGCGCTACCTCGACCGCTCTGCGGTCGAGCAGGAGTGTGCCGACTATCGGCGCATCCTGGCGGCGCAGTCCGGTGCGTTCGTGGAGTCGTTCATGAGCGCGGCGTCGCCCGGGATCGTGGCGGCGGCGATGCTCAACGAACACTATCCATCGTACGACGAGTACGTGTTCGCCCTCGCGGACGCGTTGCGCGTCGAGTACGAATACATCGTCTCGCAAGGTTTCGTGCTCCAGCTCGACTGCCCGGATTTGGCGATGGAGCGGCACACCTCATTTGCGGAGCGTCCGCTCGTCGACTTTCTCCGTTTCATCGACACCAACGTCGCGGCGATCAATCGCGCGTTGGCCGGCATTTCGCCCGACCGCGTGCGGCTGCACGTCTGTTGGGGCAACTACGAAGCGCCGCATCACCACGATGTACCGCTCGACGACATTCTCGCGCATCTCTACCCGGCGCGCGTCGGAGCGTTGGTGCTCTCCATGGCGAACCCACGCCACGCCCACGAGCATCGATGCGTGGCGCGGCTCCCGCTTCCGAAAGATTGGGTGCTGGTGGTCGGGGCGATCGATACCACGACCAACTATGTCGAGCACCCCGAAGTCGTCGCCGATCGCATCGAGCTGGCCGCCCGCGCAGTCGGCGATCCGCACCGCGTCCTCGCCGGCACCGATTGCGGCTTCGACACCGCCGCCGGCTTGGGCGAGGTCGCCGAAGAGGTGGTGTGGGAAAAGCTGCGCGCGCTGCGCGCCGGCGCGGATTTGGCGACGCAGCGGTTGTTCTGAGCGGCGCGACCCCGCGCCGTGTCCGCTACACGATCGGAGAAGCAGACGAGTAGAAAGGCCCCCGCGACTCTGCTATCAGGCCGGTCTCTCCGAACTATGGCTCTTCGACTGTGGACCTCGGACTGAGCCGCGATGCAGCGGTTCGGCCTCGACTTCGGTACGACGAACTCGTCGCTGACGTGGGCCCGCGGTCCCGCGGACGTGCAGTTGTGCGACGTCGACGTGCGGGCGTTCAATCCGCGGGTTTTGCGCAGCCTCATTTACTTCTCGATCGACTCGCGCGACTTCGTCGTCGGCCAACGGGCGATCGACGAGTACCTCACCGAGGATATGCAGGGCACCCTCATCCAGTCGATCAAAACGTTTCTGGCCGACAACTCGTTCGAACAGACGTGGATCAACGACCGCTTCTACAAGCTGGAAGATCTGATCGCGGTGATCTTCCGCCACGTGCGTGCGGTCATCGCCGAGTTGACCAGCGACGACGTCTCGTTGGTGATCGGCCGTCCCGCCATCTTCGTCGACCGGCCTGAAAAGGAAGCGCTCGCGCAGGATCGCTTGCGCAAGGCGGCGCAACTCGCCGGCTTCTTCGACCTCCAGTTTCAATACGAACCGATCGCCGCTGGTCTGACCTACGAGTCGTCGCTCAACCAGCCGGAACTCGCATTGATCGCCGATCTCGGCGGCGGCACGTCCGACTTCACGATCATGCGGCTGGGCAGCGGCCACGCCGGCGATCGGCGCGAAGACATTCTCGCGACCCGTGGCGTGCAGATCGCCGGCGACTCGTTCAGCGCCCGCATCATGGCGCACAAGCTGGCGAAGTACTTCGGCGCCGGCAGCACCTACCGGCACATGGAAGGGCGCAAGCTGCCGTTCCCCTCGATGCTGCTGGCGCAGCTCAGTCGCTGGCACCAGGTGACCTTCCTGCGTAGCCCGAAAACCCGCGAGCAGCTCGGCCGCATTCGCTGGACGTCGAGCAACCCACGTGCGGTCGATGCGTTCCAGGCATTGATCACGGGTAACTACGCATTCTTCCTGTTCCAGGAAATCGAGACGGCGAAGAGCCGGCTGTCCGAGGCCGACGAAGCGCGGATGCACTTTCGCCGCGACGAGATCGAGATCGATGAGCCGATCACCCGCGCGGAATTCGAGCGCCTGATCGCACCGGATCAAGCACAGGTCCATCGCTGCATGGAGTCGGTGCTCGCGGCGGCTGAGGTGACACGGCGCGACATCGACGCGGTGTTCCTCACCGGCGGCACCGCGCAGATCCCGGCGATCCGACGCATGTTCGCGGAGGAGTTCGGCGCCGACAAACTCAAGGCACAAGACTATTTGACGTCGGTCGCGGTCGGTCTCGGCTTGAGTGCGTTGGGTACCCAATGAGGTGCGTCAGTCGACCCCCGGCTTGCCGTCGAGTCGGTAGACCCGACGGAGCGTGCGGGTCTGAAACAACAACGACGACAGCAGCGTTACCAGCGCGACCGAGCCCAGAATGACAACCAGTCGGCCGGCCGGCTGCCGATTGTGCGCGCGCTCGACCGCCAGCTCGAATAGCGTTCGGCACCATTCCAAGGCACCGACGATCAGGCTCGCCTGGATCACCCGGGCGGCCCAGGCTCGCCGCACTCCGACCAACGCGAGAATCGCCAGCACGACGATCAGAATGGGACTGCCGCCGCGCAAAAAATGCGCGGCGAGAACGAGCAAGCTCAACACGACGGGAACGAGTTGCAGCGCGGCCATTGTCAACACGTCCGGCTATCGACCGACCGCCTCGCCCAACTCGTGCGACGCCCGCGTGAGCGCGTCGAGCACCGCGGCTTCCCAGCGCGACGCACTGTCGGTGTCGCCCGCCGCCGGGAACAACACCGCGCGCGACGTACTGACGATGCCGCCCTCGAGTCCCGCCGGACCCGGCACGAACCCCCGCACCGCATCCGACGCGCGCGCGCCCTGGGCACCATAACCGAGAACCAAAAACAGCGCATGCGGAAGAAGATCCCGGACGCGTTGACTGTCCGCCGGCGAGGTCGCCCCAACTGTCACGCCCAGCGACGACCAGGGCGTCGTCCGTCCCAACAGCCGTGCCTCTGGATCGGACAGCGAGCCGGCGACGACTTCAAAGACGCGGCCCTCGCCGGTATCGAGCCGCTGATAAGTTGCCGCGCCGGGATTGCTGTTGCGCACCAGGACGACGACGCCGCGATGCGTCTGCTCGGCAGCGGCGACAAACGGAGCGACCGCGTCGGGACCTAGGTACGGATTCACCGTCATCGCGTCGACCGGCACCGTCGCGTCAGGAGCGAGATACGCGCGGGCGTACCCATCGGCCGTGTCCGCAATGTCGCCGCGTTTGGCGTCGAGCAGCACGAGCAAATGGCGCGCGTGCGCGTGATGAACGATGTGTTCGAGCACCCGCATCCCTCGCCATCCCAACATTTCGAACAACGCGATCTGGGGTTTGATGATCGCGACGCGCTCGGCGACCAGATCGATGGCGTGTGTGCAGAACTCCTCGACCGCGTCGGCCGTGTCGCGTGCGCTCGGCGCCATAGTGCCGCGTCGAAACAGCGGAGGAATCCGGTCAAGGTAGGGGTCGATGCCGACACACAGCGGGTGGCGCAGCGTGCGCACGCGTCGAATCAGTCGATCGGCGAAGTTCTCGTCGCTGTGTGTTGCCATGAACTCCGTGCGGCCAGGAACGCTACCATGATGGTGTGTAGTCGGGAAAGCGCGGTCGATCGATCGGAGCGCTACGCGAATGCGGCGCACAGTTCGGTGAAACGCCTCAGAGCCTGACCGGCATCACCGGCGTCGAAGACCTCGCAGGCGACGATGCGGTCGTCGCGTACCACGAGGACTGGAACGAAGACGGTCTCGAACGCGCCGCCGTCGCGCGTGGCTCCGAACTGTCGAATCACCAGCACACTGCCGCGGTCGGTCCACGCGAGCATCCGGAGCACCTCACCACCCACGTTCGGACCGAGGTCGCTCAAGACGTGCAGCGACTCGATGAATTGCGCGGATGAAATCTCGCCAAAACGCAGTCGGCGATGGTCGCGAAATTTTAGTCCGTCGGCCAAGTAGCCGGGCAGCGCCTTCCAATCCTGCCGCGCAATCGCCGCGCCGAGTTGGTTGATCACCGCCTGCGCTCGGCACCCCGCCGCTTCGTTGGCGGCAAAGCGCGATTGGGCCTCGAGGGTTGCGGTGGCGCGATCCTCGGCCTCGAAATGGATCACCGCCAGCAGTTTCCCGCTACCATCGACCTCCGTCAGTCGCAGAAACTCACCTGCGAACTCGCTTCCGTCAGCTTTCCCGCAGTAGGCAAGCCGTTTGATCGCGATCCGATCCCCGATCGTCGCGATCAGTTCGAGCGTACGGCGCGTGACCTCCTGGCTGCGCACCACCTCGAGGTTCTTGATGTACAGGGTGATGTCGCCGCTCACCCGCGCATACTTGCGGCGATCCTCGAACGTGAAGTCGGCCGCCGCGAGCGCGCGTAACGCCGACCAGTTCCCGGCGGCCACCGCATGGCCAATGCCCTGGTCGACGCGACCGGCAGTATTCTCTGGGATCGGTGCATGCCCCGGTCGCAACTCCTCTGGCTGGGCCGAAGCTGGAGGCGGCCGCAGCTCCTCGAAGCGCGCCCGCGCCACCTCGAGATCTTCGACTTCAAACAGTTCCACTCCGACGATGCGTCCGTCGCGGTACAGGTTCAATCGGACGAAGACCGATTCGAAATCGCCACCGTCGGCAAGGGTGCCGAACATCCGCCCGACGGTGAGTGTACCATGCCGGTCGACCGCGACGTGATAAAGCGTGTCGGTAACCATGTCGGCGGACTGCTCAAACACGGCCACCATCGAGGCGACATAGTCATCGGCGTTCCCGATGTGGCCGACGCCGGTGCGCCGATGGTCGTGGAAGTAGTAGTCGTCGGGCAGTGCGGCTCGCATACGGGCAACATCGTGGGCGGCTACCGCGCGCGTAAACTCGACCATTGACGGCGGGGTCCAGCGGGCTTCGTCGCTGTGGAAGTAACGATCCATCATCTCGACGGCGGCGGCGCGGCGGTTGCCGACATCGAAGCTGATGCTCGCGATGATACGACCCTGTTGGTCGACTTCGGTGAAAACGAGACTATCGGCTTCAAAACGGACGCCGTTGGCGGTGCCGAACCAACGAATGCGTTCGAGCGCCAACCGCTCCCCCATCGTCGCGAGCCGTGTGCGCATCGCCCGTGTGTGCCACGCAATCAGCAACTCTGTACTGGCCATCAACATATCGCGGTCGCCAACGGTGAGCGCGGTGCCGCGGCGATCGTCAAACACCATCGTTGGAGCCCACAAAGTTCGGAGCGCATTTACGTCTCCCGCCTCGAATGCTTGCTGCCAGCGATCGACTGCCCGCGTTGCGGCATTCGGCGGAATGTGCAGAGGATCCGGCCGCAGCTCGGCGAACCGCTTCAGCGCCGCGTCGACGTCCTCGACCTCGTAGAACTCGATTCGCGTGAGACGACCGTGCGCCACCGTTGAGACGACCACGCGTGGCCGTTCGAAAGGGCCGCCGTCGGGAAACGTGCCGACGTCTCGACCGATGGTCACCGAACCGTACGATTCGATCGCCAGCGCATTCAACGCGCGATCGATCTGCACGTCCGGCACGAGCTGCCACATTTCAGCCAACCCGGCGAGAAACTCCTCGGGGCCGTTCGATCGTCTTTGAAGCAGTCGCCGGTGATCCTCCATGGCGAAGTCATCCGCGACCATCTGACGCATACGGTCGAGATCGTGAACGTTCCACGCCTCGACGAACGCGGCCATAGGTTGCAGAGCCGCCGCCGCCCGACGATCCGTTGCGAACCATCGCGCCCACGCTTCGCGGTTGGCCGCGTGCCAGTCATCGAGGTCGAATCCAACGACGGCGACGATGTGACCGGCCGCGTCGACTTCGATCAGTCGCAGATACTCGATCTCGATCGCCGCGTCGGACGATCCGCCGCGCCAGAGGGTGCGTTCGACGCACACGCGATCGCCGGCGGTTGCCACGAGCTGGCGCTCGTAGCGGACGTTGTCGGTTAGCGCGTAGCTTCTTTGGGCATCTGCGACCCACCAATCGACGTCACCCGAGACGAGGACATGCCGGCGGCGATCTTCGATCTTGGCATCGGCGGCGCACGCGGCGCGCATGGCAGACCAATCGCGTGCTGCGAACGCCGCCTGCACGCGGTCCATCGCCGCGGTCGCTGCGTTCGGCTTCGTCAGCGCTGCGAGCGGATCGGAACGGGAGACGAGCGTTGTGGATGCACTCGTCAGAGCGGCTCGGCGATCGCGAGCAGCTTCGCTCGCTGCATCGCGCGCGGCGAGTTCGGCATACGCCGCATCGAGGTCGTCGGGGGCGAACACCACCAGTGCGCCGCGCCGGCCCGCGGCATCCACTTCGATCAGGTCGAGCATCTCGACCGCTGCCGTGCCCCCGTTGTCGACGGTTGCCGTGAAGCGCACGCGCAGCAGCGCGAGCCGTTCGCCGCGCGTCGCGATCAACTCGCTGCGCCACCGGCTCGACGGCATCGCAAAGAGAAACCGTTCATTGGCAAAGAAGTCGTCGCCCGCAACCTTCATGCGAAACAGCGCACGGCGGTCGTCCATCACATGCATCGGCGCGAAGGTCGCCACCACGCCGTCCCAATCGCGCGCGCGCCAGCAGCGCTCGAAGCGGTCGACCGCGCGCGTCGCGGCGTTGGGAATGCGGGTTGCTTCCGGCTCGCCGGGAGGTTGCTCGCCGGGCAGCGCATCGAAGCGCGCGAGCGCTGCGGCTTCGCTCTCGGGATCGAACATCTCGACCCGCGTCAGGCGGCCGTCGGCGCCGAACGCCCACAACATGAGGAAGCGATACTCGACGGCACCCCCTTCATTGCGTTCAGTACCCGAGGTCCTACGGTGCAGGAGAAGGGCCTGCGGAGTCGCCGCGAGGATTCGCTCGAGGTGGGCCGATCGTTCGGCGGTCACCTCGACAAGCGAGCGGAGCCCGCGCAGATAACGCTCCGCGCCGCGCGCGGAGCCGAGTCCGAGAACCCGGTGGTCGATGAACTCGATGTCGGGTGCGATCACCGCGGCGATGGCGTCGAGGTCGGTCGGCAGCACCACGGCGATCGCGCGCGCGATCATGGCGGCGCGCGCCTTCTCGTCGCCATCGGGTAGCAGCTCAGCGTACCGCTCGTAGAGTCGTGCGATCGCCTCATCGAGCCGTTCGTCGGCAAAGAACTCCGTGCGCGTACGAAGCCCGCGCTCGTCCACCTCGAGCAGATTGATCCCGCCCATATCCGCCGCACCAAACCGGACGTTCTCGTTGAGGTCGACACCAGTGAAGGAAGTGTGAGCGCGGCACAGCGCCAGCCGCTCGCCGAGGGTAACGAGCGGCTCGTGCGCAAAGCGCAGGCCCTCGGTCGTGAGGAGTCGCTCGTAACCGAGTCGCAGATCGCGTTCATGGTAGCTGGTGTGTGTCGGGTGGTGGACGGCGTGCGCGCCCTCGGCCATGGTTGCGAGGAAGGCAGCCAAATCCCGCACCGCCGCGGCGGCGTCCATGCGGCGCGCGTTTACGGTCGCGAGATTTTCGCGCGCTGCCCGGCCACTCTGCGGTTCCGGCGGGCTCGGCGGCTGGCCGGAACGGGCGCGCGCCGTGTCGACGGAATCAATGTCAAAGTGTTCGATGCCCGGTTGCGTTGCCGATACCCGAACGCGCTCGGTCAGCAGCGTTGCTCCCTTGGCCCCCCAGAGTTCGATCGCCCGCTTCTGCTCCGCCCCGGCCTCGTCGAAACGACCGCTTGCGCGGAGCACTGCGGCGAGAGCCATCCGCGCGTCGCCATGGTCGAGCAGCGCGTCGGTCCTTGCTGCGATCTCGACGGCGGCGCGCGCGAGATTCAGCGCGGCATCCAGCTCGCCTCGCTTGGCGAGGGCTTCGGCGCGGACGCCGCGCCAGGCGATTGCGGCCTTGAAATCGTCGCCGGCGAGCGCCTCGCTCTCGTGGCTGAGGGCCTCGGCTTCCTCGGCGCGCCCTTGCGCGAGCAGCGCGCGGCCGAGCAGTGCCGCGGTCTGCGCCGCGTCGATTCCCAGGCCGTGGCTACGCAGTCCGTCGTAGGCGCCGCGCAACGTGCGTTCCGCCGCCGCGGCGTTGTCTTCGAGCAACTCGATCAGGCCGGCCGCCACATCGGCTTCGAGCAATCCCTGCGCGATCCCCAACTCTTCAACCATCTGCCGTGACGCGGTGATCATGCGCCGCGCCGCATCGGCGCGGCCGCGCAGGGCTTCGAGCACCGCCTGACAACGCAGCGCAACCGCTTCCACCCACGGCGCCCCCTGGGTGATGCGGAGAACGCGCACGACGTCGAGGCACCGCCCGCTGGCGCGGGCCACGGCACTTGGACCCCATAGTGCCGCAAGTGGGGCGCCGGCCAACACCGCGTTGGCGCGCCGGCGATCGTGTGCCCGGCGGGCGGCCGCCAGGGCGAGATCGAGCGCGGCCTCGCATGCGCCGATCGCACCCAAACGCGCCACGGCGAGCGCGTACACGGAGTGCGCTTTGGCTTCGCCGCCAGCATCGCCCAACGCGGCCAGTTGCTCCGCGGCTGCCGCGACGGCGTCCGCATGTGCGCGTAGCGCCTGCGGGTCGGTGAGCACGGCGAGCTGCCCGTTGAAGCACGTGTGCCAGGCGGCAAGACGGGGGCTGTGGGCGAGGAGTTGGGGATTGGATTTCTCAGTGGGCGATTGGGTGAGCCGGCCCAGCTCGTCGACGGCGGCTTTCGCGTCCGTTACGTCCCCCGCGGCGAGCAACGCTTCGCACCAATCCAGCGCGAGGTCGCCGCGAGCGGAATCGGTCTCGTCGAGCAGATGGAAGGCGCGGCCCAGCAGATTCGCGGCGACCTGCACGTCATCGCGCAGCAGTGCGCGCCGCCCGGCGGCGGAGAGGTAGCGTGCGGCGCGCTCGCCGACGCTCCGGCCGCGCTCGTCGATCGGACCGAGTTCGCGCCAGTGCTGATGCGCTTGTTCGAGATGCCAGCCGATCGTTTCGTCGTGTTCCACGACTTCACCGACGCGGCCCTCGACCCAGTCGGCGAAGCGAGCGTGCAGCTCGGCCCGCGTCCCCTTCAAGATCCGACGGTAGGCGGCATCGCGAATCAGTCCGTGGTGAAACCGCAGCGCCGGTTCGCCGAGGAACCATGCGGTGTCGGGTTCGACCAGTTCGCTGCGGCGGAGCGATTCGAGCCGGGCGTCGAGACCCGCGCGTGCGTCGGGCGCCAGCAAGTCGGCAACCGCGGCCCGCGAGAACTGCCGGCCGACGACCGCGGCGCGCTCCAAGACGAGGCGGTCCTCGGGACGAAGGCGTTCGATGCGTGCGGCGAGCAGCGCATGAATCGTGGGCGGCATGTCGAGGTTGGCCACGTCGATCGCGGCAGTCCAGCGATCGCCCTCACGCTTGAGTGCGCCGTCGTTGACGAGCATCCGCACCAATTCGCCGAGAAAGAGGGGATTGCCTTCGCTGATGGCGAGCACGCGGCCGGCGGCGGCCGCGGGTAGGGCGTCGGCACCGATCACATTCGCCGCCAGTCGAGTGGCCGCGGCGGCGTCGAGCCCGGTGAGCGTCACCACGTCGCTCACCACACCGCCCGCGTTGGTGAGCGACGAGCGGCTATCGCGTAGCTCGGGCCGTGCCGCGGCGAGGATCAGTAGCGGCGTGCTCGCACTCCACTGCACGAGGTGCTCGACGAGATCGAGCAGAAGCGGCTCGGCCCACTGGAGGTCGTCGAACGCGAACAACACCGGCTGCGTCGCAGCGAGCGCCGCGAGGAATCGCCGCACGACGAAGAAGGTTGCCTCCGGCGAGGCGGGGGTTCCCCCGAGCAGCGCGCTGATGCCGTCGGCGATGCGGGTCTGCTCGGAGGCGTCGCCGTCGAGCGCGGCGGCGACGGTCGCGCGCAGGGTGTCGCCGCCTACACGGTCGTCGATCTGCAGCAGCGCGCGCAATGCCGTTGCGAGCGGCCCGAACGTCGCGCCGCCGGCCGACTCGCACCGCGCGGTGATGATGATCGCGCGGTCGTGCAGCCGGTGAGCGAACTCGTCGATCAAACGCGACTTGCCGAGACCAGGCGATCCCAGAATCACCGCTAGCCGCGCCCGCGGTTCCGTGGTCGCCGCGTCATACACCGCCATGAGCCGCCGCAGCTCGTCATCGCGTCCGACGAACGGAACCGCCGCGGCGCCAGCGGGCCGATCGAGCGACACGACACGATAGGCCGCGACGGTCTCGGAGCGGCCCTTGAGTGAGAGCGTCCCGACCGGTTCGAGTGTCACCTGCTGGTTCACGAGTCGATGGGTCGACTCACCAATCACTACCTCGCCGTCGTGTGTCGCTTGTTGCAACCGCGCGGCGACGTTGACCGGATCACCGACCACGTCGGCGTTGTCGACGCTGACAACGACTTCACCGGTGTTGACGCCGACTCGGATGGAGAGGTTGTTCGTTGTCACGTCCCTTGTGGTTTGCGGGAGGAGGGGAGAGTCGGGACCCAACGACCCGACGGCCTGCACCATCGCGACGGCGGCGCGGACAGCACGGATGGCGTCGTCCTCCGCCACGCGCGGCACGCCGAAGGCGGCGACCACCCCGTCGCCCAGCAGCTTGACCACCGTCCCGCCGTGCGCGTCGACCACGCTGCGCAGCGTTTGGTAGTAGCGCTCCATCAGTCGCCGTGTCGACTCGGCGTCGAGACGTTCGTGCAGCGACGTCGAGCCGACGAGATCGGCGAAGACGATGGTGACGACCTTGCGTGCCTCGCCCTCGTCCGGAGTGCG
>Ga0335069_10012743_pt1 | contig 11815 bp, 10 predicted proteins | sample Lox_Sample_11_FD_206714 | JGI IMG/M metagenome (GOLD analysis project Ga0335069, IMG submission 206714) | Soil microbial communities from Loxahatchee National Wildlife Refuge, Florida, United States - Lox_Sample_1.1 | ecosystem: Environmental > Terrestrial > Soil > Wetlands | place: USA...
ATACATACCGACCCACACATCCCTGACAGGGAGAGGAAGAGTAGCGCCGATTCACCCCCGATGATAGGGATGCCCGGCGAGAATCTGCTGCGCCCGATACAATTGCTCCGCCAGCATGGCCCGCACCAGCAGGTGCGGCCAAGTCATCGAGCCCAGCGAAAGAGTGAAACCGGCCCGCTCGCCGACGGCCGGGCCATGGCCATCGGCGCCGCCAATCAGAAAGGCGATTTCGTCGATACCACCATCGCGCCAGCCGCCAAGCTTCCTGGCCAGGGCCTCGCTCGAGAGTGCCGTGCCGCGCGGATCGAGAACGACGACCACCAACCCTGGATGGCGCTTGGGCAGGGCCGCCAGGAGCAGCTCTCCCTCGCGGACCGTCAGCTGCTTGGGCGGCAGCTTGCGGCGCTCCTCGACCTCCTTGAGCGTGAGCGGCCAGGCGAGGCGCTGCCGGTAGGTCTCGAACAGCGCCTGTTCGGGTCCGCTGCGAGCGCGGCCGACGGCAGCGATCAAGATGTGCATGGTTAACGACTCCATGGTCGCGTGCTCTGCGGCGTGGAATCTCTTGTTCTGCAGCCACCAGCGACTATGCTGCGAACCCTATCGGCGCATGTCGCCGCGGCGACAGTTTCAGCATGTTCGGCACGCCACCCGCCACCCTCCCGCATCGCATCGCCATCTTCGTGATCCCACAGTTTGCCATGATGGGGTTCACTTCCGCGATCGAGCCCCTGCGCGCGGCCAACCGGATGAGCGGGCGATCGCTCTACAGCTGGCACATCCTGTCGCGGGACGGCAAGCCGGTCATGGCCAGTAACGGCATCGCGGTGGTTCCCGAGGCCTCGATCGATACCGCCGGCCGCTATAACATGATCATCGCCTGTGCCGGGCTGGCGGCCGAACTTTATGAAGATCGCGCCGTCTTCGCATGGCTGCGGCGGCTTGATCGCCAGGGTATCGACATCGGCTCCATCTCCCTTGGCTCCTACCTGCTGGCGCGGGCCGGCCTGCTGGACGGCTATCGCTGTACCATCCACTGGGAGAACCTCTCGGGCTTCAGCGAGGCCTTCCCGCATCTCGACGTCACACCGGAGTTGTTCGAGATCGACCGCAATCGCTTCACCTGCTCCGGCGGCATCGCTGCCCTCGACCTCATCCTCAATCTCATTCGCCTGCAGCACGGCCACGACCTGGCGACGGCGGTATCGGACCAGTTCATGCACGAACGCATCCGCGACCGCCACGACCGACAGCGCATGGCGTTGGCGGCCCGGCTCGGCATCCGCCACCCCAAGCTGGTTGCGGCCGTGCGGCACATGGAGGAGACGCTCGACGAACCCATCTCCTGCGCCGAGCTGGCGAAGGTCGTCGACCTTTCCGGACGCCAGCTGGAGCGCCTGTTCCGCAAGTACCTGGAGCGCACGCCGACGCGCTACTACACGGAGCTGCGGCTCAACAAGGCTCGCCTGCTGTTGCTGCAGACCGATCTTTCGGTGCTCGACGTGGCGCTCGCCTGCGGTTTCGCCTCCGCCTCGCATTTTTCGAAATGCTATCGCGAGTTCTTCAAGAAGACGCCGAGCGAGGAGCGCCCCGCCGGACCGGTGGCCCGCCGCGCCTGAAACGGGGGACGCGCGCTGATCCCGCCCATTCACCTGTATTAAACCGACCTGTGATGCTCTACAGAGACCGACAGACCACCCAGGAGCCCAGCCGGTATGGCTGACGACGCCCGCCCTAACATCGACAGCGCCATCGATTCGACCAATCGCCTGGCCTTCCTGAGCCTCGGCCTCTTGGCAGGGCTTGTCGTCACGATGGCTGCGCTGTTTCTGATCGCCGTCCATACGACGGACGAGGGACTGCTCTGGAGCCGCGTGGACCTTCCGTTCCTCGGCCTTGGCCTCGCGGTCGCCGCCGCCGGACTCGTCGCCCCGGCGGTGCTCCTCATCCTGCACGGCGCGGTGCTGTATGCCCTCGACTTGCTCGGCCGCCGTGTCGCCGTGCTCGGCGCCATGTTGCGTCGGCCGGCCATGCGGGAACAGCGGGCGGCCTACCTCAGCCGCCTTCGGGTCATGCCTCTCCAACGCATCGTCGCCGGCGACGAGACCCACGGCTTTGCTCTTTGGCTGCTGCGCCTGCTTCTCTGGCTGGTCGTGATGGCCGGCCCGCTAGGCGCGCTGCTCGCGGTCCAGATCGGCTTGGTGCGCTATCAATGGGCGGAGATGGTGTGGGCCGAGCAGATCATCATCCTGCTCGACGCGGCCGGGTTGGCTTGGTTCCATCGCCGGCTCTATCACCGCTCTGGCACCGGCGTTTCCACCTATCGGCGCTATGGCAATTACGCCATTGCCGGTTTGGCGGCCTTCGTGACGTTTTACTACGTCAATCAGCCGGCGGCCGACGCGAACCCGGGAGACATACGCGCGGAGGCGGCGCGAGCCAACGATCCCGGCCGCGGTGACAGCATCACCAGCCGTTGGCTGGCGCCTGCGCTGGAGGGGTACAACCTGCTCGATGCCGTGCTCTGCCCGGCGCTCGATTGGGGTTGCCGGTATCTGCGTCTTGACGGGCGCACACTGGCGCATGTCGCCGCGGCACCGACAGAACTGGTCGAACCTTTGGGGGCTCGGCCGCTCGCCGACAGCGACACTGGTCCCATCAACCTGGCGGGACGCGATCTGCGCTTTGCGGATTTTTCCGGCAGCACTCTGGTCGGCGTCGATTTCAGCGATGCGGTGCTTGACGGCACGTCCTTCCGACAGGCGCACGCCACCAACGCCATCCTTGATCGCGCGGATCTGACCAACGCCGCTCTCGACGGCGCCGATTTTACCGGCGCCTCCTTGCGTGGCGCACGCTTCACCGGCGCCTCGTTCGACCACGCGGTATTGAAGGGGGCCAGAATGGAGGCCGCCGACCTCGGAGGGGCGCAGATCCTGAATGCGCAGCTGCAGGGTGCTTCGCTTGGCGGCGTCCGCCTCACCAATGCAGCCATCAAATGGAGTCATCTGGAAGGCGCCGATCTCGCCGGCGCGCAGCTCGATCGCCTCTTCGTGTTCCAGTCATTCCTCGGTGGCGCTACGCTCGACGGCACTACCCTGGCCGGCGCCCATCTGCAGGAGAGCGACCTTACGGCTGCCAGCCTCGTTGCTGCCGATGTGGCGGGCGCCCGCTTTGAGCGCAACAACTACCGACTGCTCGACTTCCGCGACGCGGCTATCGGTACCTCGGGTGCCGTCATCGACCCGCTACCCGCGGAGGGCGACGAGGTGTTGCATACCCTGTGGGGGCCGCATTCCACTTGGCCGCATCCGCCAGAGCGCGCCGAATACACGGCAAAGGTCGCGCTCACGCTCAAGGACATCGCGTGCAGCGATCGCTGGGCCGCCGTCGGCATTCTACGCCGGTTGGGCACGGGTTCGGCGAGCGGCGGCACTCCGGTCGCCGAAGACCGGGCCCGCATCGCCGACCTGCTGCGGGCCGCCATTGAGCAGGCGCGCGCCGAGCTCAACGCCTGTCCGGCCCTCACCGGAGTCGATCTCGCCGCCCTGACCGCCCCGGCGCAGAACTGACGGCGGCGACCGCCTCAGTCTGAGGTCAATTGCGCTGCGTACAGTCCGAACGCGTCAGCCGGCCTTCTTCGCGAAGGCGGATCCTTGGCGCTTGGCCATGAAGGTCTTGGCTGTCTCGACCGCCACGGCGGCATCGCGGCAGTAGGCGTCGGCACCGATGTTCTGGGCGAAGGCCTCGTTCAAGGGGGCGCCACCGACCAGGACGACGTAGTCGTTGCGCATGCCCTTTTCGATGAGCGCGTCGATGACAACCTTCATGTAAGGCATCGTCGTGGTGAGCAGCGCGGACATGCCCAGGATGTCCGGCCCGTGCTCGTCGATCGCCTTAAGATAATTCTCGACCGGGTTGTTGATGCCGATGTTGACGACGTCGAAGCCGGCACCTTCCATCATCATGGCGACCAGGTTCTTGCCGATGTCGTGGATGTCGCCCTTGACGGTGCCGATCACCATCTTGCCGATCTTGGGGGCGCCGGTCTCGGCCAGCAGCGGCCGCAGGATCGTCATGCCCGCCTTCATGGCGTTGGCGGCGAGCAGCACCTCCGGCACGAACAGGATGCCGTCGCGGAAATCGATGCCGACAATGCGCATGCCCTCGACCAGACCCTTGGTCAGGGTGTCGTAGGGCGTCCATTTGCGCTCGAGCAGGATGTTGACCCCCTCGACCACTTCGTCCTTGAGGCCGTCATAGAGGTCGTCGTGCATCTGCTGCACGAGTTCGTCGTCATTGAGAGAGCGCAGGTCGAGTTCGCCGTCTTCGGCCATGGCAGGCGTCCGCTATTGGAAGGTCCGTCCCGAAGGGGACTGTGACATGGCGGGAACGCTAGTCAACGGCGATTGCCGGGCGCGTGCCGCCGCGACGGATAATGACGATCGCGCGACACGATTTGTCCGGAACCGACAGGCCCGGCCGTGGCGACGCCTTGCCCATTCCTATGGCAGAACTTTCCGCCCACATGGACCTCTGCTATCTAGCTGTGCCCACCCTGCGAAAGTTCCGCCCATGGCCTCCAAGACCCCACCGTTTCTCCTGCGGCCCGGCAAGCTCACGCTTGCCGACTTGCGCTCCCTCTACGAAACCGAGCGGCCGATCCGCCTGGATCGCACCTGCTGGACCGGCGTCGAGGCGAGTGCCCGTACCGTGCAGGCGGTAATCCGCGAGGACCGGGCGGTCTACGGCATCAACACCGGGTTCGGCAGCCTGGCGCGCACGCGCATCGCCGACGATCAGCTGGCTGAGCTTCAGCGCCGGCTCGTGCTCTCGCACATGGCCGGCACCGGGCCGTTGCTCGATGACCGTCTCGTGCGACTCGTCATGATCATGAAGATCAACGGCCTCGCGCTCGGCTTCTCCGGCGTGCGGCGACCGGTGATCGAGGCGCTGGTGAAGCTGGTCAACGCCGGGGTGTGCCCCTGCATTCCGGCCAAGGGCTCCGTTGGTGCTTCGGGCGACCTGGCGCCCTTGGCACATCTGACGGCCGCGCTTCTGGGTGTTGGCGAGGTGCGCCGGCGTGGACGCGTTGCCTCGGCGGTCCAAGGGCTCAAGGCCGCCGGACTGAAGCCGATGGAGCTTGCAGCCAAGGAGGGCCTGGCGCTGCTCAATGGCACGCAACTGTCCGCCGCCCAGGCTGCCGCCGGGTTGTTCGCCGCGGAGGACGTATTCGCCGCCGCCCTGGTGGCCGGAACCTTGTCCGTCGATGCCGCGGCCGGCAGCGACGTGCCGTTCGATGCCCGCATCCATGCCGCGCGGGGGCAGCCCGGGCAGATCGCCGTCGCCAAAGTGATGAAGCAGCTGCTCGCCAGCAGCGTCATCCGCCGCTCCCACATCGATTGCGATCGCGTGCAGGACCCCTATTCGCTGCGCTGCCAGCCGCAGGTGATGGGCGCCGTCCTCGACATGCTGCGCTTCGCCGCCGGCAGCGTCGTGCGCGAGGCCAACGCCGTGTCCGACAATCCACTGGTCTTCGCGAAGTCCGGGGACATCATTTCCGGCGGCAACTTTCATGCCGAGCCCGTCGCCATGGCCGCGGATGTCATGGCGATCGCCTTGGCCGAGATCGGGGCGCTTTCGGAGCGGCGCATCGCCCTTCTGACCGATGCCCGCATGAGCGGGCTACCCGCCTTTCTGGTGCCGGAGCCTGGATTGAATTCCGGTTTCATGATTGCGCATGTGACGGCCGCCGCGCTCGCCTCCGAGAACAAGGGCCTCGCCCACCCTGCCAGCGTCGACAGCCTGCCGACCTCGGCCAACCAGGAAGACCATGTCAGCATGGCCGCCTATGCGTCGCGCCGGGTTGCCGACATCGCCGACAACACGGCGGCCATCGTCGGCATCGAACTCCTCGCCGCCGCCCAGGGCGTCGATCTGCGCCGACCTCTGACGACGAGTCCGGTATTGCAGCAGGCCATGGCGCTGCTTCGTCGTCGCGTCCGCTTCTGGCGCGAGGATCGTGCGATGGCGCCGGAGATCGAAGCCGCCAAGGCTCTCGTCGCCTCTGGTGCGCTGCGGAATTTGATTGGGGCCCCTCTCATCACCTGAGATGAGGCGGGGCTCGAGAGGCCCGAATCCGGCTGGCCGATCTCAGCCGGCTTGGCTATGCTTATCCTGACCAATTGGTCAAACAGGGAGAAACATAGAATGCGACGCCTTCTCTTGGCCGCCATCGCCGCGGCCGCGTTTGCCCTGCCGGCGGCTGCCGAGGATTTCAAGCCGGCCGTCGTCTTCGATACCGGCGGCAAGTTCGACAAATCCTTCAACGAGGCTGCCTATAACGGCGCCGAGAAGTTCAAGAAAGAGACGGGGATCAAGTATTCCGAATTCGAGATCACCAACGAATCGCAGCGCGAGCAGTCGCTGCGCAAGCTGGCGCAGCGCGGCGCGACAGTGATCGTCGCCACCGGTTATGCCGAAGCGCCGGCCGTGGAGACCGTTGCCAAGGAATTCCCGAAGGTGAAGTTCACGCTGATCGACGAAGAGGTCGATCTTCCCAACGTGCAGTCGGTCAAGTTCCGGGAGCAGGAAGGGTCGTTCCTCGTCGGCGTGCTCGCTGCCATGGCCTCGAAGACCGGCAAGGTCGGCTTCGTCGGCGGCCAGGACATCCCGCTGATCCGCAAGTTCGCCTGCGGCTATGTCCAGGGCGTGAAGTACGTCAATCCCCAGGCCGAGGTGTTCCAGAACATGACGGGCACGACGGGCGATGCCTGGAACGATCCGACCAAAGGCGGCGAACTGGCGAAGAGCCAGTTCGATCGCGGCGCCGACGTGGTCTATGCGGCGGCCGGCGGGACCGGCATGGGCGTCTATCAGGCGGCCAAGGATTCCGGCAAGCTCGCCATCGGCGTCGACAGCAACCAGAACTACATCCATCCCGGCACGATGCTGACCTCGATGATGAAGCGCGTCGACCTCGCCACCTACAACGCCTTCAAGACGGCCAAGGACGGCACCTGGAAGCCGGGGTTGCAGGAGTTGGGTCTCAAGGAGGAGGGCGTCGACTGGGCGCTCGACGATAACAACAAGCCGTTGATCACCGCCGACATGAAGGCCAAGGTCGAGGAAGCGAAGAAGGGCATCATTTCCGGCGCGATCATGGTGCACGACTACACGAAGGACAGCGCCTGCCCGTAAGCCGGGCATGCCGTCGTCGCCTGGCGTCGAGCTGAACGTCGCAGGAGCGGGCCACAATCCCGCTCCTGCCGTCGGCGCCCCCGCCGTCGAACTCATCAACATCGACAAGCGCTTCGGCCCGGTGCATGCGAACCGGGCCGTCAGCGTGTCCGTCGCGCGTGGCTCCATCCACGGCATCGTTGGCGAGAACGGTGCCGGCAAGTCGACGCTGATGAGCATCCTCTACGGCTACTACCAGGCCGACGCCGGGGAGATCCGCGTCAACGGCCGGCCCTGCCGCATCCACAGCTCGCATGACGCCATCGCCGCCGGCATCGGCATGGTGCATCAGCACTTCATGCTGGTGGACAATTTCAGCGTGCTCGAGAACGTCATGCTGGGCATCGAGGGCGGTGCGCTGCTTGGGCCGGCCGCTGCCGCCGGCCGGGCCGCTCTGCGCCAGCTCAGCGATTCCTACGGCCTCGCGATCGACGCTGACGCCATCATCCATGACCTGCCGGTCGGGCTGCAGCAGCGCGTCGAGATTCTGAAAGCGCTGCATCGCGGCGCCGACATCCTTATTCTCGACGAGCCGACGGCGGTGCTGACGCCGCAGGAAGCTGACCAGCTCTTCGCCATGCTCGGCCGCCTGCGCGCGCAGGGCAAGACGGTCATCCTCATCACCCACAAGCTGCGCGAGATCATGGCCGTGACCGACCGCGTGACGGTGATGCGCGGCGGCGCGGTGGTGGCGACGGTCGATACGGCGGCCACCAGCCGCGAGCAGCTGGCCGAGATGATGGTCGGCCGCAAGGTGCTGCTGCGCGTCGAGAAGCCGCCGGCGACAGTGGGCGCGGCCGTGCTCGACGTCAGCCATCTTGGCGTCGTCGACGGCGCCGGCGTCCCGCGCGTCAAGGATGTCAGCTTCACCGTCCGGGCTGGCGAGATCGTCGGTGTCGCCGGGGTCAGCGGCAACGGCCAGAGCGAACTGCTGGAGGCGCTCGCGGGCATGCGGCGCTACAGCGGCGATCTCCGTCTTGACGGCAATACGATCGCCCACGATCACGGCGGGATCCTGGCGCGCACGCTGCGGCGGCTGCATGTCGCGCATGTGCCCGAGGATCGCCAGCGCGAAGGGCTCGTCGGCGCCTTTGCCGCCAACGAGTCGGCGATCCTCGGCTATCACGACGATCCCGGCTATAACGGGCGCGTGCTGATGGATCGCGGCAGGATCGTCAATCGCTGCCGCAAGGAGATGCAGGCCTTCGACGTGCGGCCCTGCAATCCGCTGTTGCGCACGGCGGCGTTCTCCGGCGGCAACCAGCAGAAGATCGTGCTGGCGCGCGAGATCGACCGCTCGCCCTCGCTGCTGCTCGTCGGGCAGCCGACCCGCGGCGTCGACATCGGCGCCATCGAGTTCATTCATCGCCGCCTGCTGGAGATGCGCGCCGCCGGCAAGGCGATCCTGCTCGTGTCCGTGGAGCTCGACGAGATCCTGGCGCTTTCTGATCGCATCCTCGTCATGTTCGACGGCCGCATCGTCGGCGAACTGCCGCGCGCCGAAGCGACCGAGGCGCGACTCGGCCTGCTGATGGCGGGCATCGAGGGGCACGCCTAGATGGCCGGCGGCGGACCGACGGAGATCCCGCGCTGGGTCGACTATCTCCTCGTGCCGCTGGTGAACCTGGTCGTGGCGCTGCTGCTGACCGGCATCGTCGTGATCGCCGTCGGCGCCAGTCCGGTCGACGCGCTGGAATCGCTCGTCTACGGTGCCGTCGGCTATCCCGAGGCGATCGGCTTTACGCTGTACTACGCCACCAATTTCATCTTCACCGGCCTTGCCGTCGCGGTCGCCTTCCATGCCGGCCTCTTCAACATCGGCGGCGAAGGGCAGGCCTATATCGGCGGCCTCGGCGTCGGGCTCGTCTGCCTGGCTCTCGACGGCTGGCCCTGGCCGATCGTGCTGCCGGTGGCCGTGATCGCGGCGGCGGCCTTCGGCGCTGCGTGGGCCTTCATCCCGGGTTACCTGCAGGCCAAGCGCGGCAGCCATATCGTCATCACGACGATCATGTTCAATTTCATCGCCTCGGCGCTGATGACCTACCTGCTGGTCGACGTGCTGATCGAGCCGGGCCAGCAGGCGCCGCGCAGCCGCGAGTTCGCCCAGGCGGTGTGGCTCCCCAACATCCGGGACTTGTTCACGCCGTTCGGCATCGACGTCGGCGAATCGCCGCTCAACTTTGCGTCGCTGCTGGCGGTGGCGGCCTGCATCCTCGTCTGGCTGTTCATGTGGCACACGCGCTGGGGCTACGAGCTGCGCACGGTCGGGCAGAGCGAGCGCGCCGCCCGCTATGCCGGCATCTCGCCGGCGCGCTCGATCATCCTGGCCATGGCGATTTCGGGCGCGCTCGCCGGGCTCGTCGGCGTCAACGACATCATGGGCGTGCATCACTATCTGCTGATCGGATCGACCGGCGGCGTCGGCTTCGTCGGCATCGCCGTCGCACTGATGGGCCGCAACCACCCGGTCGGCATCGTCATGGCGGCCCTGCTGTTCGGCGCCCTCTATCAGGGCGGTTCGGAGATCGCCTTCGATATTCCCGCCATCACCAAGGACATGGTGGTCGTGATCCAGGGGCTCGTCATCCTGTTCTGCGGCGCGCTCGAGAACATGTTCAAGCCGCAGATCGCCGCCCTGTTCCGCCCGCGCCGACTCGCCGAGGCTACGTGATGGACGACCTTTGGCTCTCCATCATCGCGCTTGCCGCCTCGACCATTCGGGTCGTGACACCTTTGATCCTGGCGGCGCTGGCAGGGCTCTTCGCCGAGCGGGCCGGCGTCGTTGACATTGCGCTCGAAGGCAAGATGCTGGCAGCAGCCTTTGCGGCGGCCGCAACCGCGGCCGTGACCGATTCAGCCTGGCTCGGGCTCGGCGCCGGTATCGTCGTCTCGGTGCTGCTGGCCCTAGTGCACGCCGTGGCCAGCATCCGCTACAACGGCAACCAGGTCGTGTCCGGCATGGCGCTCAACATCCTTGTCGCCGGCATGGCGCCAACGCTCGGCAACGCCTGGTTCGACCAGGGGGGCCAGACGCCGCCGCTGAGCGGCAACGGCCGCTTCGGCGTCATCGAGTTGCCGGGCGCCGAGGCGGTCGGCGCGGTCCCCGTCATCGGGCCGCTCTACCGCGACGTCATCAGCGGCCACAACATCATCGTCTACGCGGCGGCGGCGGCGGTACCGCTGGTCTGGTGGATTATCTACCGCACGCGTTTCGGCCTGCGCCTGCGCGCCGCCGGCGAGAACCCGCATGCCCTCGACACGGCCGGCGTCTCCGTTGCCTGGATCCGCTATCGCGCGCTCATGCTTACTGGCGTGCTGACGGGCATCGCCGGTGCCTACCTGTCGATCGCCCACAATGCCGGCTTCGTGCGCGACATGACGGCCGGCAAGGGCTATCTGGCGCTGGCGGCCCTCATTTTCGGGAAATGGCGACCGCTGCCGACTCTTCTGGCATGCCTGCTCTTCGCCTTCGCCGACGCGCTGCAAATTCGCCTCCAAGGCGTCGTTCTGCCGGTGGTCGGGCAGGTGCCCGTGCAATTCATCCAGGCGCTGCCCTATATTCTCACCGTGCTGCTGCTTGCCGGCTTCGTCGGCCGCGCCATCGCGCCCAAGGCGAGCGGCATCCCCTTCGTGAAAGACCGATGACCGACGTCGCGGCGATGCTCGCGGCGGCCAAGGCGGCGCGCGCCAACGCCCATGCGCCCTATTCGGGTTTCGCCGTCGGCGCCTGCCTCAAGGGCAAGGGTGGTCGGCTCTATGCCGGTTGCAATGTCGAGAATGCAGCCTATCCGCAGGGGCAGTGCGCGGAGGCGACCGCCATCGGCGTCATGGTGGCAGCCGGCGAAAAGGAGATCGTCGAGATTCTCGTCGTCGCCGAAAGCGCCGAACCGGTCAGCCCCTGCGGTGGTTGCCGCCAGCGGCTCAACGAGTTTGCCGGCCCGGAGACGCCCGTGCATCTGTGCGGCCTCGATGGGCTGCGTCGAACGATGACGCTTGGCGAACTGCTGCCGCTCTCCTTCGGCCCGCGGCAGCTGGTCAAGTCATGACGGCTGCGCCCAAGGACGCTGCCGCGGCTATCCGCGCCCGGGCACCGAATGCCAGACCGCGCGTGGCGCTCGTCCTCGGCTCCGGCCTCGGCGCCATCGCCGATGCCATCGTTCGTCCGACGATGATCGGCTATGCCGACATTCCCGGCTTTCCGCGGCCCGGCGTCGCGGGCCATGCCGGGCGCCTGTTGTTGGGCGAGCTGGGGGGCGTTTCTATCGCCTGTCTGCAGGGCCGCGTGCACCTCTACGAGGGCATGGGCGGCGATGCCGTGCGCCTCTTCGTGCGGACGCTCAAACTCATCGGCTGCGAGATCCTGCTTCTCACCAATGCCGCGGGCTCGCTCCGGCGGGAGGCGGGGGCCGGGTCGCTGATGCTGATCACCGACCACATCAACCTGCAGCCGTTCAATCCGCTGGTCGGGCCGAACGACGAGGAGTTTGGCCCACGCTTTCCGGCCCTCGACGACGCCTACGATCCCGCTCTGCAGAAGGCACTGCGTGTGGCAGCGCTGGCGAGCGGCGTGCGGTTGCAT
>Ga0335069_10012744_pt1 | contig 11815 bp, 18 predicted proteins | sample Lox_Sample_11_FD_206714 | JGI IMG/M metagenome (GOLD analysis project Ga0335069, IMG submission 206714) | Soil microbial communities from Loxahatchee National Wildlife Refuge, Florida, United States - Lox_Sample_1.1 | ecosystem: Environmental > Terrestrial > Soil > Wetlands | place: USA...
CGGCCAAACGGTACCAGATTCAGCAAAAGCTGGCTTGGGCAAAGCAACAGGTAAGTTATGCAGTCCGGGAGCATCTTCCTGCCGAAGAGGTAAAACTTGGCCAGCTAATCGCAGACTGCAAGCTGGTGATGGAAGAAATGGATCTGATAGAGGCTGCGCGTGCTGATCGTTCCCAGAGCGTGACGGTCCAACAAGGCCACAACAGCAGATGAGCACACCAACATCCGGCGGCAAGGCTCCCGAGTGGCTCCGCACGCGGTGGGAGCGGACGAAGCGCGAGACTGCGGCCCGCATACAGGCCGCCGTCGACCAGTTGCGGCAACATGGCCGTGCCGTGACATTCGAAAGCATTCGCGAGGCGATACGCTCGACCGGGGTTTCGATTTCCGCAAACACAATCAAGCGGAACGAGCTGGCATACAAGGTTTACCTGGCGAATTGCCGGAAACGGAGGACGGGCCATCTGCCGCAGCCGGCGCTCCGAGAACTGGTCGGTAGTTTCCCGCCCGAAAAGCGTCACACACTGGAAGTCAAAATCTCCCGTCTCAGGCGCGAGCCCAAAGACGCCTTGATCGCTAAGCTGGTTTCCTTGGAAAACGCCGCCGCGAAGCAGAGTGATGTCGAGAATCGGTTGCGCGAAGAGATTCTTCGCCTGAGTTCGCCGCGATGAATGAGCCGCCTCCAAGACTGAAGCATCCCAGCGGTTGGTTCGCCGCCGGCCGTGAAGTCGCGCGGGGACTCGCGTTGCTATCGGATGGCGCCTTCAAGGTGTATATCCATCTCTGCCTGAACGCGGACCGCAGAACGGGACAACTCAGCGCTGAGCAGGGCCGCCTGGCAACGGCGTTGCGCAAGAGTCGCCGGTCGGTGGTGACATACCTGGACGAACTCCGGCGACAGGGAGTATGCAGCATTCAAGCGGCGGTGAACCAGCACCTCGGTGGTCAGGTTGAGATCTGCGATGCGTTCTGGCCGTACGAGAAGGTGCGACCGTCGGCGAAACCCGATACCGCCCTGGCGGGCTACGTCGAGCATACGCGGCGACTGCTCCGCGCCCGGCGCTGCGTAGGAAGCGAATTCGGCCCGCCCGACGAGCGACTGGCCGTGTCCCTGTTCGAGCGGAACGTTTCGGTCGAGGATGTCGAGCACGCAGTACTGCTGGGATGCGCGCGGAAGTATGTGGCCCTGATCAACCGGCAGAGCAGCGACTTAATCGTTAGCTTCAGCTATTTCCAGAACGTCATCGAGGAGGCCCGGGAGTTGAAAATGTCGGCGGCGTACTGGCAGCATCTGCAAATGCGGGTGGACCGCCTCGAACAGCAGTGGACCCAGATGAAAGCAGGGGCGGCGACGAAGCGGGTTCCTTCATGACGGAATCAATGGCCGCCGCTCTGGGGTCGATGGAGCTGCGTTTGAAGCGCTCCGGGTTTTGCTGCGTCCTGTCTGGTATGCTCGTGAAAATGGACCCTGGAGAATTGTCGCTGAGCCAACAAATACGTTGCGACGGTTGCCGCCAGTCCGCACCGAGCTACGATGTCGTCCACTACGGATCCATTGAGCGCGGATACCGACGGCTCTGCAGCCAATGCTTCAACGGTGAAGCCGCCAGGGCGGCCGGACTGGACGGATTCGAACATGCCAAGTTCGAACCGGTGGGCCTCGCCGACTGCGCCGGGGAGGTTCACGAATTTCATTTTCGCACCAACCTATTCGTACCTGGGGTCGCTCTCGACGCCTTCGAGCTTCGCGACGGCTCTCCGGCCGGCTATCATTTCCAGATCATCGGTGATCCGGCGGACGATCTGCTTGTGCTGCTCGGGCGATTGATCGCGAAGATCCGGCGCGCCTTGTCCGTCAAACATCTCGTCGACGGTGAGTTGGGATGGTGAGTTGGGATTGCAGATCGGGGACAATCGTGTCGTGCAAGGAATGGTGGAGTCGGATCGTGATTACGATGGTCGCACGCCGCTTCTGATTATCGACGGCCGCGAGGTCACCTGGGACGAATTCGGCCGTATGCTAATGAGTTTTGAGGGATGGCAGTTCAAACTGAATCTCGCCGATAAAAGCGAAGAACTATGAGGCGCACGGTACACCGCCGGTCGCGCCGGGACTTACGTCTGATGGATCGCCTTCACCGCCAGTCGTGGCTCGTACGCGATGATCCTCAATAGCGCCGCGGCCGGCCCAGTTGGACGGCGGCGGTCCTGCTCCCAGTTCTGCAAGGTCTTCACGCTGACGCCGATCAAGCTCGCGAACTCCGACTGTGACAGGCTGGTTCGTTCGCGAATCGCCCGTATCCCGGAAGGCCCGACTTCAAACCGACGCGAGGGTTTCTTCTGACCGCGAAGAATCGCTCCGCCTTCGCGCACGCTTTCCAGCAGCTCTTCAAACATTTTCGGTTTCATCCCTGAAACTCCTCCTTGACTACCTTGGCGAGCTGCGCAACCTGCTTCGGGGTCAGATCGGCCGAGACGTTTTTCGGGTACGCAAACAGCAGCAGAATCAAGTCTTTCCGCACCGCCCAGTAGTAGATGACGCGGGCGCCTCCGCGCTTGCCGCGCGAGCCAACCGCCACCCGAATCTTCCGTATTCCGCCGCCACCCTTAATGCGAGCGCCGAGGCCTGGATTTGCCGCCAGCCGGGACTGAAAGGTCCCGTAATCCTCATCGCCGAGCAGCGCCGTGATCTGTCTCGTAAAGGTGGAAGTCTCGATCAGCTCCACTTGCCTCAATTATCCGCCATTGGCGGATAGTCGTCAAGGTGGCGGAGACCACCGAAAGGAACATCCATGAGAATTCAAGGAAAGCTCCGGCTCGGATATTTTCCGCTGCCTCTGACCGAAGCCCGGCGCATCCGGGCCTGCCTGCGCTATCCAACTTCGCCGCTCTCCGCGATCGATCCCTGCATCGGGGACGGGGCCGCGTTCTTGACTATTACCGGAGAATCGTGCGCGCGCCGGTACGGAATCGAGTTGGATGCGTACCGCGCGGAACAAGCGGCCGTCGCTGTCGATGAGTTGATTCATGGCGATTGCCTCGACGTGCACTGTCCCGTTGAGTCCTGCGCACTGGTTTTCCTAAATCCACCTTACGACTGGACCATCGGCGAAGGTCGAAACGAACGTACGGAACGGGTGTTCCTGGCGCACACGCACCGGTGGTTGAAAGCTGGGGGAGTCCTGGTGCTTGTCGTCCCGGCAGCGCATGTCCGCGAATGCGGCGACATCCTTGCCTCGCAGTTTAAGGCGACGCGGATCTTCCGATTAACCGATCCGGAGTCCGTGCGCTACCGTCAGGTGGCGGTCTTGGCGACGCGCCGCAGTCGCCGGGAACGTGAGCAGTTGCGGGACTGCGATATTGTCGCGCGGCGGGCTCAGTTCGCAAGTATCGGAGGGAATTATTCGCAACTTGCCCCACTGGGCGACGTCAGCACGCCGATGTACGATGTTCCCGAGAGCGGTCCAGCCAAGTTGGAATATCGCGGCCTTCCGCTCGACGAGATCGAGGACTTGCTTCCGGCCTCTTCGGCCTACCGCCAGGCTGCTCGAATCCTCTTTCCCCAGCCGGCCGTTGTCAAAGGACGACCATTGACGCCGCTGCATAGCGGTCACGTGGCGCTATGCGCCGTAAGCGGCATGTTGAACGGGATCTTCGGCACCGGCGAGCGCCAGCATATTGCAGTCTGGCAACCGGTCAAAGTCGTCGATCGCTCGGAAGAAACACTAGAAGATGGCACTATCGTTCAGCGTGAGCGTGAGAGATTCACCAATGAACTTACGCTGGCGTACGCCTCGGGCGAGACCGCCATCCTGCGGTGATCGCTCCCGACCAACAGCATCCGGCAACCACGGTAAATGCTGCGTGACCAGGGAGGGCCTATGCGCGCGCTGGCCTGCCCACATTCAAGTAACGCGACCCTTCGGGCGCTGTCGGAGTCGCTCAAAGTCAGGTCCGTTTTCGGAAAGTGTCACTCGGGATGTTGCGGCGAGCGCTACTTGGGTCGTCCTTCGAAGACACCCTTGGCGACGGGTAGCACAGAAAAGACGTTGGGCCAGCCGGCATAGAAAGCAAGATGCGTGAGCATCTCTGAGGCCTGAGCTTTCGTGAACCCGTTGTCCATCGCTCGATTCAAGTGATAGGCGACCTGTGCGACCTGCCCCGCGGCGATGAGCGCACTGACCGTAACAATGCTCCGGTCCCGGGGAGCCAACGCCGGACGCAGCCACAGATCGTGAAAAAGCAGATCCGTCGTATACTGCACAACTCCCGGAGCGACCGTCCCGAAATCTTTCTGGACGCTGGCGGCGCGTTGCGCCTCGGCCGCTTCGTTGAGCGGAAGAAGATCTCCGGCCACCGGCGGCAATTGACCGGATCGAACTCCACGCTTCCGGAATACATTTCGCGTAATCCGAACGGCCGACATGGCGTTCGGCCAGCCCGAGTAGAAGGCGAGATGTGTGATGATCTCGGAGATCTCACCTGGTTTGACGCCGCTGTCTAGCGCGATGTTCAGGTAGTACGACATCTCGCCCGTCTGACCTCGCGCGATCAAGGCTGCGAGTGTAACGATGCTGCGGTCACGCCGCGACAGATCCGGTCTCTTCCACAAGTCGCCCATCAGTAGATTTTGCGTGTATCGGTCGAGCGCCGGTGAGACCGCCCGAACGTCCTCACGCGGCTGTGCGCTCGCCAGGAGGAGTGGGAGAAACAACAGCAACGGGCTTGTTGCAACTGGAATTGTCATTTTGGCCTCGGCTTCGATTGGGCTCCTTCTGAGACGCTACTGCTTTTCGAAAGTCAGCCGGTTGTGGAAAGCACGCCCTTCAACGTCAGTGCCGTCGACTCGGATCTTCAGGATCTTTCCGCCACGGGAAACAGCGGCATGAACCCTCTCTATTACTCGTCCATTCCGTTTCCAGGTATCGTTGATCGTGTTGCCCCGGATTTTCGAGACGGCGCTAACGCCATCGAATCCCTGAGTGGCAGTCACGGGGACCTCCGTTCCGTCCGACCAGGGCAGAGATGCCTTGAGGGTCTGGCCGTCTGCGTACGTCAGGTCCAGTTGGCGTGTGCCATCAGGTGTGAAGGTCAGCGTGAAGCTCTTGAACGGAGGGCCCGGCTTGAACGTGGCCATTGCCACGTTCAACTTCCAGGTTCCGGTGAAGGGCGTAATGTGTCCGGCTTGTGGGAAGACTACAACGGCTACCCATAAAAGCAGCGCGATCGACTGAAGGCACTTCGTCATGGCTACTTGCGGTATTCCTCATCGGTGACATGTTCCATCCACTCGACTACTTCACCGTTGAGCCTCTCCTGGATGGCGATGTGCGTCATCGCAGTCGTCGGTGTGGCCCCGTGCCAGTGCTTTTCGCCAGGCGCGAACCACACCACATCGCCTGGCCGAATCTCCTCCACTGGTCCGCCGTGACGCTGAGCCCAGCCGCACCCAGCCGTCACGATGAGGGTTTGCCCAAGTGGGTGGGTGTGCCACGCGGTCCGCGCACCGGGCTCAAAAGTGACGCTCGCGCCGGAAACCAGTGCCGGCTCCGGTGCCTGAAACAGAGGGTCGATGCGTACCGTGCCCGTGAACCAGTCCGCAGGCCCCTTGGCTGAAGGCTGTGTGCCAGTTCGTTGGATCTCCATATATCTGCGCTCCTTTGGTTTGCCGCTAACTGAGAGTTCATGGCGGGCACTTCAAGGCCGCAGCAGTGCCTTGATCGCGCGGCGCTCGTCCATCGCGCGGTAGCCCTCAGCCACCTGATCGAGCGGCAAGGTCAGGTCAAAGACTTTGCCGGGGTTGATCGTTCCGCTCAGCACGAGACCGATCAGCTCGGGCAAAAACCGGCGCACGGGAGCGGGCCCCCCGTGCAGGTGGACGTGGGTGAAAAACAGCTTCTCTCCATCGATTTCGACCCCGTGCGGGACGCCAACGTAGCCCACCGACCCGCCAGGGCGAGTGCAACGGATCGCCTGCATCATTGACTCCTGCGTGCCGACGCACTCCAGCACCGCGTCAGCCCCGATCCCCTCGGTCAGTTCCTTGATGCGCGCTACGCCCTCATCTCCGCGCTCGGTCACGATGTCGGTTGCGCCGAACTCGCGTGCAAGCTTCTGCCGCGAATCATGACGGCTCATGGCGAGGATTCGCGAGGCGCCCATCTGTCGGGCCGAAAGCACGCCGAGCAGGCCCACCGCACCGTCGCCGACAACCGCGACCGTCATTCCTGGCTTCACATTTGCCGCTTCGGCCGCGAACCAGCCGGTGCCCATGACATCCGAGAGCGTGAGCAGGCTGGGGACGAGTTCCTCGGCGGGAACCTCCGGGGTAGTCACCAAGGTGCCGTCTGCGAGTGGGACCCGCACCAGCGGCGCCTGCGCATCAGCGATAAACTCTTTGTGCTGGCAGGACGTCTGGTATCCGGCCTTGCAGTGCGGACAGGTGTTGTCGGAGGCAAAAAACGAACCGATCACGAACTGACCCGGCTTGATCGTTTTCACTGCACTGCCGACCTCTTCGACAATCCCGCAGTATTCATGCCCCATTGGAGTCGGCTGAGTAACCGGGCTGATACCGCGATAGGGCCAAAGATCCGACCCACACACGCAGGTGGCCGACGTCCTGACGATGGCATCGGTCGGTTCGACGGTCACCGGCGTGCGGCGCTCTTCGAAGCGCACATCACCCGGTCCGTAAAGAACAGCTCCTCGCATGGTTTCCTCGTCTCTCTTAGCGCATAATGAAGCCGCCGTCCACCGAGATTGACTGGCCAGTCACGTAGCTCGCAGCATCACTACAAAGCCACAGAACAGCATCTGCAATTTCCTCGGGGCGGCCAACCCGTCCCATGGGAACGCTCTTCTCCATTGCCTTGAGCGCTTCACCCTGACCGGCTGCGACCATTTGGTCGGCCATCGGCGTCCAGATAAGGCCCGGACATACGGCGTTGATCCGTATGCCGCGAGCCGCATATTCGAGTGCGGCGCTCTTGGTGAACCCAATGACCCCGTGCTTGGCGGCGTGATAGATTCCTCGCTCCGCACCTCCCACCAACCCTCCAAGTGAGGAACAATTCACGATGGCACCGCTCGCTTGCGTACGCATCTGTCGCAGCTCGAACTTCATGCAACTCCATACACCGCGGAGATTGATCGCCATCACCCGGTCGTAATCTTCCCGGGTCGTATCGGCGGTCTCGGCGAGGAGATTCTGAACGCCGGCGTTGTTGTAGGCGGCATCCAGCCGCCCGAAAGTGGCGACAGTCTCGTTGACCATTGCTTCCACCTGGGCGTCATCGGCTACATCGCAACGGATAGCCAGTGCTTTGTGGCCCTTGGCAGTCAATTCACCGGCCGCGGAACGTACGGAATCCTCATTCCAGTCCGCCAATGTCACTGAAGCGCCTGATCCAGCAAAAGCCTTCGCGGTCGCAAGGCCGAGCCCAGATCCGGCGCCTGTGATGAGTGCAACTTTGTTCTCAAAAGATATGTTCATAGACGACGTCTCGCTTCACGCTTCCTCATGAATTCGTCTTGCGCGGCATTACTTTAACCGTCGCCTCGCGGGCACGCGTGCTGATCATCGGGTTGAGGTAAGGGCTGTTGCGATACTTCTCCCGGTATGCCTCGTCGATGAGATCGTGGATGGGACCGTCCACAGGCTCGAACGTGACTTCCTTCGCCATCCCGGCAGCAGTGATGCGTCCTGCTCTTTGGCTAAGAGCCGCCTGGTACCAGCGCGAGTTTCGTCCGTTGTACGCGCGCACGTAGAGAGCGCCGTCGACTACGACGGACCAGATCCACGTAGGGGTGCCATAGGTGACGCCGTCCTCGCGGAACGGCGAGATGTGCAGGTCATCCGTGCCTGCAATCTTACGCAAATCGTCTTCTGTCCAAATGCTCATGAATGTCCCCGGCCCGAAATTACTTGCGATATTGCTCGTCGCTGACCTTCTCCAGCCAGTCGACGACTTTACCGTCGAGCTGTTCCTGAATGGCGATGTGCGTCATGGTGGCTGTCGCGGTTGCGCCATGCCAGTGCTTGCGGCCCGGCGGAATCCGGACGACATCCCCTTCGCGGATCTCCTGTTTGCGGCCGCCCCATTCCTGAACCCATCCGGTGCCCGAAGTGACGATGAGGATCTGCCCCAGTGGGTGTGTGTGCCATGCGGACCGGGCGCCGGGTTGGAACGTGACGCGGCCGCCCGATGCGCGTGTCCCGTCCTGCGCATCGAAAAGAGAATCAACGCGCACTACGCCGGTGAAATTCTCGGATGATCCCTGACGGGAGGGTTGTGAGCCACTCCGCGTAATTCTGACCTGAGCGAAGACCGACAAGCATACGGCTGCCGCGGCGAACAGTTTCAGGGCTCTCGTCCTTGTCATGATTCCTTCTCCAGGTACCCGATCGGTCGCATGACCGTCAGCGCGAGATCCGGCTTTGCTCCTCCGGCGGATAGCGATCGCCCACGATGCTGATCTTTGAAACGGAGTCCTCGAGTTCGCGTATCTCATCCGCTGTGAAGGTGAAGTCCGGAGTTCTCAGATTCTCCTCCAGGTGGGCCAATTTGGTAGTGCCGGGGATGGGTACGATCCACGGTTTTTGGGCAAGAAGCCAGGCCAACGCAACCTGTGCGGATGTCGCACCTCTTGGCCGGCCGAAGCGATTGAGCACTTCCACGATCGCCAGATTGGCTCGCATCGCCGCAGGCGTAAAGCGGGGCAGAATGTTGCGATTGTCGTTGCCAGAGTCGAATCGGGTGTATTCGTTGAGGGCGCCTCCCAGGAAGCCGCGGTTCACCGGACTGTACGGAACAAAGCCGATTCGGAGCTCCTCACATACCGGCAGCACTTTTTCCTCGGGCTCCCGCCACATCAGGTGATATTCGCTTTGGATCGCGGTGAGCGGCTGCACGGCATGCGCGCGGCGAATGGTGTCCGGACCGACTTCGCAAAGCCCGAAGCGCTTCACTTTGCCTTCTTTGATCAGGTCTCGCACGGTTCCGGCAACGTCCTCGATGGGCACATTCGGATCGAGGCGGTGCTGATAAAACAGATCGATGACGTCGGTCCTGAGGCGCTTGAGAGAGCCCTCGGCCACCTGACGAATGCGTTCGGGGCGGCTGTTGATGCCGTTGGGCGCTCCGGTTTCGTGACCGAACTTGGTGCAGATCAGCACTTCTTTGCGCAAGGGAGCAAGCGCCTCGCCCACGAGTTCTTCATTGGTGAGCGGGCCATACGCTTCGCCGGTGTCGAAGTGTGTGACGCCCCGCTCCACAGCCTGGCGGACCAGCTTGATCATCGCCTCCCGGCCAGGGTGAATGCCGCGATGGTAGTTCAAGCCCATGCAGCCAAAGCCGAGCGCGGACACTTCCATGACAGCGCTCCCGGCACCCAGAGAGCGGCGCTGGGAAATGAGAGAGCGTCCGGGTTGTTGGGGGGCCGCGTTGGCGTTCTCCAGAACCGCCTGCGCGCACACGGCCGCGCCAAATGCACTGCCGGCTTTGAAGAAACCGCGCCTACTGAATGGATGTTTTCCCGGTTGGCCGCTGCCGGAGACTGCTTTAGTTCGTTTCATTTTGAGTCCTCGTGGGTGTGGTGATCCCCAAAAGCATCGACCTTCGCCTGGAGGTCCGCACTTCACACTCTCAGTATGCGGACAAGATTGGCATTCGTCACTGGCGGAACACGCCAATAGGCTCGCGAAACACGCCAAGCAGGTTCTTGGGGGTCAGCGCCAGGACATATGCAGTGGCGTCCCCTGAAGAAAGGCGGATCAGTCAAGATCGCGCAACTTGGCTATGTCCACCTCGGTACGATTGCCGTGGATCTCGATCTTCGCCAACTCCGCCTCGATCCGCTCGAACTCCTCGTCGGTCATGTCGACGTCAGCAGCGCCGGGGTTCTCCTCGAGCCCCCAGAGTCTTCCCCGGACAGTCTGTTTGCCGGGCGGACGCCTCTAGCGTCAATGAACGATTGATAAGTGGCCGGATCGCCACTCGCCAGGGGACGTCCCCTCCCACTTGTGAAATGCGCGAATGAAGGAGTTCGGGTCTTCGTATCCCAGCAAATAGGCCGTCTCATTCAACTCGAGCGAGGTCTGGCTAAGGTAATGCTGCGCCATTTCCCTCCGCGCCTCCTCGACAAGGTTGTGAAACGTCATCCCCTCTTCAAGCAGTCGCCTTTGAAGCGTACGGGCACTGATCCTCAACTCGACAGCGACGTCCTCTAGTCGCGGCTTGTCCCCTGCCAAAAGCCTCTTCAGCGTTCCCTTCGCCTGCTCCTTCAAGGAGCCTCCGGACAACTGTTGCTTCAATTCCGCTTCCAACTGCGGCGCTACGAGTTCGAGCAATTCAGGATTGTGCGTGACAAACGGCGCACTGACGTCCTCGGCGCGGAAGAACAGCTTATTCCGCCGCGCGCCGAACTTAACCGGGCATCCAAAATGATGCTCGTAAAGCCGCCGGTGCGCTTCCGGGCGCCTCAACTCGACGCGCAATGGGTTGATGCAGCGCCCGATTCCCCGTCGGCCGATTGTAACCGTCCAGGCAAAACACATATCGATCCATGTCGGAGCCTCTGTCGCTTCCGCCAGTAGCCACACGAATTCAACAGCGCATTCTTTGCCCTCCGTGATTCGAATCTCCTGGGGGGATACGAGGCGCTTGTAGCGCGCGATCCGTTTCAGGGCGTCGCCAAACGAACGACTGTAGAGGGCGGCGATGGCGACTGGGCTGTAGCGTTCGGGCCGCTCCTCGCTCCCGAGTTTCAGCCCGATACCGGGATCGTCGCTGATCTCGCGGACGGCATTGTACAAGGCGAACATCTCTTCTGTCGTGACCAGGATCTTGCTTTGATCAAACAACTCCATCGGCAGGCCGGCCCGGCGCAGAACGGAAACGGGAGAAACGCCCAGTTCCTGCAGGCGCCTGCCGAGCGAACCGTGTATCCGGAAGCAATTTGTCATGGTCTAATCACCGCCCTGTCGATTCGCCAGGGAATTCCCAGCCAAGATCAATCACTACTAAAGTCAGCGGATATGTGGTTCTCAGTTCGGAGTTGGCGGGACCGGCCTTCACGATTTCAGTCTACCGGCCTTTCCGTTCAGATGCACTGGCAAAAGACGCCAATACACTCGCCAAAGGTGCCAACGGTCTGCGGGTGACCAAGCCGCACCCAGACCCACATAGCCTGTGCAACTCTTGCATGAGCGACACGGAGACGAAATGATGCTGCCTATGCGGCGTAGCCACAAGAGTTCCCTTTGTGTTTTCAATGGCGGGTTCAGTTTCCGTCAAAAACGCGGAAATGGCCTGCTGACGACGGCCGGTTTGCTCAATGGAATATTCGGTGAAGGGCCCGATCTTCATGTGGCGCGATGGGAGTCGATCAAGGTGACGGACCGGTTTGAAGAGACCGATGAGAACGAGGTAACCACCATTCGCGAGCGCGAGCGTTTCACGCAGTCTCTCACTCTGGTGTACGCGGATGGAACGACCTCGATTCTCGACGAGAGGAGTAGGGAGCCGTGAAAAATGCACATCTCCGCATGGGCAGTCTACGCTTTACCAAGGTGCTACGTGATACCACGATCGACATTACCTTGCGCATGGACCGGATGATCGCCGAACATGCCGCGGACAATCGAAGCGCACAATGCCATCTGCTGTCGGTGATCGGCAACGACCAGGAAATCGCGGCCATCGCGGCGGCAATCGCAGATGAATCGCGGTTCTATGCCACCGGGCCGGAGTTCAACCGACTCATGATCACGATTGGCGAAGGAGCCGAGGTGTTTCGCAGTTCAATCAGCGTTC
>Ga0335069_10012745_pt1 | contig 11814 bp, 11 predicted proteins | sample Lox_Sample_11_FD_206714 | JGI IMG/M metagenome (GOLD analysis project Ga0335069, IMG submission 206714) | Soil microbial communities from Loxahatchee National Wildlife Refuge, Florida, United States - Lox_Sample_1.1 | ecosystem: Environmental > Terrestrial > Soil > Wetlands | place: USA...
GGCGCGCCCACTGATGCGACCGTCGGGACGTGGGCCTCGAAGCGGAACTCGTAGCCCTTCGTGAGCACGCCGTTTTCCTGGACGTCGTTGCCGTGCAGCACCACGGACCAGCGACCGTCGAAGGGGCAAGGGGGCCGAGCGTGTCCGCGATGGCGAAGACCGGCACGAGCAGGGCAGCGCCAGCAGCAGCGCTCGTGACGACCGCGTGCTCACGCTCGCGCGCCGAGCACCGCCTGCAGCGTGCGATGGAAGTGCACGATGCCGCCCTCGTACAGCCCGAACTCGAAGAACTCGTTCGCGCCGCTCGCGAGGCCGCGCTGGATCGCCTCGGCCGCGTGCCGGTCCTGCGCGCTGCCGGCGTCGATGAACTGCAGATCGCGCGCGAGCGTGTCGCGGACCTCGGGCGCATCGAGGTCGCGCGTCGTGAGGATCCACGTCACGAGACGGGTCCGGTCGACCGCGATCGGCTCCAGCACGACGACCGTCACGTTCGTCGAGAACGTGATCACCATGGCGTTCGGGAAGACGTGGTAGACGTGCGTGAGCACGCCTTCGCTCGAGCGTGCCTCGGGTGGCCGCTCGCGCTGCTGCTCGATGCGACGGTACGGGAAGGTGATGCGCGTGATGCCGCCGAGCCGGTCGACGAGGTTCAGGTTGTCGTACTGGATCGGATAGAACGTGTCGGGATGCAGCGCACGCAGGTGATAGCCCTCGAGAAATCCTTCGGCGAGCACTTTCCAGTTCGCGGCGACCTCGCGCTGGCTGTGGTTGAAGACGCGATGCGCGCGCGTCAGCAGGCCATCGAGTGCGCCGATGCTGCCGGCGTCGACGTCAGGTCCCTGCGCCGATGCGAACACCAGGCCGTGATGCTCGCTCGCGGCGACGGGCACGAGCCCGCGGGTCGCCCTGTCGAGCCCTGGAAAGCCGTCCTCGTGCGGCACGCCGCGCAGGCATCCGTCGAAGTCGTAGGTCCAGGCGTGGTACGGGCACACGAGGGCACGCTCGCAGGTCCCCGCGCCGTCGTCGACGAGCGCCATGCCCCGATGCCGGCAGGCGTTCCGAAAGACGCGCGCGCGGCCGTCCTTTGCGCGCACGGCGACGAGCGGAATGCCGGCGACGCTGCGGGCCACGTACGCACCCGCGGGGACCAGCGCCGCGGACGGGCACAGCGGGACCGCCGCGCGGCGCAGCACCTGCTCGAGCTCCGCACGAAAGCGCTCCTCACTCCGATAGTTCTCGACCGGCTCGCGCCACGTCGCGTCGGCGCGATCGCTGGAGCGCCGGTCGATGTGGTCGAAGATGCGCTGCAGGACCGCAGGGTCGTCGGCCAAGCGCGACATGGGCTGCTCCTCGTGGTGGGACGGGCAGAAGGTAGCACGCCCCGGTCGGGGACAGACGACGCGCGGGCGACACCGCGCGCGGCGCTCAGGCCGCCACCGCCTCGGCTGCGTCGACGCGTTCCAGGGCGCGCCGCAGCGCATCGACGGCGAGGTCGAGATGCTCGGCCTCGATCGTCAGCGCGGGCGCGAGCCGGATCACGGTGCCGTGCGTGTCCTTCGTCAGCACACCCTCGTCGATGAGCGCCTCGCACACGCGCCGCGCGCTCGCGAACGCCGGGTCGATCTCGACGCCGACGAAGAGGCCCTTGCCGCGCACGTCGACGATGGCCGGATGGGCCAGCGCACCCAGCCGCACCATCAGGTGCGCCCCGAGCGTCTGAGCGTGCGCGGGCAGCGCCTCGCGCACGAGCAGCTCGAGGGCGGCTTCGCCGACGGCCGCACCGAGCGGGTTGCCGCCGAACGTGCTGCCATGGTCGCCCGGGTGGAAGACCGCCATCACGTCCTCGCGCGCGAGGAAGGCGCTCACGGGCACCAGCCCTCCGCCGAGGGCCTTGCCGAGCGTGAGGCCGTCGGGGCGCACGCCCTCGTGATCGCACGCGAGCAGCGCGCCCGTGCGGCCGAGACCGGTCTGCACCTCGTCCGCGATGAAGAGCACGTCGTGGCGCGTGCAGATCTCGCGCACGCGTTTCAGGTAGCCCGCGGGCGGGACCACGATGCCCGCTTCGCCCTGCACGGGCTCGACGATGAACGCTGCGGTGTCGGGGCCGATCGCGGCCTCGAGCGCATCGGCATCGCCGTACGGCACGCTGACGAAGCCGGGCGCAAACGGCCCGAAGCCGTCGCGGTACTGCGCTTCGCTCGAGAAGCCGACGATGGTGGTCGTTCGGCCCGCGAAGTTGCCGGCCGCGACGATGATCTGCGCACGGCCCTCCGGCACCCGCTTGACGTGGTAGGCCCACTTGCGCGCAGCCTTGATGGCGGTCTCGACCGCTTCGGCGCCGGTGTTCATCGGCAACGCGCGCGCCATGCCGGTCAGGCCGCAAAGCCGCTCGAGGAACGGGCCGAGGCGCGCGGTGTGGAAGGCGCGGCTGGTCACTGCGAGGCGCGCCGCCTGCTCGGCCAGCACGCGGACGAGCTCCGGGTTGGAATGGCCGAAGCTGACGGCGGAATACGCCGACATCATGTCGAGGTAGCGCCGGCCGGCCGTGTCGTAGAGCCACACGCCTTCGCCGCGATCGAGCACCACCGGCAGCGGGTCGTAGTTGCGCGCGCCGTAGCGGCGTTCGAGTTCGACGGGCGATGCGTGCGCAGGAATGGCGTGCAGGCGGCCGTGGGCGGTGCGGGCGGCGGTCGTCATGGGTAGCTCCGGTGCGTCGGCGTCTCAGGGTCCGGATGGGGTGCGCCGACCGTGAAACGATACGCCCACTGCGCCGCAACGTGCATGCGAGATGTTGCGCATACGAACAGATACGTGCACGATTCGTGCATGCCGACCTCCAAACGCCACGCACGATCGCCGCTCGACGCGATCGACCGCAAGATCGTCACGACCCTGCAGCGCGCAGGCCGCGCCAGCAACGTCGAGCTCGCGGCGAAGGTGCATCTCTCGGCTCCGCAGTGCTTTCGGCGCACGCGCGCGCTCGAGGAACGCGGCGTCATCACTGGCTATGCGGCGCGCGTCGACCCGCAGGCGCTCGGCTATGACGTCACGGCGTACGTCGCCGTCAGCATCGCGGGCGACCAGTTCAACCGCGTGCGCGAGATCGAGCGCGAGCTCGCCGCCTATCCCCAGGTGCTCGAATGCCATGCCGTGTCGGGCGACCACGATTACCTGCTCAAGGTCGTGGCGTACGACCTGAAGGACCTGTCGCAGCTCCTGACCGACCGCCTCATGCAGATCCAGGGGGTCGACGACGTCCGCTCCATGATCGCCCTCGAGGAGATCAAGCCCCCGTCGCCCGTGCCGGTGGAGTGACCGGCGCCGGTCGGGAACGGCCCGATGCGCGTCGCCGGTCGGGCGCCTAGGATGGCCGCGAGGGGTGGTGCCACGACGCGCACCGCACCCAGGGAGGAGCCATGGCCAGACCCGACCCTTCGACGCGGCGACGCCTTGTCCTCGGAGCCGCGCTCGCCGGTGTTCCCTTCGCGCGCGCAGCGCGCGCCCAGGCCGCCCGCACCGTCGACATGCCGTTCGCGAACGGCCACCGGCGCCTCGTCGCCTTTCCGGAGAAGCGACCGCTCATCGTGCTCACCACGCGGCCGCCGCAGCTCGAGACGCCGTTCGAGGTCTTCAACGACGGCCTCATCACGCCGAACGACGCGTTCTTCGTGCGCTATCACAACGCCGCGATCCCGACCTCGGTCGATCCCGACCGGCACGTGATCAAGGTCGGAGGCGTCGCCGCGGGCAAGCCGTACGAGCTGACGATGGCCATGCTGCGCCGCGACTTCAAGCCCGTCGAGATCGTCGCGGTGAACCAGTGCTCGGGCAACAGCCGCGCGCTGTTCGCGCCGCGCGTCACGGGGGGCCAGCTCGGCAACGGCGCGATGGGCAACGCGCGGTGGGTCGGCGTGCCGCTGAAGGACGTCCTCGCGCGCGCCGAACCGAAGGACGGCGCGCGCGAAGTCACGTTCGACGGCCTCGACCAGGCCGTGTTCGGCGGCGGCGATTTCGTGAAGTCGCTGAAGATCGAGCACGCGATGGGTGACGAGCCGATCGTCGCCTGGCAGATGAACGGTGCCGACCTGCCGATGCTCAACGGCTTCCCGGTGCGTCTCGTGGTCCCGGGCTATTACGGCACCTATTGGGTCAAGCACCTGTCGGCGATCGACCTCGTCGACCGGCCGTTCGAGGGCTTCTGGATGAAGCCCGCGTACCGCATCCCCGACAACGACTGCGCGTGCGTCGAGCCCGGCACCGCGCCGTCCGCCACCCGCCCGATCGGCCGCTTCACGGTGCGCTCCTTCATCACGTCGCTGAAGGAGGGAGCACAGGTGCGCGCCGGCCAGCCGCTGGTCGTGCGCGGCATCGCGTTCGACGGCGGACAGGGCATCCGCGAGGTGGCGTACTCGACGGACGCCGGGCAGTCGTGGCGCGGCGCGCGACTCGGCGAAGACCTCGGGCGCTTCTCGTTTCGCGAGTTCACGTTCGGCTTCACGCCCGGCGCCGGCGCGCACGACCTGCGCGTGCGCGCCTGGAACCGGTCGGGGCAGAGCCAGCCGATGGAGCCCTTGTGGCAGCCGGCGGGCTACATGCGCAACGTGGTCGAGTCGGTCAAGGTCGTGGCGGCATGAAGGGGTACGGCATGCATCTCGCTCCCATCGCCGTTCGCATCGCGTGCAGCGCTGCGCTGGCGGCCGCAGCGCTCTGGGCCGGTGCGGCGCTCGCCGCGCCGAAGACGATCGAGCTGCCCCCCGACCCCGAGCCGCTGGTCGCGAGCCCTCTGCCCGGCTACGCGAAAGCACAGGGCGTGTGCCTCGCCTGTCATTCCAGCGAATACATGCGCTACCAGCCGCCCAACGCGGCGCGCCCCTACTGGGACGCGATGGTCAAGCGCATGAAAGCCGTCTTCAATGCGCCGATCGACGAGAAGGACATGCCCGACATCGTGGACTACCTCGTGAAGACATACGGCAACGAGCGGCCCAGGTAGAGGCGCATCCGGACGGAATATTCGGCACCCGCCTGGCGTCCACCCGGCGAACCGCGCCTTCGCGCGGACAGCCGGAGAACCCGCATGCTGAACCGTACGCTCACCTTGTCGATGTGCGCGCTGGCGCTCGCGGCCTGCGCCTCCATGTCCGGCGCGCAGCCCGCGAAAGCGAGCAACGGCGTGCTCGTCGGCAGCAACGGCATGACGCTCTACACGTTCGACCGCGACCCGGCCGGCAGCGGCAAGAGCGCCTGCAACGGCCCGTGCGCCACGCTCTGGCCACCGCTCATGGCGCAGGCGAGCGACCAGGCGAGCGGCGCCTGGAGCATCGTCGTGCGCGACGATGGCTCACGCCAGTGGGCGTACAAGGGCAAGCCGCTCTACTACTACCAGAACGACAAGCAGGCCGGCGACAAGATGGGCGACAACTTCCGCGACGTCTGGCACACCGCGAAGGAGTGAACCGGCGAGTGGGCGCCAATCGGCACGGCGGAGAAGGCGACGACGGCGGCGAGCGCCTGCTCGTCTGGGTGCCGCGCCTGCGCCGCTACGCCCGTGCGCTCGTCGGGCGCCGGGAGGATGCCGATGACCTCGTACAGGACACGCTCGAGCGTGCGTGGTCGCGCGGCGACCGGTGGTCCGAAGTGGGCGACATGCGCGCGTGGCTGTTCTCGGTCATGCACAACCTGCACGTTGACGGCGCGCGCCGCGGCCGCCTCGCGACCGTGGAGCTGGACGACGCGACGCTCGAGGTCGCCGCGCCGCCTCCGCCCGAGCCGCTCGCCATCCGCGACCTGCAGGCCGCGCTCGAACGGCTGCCGATCGAGCACAAGGAAGTGCTCCTGCTGATCGCACTCGAGGGCATGAGCTACGCCGACGCGGCGCGCACCCTCGGCATCCCGATCGGCACCGTCATGTCGCGGCTCGCCCGCGCGCGCGAGCGGCTGCGCGTGCTGCTCGACGGCCGCGCCGAACCCGCGCGCCTCAAGGTCGTGAAGGGATGAGGGCAGGATGAGCAGCGCACCGATCACCGAGGCCGACCTGCATGCCTGGATCGACGGGCAGCTCGGCGCCGAACGCGCGCGCGAGATCGAGGCCTATCTCGCCGAGAGGCCGGAGGAAGCGGCGCGGCTCGAGTCGTACCGCGCGCGTTCGCGCGAGCTGCACGCGCTCTTCGATCCGGTGCTGGACGAGCCGCTTCCGGCGCGGCTGCGTGCTGCCGCGCGCGGCACGAGGCCCGCACCGATATGGCGGGCGGCCGCGGCGGTCGCCCTCGTGCTCGCTGGCGCGGTGGCGGGCTGGCTGGCACGCAGCGGCGTCGACAGCGGCGGGCTCGGCTGGCGGGTCGCGGCCGGGGGTCGTGGGACGCACGATGCAGCGGCCTTCGCGCATCGCGCCGCGATCGCGTACGCCGTCTACAGCCCCGACCAGCGGCGCGCCGTCGAGGTCAGCGCGGAACACGAGGACCAGCTCGTCACCTGGCTCACGCGCCGCATGGGTGCTCCGCTGAAGGCGCCGCATCTGCAGGGCATCGGCTACACGCTCGAGGGCGGCCGGCTGCTGCCGGGAGGGCAGGGGCCGGTCGCCCAGTTCATGTACCGCGAGGCAAACGGTGCGCGCCTCACGCTGTACGTGTCGAACGAGCCGGCGCTGGCGGCGTCGCGTGACGCGAACGCCCCTCCCGCCGGCGCGGCCGCGTTCGAGTTCAGCCGCGAAGGCGCGGTCAACGTGCTCACGTGGGCCGAGGGCGGCTTCGCCTATGCGGTGGCGGCCACCGCGAGCCGCGACGAGCTCACCCGCGTCTCGGCCGAGGTGTACGCGCAGCTCTCCCCGTCCCGATAGCGGACCGCGCCGTCGGCTGCGCGGCGGGGGCGTCCCGCCGGGGAATTCATAAGCAGGTTTATAATCAACCTGCTGATGAAAAGAGACTTCAGCCACCGGTTCGGCTTCCTCGTCAACGAGGTCGCCAAGCTCTACGGCGACGCCTTCGACCGCGCCGCTCGGGAGCACATCGGCCTGTCGCGCGCGCAGTGCCGCCTGCTCGGCACCCTCGCCATGCGCGGCGAGCCCGTGTCGCAGGCCGCGCTCGCCGCCGACATGGGCCTGAGCGCCATGGGCGTGGCGAGCCTCGTCGACCGCATGGAAGCGGCCGGCTGGATCGAGCGGCGCGCGAGCGCGAGCGATCGGCGGGTGAACGAGATTCACCTGCTGCCGCGCGCCGAGGGAGCTCTCGACGCCGCGCTCGTCGTCGGCGACGACCTCCACGCGCGCGCGCTCGCGACGTTGACGGCGGCCGAGCGCAAGTCGCTCGTCGCGCTGCTGGCCAAGGCACGCGACGGCCTGCTCGCGCTGGAGCGCGAGGAGACACCCGCATGAGCCGGGGTGTGTCCGCAGCGCTGGCCCCCGCGCGCGCGGGCACCGTCTCCCATCGCGGGATGATCACGGTCGCGGTGATGCTCGCGACGATCATGCAGGCGCTGGACACCACCATCGCCAACGTGGCCCTGCCGCACATGCAGGGCAGCCTGCAGGCCGCGCAGGACCAGATCACGTGGGTCCTGACCTCGTACATCGTCGCCGCCGCGATCGCGACACCGCTCACGGGCTGGCTCACCGGCCGCTACGGCCGGCGCGCGGTCTTCAGCGCCTCGATCGTCGGCTTCACCATCGCGTCGGCCCTGTGCGGCATGGCCGACAGCCTGTGGCAGATCGTCGTCGCGCGCCTGCTGCAGGGGCTGTTCGGCGCGGCGCTCGTGCCGCTGTCGCAGGCGGTGCTGCTCGACATCAACCCGCGCGAGAAAGTCGGCCAGGCCATGGCCGTGTGGGGCGCGGGCATCATGGTGGGTCCGATCCTCGGCCCGATGCTCGGCGGCTGGCTCACCGACGCGTACGACTGGCGCTGGGTGTTCTACATCAACCTGCCGGTCGGCCTGCTCGCCTGGTGGGGCGTGTGGCGCTACCTGCCGGAGAGCAAGCCGGCGGGCGAGAAGCTCGACCTGTTCGGCTTCGCGACGCTCTCGGTCGCCATCGGTGCGCTGCAGCTCTTCCTCGACCGCGGCCAGCAGCTCGACTGGTTCTCCTCGGCCGAGATCTGCATCGAGGCGGCAGTCGCGCTCGCGGCCTTCTTGTTCTTCGTCGCGCACACGTGGACGACGACCGGCGTCTCGTTCTTCGATCGCGCGCTGCTGAAGGACCGCAACTTCGTCACCGGGCTCTTCTTCGCCTTCATCGTCGGCATGATCCTGTACGGCACGATGGCGCTGCTGCCGACGTTCCTCCAGGGCCTGATGGACTATCCGGTGGTGTACACGGGCATCGTGACTGCGCCGCGGGGCATCGGCACCATGATCGCGATGGTCATCGTCGGCCGGATCGTGCAGAAGGTCGACGTGCGGCTCGTCATGTGCACGGGCTTTGCGCTGACCGCCTTCGCGCTCTGGCAGATGACCGGCATGACGCTGCAGATGGACAGCCGGCTCGTGATCGTGTCCGGCTTCATCCAGGGCCTCGGCATGGGCTTTACGTTCGTGCCGCTGTCGACGGCGACGTTCGCGACACTGCCGGCGCACCTGCGCCACGATGGCACGCCGATCTTCAGCCTGCTGCGCAACATCGGCTCCTCCGTGGGCATCTCGATCGTGCAGGCGCTGCTCGCCGTCTTCGCCGCCGGCGCGCACGAGCGCCTCGCCGAGAACGTGAATCCGTACAACCCCATCATCGGCTCACTGCCGCAGGCGATGAGCCCGGGGACGACCGCCGGGCTCGAACTCATCAACGGCGAGGTCACGCGCCAGGCGACGCTGATCGCCTACCTCGGCGACTTCCGGCTCATGATGGCGATGGCGATCGTGGCGATCCCGTTGCTGATGCTGATCCGGCGGCCGGCGCGCCAGCCGGCCGCATCGACCGCCGCGCTCGAAGCCGCGCACTGATCACGCGGGCGCGCAGGCCTGGCGCAGCGCCGCGACGGCTTCGGCCATCGATGGCTCGCTGCCGTTCCATTCCACGCGGTGCGAGGGGTGTGCGACGCCCGCGAAGTTGCGCCGCATGGACTGCAGGTAGATCGGGTCGTAGTGCACGAGCAGCAGGTCGCGCACCACGTCGCGCACCTGCCCCGACCGTGCCGCGGCCTGCCACGACTCCACGACCTCGCGTCCGCGCAGGGCGCGCAGCGCGTCGAGCCGCGCGCAGAAGGCGTCGAGGTCGCGCACGAAGAACGCGTAGTCGTGAAGCAGCACGTCCACGCGCCGCTCGAGCGCGAGCTCGACCCAGGCGCACGGCGATTCGCGCATGCGCGTGACGAGCGTCGCGGGCACCCGCAGGTCGCCGATCTTGCGACTCTCGCTTTCCACCCAGACCGGTCGAGCGGGATCGAAGCGACGCAGCGCGTCCCACACGAGCGTGTCGAAGCGCTTCTGCGACGGCTGCGCTTCGCCCGGCACGAGTCCGAGCACCGAGCCGCGATGATTCGCGAGCGCCTCGAGGTCGAGCACGGGCTCGCCGGCGGCCGCGAGCGCCTGCAGCAGCCGGCTCTTCCCGGCCCCGGTGGGACCGCACACGACGCGGAACCGGAGCGTCGCGGGCAGGCTCTCCAGCGCGGCGACGACCGCGCGGCGGAACTCGCGATAGCCGCCCTCCAGCACGTGCACGCGAAAGCCGATCCGGTCGAGCACGGTGGCGAGCGCGCCGCTGCGCTGCCCGCCGCGCCAGCAGTAGACGAGCGGCGACCACGTCTTCGACACGTGCTCGAGCTCGCGCTCGATGTGGCGCGCGACGTTGCGGGCAGCGAGCACCGCGCCGTGCTTGCGGGCCTCGAACGGCGACACCTGCACGTACTCGGTGCCGACGCGCGCGCGTTCCGCGTCGGTGAGCGTCGGCCAGTTCACCGCGCCGGGCAGCCGGTCGATCGCGAACTCGCTCTCGGAGCGCGTGTCGACGATCGCGTCGAAGCCGTCGAGGCGCGCGATGGCGTCGCCGGCCGGCAGGAGCGTCAGGCTCATCGCGCGCCCCGCGCCCGGCGCGCACTCACGGCGTGATCGCGTCGAGCAGCTCCGTCTCGACCTCGATCTGGCGCCGGTTCTGCTGCAGCACCGGCCCGTCGATCAGGAACGTGTCCTCGACGCGCTCGCCCAGCGTCGAGATCTTCGCGAGCTGGAGGTTGATGCCGTGGCGCGCGAGCACGCGCGCGATCGCGTAAAGCAGCCCCGAGCGGTCGCTCGTCGAGACGTTGAGCAGCCAGCGCTGACCGCGCTCGTCCGGATTCAGCGTGACGCGCGGCGTGATCGGGAACGAGCGCACGCGCCGCGAGAGACGCCCCCGCGACGGCTCCGGCAAGGGGCCCGATGCGCGCAGCGCCGCCCCGAGCTGGGTCTCGACGTAGGCGATCAGGTCGCGGTAGTGCTCCTCGAACGGCGGGCTGATGACCTGGAACGTGTCGAGCGCGTAGCCGGTCGTGGTGGTGTGCACCTTGGCATCGAGGATGTTGAAGCCTGCGCCGTCGAAGTAGCCGCAGATGCGCGCGAACAGGTCGTGGCCATCCGGGGCGTAGACGAGCACCTGCAGGCCCTCGCCGAGCGACGACAGCCGTGCGCGCACGATCGGCACCGTCGTCGTCACGTGCTCGCGCACCGACCGCGCATGCCATGCGATGTCGCCGGCGTCGTGGCGCGCGAAGTAGCTCACCTCGAGCGTCTTCCAGAGCGGCTGCTCGATGTCGGGCGGCAGGGAGGCGAGGTTGAGGAGGTGCCGCGCCTCCTGCTTGCGGGCCTCGACCTCGGCGTCGAGGTTGGGCCGCGCGCCGCCGAGCGCCCGCAGCGTGAGGCGGTAGAGGTCCTCGAGCAGCTTGCCCTTCCACGCGTTCCAGACCTTGGGGCTCGTGCCGCGAATGTCCGCGACGGTCAGCAGGTAGAGCGCCGTGAGGCGACGCTCGGTGCCGACCAGCGTCGCGAAGGACTGCACCACGTCGACGTCGGAGAGGTCTTCCTTCTGCGCGATGCGGGACATCGTGAGGTGATGGCGCACGAGGAATTCGATGAGCACCGTGTCCTCGGCGCCGATGCCGTGGTCGCGGCAGAAGCGTCGCGCTTCGCGCCCGCCGAGTTCGGAGTGGTCGCCGCCGCGGCCCTTGGCGACGTCGTGGAACAGCGCGGCGATGTACAGCACCCACGGGCGGTCGAACGACGCCGCGAGCTGCGAGCACAACGGGTATTCGTGCGCGTGCTCCGGGATCAGGAAGCGGCGCACGTTGCGCAGCACCATGATGATGTGCTGGTCCACCGTGTAGACGTGGAACAGGTCGTGCTGCATCTGCCCGACGATGCGGCGGAACACCCACATGTAGCGGCCCAGCACGCTCGTCTGGTTCATGAGCCGGAACGCGTGCGTCTGGCCGGCTGCCTCTTTCAGGATCGCCATGAACGTCGCGCGGTTCGCCGGGTCGTGGCGGAATGCCGCGTCCATCAGGTCGCGCGCGTTGTAGAGCGCGCGCAGCGTCCGCGCCGACAGGCCCTTGATCCCGACGGTGCGCTGGTAGACGAGGAAAGTCTCGAGGATCGCATGCGGCTCGCGCTGGTAGAGGTCGTCGCTCGCCACCTCGAGCATGCCGCCGCGCTCGAGGAAGCGTTCGTCGATCGGCCGCATCGGCGCGTCCTGCGAGCCGTTGACGAGCTCCTCGATGTTCAGCATCAGGATCTGGTTGAGCTGGGTCACCGCCTTGGCCGCCCAGTAGTAGCGGCGCATCAGGACCTCGGACGCCTGCTGGGCGGGCGTGGAGCGGTAGCCGAAGCTCTCGGCCACGGCGCTCTGCAGGTCGAACACCAGCC
>Ga0335069_10012746_pt1 | contig 11814 bp, 8 predicted proteins | sample Lox_Sample_11_FD_206714 | JGI IMG/M metagenome (GOLD analysis project Ga0335069, IMG submission 206714) | Soil microbial communities from Loxahatchee National Wildlife Refuge, Florida, United States - Lox_Sample_1.1 | ecosystem: Environmental > Terrestrial > Soil > Wetlands | place: USA: Florida...
TGCGTACCGGAGGTTGTTGCTATGCCGAAGTTTTTGGTTCAAGCCTCGTACACCGCCGAGGGCGCGCGAGGCATACTCGAGAGCGGCGGCTCCGGACGGCGCAAGGCCGTCGAGGAGCTCCTCGCGTCGGTCGGCGGTAGGCTCGAATCGTTTTACTTCACGTTCGGCGGGGACGATGCGATCCTGATCGTCGAATTGCCCGACATGGCGACCGCTTCGGCGATCGCGTTGGCCGTGAACTCCTCGGGAACGGTCAAGAGCCGGACGACCGTGCTCATCCCGGTGGAAGAGGTCGATACGGCAGCCAAGCGTGAGGTGCACTTCCGGCCTCCGGGCGCGTAAGGGAATAAAAAAAGGCGGTCGAGATGCCGTGGTGCTCGATCAGTTTCCCCCAGACACTGCCACCTCGCCACGCGCGGCATCTCAGACCGCTTTTCCGATGCTAGCGGCGCCTCATGAAGAAAGCCTGAAGGAAGCCCTGCCCGCGAGCCGCCGGTTTGCAGTAAGTGAGCCCCTACCGGAGAAATCCACAGTCCCCGAGTTGGGCTTACTTCCGGAGTGCAAAGGAAATTATGAAGATACATTCACAACGGGCCGGGGCCGCGGCGATCGCCGCGGTGCTGACCCTCTTGGCGTCCGCGTTCGCAGCGGTGCCGGCTCGCGCGACGGGCACGATCACGATCGTGCAGAGCGACGGCGAGAGTAACAGCTACCCCGAGGCCGTAATCAAAATCATTCACAGCGCACTGTACGTCACGTCGGCCGACGGCAAAGGCACGCTCGTCATCAACAAGGCGGCGTGCTCGTATCAGGGCGATCTCATGGTCTGCTTCCTGACGAACGCGACGCTCGTTCAAGCGGGAAAGACGAGCCCGCTCGACTTTGCGCGCGGTACCGTCTACCTCAACCTGACCGACGATCCGCAGCCGATGGCGATGACGACCAAGAAAGTCGACCCGCACAGCATGCTGCTCTCGTTTACGACGAAGCGCGGAACCTACGTGAGCGCGAGCGGGCGCATCGACAAGGTGGTGAAGTAACATGAAACAGCTCTGTTTGTTGATGGCCATTCTCTTTGCGCTCTCGCCGGCGCTCGCTTCGGCCCAGCGCGGCGGCGGCGGCCGGGGCGGCGGCGGAATGCGCGGCGGCGGCGGAGGGCGTCCCTCGGGCGGCATGTCGCGTCCTTCGGGCGGCGGTGCGCGTCCGTCGAGCGGCGCGCGTCCATCCGGCGGCGCCCGTCCATCCGGCGGCGCGTCGCGACCCTCGAGCGGCGGCGGATTTAATCTCGGCCACGACACCGGACGCGCACCGACGACGCGACCCGCCGGCGGCGCTTCGCGCCCGTCGGGCGGTAACGCCGGCGGCAATCGCGGCAACGGTAATCTCAGCAACGGCAACCGCGGCAACGGCAACGCCGGCAACGGCAATCGCGGAAACGGTAACCGCGGCAACGGCAACGCCGGCAACGGCAATCGCGGTAACGGCAACATCGCAAACGGCAACCGCGGCAACGGTAACGCGAGCGGCAACCGCGGCAACGGAAACAACATCAACAGCGGTAACCGCAACACGAATATCAACAACAACGTCAACCGCAACACCACAGTGATCAACAACCCGGTCTACGGCGGCGGCGGCGCGTGGGGCTGGAACCACGGCGCGGCCTGGTATCCGGCCGGCGGCTATTGGGGCGGAGGCTTCTGGGGCGCGATGGCGATCGGCGTAACGTCGGCCGCCGTCTACGGCGCGGTCGTCGGGGCGAACAACGTCACCTACAACTCCTACCAAGTGCAATCGGGAACCCCGGGCTACACGTTCCTGCAGAACTACCAACTGGTCCAGGTGCAGTGCGGCCCGCCGAATCTCGTCGTCGTCTACGGTCCGGAGAACAGCGTGATCTGCGCGAACCCGAATAATCTCGTCGGGGCAGGCAACTACAACCTCGACACGCAGACGCTCTCGCTGACTCCGATGTAATGATCCGCGGCGTAAGCGGCGTCGCACTCGCCGCGTCGTTTGCGCTCGGGTCCTGTTCGAGCAGCTCCACGAGCGGCGCTGCGCTCTCGCCGGTCTTGCCGGCGACGCGCGGCGCCGCTTCTTCTTCGGGCAGCGTCGGCGATGCGTACTCGTTCCTCAAGATGATGATGGACAAGTACGCGACCGGCTCCACGCTCCGGCTCGTGCAGAGCTTCGATGGAGGGCCGCTGCGCGGGTTCAAGGATGCGGTGACCTACGACGACGCGCTCTTGGTGGATGCGCTCCTCGCCGAAGGCGCGACCGACGACGTGTCGCGCGCCGAGGTCGTCGGGAGCGCGTTCCTCTACGTGCAGGCGCACGACAAGGCCGGCGACGGCCGCCTGCGCGCCGCGTACGCTCCGGTGCCGCTGCTCGATCCGAAGGACGTCAAGGTAGACGACAACACGAGCGATACCGGCAACATGGCGTGGGTCGGCCAGGCGCTCGCGCAGATCTACGAGAGAACCTCGAACCCCGCCTATCTCAACGGCGCGATCGCCATCGCGCAGTGGCTGCAGGAGAACACGTACGACACGCGCGGCGCCGGCGGCTACACCGGCGGCGATAACGCACGCGGCGGAAAGATCACGTGGAAGTCGACGGAGCACAACATCGACATCTACGCGTTCTTCACGATGCTCGCGCGCGAGTCGGGGGAGAGCCAATGGACGGTCGACGCGGCCTGGGCGGAACGATTCGTCGCCTCGATGTGGGCGCCGAACCAGCACCGGTTTCTCGTCGGCACCGGCAACGACGGCGTGACGCCGAACCGGTCGTTCAAACCCGAGGACGTGAACTCGTGGAGCTACCTCGCCTTCGCGAATCCGCAGTGGGCCGCCGCGCCGAGCTGGGACGTCAAGAATCTCGCGGTTACGAAAGGCGGCTTCAGCGGCGTGAGTTTCTGCAGCGGCGATCGTTCCGGCGTCTGGTTCGAGGGGACGGCGCATCTCGCCGACGCGCTGACGCTTCGCAACGCGCCGGGCGACTCCGCGCGAGCGCAGGCGTATCTCGACGACGTCCGCTACGCGCAGACGAACGGCCCGAACAACGACGGGCTCGGCATCATCGCCGCCTCGAAGAACGGCCTGCGCACCTGCGACGGCGACAAATACTACGCCTCGCTTCACGTCGGCGCGACGGCCTGGTACATCCTCGCCGCGGGCGGCGTCAACCCGTTCGTGCTGCTGGGAGCGCCGTGACGAGAAGAACGCGAGAGGCGGAGCGAGCGCACGACGCGGCCGAGAACGAGCGCGGCCTCCGCATGCTCGCCGACGCGATTCCGCAGATCGTCTGCACCGCCGATCGCGACGGTCGCATCGACTACTTCAACCGGCGATGGTACGAGTTCACCGGCCTGAGCAAAGCGCAGAGCCTCGAGCACCGGGGCTGGCTCGCGGCCGTGCACCCGGAGGATCGGCCGCCGCTCGAGGCGCGGCTGCGCGAGGTGAGATCTACCGGCGCAGCGCTCTCCGTCGAGACGCGCCTGCGCTCTCAGAACGGCGAGTACCGCTGGTTTCTGGCCAGAGCGCTCGCGCAGCGCGCGCACGACGGGCCGATCGTGCGCTTCTTCGCGACCGCGACCGATATTGACGATCAGAAGCGCATCGAAGAGCGCGAAGCATTCCTCTTGCACGTCAGCGACGCGCTCGGCTCGACGCTCGACGTGCGGACGATCTTGCAGAAGGTGACCGAGCTCTGCGTGCCGGCCTTCGCGGATTGGTGTCAGGTGCAGTCGCTCTCCGCGCACGGCGAGCTCGTCGTCGAAGCGGTGCGCCACAGCGATCCCGCCCTCAACGAACTGCTCGAGCAGCTCGTCGGCCGGAGCGTCGTCTCGATCAGCGGCGCCTCGCGCGGTTCGCAGCAGGTCGTGCGGCGCCGCGAGAGCCGCGTGCTCGATCACGACGGCGTCTTGCAAGCGGTCATGGAGAACGTTCCGGACCCCGCCGACCGGGCGATCTATGAAGCGGCGGGACTCGGCACGGCGATCATCGTGCCGCTCGTCGCGCACGGCCGCGCGCAGGGAACGTTGCACCTCGTCAACGTCTCCCCGTCGTCCCGTCGGCCGAAGATCGCCGTTGACGTCGCCGAAGAGCTGGCGCGCCGCGCGGCGCTCGCGATCGACAACTCGCGCCTCTACGAACGGGAGCACCGCGTCGCATCGGCGCTGCAGCGCGCGATGCTGCCGGTGCATCTGCCCTCGCACGACCGGTTGGACTTGAGTTACGCGTACCGCCCCGCCGAACGCGAGGCGCGCGTCGGCGGCGACTGGTACGACGCCTTTCTAATATCGAAGAATCGCGTCGGCATCTCGATCGGCGACGTCGGCGGTCACGGGCTCGAGGCTGCGGTCGCGATGAACGAGGCGCGCCAGGCGCTGCGGCTGAGCGCGCTCGAAGGTGCGCCGCCCGCGCAGACGCTGCGCCGTGCCAACGCGGCGCTCATGCTCGACCGCGAACGCCCGATGATCACCGCGGTCTTCGGCGTCATCGACGTTGCGCGTTCGGTCTTTCGTTACTCCTGCGCCGGCCATCCGCCGCCGGCGGTCTCGCCGCTCTCGGGTCCGGCACACTATCTGCAAGGCGGCGGCATTCCGCTCGGGGTCGACTTCTCTGCGAACTTTCCGACGCTCGAGGTCGAGCTCGAGCCGTACTCCACGCTGCTGCTCTACACCGACGGAATGATCGAGTTCGCCCGCAACATCGAGCGCGAGAGCGCGCGGCTGCTCGAAGCGCTGACCGATCGCGTGCAAGACATGGCACCGGACGGCGCCACCGTTCTCCTGCGGCACGTTCTCAACGGCCGGCAGTTCGACGACATCGCGGTGCTCGCCGCGACGATCCTTCCGGCACGCGCCGATCACGTCGAGATGCGGCTCCCGGCTGCGCCGACGTCGGCTGCGGTCGCGCGCCGGCTGGCGGCTCGCTACGCGCGCGTCGCCAAACTGAGCCCCGAGCGCACGTTCGATCTGACGATTGCGGTCGGCGAAGCAGCCGCGAATGCCGTCGAGCACGCCTATCGCGACGCTACGCCGGGCCATTTCGTGCTGCGGCTCGCCTCTCGCGAAGGCAGAATCTACGGAGAGGTGCAGGATCTCGGGACGTGGCGCGACGCGAGTTCGACCGGCGAGCGCGGGCGCGGCCTCTCGATACTGCGGGCGGCAACGCAGCGCTTCGAGTTGAACCGCTCGCCAAACGGAACGACCGTCGGCTTCGCGGTGTAGGTGATGCGGGCAGCGAAGCGCGGAGAGTTTCTCGGCGGGCTCGCGGCATCGCTCACGCTGGCGAGCTGTGCTGCGCCGCCGCCGTCGCTCGTGCCGCCGCGCATCTCGCTCCGGCCGAATCGGACCGATCCGCGGGTCGTGATCGTCGGCGCGGGCGCCGCGGGCGTCACCTGCGCCTACCGTCTGCATCAGGCCGGCTTTGCGAGCAAGGTATTCGAGGCCAACTCGCGCTCCGGGGGACGAACGTGGACGCTGCGCGGCTTCTTCAAAGACGGCCAACTCACCGAGCACGGCGGTCAGTTGATCGCATCGACGCATCATTACGTTCGCGCCTTGGCCGCGGAGCTGGGATTGGCGCTCACGGATCTCAACGCGCTCTATCCGCGCGACGCGGTCGACACCTATTTCATCGGAGGCCAACGCTACACGCACCGCGAGGCGGTACACGACTACGATGCCTACGTCGCCGGTCCGCTCGAGCAGGCGGCAAAGGCTGCGGGATGGCCGACGTCGTTCCGCCGCCACACGCACGCGGGGATCGAGCTCGATCGCATGAGCGTGGACGACTGGCTCGACGAGAACGTGCCCGGCGGCGCCGGCTCGAGGATCGGCACGCTCTTGCGCCTCGCCTGCCTCAGCGAGTACGGCGCCGAGCCGCGCACGCAAAGCGCGCTGAATCTGATCTTTCTCTTCTCCGGCATGCGCGCGGGCAAACTCAACCTCTCCGGTACCGGGGAGGACGATAAATACACGATCTCCGGCGGCAACGACCAGCTCGTCGCGACGATGATCTCGAAGCTGCCGCCGCGGACGGTGACGCTCGATCACGCGCTCGAGGCGCTCGCGAGCAACTCCGATGGCTCCTACACCTGCACGTTCTCGACCGGCGGCGGATCGCGGAGCGAGCGCGCCGACGTCGTCGTGCTTGCGATTCCGTTTACCGTGCTGCGGCAAGTGGATTTGACGAAAGCCGGATTCTCACAGCGCAAGCTTCGGGCGATTGCGATGCTCGATCTCGGTTCGAACGCGAAGGTGCATCTGCAGTTCACGTCGTCGTATTGGTTCGAGCAGCACTACAGCGGCACGGCGTATGCCGACGAAGCCTTTCAAGACGCGTGGGATATTAGCATCGGCCAGCAGGGGCGCGCGGGCATGCTCGTCTGCTTTCCCGGCGGCGCGCAAGGGACGCGCTATTCCGGTCCGGTGCACGGACGCGCGCCGCACGCAATCGCGCACGAGTACCTGCGCTCGCTCGACCCTGCGCTGCCCGGAGCGCGCGCGGCCTTCAACGGCCTTGCATATCAAGACTTCTGGATCGACGATCCCTTCACGCGCGGCGCGTACTCGTTCTACGGCGTCGGACAGTACACGACGCTGGCCGGCGTGGAGCGCCTGCCCGAAGGCAACGTCCACTTCTGCGGCGAGCAGACGTCGCTCAACTGGCAGGGCTATATCAACGGGGCGGTGGAGAGCGGCGAGCGCGCCGCGAGCGAGGTCGCCCGCTCGGCGAACTCGCAGAGCAGGTTCGCAAGCGCCATCTGATCGGGCGTGTTGCAAGCGATGTCGAGCAGCCGTGGGCTGCAGACGAGCACGCTCGCCGCTTTCGCCCGGGAGATCGCGACGTTAAAGCGGTTGCGCTCGAAGAGGAACTCCACGTTGCGCGGCACGTCGTCGCCGCTCGAAGTCGCCATCGAGTAGAAGACGACCGAGGCCTGCTGCCCCTGGAACTTGTCCACCGTCCCGACCTCGACGCCGATCCCTCGATCGTGGAGCCTCCTCTTGATGAGGCGGCGCTGCGCGTTGTACGGCGCGACGACGATGATCTCGTCATCGGGAAGATTCGACCCGGCTCTCAAACGCTCGATCTGCGCGACGATCTCGTCGGCCTCTTCGGCGGAGCTCGCGGAGTTGCCGGCGTGTTCGACCGGGACGAAGTAGAGCCCCGCGAAATCTTCGCCGTACACCGCGACGCGATGCTCGAGCGTATCTTTATGCGCGCGGAGACGGCCCTCGTACATCGAATCGGAGATGAAGGCGCAGATCTCCGGCCGCATGCGGTAGGTGACGTCGAAGAAAATGCCGCGATGAGGCTGCACCGTCTGTTCGTCGCCGAGCAGGTGCTCCAGCACGGAATCGCCGACGTGGAGCGGCTGACTCCCCTGGCTAACCTGCGCCAGCTGTGACGGATCGCCGAGCAGCACGACGTTCTTCGCGCACGTCGAGACGGCGAGGGCATCCGCGAGCGAGACCTGCCCCGCTTCGTCGACGAACAGGTAGTCGAAGGATCGATCGAGCTCCTCGCGCGCGAAGAGAAATGCCGTTCCGCCCGCAAGCCGATACGCATCGTCGTAGAACGGCTCGTTCTTCGTCTCGACGGCGATGAAGCCGAAGGGCGAGACGTACGCGTCCGATCCGCCCTCTTTGTAGGCGCCGCCGAAGACCATCTCGCGATCGTGCGCGCATTCTTCGATCTTGCGCAACAGGTTCTGTATCGCCTTATGGCTCGTGCTCGTAACCGCGATCCGCTTCCCGCGAGCGAGCAGATCGCAGATAACCTGCGCGCCGATCGTGCTCTTCCCGCTTCCGGGCGGCCCTTGCACGAAGAGGTAGCTGCGATCGAGGCGCTCCGCCGCGGCGGTCACCGCCCCGGCGGTGACGGGAGCAGGCTGCAGCCGCGCTCCGCCGTGCGTCAGACGAGGGTCGGCGCTCGTCAAGAGATCGAACGAAGCCGGATATTCGTCACGCACTCGTCCCGCGAGAAACGAATCCGCAATGCGCGCGACGGCGTCTCGCTGCGCCGGATTCGGTAACGGACCCGGCGGAATCAGCTCCTCGATCGCGCGCGCCGCGTCGAGGCTTACCCTCGTCTTGAGCACGAGGAGGCCGCGGTCTTCGTCTATGCTGAGAATCGTGCCCGCGCTGCGGCCGGTGCGAGGATCGACGACGTTCTTTCCGGGCACAATCTTGTGGAGTTGCTCCGGGAACGCGTACGTGTATGCCGTGCTGCGATCCACCTTGTACGGCGGATACTCCTCGCGCAGCGTCAAGCCGCCCAGCGCCTCTCGGTCGAACTCCAGCAGATCGTCGACGTTCTCACAGCGGTCGAAGAACGCCCACCACGCGGGCTTTGCCTCGCGGCGGTGATAGGCGAGGAGGTTGCCGAGCAGGTAGCCGGCGCGCCGGTCCGGCGTCATCTCCGCATACTCTTGCTCCGTCGCCGGCGCGAGCACGCCGTCGAGCAGCGCGCGTTCGAGATCCGTCCGTTCTTGCTCGCCGTCATCCGGAGCTTCTCGCTTGCGCCCTTTCCCTTCGTACGGCGGAAACCCGATGCCGAACGTGGCGGCGGCCTCGTCGCGCCGCTCGAGGAGCCAGTCGCGCAGCCGCTGCGTCGACTCGCAATCGTCGCGATTGTACTCTTCGATGTCGGCGAGAACGCGCGGATCTCGATCGAGCAACCATCGCTCGAACATCACGATCGACTGATCGCCCTTCTTGACGCCCGTCTCTCGCACGATGCCGTAGAACCCCTCGACGTTCTTCAGGCCGTAATGCTCTTCCGAGATCACGAGCGTTTGGCGCACGACGGCAAAGAGATCGACGAAGACCTCGTCGCGCAGCAGATCGTCGATCGCCTCTTCGCGCGTCGCGTGCTGCTGCGCGAGCCGTCGGAGCGCCGACTTCTCGTAACTCGAATAGTGATAGACGTGCATCGCCGGGTACCGCGTGCGGCGCTCGACGATGAAGTCCACGAGGTCTTCGAAGGCCCGCTTTTCGTCGGCGCGACTCGTTCCCCAGAAGGCCCGATAGCGCTCTTTCTCGTCCGGCATCCAGCAGCCGAGAAGATACTCGAGGCCTCGTCCCGGTTCGTAGAGCGGGTCGCCCTCGATATCGAAGAAGACGTCGCCCTCGGCCGGCGCCGGCATTTGACCGAAGCCGAGCGGCGGCGCGTGCTCGACGAGCTCGTAGATCCGTCCGTCCGTTCGCCCGCGCACCTGGAGGCGCGCCTGGCGGCGCAGCTTCGCGAAGGTCTCCGGGTTCATGCCCTTCGGACGCGCGTCGTCCGGAGCCGCCGCGAGATCCGTGATACGCCCGATGCCGTCCGCTTCGAACTTGCCGATCTGATCCCGGCGAATTCGCGCGACGAGGCTCACGTGGTCGTCCGCGCGGCGCTGGGCCTCGCAGGAATCGTTCCAATCGCAGTTCTTGCAGTGTGCGCGTTCGTACGGATACTCGCGCGGCTCCCCGCCGCCTTCGAGTCGGGGATCGTTGACGAACTCCAGGAAGCGCTCTTTCAAGCGACGGTAGTATGCCATGTAATCGCGTAGGCGAAACCGTTTCTCTTCGCCGTTGCCCAGGACGACGTAGGCGAACTCCGGCATCGTCCCTTGCAGGCGGGCGAGGTGTTCGCTGTAGTTGCAGAGCTGCACCAGATACTTTGGCTTTGCGTGAAGGCCGAGTTTCGCATCGATGACTTCGTAGCCGTAGGCGCCGAGCCTCGACGGTCTCTCAACGCGCCGCAGGAAATCGGCGTGGCCGAGGAAGCGGCCGTCGAAGAACGTCGCTTGATAGATGATGGGGACGCCGCGCTGCATCGCGTCGAGCGTTGCGCGCTCCGCCGTCGCGTAGGCTTCGACGGCGCTCTCGGAGCGTTCGAATTTTTCGACGCCTTCGTAGAGACGTTCGAGCCGCTCGAGGTGCGCCTGCTCGTGCTCGTCTCCCTTGCGGCGCAGAAGCTCCGCCTGCGGATCCTCGGATTCGCCCCGCGGCCGCAGGCCGTACGCCACGAGCGCCTCGAGATCGGTGAGCCGTTTACACTCGAGGTAATCGTTGAGATCGCTGGCCGAGTAGATAAACCGCCCGTCTACGCGCTGCACCGCTGAAGTATGCCGTCCCGCGGTGCCATATGCCTGGCAGAGTAGGCCCGAGCAGAGGCTGGGTCAGGCGCTCAGGGATAGGATTGGACGCACGCCTCGGTCGCATCGCTGACCATCGGCTGCATCGTGTACGACTTATTCCCGAACGGGTCGTTTGCCATGTTGTGCCACGCGCAGTAGTCGGCGATCTCGCCGTTGACGCCGCTCCAACTGCTGAACGGGAACGGGTCGGTGATCGCCTCGCCGTACTCGTGGCCGGCCATGATCGTCATGCCCTCGGCCTCGCCGCTCTCGTCCGACGGCGGCGTGATGATGTTCGCTCCGCACTGCTTCCCGGCGTCGGGCATATACGGAAGGTTGGTGTATGGAAGATCGACCTTCTTCGCGTACGGCGTCTCGCTGTGATAGCCGCACCAATGCGTGCCGAAGCCCGCCTCGCTACGGTCGTGCGCCGTCGCGACGACGTAGATGCCGTTTGGATCGAAGCCGAAGTGTTTGGCGCCCTTCAAGGCTTCCGCCGCGATCTGCGCATCGGTCGGCTTCTTCGGGCTCGGCGATTCGTCGTTCCAACTGCCGCCCAGCTGATCCGTTTGGTTGGTGATGAAGCTCTTCATGCTGCCCGAGAGCTGATAGTACTGCGTCAGAATGTTGCTGTGCGGACTGCCGCCCATCTTCTTCGTGTACGATTCGAGGAGCGGCTGCAGTTTATCGGGGTCGCCGTACTTCTTGTAATCCCAGAAGATCAGATAGATCTTCGGATCGACGATCACGGGGCCGCCTTGATACGGCACGTAGGCGAGATCCGGTCGTATCGCCGCAGCGTCGGAGAGCGTCGGCGCATAGTGCGGGCCGCGCGCGAAGGCGACGCTCGCTTGGCTCGTAGGTATGCTCGGCGCTGGGTTGCTCGCGTTCGTGCAGCCGGCGGCGAGCACCGCTGCAAAGCAGGCAAGAACTCCGGTACTGCGTGCGATCATAGCGCCTCTATTTTCGCCATCATCCCTTGGTCCTCGTGGTCGAGGATGTGACAGTGGAAGACGAACTCGCCGCGGATGACCGGATCGCGGAAGTCCATGAGCATCACGACCTTACCGGGCGAGCCCTTCGGACCCTCGGAGCGGTGCGGGATGATCACGCTGTCGGCCCAGTGCGGATGCGCGACCTTGACGCCGTTAACGCTCTCAACGGCGAAATGAATCTGGTGGATGTGGAAATCGTGAATCTCTTGCGTGAGATTCTCCACCGTCCACTCCTCGACCGTGCCGGTGTGCACGACGAACATCGGCGGCGCGCGCAACGAGAAGCTCTTGCCGTTGATGAAGAAGTGCGGCTTGTTGTTCTCGCTGAAGACGACCAGCCGCTTCGCCGACGGCGCCGGCAGGGCTTCCGTATAGACGTTATCCGGCAGCGGCGAGCCGACGGTCAAAGGAGCGTTCGAGAAATCGCCGCCCGTCTTGCCCTTCGGCGGGGCGATGTGCGCGAGGTAGAGGTAGGGATCGGCGTCGCCGTTAGGCCCAGTGTAGTAGCAGAGCGTGCGGAGCTTCGCGCCGCCGCTCTTCGGTCCGGTAACGACGAACTCGGCCCGGGCGGCCGACGGGATCGTGATCGTGGATTCCGTCAGCGTCGGCGGCGCGCCCTTGTAGGTGTCGAGCGCGAAGCCGTCGATGGCGACGACCTGGAACCCGGAGCCGCCGTCCATGTTGAGGC
>Ga0335069_10012747_pt1 | contig 11814 bp, 10 predicted proteins | sample Lox_Sample_11_FD_206714 | JGI IMG/M metagenome (GOLD analysis project Ga0335069, IMG submission 206714) | Soil microbial communities from Loxahatchee National Wildlife Refuge, Florida, United States - Lox_Sample_1.1 | ecosystem: Environmental > Terrestrial > Soil > Wetlands | place: USA...
GCGGGCACACGGAAATTACCATCCATAGAGCAAGCAGGGTCTGCTTCCATTTCGTCACAGCTCGCACCGCCTTAGGATATCCTTGCCGGCCGCCAGACAACTCGAAACCCTGAATCAGAGCCACTCACGTTGGGTTAACCGAGCGATCGTCAGAAAGCCCAGGTCTGCTCCTTGGGCGCTGGCGTGATCGATTTAAGCAATCCGCCATCACAGTCAGGTGGAGTTCGAGGTCGACTGTCCAACAGTCATGTATCTGAGCATCGTCTTGCATGCAGCGTTTACCCATGATAACTGTGGTCTGCATGAAGGAAGCCGGTGCGACTTGGTTCCGTTTTAGTTCATGACAAATGGCCAACATTTTCATCAGTTATCGCCGCAAAGATAGCGCATCAGAAGCTAGACGCATCTACGAGTGGCTTACTACGCGCCCGAACCCGGGCGCCGTATTCATGGATTTGAGCGGGATTGAACCTGGCGAGGATTTCCGTGCAACGATACGCCGAGAGATCGACTCTGCAGAAATAATGCTCGTCATCATTGGAAAGGAGTGGGCTTTCGTTGAGAACCCTGACGGGCTTCAACGTCTCGAAGAGCCGCGTGACGTTGTCCGCCGGGAGGTCATGATTGGCCTCGGGAGTGGCATTCGCGTGGTTCCAGTCCTCGTATCAGGCGCCGAGATGCCGCGAGCCGCACATTTACCTGCGGCGCTTGATAGGCTCGCCAATTTGAGTGCATTTCGGGTGAACGAAGCTACCTTTGAGGAAGATATGGATCGCCTCGCAGGGTATCTTCGTAAGTGGACTTGTGATCAACCCCGTACAGACTCTGTTGAATATCCTGATCGAGACTCTCAGGAGATCCGACCGCTTATGGTTCAGAAAAAAGTATGCATGCTAGGTGCTTCGGGAGTTGGCAAGACAAGCCTTGTCCGTCGTTTTGTGACGAGCATCTTCAGCGATAAATACCTCACTACGATTGGAGTGAAGATCGACAAGAAGTTTCTCACGCTGGAAGGTCAGGAAGTGACCCTGGCGCTCTGGGACCTTGCAGGCGAGGAGAAAGGCTATCCGATCAGGATGAGTCATCTTAAAGGTGCGGCGGGCATCTTTCTCGTCACAGATGGTCGTAGCTCCTCGCTCAGAACAGCGCTTGATATACGGCAGCGTGTTCAGAACGAACTTGGTCCGCTCCCCTTCGTGCTCGCGGCAAACAAAATTGATCTCTGTAGAGAGTCATGGTCATGGGAGTACACCCGAGAAGAACTCGACGAAAGAACCGAGAGTCTTGGTTTGATACCCTTCACGACGAGCGCTCTGACTGGAACGGGTGTCGATCTGGCGTTTGAGTATCTTGCAAGGCAAATGCTGAAAGTTCACAACCGAGTCCTCTAGATCCTACAAACGCCCATATTGTCGGGAGTTTCGATCGATCCCGAACCGGCATCTCATGCAGCGGAAGTGCGCGCTAGCAGGGTACAAAACACCCTTGGTATCACAGCCACTTTTGACACGCCTGAGAGCACATCGACGAAGGAATGACTGGCTCCGTCTCACCGTTTTGGCTGATCTCCGAAAGGGCACTGCGATATCTGCGAACAGAGAATTCGAGGGATTCTTGCCCGCACATTCGAGCGGAGAATGTTTCTCTCGTCCCTTTCGGCTGCGGATTCCCGCGAATTTGCCCGAAAAGGTACCTAGAGTTCGAATCCTCTTGATAAATTATTGTTTATAAGGACTTTATGGCGGAGGGAGAGGGATTCGAACCCCCGGTACCCTTTCAGGCACAACGGTTTTCAAGACCGCCGGTTTAAACCACTCACCCATCCCTCCGCGGCGGGGGAAGCCAAGCTTCTTCACAAGTTTACTGCAACAGTGGCCAAAGGGTCTCGAATACGCCTGCTTGCCTGGCGGTTGCACACGAAGCCCGGGCAGCAAAGTCGGCGTCGGTGAAACGCTCATGCATATCGAATAGACGCCCTCTGCCCTGCAAAGCTATTGAAAGCGCAGCGCGTTGCGGAGCTACGGTGTTACAAAAGGAGTGCATGGCGAAGCGAATAAAATCAGGGAATGTACCCCTCCCCGGGCAACCCATCAGCCTCAGAACGCTTGGGGAGTATCTTAACCTTTCTCCGGCAACCATCTCTCTCGTGCTGAACAACGCGCCCGGTGTTCGGTCCATACCGCAGGAGACGCGGGATCGCGTGATCGAGGCGGCAGCAAAGTTCGACTACAGGCCAAGTTTTTTCGCGCGCTCTCTGCGCAAGCGGCAGACGTACACAATTGGTGTCCTGGTTCCGGAGTTGAGCGACAGTTATGCCGCACAGGTACTCGATGGTGTCGAGGAATATCTCCTCGAGGAGGGTTACTTCTACTTGACAGCGAGTCATCGCCGCAAGCCGGATCTCATTGAGGAATATCCTCGCCTGCTGATGGATCGCGCGGTGGAAGGCTTTGTTGTCATTGACACAGTGCTCGAGAAGAGCCTGAACAGCCTCCCGGTCGTTGTCGTGGCGGGACATCGCAAAATCGAAGGTGTCACCAACGTCGTGCTCGACCAGCGCCGCGCCGCGGAGCTGGCTCTTCGTCACCTTCATCAGCTCGGCCACCGCAAGATCGCGTTTATGCGCGGCGGTAGCCACAGCTCCGATGCTGACGACCGTTGGAACTGCCTGATGGCAGTTGCCAGGGAATTGAAGCTGCCTGTTCTTCCCGAGCTTACGGCGCAGCTGCAGTTGCGCGTCTCCACGCCGGAGCTCGGCTATGAACCAGCGAACGAACTGATTCAGCGCGGCGTCGATTTCACCGCAATGATCTGTTACAACGACATCGCTGCGATCGGCGCCATCCGTGCGCTGATGAATCACGGCATGCGGGTGCCCACTGACGTTTCAGTAGTTGGCTTCGACGATATTCAGGGAGCGGCGTTTCACAATCCAAGCCTGACCACGATACGCCAGCCTCTGCACCAGATGGGTATGGTTGCTGCCCGCATTCTTCTGCAGCGGATCAGGGGACAGGCCACCTTCCCTGACATCGTTCCGATCCACCCGGAACTGGTGATTCGCGAGTCGACTTGTCCTCCCAACCCGAAGCGGGCGCGCGCCAGGCGAAGCTGAAGATGGCCCGGGAGCCGCTCAACTCAAGCGCAAAAACTCTCGCGCTTCTGCATCCTCTGTTTGCCCTGACGGGAGTTCTTCATGCTGCGGGTGGTTCGCTGGTTCCGTCTCTTGCCACGCGCTTTCACCTGAGCGACAGTGATGCAGGCCTTCTCTTTCTGCTCTATTACGGGGGAACTTCAATTGGCGCGCTCCTGTGCCGTTGGAATTACGCGCGTACGATCATGCTTGGATTCGCAGGCATTGTCGGCTGTTGTCTCGCGATCTTTGCAGCGCCGCGTCCCTGGCTGCCTTTGTCGTTTCTGTCCCTGGGTATCAGTGTGGGCGTGCCCATGTCTGCGATCAGCCTCTTCGTCGGTCGCGCGTTTCCTGATCGTACGGCGTCTTTGCTGACCTTTCTCAATTTCAGTTGGAGCCTGGGCGCGCTCGCGGCTCCGCTGATCGCGGCGAGGATTCTGCTGCATCACACGTATCGCGCCGCCTATCTGCTATTCGCTGCCATGGCGATCGTCGCGGCGATCGTTTGTCTCCTGTTCCTTGAGGAGCCTCTCGAAACGGAGCGGCCGGTCAGCGAAACGGGTAGCCGCTCAGCATGGTCCTTCGTCCTGCTTTTTGCCGTTGCGGCATTTCTGGAGGTTGGCGTGGAGAATACGGCTGCCGCTTGGCTCCCTACCTTCTCACTCCGTACCGCGGAGAAGGGAATCGCTATGGCGGCGGCAACCTCCGCCCTCTATTGGCTTGGATTCCTTGCATCGCGCGGAGCCTGTTCGCTATTGCTGATGCGCATCGTGCCGGCTAAAGTCTTCCGTGCGGCGGTCCTCGGAGGAATTGTCGCGTCATCGATTCTTGCCGCCCTCAGTTCGGTCACAGGCCGTGGAGCGGCCATGTTTCTTCTCGGAGCTTCGCTCGCGCCGAATTATCCGCTTGTGATTTCGGGTGCGCTGTCGCGCGTTCGCCGCACCTCTGACTCGCGATGGGTCCTGGCCACCGCTGGATCTGGCGGATCGGTTTTACCGTGGCTGGCGGGTGCGATCTCAGCACAAACAGGCAGCCTCCGCGTCGGCATGCTTGTCATTCCTGCGGCGTTAATGCTGATGTTGCTGGTGATTCCGGCATTCCGCGAGTCGAGGACCTCGAACGACGTCTTCGGGCATCCATCTGCTGGTGGAGGTGCATCTCATTGAATGGAAACAGATAAGGGCATTTGCGGCATTGTCTGGTCTGCCGGCTGGCTATTCGACCGGTATAGTCGGGTGCATTGCAGAGTCTGTTCTCAACGGTGAGGCCGATCGAAGAATGAATTCCGTCCCCGGGAACAAAGTCCTGTTCGTCGATGATGAGCCGGGCATGCGCGAGATTATGGCCATTCTACTGCATGAGGATGGCTACGAGGTCCTGACCGCGAGCGACGGCCTCGACGCCCTTGCGAAGATAAGAGCTTCAAAGCCGGATCTGATCATCTCGGACCTCAATATGCCGCGCATGTCAGGAACCGAGCTTCTGTCGGTTGTGCGTCGCCGCTTTCCTGCGATCCCATCCATCGCAATCAGCGAGTCGTACGAGCGAAGTGATAGACTTCCTCCCGGCGTATTGGCAGATGCCTTCTACCCGAAGGAAAGATGCAATCCTGATGAGTTCCTGCGCACTGTGGCCAGCCTGATCCGCGCGTCAACGGCGCGGCGCGGAGATAACCTCTGCAGCCAGCAGCCGGCTGTGCAGCTTATGCGTGCCGTTCGTGATTCGGACAGCCAGACATCCTTAATGTTGAACTGCCCTGATTGCCTGCGCACGTTCTCCCCGGACTATCCTGAAAAGGACAGTGGTGGAGTCAATGAGGCACATTGCCCATTTTGTGCGGCTCCGGTCAGTTTCGTCACCGATGCTTCACGGGTGTGCGCACACCGGACAACGCTCGACGCTGGCCCGGCCACGGGGCCCTTGCCAGCCTGATCCGAAACCTCTGGAACCAATAACCGATCCAAGCACTTGATCTGGCCAGTCCTTATGGGATTGTCCGCCGGTGTACAGGTGTATGCTCAGGAACAATCATGCGTATCCGTATACCAGGAATTCTCGCGTCTGCGGCTCTGGTGCTTGCGTCAACTCTTACCCCCGCGCAGCAACCTTCAGCGCCAAACCCCCACGACACGGAAGTGTGGGAGCCTGTGCCGAAAGTTGTGACTCCCGGCGCGACAGATTCCCAACCGCCGTCCGATGCAATTGTGCTGTTTGACGGCAAGAACCTCGATGAGTGGGTTTCTGCGCAAGACAAGACGCCGGCAAAATGGCTGGTCGCGGATGGTGTGATGACCGTCAACAAGGCGCCGGGGGTGGGCAATATCGAGACGAAGCGAACGTTCCGAAACTTTCAGCTTCACATTGAATGGAAAATCCCGGCCAATGTCACGGGCAGCGATCAGGCGCGAGGCAACAGCGGAGTGTTTCTTGCCTCCACAGGCCCCGGAGACGCAGGGTACGAGTTACAGGTTCTCGACTCCTACAACAACAAAACCTACGTCAATGGACAGGCGGGAAGCATTTATAAGCAGGGGATCCCGCTTGTGAATCCGAACCGCGAGCCGGGAGAGTGGCAGAGCTATGACGTCGTGTGGACTGCGCCCGTTTTCAACGAGGACAGTGCGCTGAAGTCACCGGCATATGTGACAGTTCTCTTCAACGGTGTCCTTGTCCAGAATCACTTTGAACTCAAAGGGCAGACGCTTTATATCGGCAAGCCTTTCTACAAGAAATACGACGCGGCACCCATCAAGCTGCAGGCGCATGGCGACAAGAGCGAACCCATCAGCTTCAGGAACATCTGGGTGAGGGAATTGCCCTGATCGGCATGGTTTTGCAGCTTGTGAGGAACTCACAGGGCCCGGATTCCGGGAAACGAGCTGGTCGTGGCGAGCGGCCCGACTATCGGCACTGTGGCTTGAAAGATCCCGCCGAGATTGACCATTGCCGAGGCTAGCTCATGGTCACGGGGCCTCCGTATAGGTGTAATCGTTATGAGGCCAGGGGATGTCGTTGAACACAGTCCAGAGCCGAACGTAGACCGGGGCTCCAGCGGTGGGAAGGTTGGCGGTAAAGCTGGTGCCAGTCAGAGGGCCAACGTTCACCAGGTCGTATCCCCCCTGCGTGCTGCCGACCCACAAGTAGTACCCTGTCGTGCCTGCTGATCCGGGAGACCAGGTGAACGTCGTCGACGCGCCGGTGAGTGTGCTCCCTGGCGTCGGAGACGTCAGCACCGCAGGCACCGGTCCCACGGCGCTAGCCCACGCGTTCACAAGGTTGTATGCGTTCACCGAACCGAGGCCGGTTGCGAGATCATAGCCGCTGGTGGCGACATAGCCGCTCAGGATGCCGACCGCATCGCCAGAACGGGTTCGGAATTTGCGATCGTCTGGCCATAACCCAGGATGAATCCACCGGTTGCAAAACAGAGAAAGACGCCGAGCGTCACATTCCAAACCAATCTCATGTTCTAAAACCTCCAAAGCTTGCGACAGAGGAACCTGATTTCCAGAGGAAGATGCGGAATTGTAGCGCCGAGCCCGACCGATTGCCATGACCAAAAGGGAGCATCTGACCAAGAGCAGGCAATACCTACCCCTCGTCGCGGTCGACAGCGTCTCTGGTAAGCTACACAAAATGTTAGACTTGGAAGTTCGCATCCACCGGCGGGAATCAGCCTGGGCGAGGCCAGGCGGGACGGTCTTCAACCTTATGAAGCCGGCTTTTGCGGATAAGCGCGATTCTTCCACCCGCCGCCACGCCCGAAATGAAACCGCAATGCCGAGGAAGCGGTGGCGGAGAGGTAGAACAATCCTATGAAGGGCAGAGCGAATCCCCACAATAGCGATTGGCGGTACCTGCGCAAAGTAGGCTGAAAACAGGCAGCCATCATGAGCCAGGACAGCAGTCCAAGCGCGCGTGACGACCCTTGCGTACAGAGAGTTAGCAAGGGCGGTGCGCAATAAATGATGCCCATGGCCAACACGCAGCCCAGCAACATGAGAGGCGAATGGCCAAGCTGCTCGTATGCCGTCCGCGCGATCATGTTCCACACATCGGACCAATTGGAGTAAACGCGCTTTGATACCGCCAACTCACCATGGCCGAGCCAGATTCTTCCACTCCCGGATTTGATTTGCCGGGCGAGCGCGCAGTCATCGATCAGGCGTTGGCGAATTCGGGATACGCCGTCAATGCGGTCGAGTGCGGCACGTTTCACCAGCATCGTGCCGCCGGCAGCTCCGGCCGTGCGCTTCGCCGGATCGGCAACCCAGGAAAACGGGTAGAGCATCTGGAAAAAGAAGACGAAAGCCGGAATGAGAGCTCGTTCCGCCGTGCTCGCACAGTTAAGTCGAACCATCTCGGAAACAAGATCCAGCCGCTCGATTTCAGCTTTGGCGACTAAGGCTGAAACGTGACCCGAAGCATGCTCGATATCCGCGTCGGTCAGCAGCACATAATCGGCATTCCTGGCTTTGATGTGAGCAAGACCCTGATTTACCGCCCAGAGCTTTCCGCTCCAGCCATGTGGCAGAGGTTTGCCTGTGATAAGGCTCAACTGGCCGCCGTCTGCAAGAGACCGAGCAATCTCGCCTGTTCCATCAGAGCTGTTGTCATCGACCACGACGATCGACAAATCGCCGGGATAATCCTGCGCAAGAAGTGAGTCAAGACTCTGCCGGATGCTGGCTGCCTCGTCACGCGCTGGTACGATCACTGCCACCTTCGATTTTCCCGACGGTGGCCGAACGGCGAGTACGGGGGTCGACCTCCAGAAGAGTCCTCGGAATCCGATCAGGTACACCCAGGCAGCAAACGAGAGGAGGGAAATGGCAATGATCACTGCGTTTATTCTTGCAGAGGCGGCGACGCAACTCCAGGTTTGGAATCCGATGCGGCTGCGGATCATCGAATGAGCATGCTGCTTCAACCTGCCCGGCGGAATGGCCGCCGGTACCTGAATCCTGTGCCGACGAGGGTGGGTGGATTCTCCGTCATGTTCAAGGTAGGCCCGCAGTTCTTTCTTGGGGCAAAGGCACGTTCACCACGTGGACCATTGGGTCCGTTTCATACAGATGCGAAGGTCTTCGCCACCGAGCCGGATTCAGGGTTGCGCATCACGTGGATGGGGCATGCCACTTCGATTGTCGAGATCGACGGGGTACGAATCCTGATCGACCCCGTGTGGGAGGAGCGCGCCGCGCCGACAAACTGGACCGGGCCCAGGCGGTTCTTCCCGACGCCGCTTGAATTGATCGATCTTCCGCACATCGACGCGGTGATTGTTTCGCACGATCACTATGATCATCTCGGTGCGGGCACGATACACGCGCTGGCGCAACTGGCCGCAGTTGAGAGAGCCCAGTGGATTATGCCTCTCGGAGTCAGTGCGCTGATCAAGAAGCTTGGCGTGCCGGGGGCGCACTGCATTGAACTTGACTGGACGGATAGCGCGCAGGTTGGTGCGGTGCGGGTGACGGCTCTGCCTGCTCGCCATTTTTCGGGCCGCAACCTGTTCAATCGCTTTGAAACGCTGTGGGCCTCGTTTGCGTTGGTCGGCCCGCGACACCGCGTGTACTACGGGGCAGATTCCGGAGAATGGGATGGTTTTCAAGAGATTGGGAAGCAGTTCGGGCCGTTCAACCTATCCATGCTTGAGATTGGCGCTTCAAATCCTCTGTGGTCGGAGATTCACATGGGACCGGAAGGCGCGGTGCGCAGCTTTCGCGCCCTGGGCGGCCAGGGTCTGTTCATGCCGATTCACTGGGGACTCTTCGATCTGGCTCTGCACCACTGGAAGCAGCCGATCGAAGAGATCTGGCCGGTTGAGGGTCTGAAGATCTGGTCGCCGACGCCGGGCGTTCCTTCTGAAGTGATAGCAGATATCGAGCTGCGGTCGGAATGGTGGCGTGCTCCGGAGGAGGGACTGGCTCGCGAAGCACTCCAGCTTGGTGGCGAAGGCAACGCAAGGGGTACATTGGCCGAAATGAAACCATGGCGAAGTGGCGGGCGATGAAGTGGTGCAGCCTTATCTGCAGTTTCCTCTGAATACCCGCCGGTACCCAGAAGGTGACTAGCGTTCAGTTGAGCTGCGCCTTGCGTGTGCTACGCTTCGACCATCTGTGGCCAACTTTGAAAAAGCGCCGGCAGAGGTCCAGGAGATACTCTCCAAGCCGATTCAGCAACTCGGCTTGAAACTCGAAGGCTCTCCTCTCGAACGCTTCGTCCATCAACTCTACAAAGAGCTGGACGCCAAAGGGCTTAACAGGTTCCGCCCCAAGTGTTACCTCACCGATGAATGGGGCTGTCCGAACATGGAGCCTGTTATCGGAATCCCGTTCTATCTGGCCGATCCGAAGCTGCAGCGTCTTGAATCGGAGATGAACGACATTGAAGACACGCGGCAGATCATGATGTACATGCGCCACGAGGCCGGCCACGCTTTCAACTACGCCTACGCGCTGTATAAGACTGAAGAGTGGCGCAACCACTTCGGGCCGTTCCGGCGGCCTTACCGGGAGAACTACAAACCGGTTCCGTTCTCGCGCCAGTTTGTGCGGCACCTGGAGGGATGGTACGCGCAAAAGCACCCCGACGAAGACTTTGCCGAGACGTTCGCGGTATGGCTGACGCCGCGCTCCAACTGGCGGAAGCGTTACAAGGGCTGGGGCGCGATGAAGAAGCTGCTTTACATGGATCGTATCGGCCGCAAGCTCAGCGATGCCGACCCTCTAGTCGCGCACGGCGATACCGATATTACCGTTGATCAAATGGATGTGACGGTCGGCGATTTCTATCTGCGTGCGCTCGATCAGCAACTCACTCCCGGCGAGCTTCCCCTCGACACCGATTTGCGCGACATCTTCAACGTATCGAAGCGCCGCAGGAACAATGTTCGCCCTGCAGTCGATCTTCTTCGCGAGAACCGCAAGGTCCTCGTAGACAAAGTGAACTATTGGACGGGCGTTCAACGTCCGCTTGTGAAGAAACTCGTGGAAACAATCGAAACAAAGGTCAGCGACCTTGGCCTGCGCGCCGACATAAAATGCGAAAGGGAATACTTGACTGAAGTCACGGTGTACGCGACCGCGCTGGCGATGAACTATATCACTCGGGGCAAGTTCATTCTGCCCTGATGGTTGCTTTGCATCTTGCCGCTGGCGGCAGATGTGGGTAAAGGGTGTAGAGGCATCATGGCAAACCTGAAGGTAACGATTTTGCACGACGTCTGGGAAGAAGGTCCGCCTGAGCCAGAGCCGGAGCCTGTCAAGGCGCCGCGCGGCAAGAATGGCAAGCGCACGAAGAAGAAGAAGGATCCGCTGCACGATCGCGAAGAGATCTTCGAGGCGTTGACAAAGATCGGTCACGAGCCTTCGTATCACGTCCTCGACGGAAAGAATCAATCGCTGTTCGCTCTCGCGAAGTGCGGCGCCGATCTCATTTTCAACCTCACCGAGTCTTACGCCGGCGACGACCGGATGGATAAGAACATCGCCGCCTATCTGGAGCTTCTGCACATTCCGTACACTGGCGGCGGCCCGCAGGCCCTCTATCTTGCGCAGGACAAATCAATCGCAAAAAAGATCTTCGACTTCCACAAGATACAGACTCCGGACTTTGCAACTTCCTATAAAGGCCGGACTGATCACTCGCACGATATCGAGTTTCCGCTGATCGTGAAGCCTGTCGGCGAAGACGGATCGATCGGCATCGATAACGCCTCCGTTGTCGACAGCGTAAAAGAACTGATGGAGCGCATCCACTACATTCACGAGGAATTTGACAGCCCAGCGCTCATTGAGGAGTACATTGAAGGCCGCGAAATCTATGCGTCTATTCTCGGCAACGATAACGCCGAGGTGCTTCCGTTGATTGAGCTCGACCTCTCAAAGCTTCCCAAAGGGGTTCGGCGAATCGCTGGACAGGACGTGAAATTCGATCACGAGACTGAGGCCTACAAGGTGACAAAATCCGCGCCAATCGAGGACCTTGACGAGGAGACCACCAAGAAACTTCAGGACACCGCGCTTGCCGCCTATCGCGCCTTGAAGCTGCGTGACTATGGCCGTGTCGACATGCGATTGAACAAGAAGGGCGAGGTGTACGTCATCGAAGCGAACCCAAACCCATGGCTCGCCAGTGCCGCCGAGTTTGCCATGGCAGCCAGGAAGGCCGGCTACTCTTACACGGACATGATCGATAAGATCGTGGAACTGGCCCGCGCCCGCTCAATCTAGTTTCGGAACGCGAGCCGTCCGCATGATTCGATGCGTGCCTAGCCTGCCACTTCCAGCGTCAGCGCTGCACCCTCCAGTCCCGCCGCCTCAACCTTCACTTCCACAGATCCAGGCTTGCCGGTTGGCCTCACGACAGCAACGCACTCACCGTGAAATGTGTCTCGCCGCGGCTGGCGAAAGCTGGCCACGTCCTTCGGATTCGCATTACCCACAGCGGCCAGTTCGCCTGCTCCCGTGACCGAAAAGCGCACCGGAATCACCGCATCCGGCACCAGTTGGCCTGCCGTATCCACGACCTGGACCATGACATAGCTCAGGTCATCGCGCGATGCACGCAGCTTTGCGCGATCGGGCCGCAGCACGAGTTTCTGCGCCTTGCCCGCCGTGGTGAACGTAATTCTTCCGATCTCACTCCCTCCCTGGTACGCCACGGCTTTCAACTCG
>Ga0335069_10012748_pt1 | contig 11813 bp, 9 predicted proteins | sample Lox_Sample_11_FD_206714 | JGI IMG/M metagenome (GOLD analysis project Ga0335069, IMG submission 206714) | Soil microbial communities from Loxahatchee National Wildlife Refuge, Florida, United States - Lox_Sample_1.1 | ecosystem: Environmental > Terrestrial > Soil > Wetlands | place: USA: Florida...
GACTAATCTCCAGGCGCAAGTAAATTAGGCAGCTCAATTTCCCGCGCAACTCTGTGTTTGCAGAGTTGCGCGCATTGATGTATCTGTTGGTGTCGGTTGCGCTAAGAGCGAAGAGAGAATCAGTTCAACCGTCAACATTTTATTAATTTCGAAGATATAATTGTGTGTGCCTGCTAAGTGGCCGGTCACAGCTTTGAAGATTGCCGCGCTATCAAAAAACTCTCTGAATTGCGCTGAAGGCCTCAGAAGCACTTCGCGAAGATAATCAGCAAGATGCGTCTTCATCCAAATGCGATATCCTTCAAATTTTTGCCTTCCCGCAATAATCCGCTCCAATCTAAGTTTCGCCAATTTCCGGTCAATTCGCGTTAGCCAATGCGGTGTCGAATATAGATAGACATATTCAACCTTGAACAGCGCCCACAACGGGAGATACATCGCTCGGCTCAGCAGTTTGTGATCAGGCCATATTGGGCCCAGATTTGTAGGCACTCCCGCCACACTCGGACCGTTCTCCATGACATAGCGCGCCTGCAACTCGCGGGATGTCCGAACCTCAGGTTCAGCCTGATACATGAGTCTGACGAGTTCATTATCCATATACGGCGTACGCAAAATCGTACCAGCCTGTTCGACGGATACGCGGCCATATTCACCCCAGGCAATCTCCTCGGACACTACGCGTGTAAGAGGATGAGCTGCATCGCTAATCTGACTAAATGGTTGCGCCGCGTCGAGAGAGCGAGCCAAGTCCGGCTGCACGAGTCGTCGTGGAAATTTCCATGATGCGATGAGCCTTCGCGTTCTAACGACTTCGCTGCCGAATTTTCCTGTCAATCGAATTGGGGCAATCCTGTGCGCCATTTCATTGAAATACACATCGTGTGCCCCTAGGGCGTCATGCGTGCCATCAGAGATATATACACTCTTTTTCGCGTAACTCCCAAATTCCTCAAGAAACCGTTCGTTAATTCGTATAACGTCGTGGGATTGATGGCAAATTCGTGCAAGCCTTCGAGCGGTCCGAATATCATACGTCTCGCCCCACAACCCTCCGAAGGTATAACCGGGAAGATCGAGGCCTTGCCCGAGCACGGAGCTAAGGATTAGCCGGGTATCGAGACCAGCTGACAGTGAGATACCCACCGAATCGATTCCCGTTGCATAGCCAGGAAAGACAGTCGATACCGTCTCCTTAAACCGTGGGTAGAATTCCCTCGGTGACAGGGCCGGCTGCTGTTCCCATTCGGCGAAGTCAAAGTATTTTTTCTTTTGAGGAGCGACGCTTCCGTTGAAAGACCACGACGAAGCGCCTGGGAGCAAAGAAATGCCTTTGAAGAGAGTCTTGTTGCCTAAAACGCAGTTGAAGTTCAGGAATTCCGCTAATGAATCCAACTCGATCGCACGAAGCTGATCGCGGACTCGAAGCAGCGATTTCGCCTCGGATCCAAAGATAAACTCCCCGTCATCCTGGTGCCAATAAATACGGCCCATGCCGTAACGGTCATTAAAAAGCGTGGCGCTGCCCTTCGAGAGGTCAATCGCAACTCCGGAGAACCATCCATTCAGTTCCCTGAGAAAGCGCTCCTCTGATTCCCTGAAGAGACTGAGAAAATGCTCTCCAGTCTGCTCCCTAATGCCCTCCCGGTTTCTCGAGACGGATCCATGATGAGTCCGAAAGTGCTCCCCGCTGATAATCAGCACGACTTGCTTGTCCTCACTGACAAACGGCATGTACGCGCCGAGCGTATTCGGGTGAGCCATCCATCCGATATAGAGTCCGACTTCACGGTTTATGTATTGACTCCCAGTATAGAAACTCTCATGCCGCATTGCGTCGGTCATGAGTTGAAGGTCGCGCTCAATTCCGCGATATCCGTCTCGTCGAATTATTCCTGTAATGCCAGGCATTGTCCACGTCCCTCTCTTGAGCCATAATTCCTGGCTACGCTGTTAGAAGCATGACACTCTTCCTCTGTCGGGTTCGCACTTCCGCGAGGCAAAACACATTACGGTTCCCCGACGCCACTCCGTGCTTTGATCTTAAGGTCTGCTCCATGTGAACGAATTAAACGGTTTTGCATTAACCAACCATGGTGATGCCTCAATTCAAATCTTTGCAAGTGGGACACGAATGACTTAGGCATCACATCAAGCACACATATATTGGAGCTGTTGAAGTCTACGACACAGAATCCAGCGCCCTTGAGCTCCCGAGTGTACCATTCAAACGGCCGGACATTATATGATTCTGCCTTTGACCCGAGTATGCGTAACATCCGCTTGGCCAGTAGTAGCGTCGACCAATAAATCGAGGATTTGTTCTTTACGTGAAGAATCACTTCCCCACCGGGGCTGAGGAGTCTCGCAAATTCACGCAGAGCCCTTCGCACCTCATCGTCGTCAATATACTGCAACACACTTAGGCACAGGATCTTATCGAATGAACCGGAAACAAATGGGACTTCGGAAATGCAGCCTGTAAACAAGGACACGTTGTTAACGCCCAGCGCCTGAAGGTGCTTTCGGCACCGTTCCACCGAGCCAGAGGCATAGTCGATCCCGACAATACTTCGAACTCGCGAATGAAGACGCATAATATTGACTCCCGTGCCGCATCCAGCATCAAGCAGTCTATCCGAGTTCTGGGGCTGAATGAAGCCGAGTAGTTCCTGGGCGGACAAATACTCAGTCTCATGGTCGCGGGGCGACATTCCGCGGTCCAGATCAAAATCAGGGAGATCGCTAGCCGATTTCCCCTCCCAAAAGGCGCGCCATTTATCCGAGTCATTCATTGTAGTGATCCGTTCGCAGCGCTTTTTCGGCTACTACCAGCCACAGCGTATTTGCTGGCGTACCATCGAGTCCGAAACGCTCGAAATGTCCTTGCGATCGGTTCGGGAATCCGTTCCTTAAATCGGTGATGCAGGCCCAGTCGAAGGGCAACCTGTCCTGGCAGAGTCAACGGCACGTAGTACCTTGGCACCTCGACTTTCTGGAATCCGTTGTGTCGCTTGAAGTCAGCAAGACTGTCCTGTAGCTTCTTTCCGAAGGAGAAATTCCCATACAAAAGATGTTTGATTCCGCGCTCTGCGCACGATTTTACCGCCTGAGCCATCAGGGCATTGTTCGGAGCCTTGTCGCGCTGCGATATCATCGATACGATCTGCATGGGGCCCGCCAGAGTACGATCTTCGCTCGTCACCATTTTGATGAAGCCGATTAGGGCGCCGTCTAGGTACGCACCAATGAAGATGCTTCGGTCCAAGAACGTCGCATTCATCCTCCGCACCTCATCTATCTCCTTCCGATAGTGCCAGAACGGCTTACCTTGACGCACCGGAGACTCGTTGTAGATCTCTGAGATGCCCTTCACCAAGACCTCGTCGAACTCTACTTCGCGTACCGTCACTCCGGCCTTCGCCGACTTGCGGATCTTGGTGGGTACCCTGGAGTCAATCTGTTGACTGATCCAATGATCGTAGGAAGTGATTGTCAGACAAGCAAAGTTGTCTGCCTCCCAGTAAAGGTTGTATTTCGCATCCGTTTCGGACGGCTTCTGTACAAATGTGAACAGATCCGCCTTTGTCCTTCCCGCGCGAATTTCCCGCAGTGCCTCAAACGGATCATCAAAATAGTCGTACCCTTCTGCGTCGATTCGAAGCACTCTTATCAGTATCCCCTCAAGGAGACACTCCTTTCCGCAAATCTCCACCATAGATTCCATCCCCTTCCTGGACTAATCAGGTGAGGCACGCGTTTCAAGGCTTATTTGTTTCTCTACAGGCTAATGCGCTCGCGCAGATGTTACAACGAGCTTGCGTTTCACCAACTGTCATCGTCTCTCCGCGCTGCCGGTTCTATAGAAAGTCTTGCTACTCTCGGTGACATTTCGTTCCGACCTGCAGCACTGGCACCGTCCTTTCCGACGACATTCGGAATCCCCACTCGGTGTGCGGTCCTTTCGGGAGCTGCGACGGCAACCATCAAAAACAGTGCATACATCAAGCCCGCCTCAAAAGCCGCCTCCGACATGTTGTAAAACACCAGGACCAGCCATACTGCCAAGCCAAAAACAGCAAAGCTGCGAGAGGAGGTTAACCGTTTGTAGATTGTCCGATAACTGGCAATTAGGAATCCAATAAGCAGGACAATGCCAATCAGGCCGAGCTCAAGATAGACTTCGAGAAAGCCATTATGCGCTTCGTTAATGTGACCTTCGCCAGAGGCGTTCCAGAAATACTCGAGGCGCGAACCGAGCCAAAAGCTTTGATAGCCAGTCCCGATGAATGGGTTTGTGTGCATACCCAATAGGAATGTCCAGATCTTCGTTCGATCGGTGAGGGTCGGATCCTTACCAACAGCTTGGGCCATTGAGCCATTGAGTCCGAATACAAAATCGAGAAGCAAGTAGACGCAAAAAGAAGCTGGGATCAGCGTCTTGAGTATTCCCGGCCGCCTGCGGATGAACGTGCTCTGAGAAACCAGAATTACAAAGCTTCCGAGCACGAGACAAACCGTGGAGGTCGTGCTCTTCGCAGTCTGCAGCAACCAGATCGACAATGCGAGAAACACTACATTCACCGCAAGGATACGTTTCGTCTGCCTCTGTCGGCGTTGAGGCCAGCGGGTGATCGTGTCCCAAAGAAAGAATAGCCCCGACACCAGACAAAGGAGACCCAGCATGTTCTTACTTGTCGTAACGCCCACGTTAGTGAAGGTCCCTGTCCAGCCATCGTATTGGCGGCTTAATTGAATGAAGTATCTGTCGAGGACGATGGAGAGTGGAAGCAGTATGTAAGCAAGGCGTCGCAACACGGTGGTAATCGCTTCAAGTCGAGAGCGGTCCGTCAACACAACTAGAGTAACAAGATATGTGCCACAATCGCGTATCCAGCGCTTGAAAACGACAAATGGGAAATCGGACCAGAGAACACTCAGTAGAGCGAAAAGAAGAAGACAATTCAGGGCGGTGTTTCTCGCGACAAAACGAGAGAAGCTGAACGATCGCGAGAATAGGACTCCAATCGCCAAGAGAATGAGTACCAGGAAGATGACTCGATCCAATGGATTGCCATCTTCCATTGACTGCGCGGTTGCTAGCCCACCTGGGTTTATCCACTGCGAGGGCAATCGCGATCCTTCGATGAAAAGCCAAACAACTGGAATCCACAGTGCCTTGGAGGTCTTCGCATTTTGGGCAGGATCGAGCCACAGCAGAGCCAATAGAAGGAGAACCCAAAGGAACAACACTAAAGTCGGTGGCATGCCCCTGGTTTCCTCTTTATGATCGATAGCTTAACGCTATCGTGCGTCATTTTGGGGACCTCTCATGCTGTCCGGAAAAGCGTATGGAAGACGCATCAACTGCCTTCCAGAAGTCTGATCAACAGGTGCCAGTCTTTTGTCTGTCAATGAATTACTTGTTTGTACGCTTGTTACGCATCCATTTGTCAAGATGCGACTCCGCGCATCACATACTGTGAGGTTCTTTCGCTCCGCCATCATTATGGAAGCCATCTTTGAGCAGCCGCGTCATATTTCCCTCGAATTGTGAAATATCTGTTGCCATAGCCTCTACCAATTCTTTTGTCGGAACCAGATCACACCGTAATGGAGAGGCTTCTCTACCACAAATCCTTGCTTCTCAATAAAACGGAATAAGTCTTGAGGAGATTTTCCGTCGGTTCGCCCATGGACCTCCATCCGGATCGCATAAATTCTTTGGAAATAGACCGGTGGCAAGTTCTCGAGGATACCATACTCCGCACCTTCGCAATCAACTTTGAGGAGCGCACATCTCTGAACACAATAAGCGTCGAAAACAGATGCTAGTGAGATTGCGGGAATTGCAGCAGCCGAGTCAGCGGACGATTCCATCACTTCGCTTGTCTTGTTTGACTGCGAGTCTTCTCCCGGGATCATCCGGACAAACCCCGACGTCGCGGCCACCGCCGACTGAACGCAGATTACGCGTTCTCCGGCGATGCTAAGTGAGACATTTTCTTTCAGACGGTGAAATGTATCAGGCATGGGTTCAAAAGCCAGAACGCGTGTAGTCTTTGGGCTACCGGCCGAAAAAAGCGTGAACGCACCGATGTTGGCTCCAATATCGATTACGTCGCCGTCCGCATCAATATCGCCATATTCACATTTCAGAAACACAACGACCAGCGCTTCCGTCTCCTCAGCAGTGACATTCACGAAATTCAGGCCTGTACGAGTCTTATAGTTCGTTGTATCAGAACGTAGCCCAATGTAATTTGTAAGCAATTCAACGGGGTTTTTGAATAACACGAACGCTTTGGGAATAAACTGCAGATGCCACAGTGCGCGCCTCGTAAGAAAGGCTGTAAAACACCGTCGAATTCGTCTGTGAGCCATAATAACTTAATGATCCTCACCCAATATTACTCGCGGCGCAAAGGCCGGCCGCTGCTAGGGCTCAACGCAACGTCACGAAACTCCGGGGCGCTCGAAAGATCTGGCTGGATTTGCTGTTCGAGAAGTTCGCAGGCAGAGGTTTGGCAATCGATTGCTCTCACCGCGACTGATCCCGTTGGTCGCAGGGGGTTCGGGCACTCTACCAGCGGGTCCGAATACAATCGCGCGGCGCTTGCGGAACCAGGCAACGGCCTGAGCGGCTGTTGCAAACCACGCGCCCCGGGCCTTCAAGTCGTTCAGGAGCCGGTTGTAGCATGCGTACCACAGGCGTTCCGGGACCAAACTGCGATCATGCCAGTTGACCACTAAACATCCACCAAAGCGCTCCACCTGATCCATGAGCCGATGAAGGGCCTTCGTCGCGTTCTCGGACGTCAGTCCCAGGTAGACGGGGTAGAAAAGCGCGGTATCCATTGCATGGAGCGGCAATTCAAGAAGCGTTTCAGCATGGAATGGTCTGTAGGCCTGAGTTGTGCCGGCACGAAATCCAATGGCCTCCCTGTAGCCGATGGATGAATCGTAGTCGATCCCAGCTTTCTCCAGCGCCGAAGGTGCATTCTCATCGAAATAGAGCCAGTGCATGCGGGACCCGATCTCAACATGGCCGGAGATTTCTCGAATCTTTTCGAGCTCTTCCCTTCCACTCGCACTGTCGGCCCAGGCGTCGATCCCATGCAATCCGACTTCGCACCCGTGAGCAATTGCATCGGAGATCGCACTCTTAATGTCTTCAGCTTTATATCGGACGGCGCGATTGGCTGGTGCTGATCCACGGTCGCCTTTCCCTGGACGGTTGGAGAAAGGGACGACGAAGTACGTGGAAGGAAATTCCTTCTCGAGATTTCGATAGCGGACGACAAAATCCTGCCAAAAATCCTTGGCGAACCCCAGATATACAAATGGTAGCTTGAGTGCCGCAGCCCAGTTTGTCCAAACATCCCGCAGCGGAATTGAACCGCGAAAGAAGCTTCTCGCGGAGCCGATGATTGCGCGGTATAGAAACCCCAGCATCGTACGGTCGCATCTGTGTCTACGGATCGTTGGATGATCAATATCATGCGTCAGGCACACGATAAATCGATAGCCTTCGGGAACTGGCGGAATCTCTATCACCGGAACTCCCGCCGAGAGTATCAATTCCCGCAAGATGGCAATGTGCAGTTCGAGAGTTGGAACTTCTGCGTACTCAGCAGGCTGTCCCACACTGAGTAAGGTCCGGATCTCGGCGCATAAATCGTAACCGATCCGTAGGACCTGGCGATTCTGAGATGGATACGAACAGAGGGCCCGCTTTCCAGTCGCGTTGTCAACCAAGCAACCTGATCCTTGCCCATCTCCGAAAACCAGGCATTCACCATATATCGGCAGCTTTGTCCGTTGAAAGGAAAGCAAACAGTCTTTGTGTCGGCCAGCAATTTCAATTTGATTTTCTGCGTCGGAGAGAACTTCTCGGCCCGAATACAGAAGAACGATCTTCGCATTTTGCGAGCGATATTCCTGATTTCCCACACAAAGCAAAACGTCGTAATATCGGCCCTGCTTACAAAACTCCCAGGGTGTCTTGAAAAGTTCGAAGAACTCCCTGATTACCACACAGTCTGGTGGGTGAACCGCAACGCCGATCATCTGAATGTGAACTCAACCAGGAGGCCACTCTTGGATATGGTCTCAGGGGCTTTGAGGCGCTGTGCCCGGCATGCCTCGAACTGCGCGCTTCGCAGCCGGGAGGGCGTTCTCAGTTAGGTGCTGCTCCACCGAGTAACCCGGCAACGAGGTTCACTAGTGACTCTTTCTCATTTTTCCAGCTGTGCTGCAAGTAGACGGCCTGTCCCTTTTCTGCGAATTGGAGCGCTTGGTCAGGGTGCAAAGCCACGCACTTCATAGCTCTGGCAAGGTCATCGGCGTTGCCTGATTCGAAGAAGAAGAGTGACTCATCTCGGAAGTAATCCCGGATGCCCTTTGTGGCGGGAGCGATTACGGGCTTTCCGAGCGCCAGATACTCAAAAATACGCGTTGGTGTGTTGATGTCGGTGAACGTGTTTCGATGATTGGGGATAACTCCCACATCGCTTCGTTCAATCTCTGATGGCAGTTGCTCAAGTTTTCTGGGACCTAGGTAGCGAACATGCTGGTCCAGTCCCAAGCTGGTGACCTTACGCATAACCTGTTCAAGATATGGGGTACTGCGACCGTAGACGCGAAGCTCCAGGTTCGGAACAGTTTCAACGACTTGGGCCACTGCATCAACGGCGAGGTCCAGACCGTTTCTTTCGACCAACGACCCGTGATACATCACAACGAATGGCGCCTCAGGCGCGGAAGGGGCGTACGATTCCGCCGCTCGGAGAGAGAAGATCTCGGGATCGGGGCAATTCATGATGACGGCGATCTTTTCGGCGCGACAGCTGCGCTCGGAGAAGATGTCCCTGCACGCTCGATTCACCGTAATCACCAGATCTGCGCAGCCGATGCTCCATTTCTCCAAAAGACGAATGATCCGGACGGCAACGCTTGTATCGGACAACCCGAATATGGTCGTCATCAGTTCGGGCATGGGATCGTGCTGATCCAGAATGACCTTCGCGCCGAACAGCTTGGGCAGTAGAGCGCTGATAACCAGTATGTCGGGCATGTTATGTACATAAACGAGGTCGTAGCGGCGTCGCGGTATTCTCCACGCTAGAATTGCGGCCGACAAGGCGATGAACATGGTGTATTGGTATGCATAGGAAATAACTCCCCCGCGGTAGTGGCGAATAGGGATTCGCCTGATTTCGAGGCCGCCGTGGTGTTCCTCCCTTGGCAATTTTTCGTCCGCCTCGCATATGAGGTCGATATTCATGCCTTCTTTGAGGAGCGCCTCAACGGCCCGCCGCGGTCGGGGATCGGCGGGGTATGACGAGAAAACGACCATTCCAGCCCGCTTGCCTGCCAGTTTGGGTTCCGATATCGTCATCGGCCCAGGTTGCAGAGGAAGCCCTGCAGCCTGCGCAGCAGCGTTGCTTAGTTCAATATCTGTTTGAGGAGCCATGAAAAGGGATTACACCGCGACTTGGTCTGCGGGCGTGGATACCGTGGTGTCGCTCGATTCCCGCTCGATCTTCATTCGATTGGAGAGTGCGATAGCTTCTAGTAGTTTAGATTCAGTGAATTTGCGAAGGATCTCGATGTTCGGCATGACGCAATGGCCACCGATGATGCCGGGGAAGTATTTCACAGGAGGGAAGAACTTGATTTCGTCGTAAAAAGAGATGACCTCCTCGTAGCCTGCCCCCGTTTTATCGCAGTACCTTTCGATCTCCTGGGCCCATGCGATCATCAGACCAAAATACGTCGTTTCGGTGAGTTTCGCGAGTTCAGTGGCCTCGGGGGTAGAGAGAACCTTGGTTCTTAAACCGGCTGACTGGAAATGCTTTGCCACTTCTTCACCCGCGGCAGGGCCGATTGCGCCAATGAACTTCGTGTAGAGTGACAACTCCTCGAGCATCCGCGCATGCTTGCCGCGTACAGGGCTATTGACAACCGTAGTACCAGTGCGCTCTGCGATCAGGCGGGTTGTTCCCACAGAAACAGTGCTATTGATGACAGTGATCCGAGGATGGAAACGCTCGATGTAACGAGCAGTTTCCCCAACGAAGTCCCGTATCTGGAACGGAAAGCACACGTGAAGAAAATCTGTCTGCCCAACTTCTTCACTCAGGGGCGCTATATCCACCCCAACCGTCCGATAAGACTTCGACAGAAGCTCGAACAGAGGTCTTCCGACTTCTCCGAGTCCGACGACAACAGCACAGCTTTTGTCGGTCACTGTTCTATTTCCTCCTCCCGAACATGCCATGCCAGTGGAACCTGGGCTGGGGCTTAGCGGGTATTTCCGCAATTCACACAACGAACAATTCGTTCAACCTGAGCATCGCCTGAAGTGAATTGCCTAAGCCGAATACGGCTGAGGCAGGTCCAATCTGGTTAACGAAGGCAAGATCAGGCCGTTTGCGGTGTCAGCACAGGGATCTCGATGCTTTCCACTTTTTCGCGAGAACTTTTGGCAAAAGCGGAGATCTCGGCGGTCACGGTAACCTGCTGCTCAGCGGTTAGCTGCGGGAACATGGGAAGGGAGACGATTTCTGCAGCGATGCGACGCGCAACGGGGAAATCGGCTGGACTGTAATGAAGCCAGGAATATGCTTTCTGCATGTGAAGGGGGATGGGATAGTGAATCCCGGTTCCGATGTCGGCAGCGTTCAGGTGGTTGATCAGCCCGTCGCGGTCTTTTGAGCGAATCACATAGAGATGGTATACGGAGCGTGACCAGGAGGGCTCGTACGGGCAGATGATCGCCTCATTGTCCGCCAGCAACCGGTTGTACTCGGCAGCCCGCTCACGCCGTTGTGCGTTCCACTGCGGCAGATATGCCAGCTTGGCTTTGAGAAGGCCTGCCTGGATCGCATCCAGCCGGCCGTTATAGCCTTCCAAGTCATGATGGTACTTGTGCGCCTGTCCGTGGTCGCGCAACATCCGCATCTTGGCTGCAGCTTTGCTATCGTTCGTAACAACTGCTCCGGCTTCCCCGCAGGCTCCCAGGTTCTTGCCCGGGTAGAAGCTGAACGCTGCCGCGCGCCCCATCGAACCGGCCTTCGTCCACCGATTCAGTCGCCGCGAGAAGTACTCGGCCCCGTGCGCCTGGCATGCATCCTCAATCACGCCCAGGCCGTACTGTTCGGCAAGATCGATGATCCCATCCATGTCGGCCATCTGGCCGTAAAGGTGCACCGGCACGACCGCCGTTACGCGGCGATTGCTGCGCAGGCTGATCAGCGCTCCGGACTCGTTCCGGATGCATCCCTTTTCCAGATATTCCCGCAGCCCCTCGACGGACATGTTGTAGGTTCGTTCATCGATATCGACGAACTCGGGGAGAGCGCCGGACTGGGAGATAGCTTCAGTGGTAGCGATGAAGGTGTGGGGTACAGTCACGACTACATCGCCGTGCAGAATTCCGCACGCGATCAAAGCAAAGCGCAGCGCGTCGGTCCCGCTGCTGACAGCGATGGCATGGTTAACACCGCAAAACTCTGCAAAGGACGCTTCGAATTCCTTAACCATCGGTCCGCCGATGAAGCCAGCCGTATGCAGCGCCTTGCAGAATACATCTGTAAGTTCCTTTCGCATCTCTACGTGCGGCGTAACGAGATCGAGGAAAGGAATGTTACTAGCCATGGACATTGGGTTCCTCCAAACTTGTCTGTATGAATCGCAGAACCTTGGCTGGGTTCCCGCCACGATTGCGTAGGGTGGAAGGTCCTCTGCGACTACACTGCAGCTCCCACGATCACATTCTCGCCGGACGCTGACATCAGAAGGGTGGCGCT
>Ga0335069_10012749_pt1 | contig 11813 bp, 7 predicted proteins | sample Lox_Sample_11_FD_206714 | JGI IMG/M metagenome (GOLD analysis project Ga0335069, IMG submission 206714) | Soil microbial communities from Loxahatchee National Wildlife Refuge, Florida, United States - Lox_Sample_1.1 | ecosystem: Environmental > Terrestrial > Soil > Wetlands | place: USA: Florida...
TCCCAGGCGCTCTATCGTGCACCAAGCCGTAATGGCGGGGCGGCCTACCGAGGTCGAGGCGGTACTGGCCGACTTCGCCACGCGGGCGGAGGCGGCGGCCGCCGACACTCCGCTGATCGCGCTCAGCGCGCTCGCCCTGCGCGTGCACAACCGTCGCCTGGCGCTGGCCATTCCATGATCCGGAAGGATCTAGTACGGCTGGCGGCACCAAATCCTTCGCGATCATGAAAACCAGTACGAATCTACCCCTCTACCATTATCGTGAAGGGTTTTCAGTCGGCACAGACCGAAAACCCTTCGCGATCATGGAAACTCGCCCGCCGCATGGCGGTAACGGGGGTTGGGATCGCCGTCGACAGCAACCAGTGGTTTCTGTGAGGCTTGTGGGGTTCAGGCTTCAGCAGCCGCGCGAGCTGGGCAGGGCTATCCGGCCGGGATCACAGCGACGTCGGCGAGCGGGATTTCGTGGCCTTCGTCGTCTAGGTAGCCGACGTGCACCGGGCAGTCGGTGCCGCGCACCCGGCGGAGCATGCTGGGGCCCTCTCGGCGGGGCAGGTGCTCGTCGCCCCACTGCTGCAGCGCGCTGAGGACCACCTGGAGGTCCCGGCCCGCCGGGGTCAGCCGGTACCCGGACCGGGACCTGGCGCCGGGCTCGCGGTAAGGCTCACGCGCCATGACCCCGTACTCGACCAGGGTGGCCAGCCGGTCCGACAGGACATCAGGGGCCACGCCCAGCCGGTCGCGGAACTCGGCGAACCTGGTCGCGCCCAGGAAGGCCTCGCGCAGGATCAGCAGGGTCCAGCGCTCCCCGACCACGCCCAGGGTGCGCGCGATCGAGCACGCCTCGTCCGGGATCTTTGTCATGCACCCAGCATACCTGCTGAGTTGGTTTTCCAAATCCAGCCATGCTAAGTTGGGAAAACCTACTCAGGAGAGGATGAACTCGATGGAGATCACCGGAAAGACGGCGCTGGTGACCGGGGCCAATCGTGGCTTCGGGCGGCATCTGGCGGCACAGCTGCGGGACCGGGGCGCCACCGTCTACGCCGCCGCCCGCAACCCGGCGGCAGTCGACCTGCCCGGCGTCACGCCGATCGCGCTGGACGTGACCGACCCCGCGTCGGTGGCCGCCGCGGCCGCCGCCACCCGCGATGTCGCGATCCTCATCAACAACGCCGGATCGGGCACCGGAGCCTCGCTGCTCACCGGGGACCTGGCCGACATCCGGCTGGAGATGGACACCCACGTCCACGGCACGCTCGCGGTGACCCGGGCCTTCGCCCCGCAGCTGGCCGAGCACGAGCAGAGCGCGGTCCTGAACGTCCTGTCCGTGCTGTCCTGGGTGAGCCTGCCGAACATCGGCGCCTACTGCGCGGCCAAGGCGGCTGAGTGGTCGCTGACCAACGCGCTGCGGGTGGAGCTCGCGCGCCAGGGCACCCGGGTGACATCGCTGCACGTCGGGTATATGGACACCGACCTGGCCAGGAACGTCGAGGCACCCAAGGCCGACCCGGCGGACATCGCGCGGATGGCGCTGGACGGGATCGAGGCGGGCGAGGCCGAGATCGTCGCCGACGAGATCAGCAAGCAGGTGCTGGCGGGCCTCTCGGGCGGAGTCCGCAGCCTCTACCCGCAGGTGGCCTAGCGCCCCGGCCCCTGCCCAGCGGCCGACCGCGATCTGGTTGTATCAGGGCGCCTTTCACCTGCTCTGTCCGGTGTCGGGCGGCGGCGCGCCAGAAGCGGCCGGCCGGCGGGGTGGAGGCAGCACATGAGCACCGAGACATCCGCGCCATCGCTGATGGTGCGGACCGGGGACGGCGAGCACAGCCTGGCGGCGGGCCGTGCGTACCTGGTCGGCCGTGACCCGCAGGCCGACATCGTGGTCGCCGACGCCCGGGTGTCCTGGCATCATGCCGAGCTCCGGCCGGCCAAGAGACGCTGGGCGCTGGCCGACCTCGGCAGCACCAACGGCAGCTTCGCAGATGGCCACCGGGCCGACCTGATCGAGATCACCGAGACCCGCCAGGTCAGGCTGGGCGATCCCGAGGACGGGCCGCTGCTCGACTGCGCGCTGCTCCACGACACGGGCGGCGAGACGCGGCGCATCGGCCGGGTACCGGACAACGACATCGTGGTCCCCCACCTCAGCGTCTCCCGCCACCACGCCGAGCTGCACGCGACCGCGAGCGGGTACCGCATCGTGGACCTGGGGAGCCACAACGGCACCTTCGTCAACGAGCAGCGGGTCACGGCCGCCACGCTGGCCGAGGGGGACACCGTCAGCTTCGGCGACACCACGTTCCGGCTGACCGGCGGCGAGCTGCGGGAGACCCCCGGCCCGGCGCAGGCGCAGGCGCAGATGCCGCCCGCGCCCGACCCCATGGCCGATACCGGGATCGGGGCGGCCGCCGGCGCCGGCCCAGGGGGGTTTGGGGGGGCAGGCACCCCCTCCCAAGGGGGGTCCGGGGCGATGGGTCCCCCCGGGAAGAAGAGCAGGGGGGTCCCCGGGGGGGTCGCCCCCTCGGGGCCAAGCACAGCGCTGCTCGAGATCCCGTACGCGGTGCGCTGGCTGGTGCCGCGGGGAGAGCGGTTCGCGAACTTCGACATCCTGAACGACAACGACACCCAGCTGGACTACTACCGCCGGTTCGGCCACATTTACGCGGTGGGGATCCCGGCCAGGAAGTGGCGGATCGTCGTGGTGTCGGACCCCGAACTCCTCGATGAGGTGGCGGCGGACGAGGAACGGTTCGGCAAGCGGGTGGAGGAGATCAACTTCTTCACCCAGCTCGCCAACTCCCGCGGCGGCGGCCTGTCGGTGATCGGCGACGGCGAGCACTACGAGCGGGTCCGCCGGGTGATGCTGCCCTGGTACTCCCCGGCCCACCAGCGCACGCAACTGGACCGGATGAAGGACCAGGCGCGCAAGCTGGTCGCCGCGTGGTCCGCGCTGCCGGACGACGAGCCGCTGGACGCGCGAGCCTGGATGGAGCGGTACACCCTCGAGGTGTCCGGGCGCGGCGCGTGCGCCTACGACTTCGGCCTGCTGGACGGGCCCGGCGACGGGCCCCGGCGGCCGCATCCGTTCGCGGCGGCCGTCCCGGCGAGCACCAAGGAAAGCATCCTGCGGGTGGCCGACCCCCGCCCCGACTTCACCCTGTTCGCCGGGCGGACCCGGCGGGCGCGGCGCAGAGAGTACCGCCGACACAACAAAGAGCTCTTCCAGACGGCCGACGCGCTGGTCCGCGCGCGGATGCACACCTGCCCGCTCGGACCGCAGACCGATCTGCTCAGCCGGCTGGTCAGCACGCCGGATCCGGAGACCGGCGAGTTCCTCGACGCCGAGACGATCCGCGACCAGATCCTCATGCACCTGTCCAACGGCTTCAACGGCCCCTCGATCACGGCCGCGTGGCTGGCCTACGTGCTGGCCACCCACCCGGACGTGGAGGAGAAGCTGATCGCCGAGATCGACGGGATCACCGGCGGCGACCCGGACTACGACCTGCGGTACGACGACCTGATGGCCCTGCCGTATACCACCGCGGTGATCAAGGAGACGATGCGGATCTACCCGCCGATGCCGATCACCATCCGGCGCAGCCTCACCGACGGCACGCTCGGCCGTTACCGGATCAGGAAGGGCGACATCATCCTGGTCGGGACGCTGGCCGCGCAGCGTGACCCGCGCTACTGGGGCCCGGAGCCGGACCGGTTCGACCCGGAGCAGTTCACCATGGACAAGATCGCCGGCCGGCCGCGGCACGCCTTCATCCCGTTCTCGATCGGCAAGCGGCAGTGCATGGCGCAGGAGGTCACGTTCATGATGCTCCGCGTCGTGCTATTCGAGGTCTACCGGCGCTACCGGCTGCGGGTCGCGCCGGGCGCGACGGTGACGAAGAACGCGGTGGTGACGACGAAGCCGGCCGCGGTCCCGGTCATCCGGCTGCCGCGCGAGGCGGTCCAGCTCAGGCCGGGTGCCCGGCCGGCGGGCGGGGCGATTCCGGCGGCCCGTCCGGCCTCTTCGGCCTCTTCGGCCTCTTCGGTTCCTTCGGCCTCTTCGGTTCCTTCGGCCCGCGAGTGGGGCCAGCCGACCGAGATCCCGCCGGCCAGCGCCTACCGGCACCTGGTGATCGCGTACGGCAGCAACTTCGGCGCGAACAAGGAACTGGCCGCGCGGTTCGCCGAGCGGAGCGACTTTCACGGCTACACCAGCGACGTGATCACGCTGAACGAGCTCGCCGACGCGCCGCCGCGCACCGAGCCGTGGCTGCTCGTGGTCATGACCTCGACCTACACGTCGAACCCGCCGTCCAACGCGACCGCGTTCAAGGCGTGGCTAGAGCGCACCGCGCCGGGCACGGGCACTTGGCGGAACTGCCGCTACCTCGTCTGGGGCCTGGGTAACAGCCAGTGGAACGCGTTCCTCGCGTTCCCCCGCTACGTGCACGACAAGCTGGCCGGGCTCGGCGCCACCCCGCTGGCCGAACTCGGCTTCGGCGACGTGGGCACGCCGGTGTGGGAACGGCTGCACGCGGACTGGAACAGCCAGGTCTGGCCAATGCTGCTCGAGCTGTCCGGAGCGCGGCCCACCGCGGGCGCGGCCGAGCGCGTCGCCGCGGAGGTGGCGACGGCCGGCGCGCTGACCGGGACCGACTCGGCCACCGCGATGCACAGGTCGCTGTACGGCGACGACGACGCGACCGAGCCCATGCCGCGTCCGGCCAGCGCCACCTCGATCATGCGCCGGCTGGCCCCGGACGGCACCCCGTCGCGGGTGATGCTCGCGCCCGCGATCCTCACCAACGCGGCCGGCGTGCGCACCGCCGAGGCGCGCGTCCTGGCCTGCCAGGACCTGCAGCCCGCCGACGCGCCGAAGCGGATGCGGCAACTGGACATCAGCCTGCCGCCGGGCCTCACCTACCGGGCCGGCGACCACCTCGGCGTGTGCCCGAAGAACGACGAGGAGCTGGTCGAGCGGCTCGCCCTCAGGCTCGGCGCCGCCCTCGACGGGCTGTTCATGGCGCCGAAGACGATGAACGTGCGGGCCGTGCCGAAGGGCGTCGTGCTCCAGGTCCGGAACGTGCTCACCAACCTCGTCGACATCGCCGGCCGGCCCGGCGTGCCGCTGCTCGACCTGCTGCTGGACAAGGCAGTCGACTCGGGCGAGTGGGCCAGGCTGGCGGAGATCAGGGAGGTGCTGGCCAACCCGGGCGGCCCGGATTCGCCGTTGCGCGCCGCGATCGAGACGGGCAGCTACGACGTGCTCCGGCTGCTGGACGAATTCCCGCCCTGCTCGCTGAACATCTTCGAGTTCTTGCGGGTGGCGCAGCCACTGCGGCCGCGCTACTACTCGGCCAGCTCGAGCCCGCGAGTACACGGCGCGGGCGTGCTCCAGCTGACCGTGGGGCTCGAGGCCGCGCCGGTGCCGGGCGGGCAGCAGTTCCGCGGAGTGGGCTCACACTACCTGCACACGCTACGCCAGGGCGACCGGCTGAACATCTTCCTGGACAGCGCGGACGGCTTCCACCTGCAGCAGGACGTGACCAGGCCGATGATCTTCGTCTCGGCCGGCACCGGACTGGCCCCGATGCGGGCGTTCCTTTGGGAACGGCTGGCGATGCAGCGGGCCGGGGTTCCGCTAGCTGAGGCGGCGCTGTTCAACGGCATCCGCTCGAGCAGCCAGGACTACGTCTACCGGGACGAGATCGCCCGGTTCGCGGCCGAGGGAGTGCTCAACCACGTGCACGTCGTGATGTCGCGCGAGCAGCCGGGCCGCCGCGAGTACGTCCAGGACCGGATCCGCACGCAGGGCGCGCTGGTCTGGCGGCTGCTCGAGGCCGGCGGGTACGTCTACGTCTGCGGCTCGCAGCCGATGCGGGACGCCGTCCACGCCGCCTTTACCGATGTCATCGCGGACCACGGGGCGCTGCCGCGCGAGCGCGCGGCGGCCTACCTCGACGAGCTGGAGACCACCACCCGCTACCGCCCAGATCTCTGGGGCTGATTCCTGGGAGCCGACATGGATGTCCTCGCCCTCGCGCTGACCGTCGCCGCCATGATCATGTTCGTATTCGCCGCCAGCGGCCGCGAGCTGCGCCGCTTCAACGAGATCGCGCTCGGGCTCGTCTTCCTGACCGCCGCGCTGATCTGCCAGTTCACCTCGGTCACGAACACGCATATCGGCCGCTGACGTCGGCGGTCGGGCCGGCCCGGCGCATGCTGCCGGAGGGCTTACCCGCCCAGGCCCCCGGCGGCGCGGAAGGCGGCGACGATACCGGCCCGTTCGGCCCCTTCGACCCCGCCGGCCAGCAGGACGTGCAGCAGGATCCGGGCCTTGACCGGATCGAGGAATCCGGCGCTGATCAGGCCGCGGGCGAGCAGGTCCCGCTCGGAGCCGGGGAAGCCGTAGACGTCGGCCAGCACCGGGCCCCGGCCGGTCCGGGAGGCGAACACCACAGGGATCTGCCCGGCCAGGGCGGCCAGGGCCGGGACGGTGGCGGCGGGCACGTGCCCGGCGCCGAACGCGGCCACGACCAGCCCGTCGAAGCGGCCGGCCGCGGCCCGCAGCAGCTCACCGTCGTCGCCGAGGGCGACGGCGACCAGCCCGGTGCGCACCGGGCGGGGCGTAGCGGGCACGGACACGGTGAACCGCCCGGCGGGGCGGGTGAGCAGCCGCGGCGCGCCCTCGACCAGCCGCCCGAGCGGCCCGGCCGACGGGGAGGTGAACGCGGTGATGCTGGTGGCGTCGGCCTTGCGGACGAAGCGGGCGGCGTGGATCTCGTCGGCGAACACCACCACGCAGCCCAGGTCGCGCAGGACCGGGCTCGCGGCGGCCCGCACCGCGGCAAGGATGTTCGCCGGGCCGTCCGCGCCGGCCATGGCGGGGGTGCGCATCGCCCCGGTCACCACGACAGGTTCGGGGCCGGGATGCAGCAGGTCGAGCAGGAACGCGGTCTCCTCGATGGTGTCGGTGCCCTGGATCACCACGGCACCGGCCGCCCCGGCCGTGACCTGCTCCCGGATCGCGGCGGACAGCTCGAAGACGTCGCCGATGGACAGCGAGGCGCTGGGCAGCTGACGGAACTCGCGCACCTCGATCCGGGCGCCGGCCCGGTCGAGCCCGGGCACCGCGTCCAGCAGCTGCCGCCCGGTCAGGACCGCGCCAGGGGCCATGGAGATGGTGCCGCCGAGGGCGAACGCCGCCACCCTCGGGGTCTGCGCCAGGGTCTCGTCCATGGACCTGACAGCGTAACCGTCCGCACGATGAGAGACCGACCTGGCCGGGTAGGGTCGCTGGCATGCCCCGTACCGCCCTGGTGACCGGCGGCGCGAGCGGCCTCGGCGCGGCGAGTGCCGCGCGGCTGCGCGCCGAGGGCCTCACCGTGACCACCCTGGACGCCAGCGACCCGGCCGACGTCACCGCCGACGTGACCGACGAGGCGGCGCTGCGCCGGGTGGCCGGCCAGATCGGCCCGGTCGACGTGCTGGTCAACTCGGCCGGCATCGTCGGCGCGAACAAGCCGCTGCTGGAGACGACGGCGCAGGAGTGGCAGCGCGTCCTGGACGTCAACGTGCTGGGCACGGTGAACACCATGCGGGTCTTCGTGCCCGGCATGTGCGAGCGGGGCTGGGGCCGGGTGGTGAACCTGGCCAGCATGGCGGGCAAGGACGGCAACCCCAACCTGTCGATCTACTCGGCGTCCAAGGCCGCGGTGATCGGCCTGACCAAATCGGCGGGCAAGGAGCTAGCCACCACCGGCGTGCTGGTCAACGCCATCGCCCCGGCCGTCATCGCCACCCCGATGAACGACGGCACGGCCCCGGACGTGCTCGCGTACATGACCAGCCTGATCCCGATGAAGCGGGTCGGCCGCCCCGAGGAGGTTGCCGAGCTGGTCGCCTTCCTCGCCTCGGACCGGGTGAGCTTCTCCACCGGCGCGGTCTACGACATCAGCGGCGGCCGCGCCACCTACTAGGGGTCGCCTGGTTAAGCGGGCGCGCGGCGCTCGAAGGCCTCCAGGGCCTCGCCGGGAGTGTCGTAGTAGCAGTCCGCGCTGATGCCGTAGCGGTCGAGCTGGTGCCGCACCGGGCCGAGGACCGAGCTGAACACCAGGCGGACATGCCGCTCGTGCAGGTGCTCGACCACCTTGACCAGGACCGTGGACGCGGTGTAGTCGACGTCGCCGATGGCGGCCCAGTCCAGGACCAGCCAGTGCAGCGGGGCGCCGTGACCCGCCAGCGCGGTGACGTCCTGGACGAGCCTGGACGCGTTGGCGTAGTACAGGCTGGTGCCGAACCGGTAGACCACCAGCCCCTCCGCGGTCCGCACACCCGGATCGACCGGGACCGCCCGCCAGTGCCCTTCCGGCGACTTCACCAGGATGCTGTTGAGCGGGCTGTAGCTGTGCCGCAGGTGGTCGACGATCGAGGCGACGATGGCGAGGATGATGCCGTACTCGACGCCCAGCCCCACCACGAAAGCCGCGGTGAGCAGGGCCACGGCGTACTCGTGTTTCCTGACGGCCAGGATGTGCCGCATCCCGGCCACGTCGATGAGCTCGACCGCGATCAGGAAGACCACCGCGGCCAGGGCGGCGACCGGCAGGTAGGCCAGCGGCCCGGTCAGCACCACCAGCACGACCAGGACCACCGTGGCCGCGGCGAGCTGCGACAGCTGGCTCCGGCCGCCGGCGCCGTCGACGATCTGGGCCTTGGTCGGGCTGCCGTTGACCACGAACGTGCCGGTGAAGGCGGCGGCGGCATTGGCCGCGGCCAGGCCGGTCAGGTCGTCGGCCTCGCTGAACTCCTCCTCGTACTTGGCCGCGTAGGCGCGGGAAGTGGCCGCGCTCTGGGCCAGGATGACGACGAACATCGCCACCGCGGCGCCGGTCAGCGCGCCGGCCGCGTGCCAGCCGAAAGCGGGCAGCGCCAGGCTCGGCAGCCCGCGCGGGACCGGGCCGATCACCGTCACGCCGTGACGGGCCAGGTCCGCGGCCCGGCTGACGGCGATCGCGACGATCACCGCGACCAGCGCGCCCGGAATCCGGCGGCTGATCAGGCGGGCCGCCAGTACGATCGCGATGACCCCGGCCGACACCGCCACGTCGGCCCAGTGCACGTGCGGCAGGGCGCGCACCGTGCGCACCAGCTTGGGCACGGTGGACTGGCCCGCGGCGTGGACCCCGAGCATGTCCGGCAGCTGCCCGGCCGCGACCTGGATGCCGACCCCGGTCAGGAAGCCGACCAGCACGGTCCGGGACAGGAAATTGGCCAGGAAGGCGAGCCGGGCCAGCCGCGCGGCCAGCAGCATCCCGGCGGTCAGCAGCGCGGCCAGCCCGGCCAGCCGCACGTACTCGGGCGAGCCGACCGCCGCCAGGCCGGTCAGCGCGGCCGCGAGGATGGCCGCGGTGGCCGAGTCCGCAGCCACGACGAGGTGCCGGGACGAGCCGAGGACGGCGAAGGCTGCCATCGGGAGGAGCAGCGTGTACAGCCCGGTGACCAGCGGCATCCCGCCGATCTTGGCGTAGCCGAGGACCTCGGGGATGCCCACGGCGGCCAGCGTGAGGCCGGCCAGCGCGTCGACGGGCACCTGGGACCGCTGGACGGGCAGCACCCCCTGCAAGACGGGTACCCGCATCGGCTCACCTCCGCCGTCAGGATCTGTTCATCATCTCGCCGCTTGGTGTTCACCGCGGTCCCGGACGTAAGCGGGTTTCACGATCGCGAAGGGTTTTGTCTGTGCAGACTGTAAACCCTTCGCGATCATGGGCAGACGAGCGCGTGACGCCGCAGCACCAGTGGGGGCGGGCCTCCGGGGAGCAGGTTTTCGATGATCGCGAGGGATCTCGTACTCCTAGCCGTACCAGACCCTTCGCGATCATGGGCGGAAGGGTGCGTGACTTCGCCGGATGTGACATATGAGACTGAAGTAGCCAGTGAGGGCAAGCAGGCTGGGCTTGAGGTGCTGACTCCGGGGGGCGTAGGGCGGGATGGCGATAAGCGGCAAATGTCCCGAACGGGCGGGTATACGCCTTGACGACGTATCAGGGGCACCACAGAATGACCGACAGAAAAGGAGCCTCATTGGAAGCCAGCACTGCCCCGGCGCCAGCCGAAGCGATCGTGGCGGCGCTGGTCCAGGCGGGCACCCGGCTGATGTTCGGCGTGCCGGGCGGCGGCCCCAACCTGGACGTGGTCGGGGCGGCGGAGGCGGCGGGGATCCGCTTCGTCCTGGCGCACGGTGAGACGGCGGCGACGATCATGGCCGCCACCAGCGCGGATCTGACCGGCGCGCCGGGGTCGGTGGTCGTCACCCGGGGCCCGGGGCTGGCCAGCGCGGCCAACGGGATCGCGCACGCGGCGCTCGACCGGCTGCCCGTAGTGGTAATCGCGGACACGGTCCCGGCCGCCCAGGGCGGGCGGATCAGCCACCAGCGGATCGACCAGACGGCACTGGGCCGGTCGGTGGCCAAGGCGGCGCTCACCGTGGGCGGGCCCCGGGCGGCCGCGCGGGCCGTCGCCACCGCGCTGGCGGCGCCGGCCGGACCGGTCATCGCGAACATGGACGACGGCGCGGCGGACCAGGCCGGCCCCGCGGGGCGACCGCAGAACGGAGTCGAGGCCCAGACGCTGCGGGCGGCGGAGGACGCGGCGGCCCGCGCGGGCCGTGCCTTGCTGGCTGAAGCGGTGCGGGCGGCGCGGCGGCCGGTCGTGCTGCTCGGCACGGGCGCGATACCGCGGACCGCGGCGGTCCGGGACGCGCTGGCCGGCCGCGGCATCCCGGCGCTGCACACCTACCGGGCCCGCGGCGTCCTGCCGGACTCGGCCGCCGAGGCAGCCGGGCTGGTCACCGGCGGCACGATGGAATGGCCGCTGCTCGGCGCGGCCGACCTCATCGTCGCACTCGGCGTGGACGAGGCCGAGATGATCCCGGCACCGTGGGACTACCGGGCACGGACCATCCTGGTCACCGAGCCGGGGGCGGCTCCGGCGCGCGGCTGGTTCACCGGCGCCACCGAGCTGACCATGCCCCTCACCGAGGCGCTGGATGTGCTGGCGGCCGGTCCCGGGCCGGACTGGCCCCCGGACGCGGGCCGGGCGGCCAGGCAGGACACGGCCCGGCGGCTCGCCGCGGCGGCGGTGGCCGCGCCGGGACGGCTGGCCCCGCAGCAGGTCGTCGCGACCGCGCGAGCCTGCGCGCCGCCGGAGACGATCGCCACCGTGGACGCGGGCGCGCACATGCTGGTGGCGATGCCGCTGTGGGAGGTACCCGGGCCGCGCATGCTGCTGACCTCCAGCGGCCTGGCCACCATGGGGTACGCGCTGCCCGCCGCGATCGCCGCCGCGCTCTGTCTGCCGCAAACACAGGGCCTGCCGCAAACACAGGGCCTGCCGCAAGCACAGGGCGCGCCGGGGTCGCCGGTGCTCGCGTTCATCGGCGACGGCGGCCTGGGCATGACGCTGGCCGAGATCGAGACCGCGGTCCGGCTCTCGCTGCGGGTCATCGTGATCGTCTTCAACGACGCCGCGCTCAGCTTGATCAAGATCAAGCAGCGGCCGGCCGGGCAGGGCGGCGAGGAGGCGGTCCGGTACCGCCCGGTCTCGTTCGCCGCGGCTGCGGCCGCGATGGGCGCGGCGGGCGCCGCGGTGGCCACCGAGCGGGAACTGGCCGCCGCGCTGGCGGACGCGCTGGCCCGGCCCGGTCCCACCGTGATCGACGCCAGCATCGACCCGGCCTGCTACCCGGTAGTCATGGACCTCAGCCGGGGCCAGGCCGGACGCAGATCCGTGCCCGGCATCAGCCAGGCACC
>Ga0335069_10012751_pt1 | contig 11812 bp, 12 predicted proteins | sample Lox_Sample_11_FD_206714 | JGI IMG/M metagenome (GOLD analysis project Ga0335069, IMG submission 206714) | Soil microbial communities from Loxahatchee National Wildlife Refuge, Florida, United States - Lox_Sample_1.1 | ecosystem: Environmental > Terrestrial > Soil > Wetlands | place: USA...
GCTCGGTTGGCGCCAATCGTCGGGGCCGCAGCCGGGAAGCTGGAGCCCGGCGCCGCGGCCGGAGGCACGGGTCCTGGATCGGCTCAGACCAGGCGCTCGAAGCGATCCTTCTTTGCGCGGCAGATGGGGCAGACCTCCGGGGCCTGTCCGCGGGAGCACAGGTAGCCGCACACGCGGCAGCGCCACAGCGGGTACTTGAAGATGGCGGCGAGATCGGGAAGCGCCGCGGCCGGGGTGGACGGCTCCTGCCCGGCGGGCAGGCTCGGCCGGGACGGTTCGGACATCCGCTGCGACGGCGCGGCCGCGGCAGCCTGCATGCGCGCGTCCTCGGCCGGGCGCCGCTCGGGCACGCGGCCCACCTTTCGCCTGCCGTCCACGACGTCCTGGGAGACGTACAACCCGCAGTAGCACGCGCCGTACTCCGCTACGTCGGCGTCGCGGTAGTCGCACGGACAGATGATGTCCAGGTCTTCTTTCCTGACCCCGGAGGCCAGGCGGCACGGGCAGGCCCAGTAGCCGTAGCGCCGCTCGTTGACCAGCATCCCCTCGATGAGCCCGAGGGTGAACCGGCGGTCGGGATTGAGGTGATAGCCGCCGCTCTCCGCCTCCTCGTTCAACCGTTCGAAGAGGCGCTCGACTTCCCGCGGGGTCACCTCGCCCTTCGCGGAGTCGTTCTCCGCGGGCCCGCTCATTTTATCTTCTCCCGGATCTCGGTCTCGTCGAAACCGGAGACGCATTCCTTCTCACGGATCACCAGCGTCGGGTAGGAGCCGTCCGGGTTCCACCGCTTGATTTCCTTCTTGACCGAGTCCTTCTCCTCGGTGGTGAGCGTGTCCACGTCGACGTACTCGTAGCCCACGCCCATGTCGTTGAGGAGGTTCTTGGCCATTCGACACCACATGCAGGTGCTCAAGGTGTAAAGGACGATCCGACCCTTGTCGGATCCTTCCACGTGTGTGAACTCCATGTCGTGCCTCTTACGCATTAGCATACCGAGGGTATGTGCGGATATCAACCCGATGCGGATGCCGCCGGGGGCTCGGAGATGGAATGGCGTGGCGGCGCCGCCTTGCGGGGCCCGTCCGTGCGCGGCGCGTCCTCGCGTACCCCGCCGTTGCGTGGCGCGGCACCCCGCGCGGCGCGCCGCGCCCGGGCCAGGTATCGACGCCTCAGCTCGGGCCAGGAGTCGAGATCCTGCGCGGCCCGCGGCGCCAGGCGGTAGACGCCGGTGCCGACGCGCTCGAACCAGCCGTAGGCGTTCAGCCTCAGGATGTCCAGCGTCCGGGGGCCGGTGCCCATCTGGCGAAGCGCCGCCGGACTGGTGGGACCCGTCACCAGGAGGCAGCAGGCCACGTTCAGCGCGTTCTCCCGGTACGCCGTGGCGAGCTTGGTGCGGTGGCTGCCCGCGCGGTTGTAGTCCGCGGTGCGGGATGCGATCTCCTGCAGCACGGCCCGGCGGCCGTCCGTACGCCGCCGCCGTGCGAACGGAAGGGGATGGAACACCACCTCGACCGGCGGCTTTCCCTTTTCCAGCGACACCAGGATCAGGCCGAGCTCGAGCCGACGCAGCAGGTGCTGCACCCCGCGGCTCTCCTTCCACCACTTCCACTTGTTGGAAGGGCGCGGCACCGCGAGGTACACCGAGTCGGTGAGCCTCTGCCGACGCACTCCCTGGACCACCAGCGCGAGGTTGAGGCTCTTCTTCAGCTCGATGATGAGGAGGTCGTCGCCCTTCACCGCGGCGATGTCGCAGTCCTTGACCTCGCTCCTCACCGTGTAGCCCGCCTCCGAGAGGTAGCGGTACAGGGGACCGGCGAGCTGGGTCTCGGTCAACCCTCCCGGGGTCTTAGCCATAAGTCTCGGGCCTCAGGTGCGCCAGCAGCGGGATGCGGGCCCGGCAGGAATCCACCGCCTCGTCGTCATACTCCGCGGTGATCAGCTGCTCCACGCCCGGCGGGGCCTGGGCGATCACGCGCCCATGCGGGTCGGCGATGAGGCTTGCGCCTCGAAACGGCGCGGAACCGAACGTCCCGAGCACCGACGCGCCTGCCACGAAGATCCCATTGTCCATGGCCCGCGCGCGCACCGCGAGCTCCCATTCCTCCGGTGGCCCGAACCACGCGGAGCCGACCAGGGCCAGCCGCGCGCCGGCCCGCGCCAGCGAGCGGGCAGCCTCCGGGAACCGGGTGTCGTAGCAGATCCAGGCCCCCACGCGCAGGCCGTCGTCCGTCCACGTGGGAAAGCTCCCGCCGGGCCGCGCCCACTCCTTCTCCGTGACCCAGAGGTGCACCTTGCGGTAGACCGCCCGCAGCGTGCCGCGCCGGTCGAAATAGGCCTGGCTGTTGTACAGCGCGCCCTCCCCGGCGAGCTCGGCGAACCCTGCGCAGACCGCAACCGCGTTCACGCGGGCGGCGTCCGCGAGGCGCGCCATCTCGGGACCATCGGTGCGCACAGCCCACCCACGGGCCCTGTCCGCGGGCGGGTACCCGCACAGGCACAGCTCCGGCAGCACGAGGATGGCCGCGCCGCGCGCCGAAGCCTCGCGCGCGAACGATGCGATGCGGTCGATGTTGTGCGAGAACCCCCCGGCGGCGGGCGCGAACTGCCCGCAAGCGAGCGTCGCTTTCACCGGTCCCTCCCTCGCCAGAGGGTAGTCCCCGGGGGCTCGGGCATCAAGTGGTCGGGCACTCCGCCGGTGCACGCGAAGGCCACTGCGCGCGGGCTGCGGCGCGCGCACCCGTGCGGGGGCCCCGGCGCACGGGACCAGGGGGCTCAGTCCGCGACCAGCCGCTCGCCGCAGCGTGCAAGGGCGTCGGAAGGCGGAAAAAGGATGCGGTTCTTCGTGAAATCGAAGTAGGCGCGGCGAGCCTTCGACGTCCTGGCGCCGGTCCCCAGGAGCATCCCGATCCAGTCACCGCCCCATCTGAAGAACACGACGTGCCGGATCCAGCTGTCCTCCAGGTGCGCCGGAAACAGCGCCTCCAGCCAGTCGTCGATGTCCACGAGGATGGTCCCGTGCGCCAGGACGAGGTCCAACGCGGCAGCGGGCGGCCCTCCGTCAACGGGGTCGGTCCAGGGCAGCCGGTGCACCTCGAAAGATACGCAGCGGCTCGCGAGGATGCTGCCGGGGTGGTAGAACAGGAGCGCGAACGGCACCGGGATGTCCACGTCCCGCGTGAAGTCAATGGTGATGACCTGGATGCCAAGGCCCGGGTCCGGCTGCTGGCGTACTCTCGAGACCAGGTCGAACGGCAGATCCAGCTTCGACGTGAACTCCACGAGCACGCTCCTCATCTGCTCGTTGTCCATGTCCACCGGGGCCCCGGTGGACAGGATCCCAAGGAAGTAGGCGAAGAACGTGTCCTTGACCTCGGATTCCGGGAGGCTCACCTCGCGGCCGGGCCGGCCCGGGGCGGGCGGCGCGGCGGGCACGGCGTTGGGCTCCGGTGGAAGCGCTTCCTGCGCGGCGGCAGCCGAGCACCACGCCACGGCGGCCGCGAGCGCGGCTGCACCGAGACCCGCGGCGCGCGGTCTCACGGCAGCTCGCGCGGCCCGGCGGCGCGGCGGGGCCGCCACGTCTCGGTGGACAACGCGCCGTCATCCGAGATCCTCAGGACCTCGAACCGGACCCTGCCTTCCCGGACCGAGCGTGCGACCATCTTCTGGAAGGACGACAGGGCCGAGCCGCCCTGCTTGACCTCGAGCAGGACGACCTCGAGGCCGGCGTCTGCGCCGCCAGCTTCGCCCCCGTCCCGCAGGGCCGAGTACCCGTTGAACACGACGTAGTCGACAGGGTCCCCAAGGAACCGCGCGTCGGCGGGGAGGTAGCGGAAGCCGGGAAGGAGCGGAGCCATCTGCTCCGCGATCTGTCCCTTGAGCGAGCTGCGGCTCCTGAGCACGCTCTCGCGGCGCGCCTCGGCGACTTCCCGCTCGCGCTCCTGCAGGAGCGCCTCGATCCGCGCCTGGCTTCGAGCCCGGTCGGCACGCCAGAGGTAGACCACCAGCACGAGCACCAGGAGGGCGACCGCCGCCACCATTCCAAGAAGGATGACCACGTCGCCCATCGGCAAGCCCCTTCCGGCCCCGGCAGCAGCCTGCTAGAGTTTCTCCAGCTTGTCCCTCAGCTCCGCGAACGCGCGCGACATGGTACGGTCGGAAGCGAAGTTCGCCTCCGAGGCGAGTCCCGCCATGAGCCCCTCCAGGTCGGCAGGGGTGAACTCGATGTGGAAGCGGTTGCCGGTGATGCGGGCAGAGACGATCTTCTTTTCCACGTCGGGTGCGATATGGCGGATGTTGAGCAGCAGCTCGCGCTCGCTGCGCGTCAGCTCCACTGACTGAGGTGAGTCCATGGGCCGATAGTAGACCGTTTTCCCACGGCTGTGCAATCGCTGAGATTACAGCGAGACCACGCGGTTCATGACGTAGTACCAGCGCGGCGCGCCGGGGGGCGCCAGGCGGCCGGGCAGCTCGTCGAACCAGGCAAAGCCATAGCCGTGCACGTGCAGGTCATGGAAGAGGGAATGCAGCAGGGTAATGCCATCCGGGCCCGACCCCGCCGCCGTGGAAAGAGATGCCCCGGAGAGTGCCTCCGAGTCCAGGTCCGGCAGCAGCACCGACAGGGGGCCCGCGTATGCAATGGCGCGCCGCACCGGCCGCCCCCCTTCCCAGGCCACCACGCTGCGGGAGATGACCTCGTCATCCCGGAGGTCCAGCGGCCGCGCCAGGGGGTCGTCGAAGTCCACCTCGCAGGCCACGTAGGGCCAGGGGATGCCCTCCGGCGTGCGGGCGCCTTCCCGCCAGCGGTAGCGGCTTCCGAAGCGGTTGACGTACAACCAGGCGTTTCGCGTGAGGAGCGGGCTGGTCCCGAGCTTGAGCCGGGTCACGCGGCGCTTCCCCAGGAAGAGGCCGACCTTCTCGAGGAGCAGCACGTCGAGATCCGCCACCCGCGGGCCGGGCCCCATCTGCAGGCCGGAGAGGTGAAAGAACAGGCCGCCCTCGTCCCGGTCCGGGTACAGGCCGGCGGTCCCCAGCAGCTGCCCCGAGGAGCCGTCCACCGCGGCGATCATTTCCCCCCTGCGTTCCTCCAGCCGGCGCAGCTCGTCGAGGAGGGTCTCGGGGACCGGTGGCCGGCCCGTGCGCGGGCCGGAAATGAGCGGGACCGACCGCACGTTCATGACGCACCTGTGACTCCAGTATCGGCGGCCGCGCCCATTCCGCGCCGCTTGCGCCCTGGACCGTCTGCATGATACCACGGGCCGGATACATGATGTGGGAAACCGCCCGGCCGCGCGGCCCGTACTGATCCCGTACGGATATTGAAGAGACGGCGCCGCCGGCCTGCTTTTTGCAATCCGCGGACGCCCTCGATATACTAGAGGGGAGGTTTAACGTGATGTCGCAAATGTCCTGCCGCCCGGCCGGCCGCGCGGCCGTGGGTCATGCCGCACCTTCTGCAACGCCGGAGGGTTGATGCAGAAGCTTCGCGTGACCAACGGGGTCTACTGGGTCGAGATCCCCGAAGCGGACTTGTACATCCTCTGCGGATGCCCCGCGGACGCGGTCAAGCACCTCATGAAGATGGGCCTGATCGCCGAACGTGAACGAAACGGCGTGGTCGCGCAGACCGGGCCGAACGCCATCCTGCTGTCCGACACCACCATCCAGAAGGGAAGCTTCTCCAACCTGGCGGAGTTCCCCGTGCTGCAGATGCTGTACCTGCAGGGGATGATCCTCCCCCACCATCCCAACAACACGGGGCGCAAGCCCATGCTCATCGGCCTTGAGGACCAGGTCCGCACGCAGAGCGGCTACATCTACCGCGGCACCTACGGGCTGCTCTCCGAGGAGGAGATCCGGGAGGCGGGGGTCCCGGAACCCCTCGCGCGCGACATGGTGCGGATCAAGCGGTGGTTCGCCTTCGACAATATCCGCCGCACCGAAGAGCTGATGGAGCTGAAGGTGGTGGATTCCCCGGCCGTGGAGCTCCGCGGCGGTGCGTTCATCCGCAGGCGGGGGTTCAACCGCTACGAGTTCCTCTACGGCGGGGAGTCGGTGATCGTGGACCTCAACCTCGGGGACACCGAGGAGTACCTCCCCACCTACGTCCTGGGGTCCCAGACGCTTCGCCGCGAGTACTTCTCCGTGGTGCACATCGGGGAGGGAGACGGCTGGGACATCACGCGTCCGTGCATGGCCAGCATGGTGTGCTTCCAGGGACGGATCTACCTCGTGGACGCGGGACCCAACATCGTGCACTCCCTGAACGCTCTCGGCGTCAGCATCAACGAGATCTCGGGGATCTTCCACACCCACGGGCACGACGATCATTTCGCGGGCCTCACCTCCCTGGTCAGCACGGACCACCGGATCGCCTACTACGCCGCCCCCGCGGTGCGCGCGAGCATCGTCAAGAAGTACGCATCCCTCACGGGCCGCAACGAGGCCACCTTCTACCAGTACTTCGAGCCGCACGACCTCGTGGTGGACCAGTGGAACGGCGTGGAAGGGCTCGAGGTCATGCCGGTGCTCTCCCCGCACCCGGTGGAGACCACGGTGTTCTTCTTCCGCGCGCTGTGGGAGAAGGGCTACCGCACCTACGCGCACCTGGCGGACATCAGCTCGTTCGAAGTATTGAGGAAGATGGTGGTCGAGGACCCCGGGAAGAACGGCATCACGCAGGAGGCCTACGACTCGTTCACGCAGAAGGCGCTCACGCCGGTGAACATCAAGAAGATCGACATCGGCGGGGGCCTGATCCACGGGCGCGCCGAGGACTTCTCCGCGGACGCCTCCGGCAAGGTATACCTCAGCCACACCTCGGCCCCGCTCACGGACGCCCAGAAGGAGATCGGCTCCTGCGCCGCCTTCGGCCAGCAGGACGTGCTGATCTCCATGCACGCGGACTCGCTCCTGAAGGACGGCCTGCGGGTGCTGCGCGGCTACTTCCCCGGCGCCTCCGAGGACGACGTGGCCATGCTGGGCAACTGCCCCGTGGTGCGCATCCCGCCGGAGACCATCGTCCAGCGCGCCGACACTCCCGCACAGGACGTGTATTTCCTGCTGAGCGGCATGCTCGAGCTGATCGACTCCAAGACGGGACTGCACAATCGAAACTCCGCCGGCAGCCTCATCGGCGAGCTGGAGTGCCTGGGGAAGGGTACCACGCGGCGCACCTGCCGCGCGCTCAGCAACGTCACGGCGCTCCGCATCCCGTGCGAGATCTACCTGGAGTTCCTGCGGCGCGCCGGCGTGGAATCCGCGCTGCGGGAGGTCCGGGAACCCCGGCGGATCCTGCAGGGCTCGTGGCTGTTCGGCGAGATGGTATCCTTCCCGCTGCAGGTCCGCATCGCGCGCGCCATGGAGCGGCGGTTCCTGAAGGAAGACGACGTGCTGGCCCCGCAGGGCCGTGCCGAGATCCTGCTCCTGGACGACGGCCTGATGTCCGTGTTCCTCGGCGCCGCGCCCATTGAGAACCTCACCCCGGGCGGGTTCTTCGGGGAAGAGACGATCATGCGGGGCGCCAAGGACCTGCCGGAGGACTGGAGGGCGCGGTTCACCCGGCCCTCCATGCGAGGCCGCGGCAGCACCGGGTCGCACCATCTCTTCGAGGCCCGGGCGCTGCTGCCGTCCACGCTGTACGCCATCCCGGCGGAGGCCATAGAGGACATCCCGGTCGTGCAGTGGAAGCTCATGGAGACCTACGAGCGCAGGCTGAAGGGCCGGCGGGCCGAGGTCCATTTCCTCTGGCACGAGTCGTACGTGCTGGGCATCCCGGACCTGGACGAGCAGCACCGCGAGCTGTTCGCCCTGATCGAGTCTCTCGCGGCCATCGCGGAAGGGCGATCCAACGGGGACGGGATGAACGGCACCATGGGCAAGCTCGTCACGCTGGCCCGGTCGCACCTGCAGTACGAGGAAACCCTTTCGGCCGCCAGCCCCGCGAAGGGCTACGACGTGGTGGTCCGCGAGCACTCCGACTTCGTCAAGAAAGTGGAGGGCCTGTTGAAGTACCTCGACAAGGCGCCCGTGGACGCGCTGCCGGCGACCGTGGAGTTCCTGAAGGACTGGGTCATCGACCACACCCTGGTCGAGCACCGTCGCTACCGCCTGGCCGCGAAACCCTGATGGGAAATGACGGCAGCCCCGGTCCCCGCGGCATCGTGGGGCTCACCCGCGCGCTGGACTTCGCGGCGCGCAAGCACGCGCACCAGCGGCGCAAAGGGATCCGGGCCGAGCCCTACATCAACCACCTGACGGAGGTCGCGGTGCTGCTCGCGGAGGCCAGCGCCGGGGCAGACCCCGACCTCGTCATGGCCGGGCTGCTGCACGACACCATCGAGGACACCGAGACCACCCTGGAAGAGCTCCGCGCCGAGTTCGGGGCGGACGTGGCCGGGCTGGTAGCGGAGGTGACCGACGACAAGCGCCTGCCCCGGGACGAGCGCAAGCGCCTGCAGGTGCAGTCGGCGCCGAGGCGGTCTGCCCGGGCTCGCATGATCAAGCTGGCGGACAAGACCGCCAACCTTCATTCCATCCAAGAAAGCCCGCCGGTGGGCTGGAGCAGCCGGCGCAAGCGGGAATACGTGGCGTGGGCGCGCCAGGTCGCCGCCGCCTGCGGGCCGACCAATGACCAGCTGGAGGCCGCCTTCGAGGCGGCGGCGCGGGAGCTGGAGGAGCGAATGGGCCCGGGCTGAAGCCCCGGATCCCCAGGGCTCCGGGCCTTCGAGCGTCGCCTTGCGGCGCCGCTTTTCGCCCTGGTTCCCCTTCCGCACGGCCCGAAGGGCCGTGCTAACCGTAGCTGTGCAGCCCCGCGAGCAGGTAGTTCACCCCGAAGAACGTGAAGACCGTGGCCGCGAATCCCGCGAGGGCCAGCACCGCCGAGACGCGGCCGCGCAGGCGCTTGACGAGGCGCGTGTGCAGGTAGGCCGTGTAGATCAGCCACGTGACCAGCGCCCAGGTCTCCTTGGGATCCCAGCTCCACCACGCGCCCCACGCGGTTTCCGCCCAGATGGCCCCGAAGACCAGGGCGCCCGCCGTGAAAAGCGGGTATCCAATGCCGATGGAGGCGGCCACCAGGTGGTCCATCTCGGCCCGTCTCTCCTCCGTGCCGGAGACCAGGACCGCGATCGCCGCGACGAAGCTGACCAGGAAGAACGCCTCCCCGATGAAACTGAAGACCACGTGCAGAACCAGCCAGTAGGATTGCAGCGCGGGAATCGGCGGCTGGATTTCGCGCGGCACGACGTTCTGGGGCGCGTAGAGCGCGATGAGGAGCAGCGCCAGGGCGAGGACGGTCGAACCGAAAGTCACGAACGGCGAGAACCCTCGCGTGCGCCGGGCCAGCCGCAGCGCGAACAGCACCACGCACACCGCCGCGGAGAAGAACAGGAGGGACTCGTACGTGTTGGTGACCGCCGGGAAGCGGATGAGCGCGCTGCGGTCCACCAGCGTCGCCGTCAACAGGGCCGCGGCCGCCAGCAGAAGCCAGTGGGAGACGGGATCCCGCCGGTTTTCCCGCCGCAGCAGGAACGCGGCCTGGGTGATCGCGGCGAACACGATGAGTACGAGCGCAATCGTGGCCATCATGCCCTGTGGTCTCCTCCCGAGGCAGGACCGATGGGGAACGGGCCCGCGCGTGCACGGGCCGCCCCCGGCGGCCGCGGATCGAGCAGGTGACTATACCCCAAGGGCGGGCCGCGGCAAAGGTCCGAAACAGAGATATCAGTTAGCGAGGCTGCGCGGCCGACTTCGGCACCGCAAAAGCCACCCTTGACCGAATCTGCTGCACGGGTATTTTCTTGGGTAGTTCCCGTCCCGGCGTGATATCTTTCTATGTACCGAACGGTAGCCTGGTGCATACCGGGCGGAAGCGATTCGACCAAAGTGAGGTAACGAATGATCAGGTCAGTCCGCGTCCTGTGCGCGGCGGGTCTTGCCGCCGCAGTGATCTCCTGCGCACCCCAGGCAGTCGGGGTTTCGGGGCCCGCGGCGGTCTCTCCGGGTGCCGCCGGGAACACGGGATCGCCCAGCCTGGTCACGGATGCCGCGCGCGGGCAAGTCGTCTTCGTGGACACCAACGGAACGCGAGTGGACATCGTGAGCCAGGAGCCGGACGGCTCCACGGTGGCGAGCACGGAGGCGGTCGGGATGGCCGTCATGCCGGGTAGCGAGGGCGCGCCGGCCTCCCGGGGCATTTCGCAGGGCGGCGGCGGCGAGCAGCTTCGCGCCATCGTGGTGGGAGGGCGCCCGGACGGGCGCGGCGGCATATGGGCCGTGCTCTCCAACGGCCTGGTCCTCCCGGCCGGTGAATCCCTGGGCGGGGGCAACGGCTCGGGCCTCCCGGACTGTGATGACGCGGGCCACAACCTGCGGGCAAGCATGGGCTGGACCTACACCGTCACCGGCGTCAGCCCCGACGGCCGCCTGGTCATTGGCAACGCGGTGAACAAGAACGGATTCCAGCGCGGTGGCATTACCATAGATCCCGGCACCACCGTGGGAGTCTTCTGGAAAGTTGCGCGCATCTCGCATCGCCCTTACGTGTCGGTGGACTCCGCGCGCGTCATCGGGACCCTCGACCTCTCCAGCCTGCCGGCCGGTCACCACGGCTGGAAGCAGCGGCTCACGTCACTCCTGGTCTCCATCCTTTCCCACCTGAAGCTGTTCTTCCTGAACTACTTCAGCGCGTACCTCACCTCCGCGGACGCCGTCACCTTTGATTCCTCGACCGGCCTGTACAGCGTCACGGGCACCGACCAGGATGGGAACGACGCGGTGGCTACCATCGACAGCAGGAATACCATCACCATTACGCCCGTGGCCACCGGCCCGACGCAGGCGGACGTGACCGCGGCCATCCAGGCAATCACCGGCGCGTTCACCCAGGCCGAGGCCCAGGGTCCCGTGGGAAGCGCCGCGGCCTTCGCGTGGGCGTACACGTCCCCTGCCGGCGGCTCGGCCACGCTGACGCTGCAGGGCGTGCTGATCGCGGCAACCGGCGTGGGAACCTGGGGGACCATGACGTTCTCCAACTACTCCGACACCGCGTCCGGCAACACCATCAACGGGACGCTGCAGGTCCAGGTCTACCAGCCGGGCGTCTCCCCTTCAAACCTGACGCCGGTCCAGTGGGCAGGGTTCCGCGGCCTGGTGGACGTGACGGGGACGCTCGCCTTCAGCGGGACGCTCCCGGGAAACGTCGGGGTGGATTTCCTGGATACGCAGTCCGGTACCACGATGGGCCTCTCTGGGACGGTGTCCCTGGGCGGCAGCTATTTCGACGCGGCGAGCGGGGCGGTGGTGGCGACACCGGTGGCAAGTGTGTCCATCAGCCCGGCGTCCAGCAACGAGTACACGCCCAGCGCGATATCCCCGCTGACCATGACTTCCGCGGGCTCCACGGCGATCTACTACACGCTGAACGGGCTCACGCCGAGCACCGGCAGCACGCTCTACTCGGGACCCATCACCGGGGGAGGCGTCACCGACTTCGTGGTGGAGGCCATCGCGGTAAGCGGCGCCTCGACCAGCCGGGTGTCCCTCAAGGTATACCCGGGAGTGGGCGGTTCCTGAGAACCACGGGCCCGAAAGGCCCGCACGCATTGGACCTGAGGCCAGCGCCGGCTCCCGCGGTGCTGGCCTTTTCATTCGCGGCTCAGCGCCCCGCCTTGATCCGCTTCGCCGCGCGGTGGCAGGCCTCGGCCAGCCTGCCGAGGTCGTCCTCGGTATGCGCCGCGCTCAGCGCGCCCAGGCCATGCATCACGAAGACGTCTTCCAGGAGCAGCGCGAGCTGCAACACGGTGTCCGCCAGCTC
>Ga0335069_10012752_pt1 | contig 11812 bp, 13 predicted proteins | sample Lox_Sample_11_FD_206714 | JGI IMG/M metagenome (GOLD analysis project Ga0335069, IMG submission 206714) | Soil microbial communities from Loxahatchee National Wildlife Refuge, Florida, United States - Lox_Sample_1.1 | ecosystem: Environmental > Terrestrial > Soil > Wetlands | place: USA...
CCGGTTGCAGTAGACCACCTTCGACACCGTGCGTGGGCGCCGACGGCGCCCACAAGCGGCGTTTTTCCAGGGCGCTCCCCTTGTAAGATGGTCAATCGCGGGACAAAGAGCAAGCATGGCCAAATGCGTAGCGGCGGATTAAGGCGATGATGCTCGTCCGCCATGGCGAGTCCGAATGGAACGTCATTTTCGGCCGCACCCGCATCGATCCCGGCATCCCGGACCCGCCGCTGACCGCCGAGGGCCGCCGCCAGGCCAGCGCCGTCGCCGCGACACTGCGCCCGCTCGGCATCGAGCGGCTGCTGGCCAGCCCCTATCGCCGCACCCTGCAGACCGCCGAGATCATCGCCGCCGAACTCGACCTGCCCATCATCGTCGAGCCGCTGGTGCGCGAGCGCGCCGCCTTCAGCTGCGACGTCGGGACGCCGCGCAGCGGCTTGGCGAACCAATGGCCGCACCTGGCCTTCGATCACCTCGAGGAGATCTGGTGGCCGGCCGCCGAAAGCGAGACTGAACTGGAACACCGCTGCGGCCGGTTCCGCGCCGCCGCCCAGGCGCGGCTCGACTGGCCGCGCATCGCCGTCATCAGCCATTGGGGTTTCATCCGCGGATTGACCGGCCAGGGCGTGCGCAACGGCGAAATCCTGCGCTTCGATCCGCGCCTCGTTAACCATCCTACCCCGACCGGTTGATCCAGCGGCGTGATCCCTGGGTCGACCGGATCGATTGAGCGAGCCGGGCTTCCGTGGTAGCCACTGCGCCGACTGCCCAGACTGATCGACCGCACGGGCCGATCATCCCTGGTCGCCTTTGAACCCAATTCCAGGATCCCACGCATGGCCGAACAACCGACCGCCAACCCCGCCGAGCCGACCCAGTTGCGCGGCGCGCCGATCACCGTCCTGGCGCAGTATCTCAAGGACCTTTCCTTCGAGAGCCCCGCCGCTCCGGCATCGGTCGGTGCCGCCACGGAGCTCCGCGACGGCTCGGTCACGGTCGATGTCGCGGTGAATCCCCTGGGCAGCAACTACGAGATCGTGCTGCGGCTGAAGGTGCTCGCCAGCCATCAGGGCAACACCATTTATCTGCTGGAGATGCTCTATGGCGGCATCGTGCAGCTCGGCGAGGTGCCACCCGAGGCGGTGGAGCCTCTACTGATGATCGAAGGACCGCGGCTGCTGTTCCCCTATGCCCGCGCCATCGTGACGGACATGACGCGTGACGGGGGCTTCGCCCCGTTGCTCATCAACCCGATCGATTTCGCTGCGCTCTATCGCGATTTCAACCGCCGCCGCGCCGAGGCCCAGCAAACCGCGGCGATCGCCTGATTCTCTCGACCGCAGCCAGACGGCCGCGGTCAGTTCAGCCAGACAGGATCCTTGAGCCTGGCCAACAGCTGGGCGTGGGCGGCCAACTCCGCCTCCGTCGGCGCATGCGGCCGGGGCGGCCGCATCACGCGGCTTGCCTGGGCGGCGACATCAGTCGCGCCACCCGAGGTGAGCAACTCGAGACCGGCCTGGCGGCCGCCGATCAGTTCAAGATAGACCTCCGCCAGCAGCTCGGTATCGAGCAATGCGCCATGCTTCGTGCGTGTCGAGTTGTCGATGGCGAAGCGCCGGCAGAGGGCATCCAGGCTGGCCGGGGCGCCCGGAAATTTCTGTCGTGCGACCTGCAACGTGTCGACCACCGAGCCCATCACCGGCGGCCGCGACGCGCGCGTCAGCTCGGCATTCAGGAAGCGGATGTCGAACTCGGCGTTGTGAATCACCAGCGGCGCGTCACCGATGAACTGCAGCAACGGCTCGATGATCTCGGCGAAGCGCGGCTTGTCGGCGAGGAACTCGGCCGACAGTCCGTGCACCGCGAACGCGTCGGCCGGCACATCGCGCTCGGGGTTCAGATATTGCTGGTAGGAGCGGCCGGTCGGGATGTGGTTCACCAGTTCGAGACAGGCGATCTCGACGATGCGATGGCCGTTGGCCGGGTCGAGCCCGGTGGTCTCCGTATCCAGCACGATCTCACGCATGGCGCATTCTCCGAATCGGCGGCCGATTGCGCAGCACTCTGCTGGCCCCGGCGAGGGCACGCAAGCTGGTTCGCCGGTCGAGCCCGGTGGGGATGACGAAATCGGCCCGCCGCCGCTTCGCCGCATCTGGGAGCTGGCGAGCCAGAATGGCCGCCAGGCGCTCGCGCGTCATGCCGCGGCGATGCAGCACGCGCGCGGCCTGCACGAAGGCCGGCGCGCTGACGACGACCACGGCGTCGCAGCGGGCCTCGCCGCCGGTCTCGAGCAACAGGGGAACGTCAAGCACGACCAGCGGCGCGCCGGCGCCGCGGGCGCGCCGCAGGAAGCGGACTTCAGCCGCCCGCACGCGCGGATGCAGGATGGCCTCGAGCCGTCGCAGGCCGGCGGCATCCCCGAAGACACGGCGGCCAAGCTCGGTCCGGTCGATGGCACCGTCGCGGGCCACGCCGGGAAACGCCGCCGCGACCTCCGCGATGGTCGCGCGATCCTCGCGCAGCAGCCGGTGCACCTCGGCATCGGCGTCGTGAATGGGAATCCCAAGACTTCGGAGCGCCTGGGCGGCCGTCGATTTTCCCATACCGATGGAGCCGGTGAGCCCGACGACACGCATCTGCCGCAACATCAGCGCCGCCCGCCGGGCGCGTCCTGCAGCACGAACCGACGCAGCTCCGGCGTCACCTCCGGCTCGACGCCGAACCAGGCGGCGAAACCGGGACGCGCCTGGTGCAGCAGCATACCGAGGCCATCGACGACGCGATTGCCGCGCGCCCGCGCCGCCGCCAGCAGGGCCGTCTCGAGCGGCGCATAGACGATGTCGTTGACCACCGCGCCGCTTGGCAGGCGATCGAGTTCCAGATCGAGGGCCGGCTGACCGGTCATGCCGAGAGTTGTCGAGTTGACGAGCAAGGCAGCGTCGGCCAGTGCGGTCGCGCGGTCGTTCCAGGCCACGACGCGAAAGGGCCCGCCGAGATCGGCAGCGAGGCGCTCCGCCCGCTCAGGCGTCCGGTTGACCAGACGGATTTCCGGCGCGCCGCCATCGGCCAGGGTCGCGGCGACGGCCCGGGCCGAGCCGCCGGCGCCGAGGATCACCGCCGGACCGGATCTGGCCGACCAGCCCGGCACCGCGGCACGCAGATTCTCGCTGAAGCCGAAACCGTCCGTGTTGCGCCCATCGAGAGTCCCGTCATCGGCAACCACGACGGTGTTGACCGCGCCGATGCGGCGCGCCTCGGCGGTGGTGCGATCGACGGCGGCAAGCGCCGACTCCTTATGCGGCACGGTGACGTTGGCGCCAACGAAGCCCAGCAGCGGCAAAGCACGCAATGCGGCAGTGACCGTTTCCGGATGCACCGGCAGAGGCACGTAGGCGCCGTCGATGCTATAACGCCGCAGCCAGTAGCCGTGCAGCCGCGGCGAGCGCGAGTGGGTCACCGGCCAGCCCATGACGCCAGCCAGCCGGCCGCGGCCGGTGAGCGTCATGCTGTCGACTGCCTCGCCTGGAGCTTGGCTCACGATGCGAGGGCCCCGTTCTCGCGCAGGAAATCGAGCAGCGGCAGCAGGGGCAGGCCCAGGATCGTGAAGTAGTCGCCATCGATATGAGCAAAGAGCTGGGCGCCGAAACCCTCGAGCTGATAGGCCCCGACCGAGGTCAGCGCGGCTTCGCCGACAGATTCCAGATAGCCATCGATGAATTCGTCGCTGAAGTCGCGCATGAGCAGCGTCGCGCGACCGACATGGTGCCACTGCCGAATGCCATCGCGGACGACGACGACAGCGCTCAACAGCTCGTGCCGGCGGCCACGGAGGGCAAGCAGCTGCTGGCGCGCGGCGGCCAGGTCCGCCGGTTTGTCGAAAAGCGAGCCTTCGCAATCGAGGACCTGGTCAGCCCCGATGACGAGGCTGCCCGGATGACGCCGCGCCACCCGCTGGGCCTTGAGCTCGGCCAGCGATTCCGCCACCCCGGCGCCATCGGCGCCGGCGGAGCGGAGCGATTCCTTGACCGCCGCCTCGTCGACCGCAGCCGCGACGACCGAGAATCCGACGCCGGCCTGCCGCAGCAGGGCGGCACGCGCGGTGCTGCCCGATGCCAGAACGACGGCCGGTCCCGTCGGCCCTCTCTTCCGACCCGACGTCTGCTGCTCCATCACCGGCGCCGGCGAACCGCTATTCATGATTCCAGCGCCGCCTCACCGCCGCGGTGGCGGGCCAACATCTGGATGATCGTAGCCGCGGTTTCCTCGATCGACCGCCGCGTCACGTCGATCACCGCCCAACCGTGCTCGGAGCAGAGTCGGCGCGCCGCTGCGACTTCCTGTTTCACCACATCGGGATCGACATAGTCCGTCTCTTCCGTATGCGAGAGCATGTGCAAGCGGTTGCGCCGGATCTGCACGAGCTGCACCGGATCCTTGGTCAGGCCGATCACGAGCGGTCGCTTTGCCGCCAGGAGCTCGGCCGGCAACGGGCAACCCGGGACCACCGGCACGTTGGCGGCCTTGATGCCGCGGTTGGCAAGGTAGATGCAGGTCGGCGTCTTCGAGGTGCGCGACACGCCGACGAGGATGACGTCGGCGTTGTTGTAGTTCTGGCTCGACTGGCCGTCATCATGGCTCAAGGCAAAGCTCATGGCGTCGATGCGGCTGAAATACTCGGCGTCGAGCTCATGCTGACGGCCGGGCAGGCCACGGCTCTGCAGGCCGAGATAGGTGCCGAGGGCGCCGATCACCGGATCGAGCACGGGGATGCACGGCACCTGCAAGCGCCGGCAGCCATCCTGCAGCAAGGCCCGCAGCTGCTCGTTCACCATTGTGAACAGGACCGGGCCGGGATGGGCGGCGATGCCCGCCAGCACCTTTTCCATCTGGCCGGGCGTGCGAATCAGCGACCAGGCATGCTCGTTCGGCTCGATGCCTTCGAACTGCACGAGGCAGGCGCGCGCCACGCTGTTGATGGTCTCGCCGGTGGCGTCGGAGACGAGGTGCAAGTGGAAGGTACGCATCTTGTCGTCAGCGGAAACGTTCACGTCCAATCCTCTGCAATCCGGGGATAACCACCGGTTTTCAGGCAACGCCCAGAAATGCTTACCACAACGCCGATTCCCTGGTGCAGATCATTCGTTCGCAGAGACTGCGCCAGCAATCAGGGGATTTGCGGGGACGATCTGGGATGATCTGCTGTTTGACCGATGATACGCACAGCGCACCATGACCGGCGATGGCAGGCGATCCTTCACGCTGGCAATTTTCATCCCGGCTTTTCACAGGCCATGATGACGCGTGCCGCGACAGCCCCAAATCCGGCCGTCATCCTCTGCATAGAAAAGCATCCCCGGCTTCCACCGCTCTTCTAACCACTACAGCCTTTCTTCAAGAAATATAGTAGGTAGTAGGAAGTCGCCTTCGACGATCAATCCGGCATCGATGTTCTCCGACAAGCCGCTCCTGCAAGCGCTGAACCGTCAGGCCGTCGCCCGTGTGCCGATATGGCTCATGCGCCAGGCCGGGCGCTATCTGCCGGAGTACCGGGCGGTGCGTGAGAAGGCGGGGAGCTTCCTGGACATGTGTTTCACGCCCGAGCTGGCGGCCGAGGTGACGCTGCAGCCCTTGCGTCGTTTTCCCCTGGATGCGGCGATCATCTTTTCCGACATCCTGGTCGTGCCGTGGGGATTGGGACAGCCGGTGACGTTCGAGGATGGGCGTGGTCCGATACTGGAGCCGATCCGCTCGATCGCTGGCCTGACAAGGCTCTCAGGCGCCCGAGTCGCCGACTCACTGCAGCCGGTCATGCAGGCGATTGCCCGCGTGCGACGCGAATTGCCGACCGGCGTGGCCCTGATCGGCTTTGCCGGCGCGCCATGGACGGTGGCGAGCTACATGGTGGAAGGGGGTGGCGGTGGCGATTTCAACGCCGCCAAAGCGTGGGCCGATAACGACCCTGGCAGTTTTAGTCGCCTGATCGGCCTGCTTGTCGAGGTGACGACGGACTATCTTGTCCAGCAGGTGGACGCCGGCGCGGAGGTGCTGCAGATATTCGATAGCTGGGCCGGCGTGCTGACAGAAGCGCAACTGGAACGCTGGGCGCTGCGACCGACGTCGGAGATTGTGCGGCGCGTATCGGCGCAACGGCCGGAGGTCCCGATCATCGTTTTCCCGCGCGGAATCGGCACCAGCTATCTGCGCTATGTCGGCGAATGCGACTGCGCGGGCCTCAGCCTGGATACCGAGATATCGACGGATTGGGCCGCCCGGGAGATTCAGCCGCACAAGGTCGTGCAGGGCAACCTCGATCCGCTGCTGCTGCTGGCCGGCGGCAAGCCGATGCTCGATGCGGCCACGCGGATCCTGGACTCTCTGGGACCGGCGCCGTTCGTCTTCAACCTCGGACACGGCATCCTGCCGCAGACACCGCCCGAACATGTCAGCGCGCTCTGTGAGGTCGTGCATGGCTGGCATCGGTAGGGGCATGGCGTCGCGGCGTATCGCCGTCGTGCTGTTCAATCTCGGCGGGCCGGACTCGCCGGAGGCCGTGAAGCCGTTTCTCTACAATCTGTTCAGCGACCCCGCGATCATCGGCTTGCCCGCAATCCTCCGGCAGTTGGTGGCGAGAGTCATCGCGCGGCGGCGGGCGCCTATCGCCCGCGACATCTACGCCAAGATCGGCGGCCGCTCGCCCTTGCTGCCGAATACCGAGGCGCAGGCCCGTGCCCTCGAGGCGCTGCTCGACGATCTCGGGACGGTGAAGGCCTTTCCCTGCATGCGCTATTGGCATCCGCTGAGCGGTGCCGTCGCTGCAGCCGTGAAGACCTTCGCGCCCGATGACATCGTCCTGCTGCCGCTCTATCCGCAATTCTCCTCGACGACGACGGCCTCGTCATGCCGGGAGTGGCACCGCGCCGCGACCGCGGTCGGTTTGGTCACCAGGACAAGGCTGGTCTGCTGCTATCCGACGGCCGCCGGCTTCATCGCCGCGGCCGCGGAACTTCTGGGCGCTGCCATGAACGAGGCGGAACGGGCCGCCGGGCAGCGTCCGCGCGTTTTGTTTTCGGCGCATGGATTGCCGCAGAAGATCGTCGATCGGGGCGATCCCTATCCGGCGCATGTCGAGCAGTCGGCGCGGGCAATCGCCGACCGGCTCGGCCTGCGCCAGGGCGAATGGACGGTCTGCTTTCAGAGCCGGGTAGGGCCGCTGGCGTGGATCGGTCCCTCGACGGACGCCGAGATCGCCCGCGCCGGTGCGGACCGCGTGCCGGTGGCGCTGTTTCCGATCGCCTTCGTGTCCGAACATTCGGAGACGCTGGTGGAACTCGACATCGAATACCGGCACCTGGCGGAGAAGTGCGGCGTTCCCGCCTATGTCCGCGCGCCGACCGTGGGAACGTCGGGGGCGTTCATGGCTGGGCTCGCCGAGCTCGTACGGACAACATTGACATCGCCGGCCAGCGTGCGGTCGGAGCGCGGCGGCCGGATCTGTGCCGCGACCGCTGTCTGTTGCCTCAACCCTGCGGCCTAGGGACGCAGTGCCGATGGCATGGCTGACGTCGCTCTATCCCTGGGTGAAGGCGCTGCACATCATCAGCGTCATCGCCTGGATGTCCGGCCTGCTCTACCTGCCGCGGCTGTTCGTCTATCACTGTGCGGCCGAGCCCGGCTCCGTGCAGGCGGAGACATTCAAGACGATGGAGCGGCGCCTCCTGCGCGGCATCATGAATCCGGCGATGGGCGCCACCTACCTGTTCGGAATATTGCTGCTGCTGACGCCGGGTGTGGTTGATTGGGGTGCCGGGTGGATCTATATGAAGCTCATCCTCGTTGTCATGTTGACGACTTACCACCAGGCGCTCGACCGTTGGGGCCGGGCGTTCGCCGCCGATGCCAATGCGCGGCCGGCGCGGTTCTATCGCCTGATGAACGAGGTGCCGACTGTGATCATGATCGGCATTGTCGTCATGATCGTAGTGCGGCCGTTCTGACCGACATTAAGGTTTCATTCACCATCGCGGCCTAGGCTCAATCTCGATTTGACTTGGCCCGGGACATTGATTAGAGATTGGGGCCGTTCTATCGCGGGTTTCGCCCGTCGCGCCCTTATCCCGAAACATACGATCCGCAGCCGCCTCAAGGCCTCGAGTCTGTTTGTCATCCGGATGTCGGCGCTCCCATCGGCAGGCCCGGCCGTTCCCTGACGGAATCGCGCAGCCCCTTCCCCTCGCTTTCCAACCTTTGAACCCGAAATGAATCTCCAGGAACTCAAGCGCAAGACACCCGCAGACCTCCTCGCTTTCGCCGAGGAGCTGCAGATCGAGAACGCCAGCAACCTGCGCAAGCAGGACATGATGTTCGCCATCCTCAAGCAGCTGGCCGAGAACGACCAGGCGATCTATGGCGACGGCGTGCTCGAAATATTGCAGGACGGCTTCGGCTTCCTGCGCTCGCCCGAGGCCAACTACCTGCCGGGGCCCGACGACATTTATGTGAGCCCGAGCCAGGTGCGCCGCTTCGGCTTGCGCACCGGCGACACCGTCGAGGGGCAGATCCGCTCGCCCAAGGAAGGCGAACGCTACTTCGCGCTCCTCAAGGTCAACACCATCAATTTCGACAATCCGGAGAAGGTCCGCCACCGCATCAACTTCGACAACCTGACGCCGCTCTATCCGGAGGAGCGGATCAAGATGGAGATCGCGGGCGGCGTTCCCGCCCCGCAGCCATCGCGCAAGGCAGCGGCTGCCGAGGCGCCGCGCGAGGCGGCCCGCGACCTGGACGAGGTGCCGGCCGCCAAGGGCAAGCGCATGGAGCTGGCGATGAAGTCCAGCAGCCAGCAGCCGGACATCACGACGCGCATCATCGACCTCATCGCGCCCCAGGGCAAAGGCCAGCGCGCCCTCATCGTGGCGCCGCCGCGCACCGGCAAGACGATGATGCTGCAGAACATCGCCCATGCGGTCGCCGCCAATCACCCCGAGTGCTACCTGATCGTGCTGCTCATCGACGAGCGGCCGGAGGAAGTGACGGACATGGCCCGCACGGTGAAGGGCGAGGTCATCAGCTCGACCTTCGACGAGCCGGCCTCGCGCCACGTCCAGGTGGCGGAGATGGTGATCGAGAAGGCCAAGCGCCTGGTCGAGCACAAGCGCGACGTCGTGATCCTCCTGGATTCGATCACGCGCCTGGCGCGCGCCTACAACACCGTCGTGCCGTCATCGGGCAAGGTGCTGACCGGTGGCGTCGACGCCAACGCGCTGCAGCGGCCGAAGCGCTTCTTCGGCGCCGCCCGCAACATCGAGGAGGGCGGTTCGCTGACGATCATCGCGACCGCGCTCGTCGACACCGGCAGCCGCATGGACGAGGTGATCTTCGAAGAGTTCAAGGGCACCGGCAATTCGGAAATCATCCTCGACCGCAAGCTGTCGGACAAGCGGACCTTCCCGTCGATCGACATCACGAAATCCGGCACCCGCAAGGAGGAGTTGCTGGTCGACAAGCCCACGCTCTCCAAGATGTGGGTCCTGCGCCGCATCCTCATGCCCATGGGCGTGGTCGACGCGATGGAGTTCCTCATCGACAAGCTGAAGGGCTCGAAGACCAACAGCGACTTCTTCGATCGGATGAACCAGTAAGCCGCGGATTTTGCGGACCCGCGTTACGCCGGGTAGACGCGGCGGAACAACTGGGGATAGTCGAGCACCAGGCCGTCGGCATCGATCGGCAGTTCGGCGCTGAATCCCTCGAGATTGTCGAAGATAACGCGACCGCCGCGCGCGTCCCGGCCGAGGCAGCGATAGCGCTGCCGGGTCCTGGTGATCTTGAGTTCCGGCGCCTCGACATAGACCATGGCGACGTCCGCCTGCTGGCCGGCCTGCATCTGCAGGCGGTTGATCACCAGCGTATTGGTGAACGGCGTCGCCGTGATGTCGACGTCGAGGCAGCCGGCGAAATCGGGTAGTTCGGCGTCGCGCTCACCCTTCCAATGTCCCTCGCCATCGCCGCGCAGTGTCTTGAAGGCCTCGCCCTGGGGCGTGTGCGCCTCGAGGACGACTTTGCGGGTGCGCCAGTCGCTGTCCATTTTGATCTTGTAGAGCAGGCGAAACGGCGTTCCCGCATCGACGGCAAGGGCCACGCCGGCCGCGATGTAGCCGCCGTCGTCGGCGCGGATGCGAAGATGCTCGAGCCCGGGGCCGTCGACCGGCGTCCAGAACAGGGTGCGGTCGAACTCCGGGTCGTAGTCCATCACGGCATCAGGACGGTGGATCCGGTCGTCTTGCGGGCCTCGAGATCGCGGTGGGCGTGGGCGGCGTCGAACAGCCGATAGGTCTGGTTGACCTCGATCTTCACCGCGCCGCTTTCGACGACGTCGAACAGCTCCGCCGCCATCGCGACCAGATCTTCGCGCTTGGCGGCATAGTGCATGAGGGTCGGCCGCGTGAAGAAGAGCGAGCCCTTCTGGCTGAGCAGCAGCCCGTCGAAGGGCGGAACTGGGCCGGACGAGTTGCCGAAGCTGACCATCATGCCGAGCGGCGCCAGGCTGTCGAGCGAGTGCATGAACGTATCCTTGCCGACGCTGTCGTAGACCACCGGAACGCCGGCGCCGCCGGTCAGTTCCCGCACACGCTTGGGCACATCTGTGACGCGGTAGAGGATCGTGTGGTCGCAGCCATGGGCGCGCGCCAGCTCGGCCTTGGCGGTGGAGCCGACGGTGCCGATCACCGTGGCGCCGAGATGCTTCGCCCACTGGCAGAGGATCAGGCCGACGCCGCCGGCGGCGGCATGCACGAGGATGGTATCGCCGGCCTTCACGCGATAGGTGCGACGCAACAGATACTGCGCGGTCAGGCCCTTGAGCATGATCGCGGCGGCGGTCTTGTCGTCGACGCCGTCCGGCAGCTTGACCAGCTTCTCGGCCGGAATGTTGCGGGCCTCGCTGTAGGCGCCGATCGGGCCGGTGCCGTAGGCGACGCGGTCGCCGACGGCGAACTCGTCGACGCCCTCGCCGACGGCCTCGATCACCCCGGCCGCTTCCAGCCCGATGCCGGACGGCATGGCCGCCAGCGGATAGAGGCCGGTGCGATGATAGACGTCGATGAAATTCAAGCCGACGGCCTTGTGCCGCACGCGCACCTGGCCGTGTCCCGGCGAGCCGATGGGGATCTCGTCCCAGGTGAGGACCTCGGGACCGCCGGTGCGGCTGAAGCGGATCGCATAGACGTTCTGCATGGCGGTATCGATTGCTCCTAGGCGAGGTTCTGCCGGAAGAACTGGGCGGTACGATCGTTGGCCTGCTTGGCGGCCGCGGCATCCCAGTGCTCGCCGCCGACGCGAGCGAAGGCATGATCGACGCCGGGATAGATGTGCATGGTGACGGCGCTGTTGCGCGCCAGGGTATCCCTCATCTTGGCCTGTGCCTCCTTGGGCACGAACTTGTCCTCGGCGGCCACATGCATGAGCAGCGGCTTCGTGATGGCACTCGCCTCGCCAAGAGCCTCGTCGATGCCGACGCCGTAGTAGCTGACGTTGCAGTCGGCATTCGAGCGCGTCGCCATGAGATAGGCGAGCTTGCCGCCGAGGCAGTAGCCGACGGAGCCGGCCTTGCCCGAACAGGCCGGGAGTTTGCGCAGATGATCGAGACTGATGACCAGATCCTGTGCGCCCTTTGCTTGATTGAACCCCTGGAAGAGCTCGAAGGCGCGCTTCCATTCGGCTTCGGTCTTGTCGGTGATCTGGATGCCCGGCTCCTGGCGCCAGAACAGGTCGGGACACAGCGCCACATAGCCTTGCGCGGCATAGCCGTCGCAGA
>Ga0335069_10012754_pt1 | contig 11811 bp, 8 predicted proteins | sample Lox_Sample_11_FD_206714 | JGI IMG/M metagenome (GOLD analysis project Ga0335069, IMG submission 206714) | Soil microbial communities from Loxahatchee National Wildlife Refuge, Florida, United States - Lox_Sample_1.1 | ecosystem: Environmental > Terrestrial > Soil > Wetlands | place: USA: Florida...
CATCCTAATATCGAGCTCAGCGAGGCAGCGCATGCCGTGGCACAGCTGGCCGGCCGGCGTGGGACCGTTCGCGAATGAAGCAAGGATCTGCGTAGTGTCGGATACTTGTCGCGAGATCGGATAGTTGATCGTGAACAGGAAATAGACGGGATACACGATAAAGACATACCCGATGACGCCGATAAGGATGAGGCGCCATCCATAGCGGATGAGCGACATGAAAAATTTCTTAAACCGATGCGCCGTGTGCGGCCATTGCAAAACCATGTCGCGGGCCCAAAGGGCGATTACGAGGAATATGTAGAGGGGGATGAGGAGCGGCGTGGAGAATTTTGCGATTTGCGCAACGCCGAACGCGAGGCCGGCATACCAGAGATTCCGCGTGGATGGATTTTTTATATATTTAACAAAAAAGAAAAGCGAGAGGAGGACGCCGAATGCCGCGCCGACGTCGGTTGTCACGTAGTGCCCGTGGGCGAGGACCGTCGGATCGAAGGCAAAAAGGAATGCCGGCAGGAGCGCCCACCATGGCCCCATGATTTTGCGCGCCAGAAAATACGCGAGGAGGATTGCAAGAAGCGTGATGATGATCGGGAAGATGCGCGCGGTTTGAATGATCGCATTTGCATCATTGCCCGACTGGTAGAGGAACGCGGTTCCCATGTCCCACTGTCCGTTAATCGCCGTAGTCCACGCGGGGTTGGTGGTGGGGTAATTCGGTTGCAGCAAGAGCACGGGCAGCATGGCGAGCGCTTTCACGAGAGGCGGATGTTCCGGATTCAAGCGATAATCCAGATTGTGCACATAGCCATACCCTGCGGGAATATGGGCAAGTTCGTCGTCAATGGCGGAATCGGTGTGCGCCGCCCACATCATAAGAGCAAAGGAAGCGGCGCAAACGAGCGCGAGGACGAAAAGCGCCGTCTTCGCGGAAATCGAACGGAGGGTGGTGAGCATACTTTCATTATACAAAAGGCATCGGTTAAAATGTTCTTATATGCCTCCCTTCGACAAAAAACCGAAAAAGCGGCTCCAGTTCCATCGTCGCGACGAGGAGATCGACGTAAACGCCCTCGCGAAGACGATCGGCTCGGAAGAACGGGACGAAGCGCTCGAAGGCGTTCCCGTGCCCGTTGCTCATCGGCGCACGCTTCCGCGGGGCCTGGTCTGGGCGATCGTCGGGCTCGTTGTGATTTTTATTGTTGGATTTGCCATTTCGTATTACGTCATCAAGGGGCGCGTCGTTCGGGAGATATCTTCGCAGGTTACGACGCTCCAGCAGGGAGTTGCGGACCTCCAGAATCTAGACCCTCAATCCGCCCAGGGCCAGTTCCAAAACCTCGACAGCACGCCCGACCTGGGCGGGATCCTCAGCGCATTCAGTTTCATATTTAAAGGAGGGAACACCGCCTATCAATCTTTCGCCGATATGTCCAAGTGGCTCTCCGCGCTCGCCGGCCACACCGACTCCCTGCAGGCGTCGACGTTTACCTTATTCTCAACCGGCAACGGATCGGGATTTATCGCTGATCTCACGAACATCAAGAACGACCTCGCAAACATCGACGCCGACAGCAACTCGCTCGGCGCGGTGATCCCGTCGCTCGGTTCGGGCGCCACAAACCAGCTCGCTGCAGCATATCTTCCGCTCAAAGCCCAGGTGCAAGGTGTCCAGGAATTCCTCAGCGGTTTTATCCCGTGGTTTTCTTCTCCGACGCCACACCATGTGCTCGTGTTATTTGAGAATCCATCCGAAGAGAAACCCGCCGGCGGATTCTTGGGAAGCTATGCCGACATCACGCTTGCGAGCGGCACTGTGACCGACGTTTCGATCCGTGACGTTGCGGACGTCGACAGCGCGTTCAAGCCAAACATCATCCCGCCGGTTCCGCTCCAGCTCGAAACGACGCGGTTCCGCCCGGCGGATGCGAATTGGTTCTTTGACTTCCCGGCGTCGGCCTCGGAAACGATCTCGATGTTCGAGCGCTCCGATCTTTACTCCGCGAGCGGTACCGCGTTTGACGGGGCGATCGCCGTATCGCCGAAAGTGGTTTCCGATCTGCTCGCCATCACCGGGCCCGTCACCGTGGGCACGGGAACGCGCGCCGTCACGTTCACGGCGGATAATTTTGTGACACAGACGCAGAAAATCGTGCAGAACGGACAGGCAACGGGAGCGACCTATCCCAAGCAAATCATCCGCGTGCTCGCCCAAACTCTTTTTACCAATCTCGTGGGCGCAACGAATACGCCGGGCTCCACGTCAACCGAGGGCGCTCAGATGGTTTCATCAACGATTGCTTCATCAACGATGGCTTCATCGACAGGCAAAGAACTCCTCGCGTTCGTGTTGCAGTGGATCGAAGGCAAAGATGTCATGGTGTATTTCAAAGATCACGGCTTTGAAGAGTTTGCGCGGAATTACGGCGCAACGGGCGACGTGTACCAATTGCCCCAGAATTTTAACGGCGAATATCTCGCCGTCGTGAACTCCGATATCAACGCCGACAAGTCGGAATTATACGTGAAGCAGGATATCAATTTTGATGCGCAGATCGGGAGCGACGGCACCATGACCGATCATCTCATCATCAACCGAGAGCATACCGGCAACACGAGCCCGTATTGGTGGTACCAAACCACAAACCAAGACTATCTCCAAGTATTTGTTCCGCCCGGAAGCTCGCTCACCAACGAGAATGGCGGGATCAAGCGCACCGTTCCCGCGCCGATCGATTACGCAAAGAAAAACTATGCCACCGATCCGGCGATCGCCGCCATCGAAACCAGCACAATTCAGCTTTTCGCGTATCCGGCGGTTTCCACCCAGGAACAATTCGGGAAAGAAGTGTTCGACCTATGGTCGCGGGTGCAGAAAGGCGCGAGCACGCAGATCGTCCTCGACTACACCCATCATCTTTTTGCGGCGCCGGCGAGCGGCGTGCAGTACCAATTTATTTTTGAGAAACAGGCCGGCGCATCGGGAACGTATCAATTCGAGATTGATGCGCCCCTCGGCTATGTCTTTGCCGAAAATAATCTTGCGGCCTACACCTATTCTTCGGTCAATCCGCCGGGGCGGTTGGCAGTGACGCTCACCCTGCAAAAATTAAATAATTATTAACAGGTTGCTGGCGGGCGGCGCGAGCGCAACAACTTTCTTATTTGCGTGAGATACGATATGCTGATGCGCATGGAGCATATCCGCAATTTCGTCATTATCGCTCATATCGACTCGGGGAAATCGACGCTCGCCGATCGCCTTTTGGAAATCACAGGAACGGTTCCCATGCGCAGCATGCAGCCGCAATATCTTGACCGGCTTGATTTGGAACGCGAGCGCGGCATTACGATCAAAATGGCGCCGGTGCGGATGCACTATGCGTTCGAGGGGAAGGAATACGTCATGAACCTCATCGACACCCCGGGACATTCCGATTTTTCTTATGAGGTTTCGCGCGCTTTGAATGCCGTTGAAGGCGCCGTTCTTTTGATTGACGGAACGAAAGGCATTCAGGCGCAGACGCTCTCGAATCTGCGCGCCGCGCAGAAGGCTGGCCTCGTCATCATTCCTGCCGTGAATAAAATCGACCTTGCCCTGCCGCAGATCGATCGGATCGCCGAAGCTACGGCAGAATTGCTTGGCGTTCCCAAAGAAACGGTGTTGCGCGTTTCTGCAAAAACCGGCGCGGGCGTCGCCGAACTCTTGGCCGCCGTCATTGAAAAAATCCCTCCGCCCAAGCTCGAGGCAAAGCCGCGCGCGCTCATTTTTGATTCGCTCTACGACGACCACAAAGGAATCATCGCGAATATCCGCGTATTCGGCGGTTCGTTTGTCGCCGAAGAAATGCGCTTTATGGCGAATGGCATCACGTTCAAGCCGAAAGAAGTCGGTTATTTTTCGCCGTCACTCAAGGTTGCGCCGAAGATCGAGGCGGGGGAAATCGGTTACATCGCAACCGGACTCAAGGAGCCGTCGCTTGTGAAGATCGGCGACACCGTGATCCTCACGCGCGCAAGCGCCGGCGTCGAGCCGCTTGCCGGATATCGCGAGCCGGGACCGGTGGTTTTCATTTCGTTTTATCCCGACGGCGTCACGAAATACGACGACCTCAAGCGGGCATTTGAAAAATTGCGCCTCAACGATGCCGCGTTAAGCTTTGAACCGGACTCGAACGAAGCGCTGGGCCGCGGGCTCAAAGTCGGCTTCCTCGGCCAGCTTCATTTTGAAATTACATCGAGCCGGTTGGAGCGCGAATACGGCCTGCAGTTCCTCACGAGCTTCCCGTCGATTGCGTACCGGGTGCAGGAAAAAGGGCAGCAGTTCGTGATCAAACAGCCGCAGGATTTTCCTGACAAGCCGGAAAAAGTCTGGGAGCCGATCGTGAACCTCGAAATGCTCACCCCGCAGAATTATCTGAGCGCCGTCGTCAATTTGCAGAACGTGTTCGACATTGAAGTGGCCGAAGTGAAGAACTTTGGCGAAAATCTGCTCATCGAAGCCAAGATGCCGCTCCGCGAACTCATCCGCGACTTCGACGACCGTTTGAAATCCGCATCGCAGGGATACGCCTCGTTTACATATGAACTCGAAGGGGAGCGCGAAGCGGAAGTCGAGAAGCTCGAAATCCTCGTTGTCGAGGAAGTCGTTCCGGCGCTCACGCGGATCGTCCCCAAAAAAGATCTCGAACGCGAAGGCCGGCAGACGGTTGAACGGTTAAAGGAGCTTTTGCCGAAGGAGCAATTCACCCAGGCGATCCAGGCAAAATCGCAGGGCCGCATCATTGCCCGCGAAACGATTCCGGCGCTCAAGAAAAAGCTTGGCGATTTTGGCAAGAACGGCGGCGATCGCACGCGCAAAATGAAGCTTTGGAAGAAGCAGCAGCGCGGCAAAGAAAAACTCGAGAGCATGGCCCGCGTCGACATCTCGCCGGAAGTCTTCCGTGAAATCCTTAAAAAATAATTAAGCGTTTTGCGTTTTGCAGGGTCCGGACGTATTCTTTGAATAAGAACATGTCGAATGGCCTCAAAATCACCGGCGCCATCCTGCTTTTCATGTTACTCATCGTGATCGGCGCCCAAGTTTACGGCTTTGCCGTTCAGGAAAGCCGGCTTGGCGGCGATTTAACCGACATCGAAGCGCGCCTCACCAAGGCTCAGGCTGACGCCGCAAGCCTCCAGGCCGACTCGCAGTATCTCGCAAACCCCGCAAATCTCGAGAAGGAGCTTCGCGCCCGGTTCAATTATAAAAAACCGGGGGAAACGATGATCATCATCGTGCCTCCGGCAACCAGTACGGCAAGCGGGACGCGGTGAGTGCGGCTAGAATTTTTTGGAAATTTTCCAGAGGATGATCATGCCGACGACCATGCCGGCAACAAATGCGAGAAGAAGATAATAAAACATGAAAATAAAAAGAACGACAGGAGCTCGTTCTCTATTAACCTTGCTGATACATCGTACACCGGTTTAAAAATTTCCGCAACCAAAAACCGCCGTAACGGCGGTTAAGGCTGGCTCCCGCTGCGCCACGTCCTTCCTTTCCAGATGTCGTAGATGTGGGTTGCGGAAACTTTGAATCGAACGGCGAGCTCGCGGGCCGTGAGGCGGGGATTTTCCTGCTTGAGCCGGCGGATCGTTTCAACTTCTTCCGGCGTGAGGCGGGACGGGATGCGGGAGTACCGGCGGCGGTCATCCTGCACCGATGATCCGTCTTCGCGCGGCCGCCACGAGAGGCCGTTCAGGATATTCCGCATATGGCTGATGGAAACCCGGAAGCGGGTGGCGAGCTCCTGCGGCGTAATGTCAGGATCGTCCTGTTTCATTTTTCTGATCGCTGCGACTTCGTGCTCGTTCAAGCGCGAAGGTATGCGCGGGAATCTTCTGCGCTCCTGATTCTTTTGTTCGTTCATAACATTCATTCTAGCGTGTTCCATGGGCTGTGTACAAGATATTACAAGATTCAGATCTGAATCCTTTCAATTTCAGAGTTGTGCTACGATAAACCTGCATGTCACTCGAGCCATCGATAAAAGGTATTTTTATGAAGAGCCACGTGCAAGCCGTTTTTCGCGCAAAGGGAGAAGAAGGCGTGCGCGCACTCGAGGCCTGCTACGGGAAGTCACTCGCCTTCAAAGTCTCGGACACGATTCCCGTCAAGGACGAATCACGGCTTATTGAATGCGCCACTCGCATCCTCGCGGACCATCCGATTCCGGAAGACAGGATTGCGTACGAAGCGGGGAAAGTCCATTTTAAAAATTTTTCACAAACGCCGCTCGGGCGGCTCACCCTCCCGTTTTTCAAAAATAATTATCGGCTTATCCTGCTCCGGGCGCGTTATCTCGGCGCCCATGTGTTCCAGGGCGTTAAATTTGCGAGCGAAGAATTGGGTCCCAAAACCGTTTATCTCGTGATGAGCAACACCGATTATCCCATCGATCACTTCAAAGGCCTCTTTCAGGCGTGGATGGAATACTGCGGGCTTACGGGCGCGATCACGCCCCGGATCATCGAGAGCAAGGTCCATGGCTACACCATTGAATGGCAATAGAATCACTCGACTCCTATAAGAAGTACGTAAAAGAACGCCTCGATTCGTTCCGCACTATTTTCGCGAAGGCCTCCATCGGCGAGTATTCCGAGGACGTTGCCATTCCTGAGGACAACGAGGAATTTGCCGAACTCGCAACCGGCATCCAGGTGATGATCGAGGTCATCCGCGAGCGGATCGGCGAATTGGAGAACGAAATCGCCGACCGCAAGATCATCGAGGAGCGCATCCGGCATCAGGCGCTTCATGATCCGCTGACCGGATTGCCGAACCGAAAATTGCTTGAGGAGCGGCTCGCCGAAGTTTTCCAAAATGCATTCCGGGACGATCAGAAAATGGCGGTTGTTTATTTCGACCTCGATCGCTTCAAGCAGATCAACGACGTCTACGGCCATCAGGTCGGCGACATGCTGCTCAAGGAGTTTGCCGGGCGCGTTGGCGAAGTGCTCCCGCCGGGAAGCCTTTTTGCGCGCCTCGGAGGCGACGAATTTCTCGTCGTCCTTCATAAGGTGAAATCGCAAACCGATGTTTCGAATATTTTGAAGCGCGTCGTGACCGCTCTTGAATCTCCGATGTCGATCGAATCAAAAACCCTTTTCCTTTCGACCAGCATGGGCGTTGCCATGTTCCCGCGCGATGGCCGCGAGCTCTCGACGCTCGTCGCGAATTCCGATGTCGCGCTCCTCCAAGCCAAGCATGCGGGCCGCAATCACTTTCGTTTCTATCGGGCGATGATGAATCGCGAAGCGTCGTCGCGCATGCAGGTGGTGCAGGAGCTGCGGCACGCGGTCGCTTCGGAGCAGATGGAAATTTATTACCAGCCGGTTGTTGATTTTTCGACGAACCGCATCATGAATGCCGAAGCCCTGCTCCGTTGGCGGCATCCGGAGCAGGGACTCATCGAAGCGCACGACTTCATACCGCTCGCGTACGATCACGGCATCATGCGCATGCTTGGCGAAAGCACCCTGCGGGGCGTCCTGCAGAGCCAGAGGACCTGGCAGAGGCAGGGCGTTTCGCGCATCCGCGTCGCCGTCAACCTTTCAACCCGGGAATTCACCGACCGCACTTTTATGGAAAAGCTCCGCAGCATGCTCGATGAGTTTGAAATTTCGCCGACCCTGCTTGAATTTGAAATTGTGGAAAGCCTTGCGATGGAAAACATCGACCTTGCGAAAGACCGGTTCAAGGCGTTCCACAAGCTTGGCATTACGATTGCCATCGACGATTTCGGCATGGGATATTCGTCGCTCGGATATTTGAAAGATCTTTCCGTGGATAAATTGAAAATCGACCAATCATTTGTGCGGCGCAGTTTGAAGAGCAAAGAAGACCGCGCCATCATTCAGACGATCGTCGCGCTCGGACAGAACCTCAACCTCAAGGTTGTGGGAGAAGGCGTGGAAACAAAGGAGCAATTAAACCTGCTTCGCGAACTCGGCTGCAGCGGCGTCCAGGGATTCCGCGTTGCCCGGCCCATGTCGGGCGATATGCTTGCCCGCTGGGTGGCGAGCTCTGAGCCGCTCGTGTAACGCCATTTCATAAAAAAAACAGCGCATGCAATTCATCATGCGCTGTCGGTATCCATTGGCTTCTTCTGCACGTCATTAATAAAGCACGTTGCGCCGCTGCGATTTTTCTCCCACGGCCATCGGCCATTGCGGTCCTCGCCGGAACTCGTACAGCATCCGCCGCAACCGACGCTGCCGAATCCCAGGTCGAATGCCGGGTGGTAGGGAAGGCGATGGCTTCGGATGAAGTCCCAGAAGTCCTGTTTGGTGTGGTCGGCAAGCGGATTGAATTTAAGGATGCCGCCATGCTTTTCGTCGATCTGGACAAATGGAACGGTGGTTCGGTCGGTGGTTGCGCCGTCGGGCACGAGGCTGTTCATCCAGGCGTCATACTGTTTGAGCTTCCGCCGAAGCGGGGCTTCTTTCCGCACGTTGCAGCACCGCAGCCGCTCTTCCAGGCCCTGAGGCCCGGTGAAGATGGCGAGGTTGGGAAGGTGTCTCACGGTCGCGAGATCCTCCGCAGACGGCCGCAGGGCTTGTATCGGAAGCCGGAACTTGTGCCGGAGGCTCTTGATGAGCCGCCGCGTTCCCGCGAGCCGGATCCCGGTATCAATGGTGACGATATCGGGAACGACCTTGATGTTGGCGGCCGCGTCGGCGATGAGCTTCATGAGGACAACGCTTCCGACGCCGATCCCGCAGTTGATCAAGACCCGCTTCTTGTACCTGTCGAGGACCCAAGCGATTCGTTCGCGAGGGCTGCAGCAGGCGAGTTCCGTATTGTATGCGTCAATCGCTTCTTCGGTCCAAATCTGCATGCAGCCATCCTTTCTGATGGAATGATGTGAAGACGTGAAGGAGAGGTACGAATGTAATTGCAAAGCTTACTAGTTTCATTCTTCTCAATAACGAGCAATTTAGCAAGTTTGCCGGATGACGCGCCGCAATTAATTTGTTGTTGACGATGCGTCGCTTGGAGAGGGAGAAGGAGAAGACGGAGGCGGCGGCGGAGGCGTAGAAGGAGAAGAAGACGGCGAAGTCTCAGAAGGCGGAGGAGGTTGTTGCTGCTGCGGTGGTGGCGGAGGTGACGGCGGTGGAGGTGGAGGGAGAGACGTTGAAAGATCAGGATCGGGAGCAGATGCGGGAGTCGTTGAGGCGGTCGAGGTTGTCGAGGTTGTCTCGATCGGAGTTAGATCAGATACGGGTGTGGACGTCGGAATTGATGATGATGCGACTGGTGCGCTGATCGTTGTGGTCGAATCTTCCGGTGGAGCCGCCGCCGGGGCGGTGTCTGGGGAAGAGGTTGCAACATGGTTTTCCAACATCGCACTCAACTCGCCTTGGGTGACGCACGTGCCGCTCAGGCAGATTTTGTCTGCGTCCACTTCGCCGGCAGTAAGTTTTTCAACGACGAGGTTTTTTATTGTGACGATGCCGTTATTGATGGTGATGCCCAAATTCTCCAAGGCGCTTTGGAGAGTCTGGACGAATTGTGAAAGCGAGGCATTGATGGAAAATGAAGAGGATGGAGTTCCTGGATCCCAGTGCGGATTAATGAAGACTAAAATCTGGGGCGTCCCGCTCGCATTGCTCGAATGTGCATCCGCTTCGTCAAACGCCTGGAGCGCCTCGCCGATCACGCGGCCGGGACCGATCGCTTTTACGGCAACGCCGGGAAGATCCGTGGATGCGGCAAGCGAATCGCCCGGAGCGATCGGCCCGTTCTCCAAAGATATTTTTACCGGCACCCGGCCCACCAGGGCGATGGCCGCTTGCGTCGACGTGGTGAGGTCGTCGTTCTCGCCGGCGATTGAAGTTTCTCCATTATTAAAGACGAGACCGGGATTTGTTGACACGACGCCGATGACGGTCTCATTCGCGGTGCCGTGCGAACGGCCGATGGCAACGATATCGGTTCCGGTCGCGTAGGGCGGGATGGCTACGACGTCGCCTGGCTCAGTCGGTTCGAATGTTGGATAGACTTCGGCGACGTCCATATTGCATGAACCGGAAGATGTGGCGTTGAATCCGCCGCTCGAAAGACATTGGCCGTTGAATCCGCCGACGGCTTTGATTTTGCCGTTCACGGTAAGCATCTGCGACGGCGTCGTGGTGCCGATGCCGATGAATCCCGTGGAGCTCGCATAAAAAATCGATGACGTTTCCGAAAGCGTTGTTGTGTCGGTGAAATACGGCACATAAAAATCAGTTCCTGTGGCAGTCACCGCGCTCACGGTCCCAGTCACGTTCGTGACGATGACTTGGTTGCCCGTGACCAGTTCTGTTTTTACGCTCGTCACAGCCAGCCACACGGTCGTCGACGCGGTGCTTAAACTTGCCTGGACCTGCACATTTTGGTCGACGGTTGAATCAACTGATGAAATGCCGCCTCCGCCCCAGGTGACGCTCACCGTCCCGCTTCCCGGGCTTGCTTGGGCGTTGAATTCGCCGACCTGGGCTTGGGATGACGACGTATTTGCGATATAGAAGGTCGCCGACCAGCCGGAGGTCGCGGCGTTTGCCGCGATGTTCCCCGACGGCACGGCAAAGAACTGTTTGCCTCCATAGAACAATCGAAGCGTCACGGTTCGATTTGATCCGGAATTATTAAAAATATACCCGAACATATTGATGCGGATGAAATCCCCATTTGTCCCCAGCGTGTTTCCCGGCAGGGTGTACGAATAGAGCGTTCCGGTCGCGGTCGTGTTCTTTATGGTGATTTGGGTGGTCGTGGAATCGAGTTCGTCGACGAGACTGATGCTTGATGTCGTGATGGCGAGCGGCCCGCTTCCGCCGCCGCCTCCCGTTGCGGTAAGCGTTCCGGAAGAAAGCGAGAGTCCGGATCCGATGCTTAACGCGCCCACGTTGCCATTGCCGTCCGTCACCAGAATGGAAGAGGTGAGAGAAGAAAGCGCGATGCCGGAGGTCAAAAGTGTCCCGTTCACGAGGAGCGTTGATGATGCGCTGTTCCAGTAAAGGCTCGATGTGTTTGCCGTAATCGTGCCGCTCGCGTCGTTTACAAAAAGAAGCCCACCGATGGGAAGTGTCGTCGAGCTAAACAGCGGCGGGTTAACCGTGCAGTTCGTGCTGGTCGGCGAACAACCGGGATCGAGCGTCGCTCCCGGAGCAAATGGACTGGACGGCGGGTCGGCGTGAGCATTGAACACGAACGCAAAGCCAAGGTACATCGCATACGCGACAATACAAAAGATAATAAATTTATCCCTTCTGATTTTTGGAATCGTTTTGATTTGATTCTGTCCGAGGTGTTGCTTCATGGCGTTGCTCAAACAAATTTTCAGGAAATAACAAAAACCGCCGATATCGGTTGCGCAAAAGAACCGCAAAACGGTTCAGCGCAACCTAGCGGCGGTTGGACGGACTTCCTCCTTCGTGGAGCTCTATCCAGCGGGAAATATCTTTCTTTGCGGACGCAAGATTAAGCGGCGCTTGCCGGACGACGAATCGGACGACAAGCGGAGACGTGGCAGCTTGCTTCACTGTTCCAAAAAGTGTAATGGCTACAAAAAGAAAGGCCATGACCGCGATATTCGGCGTCACGGCGCGCGTAATGCCCCGCAAAGTTTGGTACAGATCGTCATATGAAACATTCTCGTGGCAATGTTTCGCAAACGGCCCAAAGGCGCAATAGCTTTGCGAGTCGTTCGTGATAAGCGAAAACTTAAAAATCGCCACGACGAGAACAAGAGCGATAAGGATGATTGCGAGGTATTTCCACATGGG
>Ga0335069_10012755_pt1 | contig 11810 bp, 14 predicted proteins | sample Lox_Sample_11_FD_206714 | JGI IMG/M metagenome (GOLD analysis project Ga0335069, IMG submission 206714) | Soil microbial communities from Loxahatchee National Wildlife Refuge, Florida, United States - Lox_Sample_1.1 | ecosystem: Environmental > Terrestrial > Soil > Wetlands | place: USA...
CGTCCGTGAAGACGGCGGAAAGTGGCAAGCGGGCAAATCTCTGCACAACGACGGATGGCACATCAATGGCTGCCCTGTGAACGGCGCTGCCTTGGCGCAACGACAGAATGAGATTGCTGTGGCTTGGGTTACCGGCATGGAGGAGAAAGCTTCAGTTCAAGTGGCTTTCTCGAATGATGGCGGGGCTACGTTTCCCACTGTCCGAAAAATCGACGCCGCCAGCGGTGAAGCGCAGCCGATCGGCCGGCCCGCGATTGCATTCCTCGGGCCGGGTGACGCACTGGTCACATGGCTCACGCGCGACCACGGAGTGTCACGTCTGGTCGCCGCGCAGGTGTACTCGCATGACTCGGAACTCCATCGGATAGAAATCGCGCTAGGAACGACGGATGGCCTGGGTTATCCGCGCATGCAGTTGATTGGCCGGGACGCCATGGTGTCATGGGGCGGGGCTGGCGAGACGAAGCAAGTAAACACGGCGCTGCTTCGCGCAAGGTGAGATCAGGATGGCTAAAACAGCTGTCCCTCGTTGCAGTGTTGATCCGGTTCGCATCGTAGTTCGTAATCGCGCGTGAAGCAGAAGCACTTGGGAAGGTGGCGTTACTTCAAGACAGGAGGATTGGAGTATGAGAAGTACGAAGTGGGTTCTATCTCTGTTGGCGGTACTGTGTGCAAGCTACGCGTACGCGGCCAGTAAGATGCCGTCCGGAGTACAAGAGAAAAAAACGAACTCCGGCATCGTCGTGTTGGCGGACGCAAAACGCATGACCCTGTACACCTTCGACAAGGACATGAAAGGAATGTCCATGTGTACCGGTAAATGTGCACAGAATTGGCCTCCTCTAGTTGCCGGGGCTGATGCAAAACCAGTGGGCGACTGGACCATTGTCGATCGTGAGGATGGCACGAAGCAGTGGGCTTACAAAGACAAGCCCCTGTACACGTTTGTTAAGGATACCAAGCCCGGTGACACCTCGGGCGACGGCGTCGGCAGCGTGTGGCATGCAGCTATGCCCTAAGGCCAACGCTGGAGGCAGCGCAGCAAGGCTGGCGTTTTCGCAATCGCGGTTGGAGGTAACAAGACATGGCAGACCGACGAGAAGTGATGAAGGCGATAGGAATGACGGCGATCGCAGGCCTTTGCGGCGCTGCTCCAAAAATCGCAACCGCGCAAGCTGCACAGATCACGGGCGGCAAACCGGCAGGACCTTATACCGTGCCGCCGCTAGCTTACGACTACGGTGCGCTGGAGCCGTACATCGATACTGAGACCATGCACTTGCATCACGACAAGCATCACGCCGCTTACGTAAGAAATCTGAACGCGGCATTGGCTGACCATCCGGACATCGCAAAACAACCGGTCGAAGAACTGGTCAAACACTTGGACCGTGTTCCCGAGGCAGTTCGGACGGCTGTGCGTAACAACGGGGGCGGTCACGCGAACCACTCCTTCTTTTGGCAAGCGATGCAGCCGCACGCTCCTGGTCAACCGAAGGCAGAGTTGGCGAAAGCCATTGACGCCAAATTCGGAAGCTTCTCAACATTTCAAGAGCAATTCAATAAGGCGGCACTGAGTGTGTTCGGCAGCGGCTGGGCATGGCTGAGTCTTGACGACAACAAGCAGCTTGCGATTGAGACCACGCCCAATCAGGATAGTCCGTGGATGGCCGGAAGAACTCCAGTACTCGGCATTGACGTATGGGAACACGCCTATTACTTGAAATACCAGAACGTCCGCGCGGATTACATTGCCGCCTTCTACAAAGTGATTTCCTGGGACTTTGCGAACGAGCAGTACAGGAGCGCAACACGCTCCGCGTGAACCGCGCGAGAAAAGCAGAGAAGTTGTGATGCTTTACCGAAAACCAATGCAACGATGAGTGCACGGGCGAAATGCTGAATGTAAGGGAAAGTGAACATCGGCGATGTAATGAAGAGGCAGTCAGATTGAGACCGAGCGCATGTTAAGGCGATTGATCGCCAATTCGTTGATTGCGTTGTTATGCCTCAGTGTGTTTGCGCCCGTGGCCTTCGCACTGCAGTCGACTCCGATGATGGCGTGTTGCCGTCGCGCTGGCCATCATAGGTGCAAGTGCTGTTCGGGAAGGAAGCTTGGCAGCAACGGCCCAGAATTTCTTGACAACTCCCTGCGTTGCCCCTGCAGTTCTCAGATGCCGACCCGCACGGTACAGGGTGATCTGCCACAGCATGTGGTTCTTACTGCGGGTTCGCCGCTAGCTGATATTCTTTGCGGCGCGAATTGGTCCTTATGCCGCTCGACTGACCGGATTGAGCAGTTCGAACGCGGTCCTCCCGCCCGTCGGGGCTAGGCTGCGTCGACGAATCACGTCCCCTTGCCAGGCCCCCATCCCCATCTCTTTGAAACTTGCATTCCGTAGGTTGTTCTTAAGGTGATGCCACTAGCTGAACCGCGCTCAAAAGGGGATCTATGACTGTGTTTTCTAGTTGTGGCGTACTTCGTGCTCGGCGGTCTTGGTTTTGGAGTGCCGCTCTCTCCGTAGCTTGCTTGGCTTTCTCTTCCCTGGGCGTTGCTCAAACGGAGCTTGCCAACGTTTATGGCCGAGTAACGGATCAATCTGGCGCAGTGGTGGTGGACACGGAAGTGGAAATCAAGAACGTGGACACGAATCTGTCGAGCATTGCCAAAACGAACCAAGACGGCCTCTATACATTTCCTTCTCTGCGACCGGGCCACTATTTCCTTACCGCAAGGAAAACCGGTTTCAAGACGGTAACCGTGACGGAGTTTACGCTGAATGCCCAAGACCACTTGACCCGCGACATCGTTCTGCAGGTTGGCTCGGCCAGCGAGAACGTCACCGTCACCGCAGAAACTCTCAACATCAACACCACAGACGCAACGGTGAGCACCGTCGTGGACCGCGAATTCGCGGATAACCTTCCGCTGAATGGCAGGAGTTTTCAAAGTCTGATTGAGTTGACGCCGGGTGTGCTCCCCACCGGCGGAGAGGGCAACACGGACACTTTCGTCGTGAATGGGCAGCGTGAGAGCTCCAATTATTGGACGGTAGACGGAGTGAGTGCAAATTTCGGAATAGGAGGAAATATCGGTAACCCGGGCGCGGGACTTGGAGGGCAAGCCAGCGCGACCAGTCTGTCGGGCGGAACGAACAGTCTCGTCTCGGTGGACGCGCTTCAGGAATTCCGGATACAGACCTCGACGGCTGCTCCCGACTCAGGCCTTACTGCAGGCGGCCAGATCTCAATCGTTACCCGCTCTGGCACGAACCAGTTTCATGGTTCTCTATTCGACTATTTCCGAAATGACATTTTGGATGCCAACGACTGGTTCAACGGTTATTTAAACAATCCTCCTCTTCCAAAGGCCGAGGAGCGCCAGAACGATTTCGGTGGCACCCTCGGCGGGCCGATTCTGAAGGACCGAACCTTCTTTTTCTTCTCGTATGAGGGACTTCGGCTCCGACTGCCACAAACGGAACTGACTCAGGTTCCGGACCTTCAGGCACGCCAGGATGCAATACCGGCAATACAACAGTTCCTGAACGCCTATCCCTTCGACCCGAATCAACCCGATCTGGGCAACGGCGTCGCTCAATTCAATGCCAGCTTTTCGAACCCCAGTTCCCTCGATGCTTACAGTATCCGCATTGATCACCGGCTGAACGACAAGGTCACCCTGTTTGGCAGATACAACAACTCGCCCTCCAGCATCGCGCAATATGGATTCGGACCGGGATCTGGTGTTGCACTCAGTCAGGAAGGTGTTCAATCGCAGACGATACAAACGCTGACTCTGGGAACGACCTGGGCGTTTTCTCCGACCATCAACGACGACTTCCGGTTCAATTACAGCCGCTTGAACAGTACCGGTACTTCGCGGTCGAGTAATTTTGGCGGTGCCACCCCCATAACCTCGCCGTCGCTGCCCAATGGCCTCACTTTGAAAAACGCCAATATTGGCTTTCAGGCAGGATTCACGACCAATGGGTATCTCGACATCGGAGCAAGTGAGGAGAGCCTACAGCGGCAGATTGAGGTGGTGGACAACATTGCAATCCAGAGAGGTCCTCACAGGTTCACGTTCGGAGTGGACTATCGCCGATTGTCACCGCGATTTGCCCCATCCCAGTACAACCAATTTGTGGGGTTCAATGACTATCCCACCACCGAAGCCGGCATGGTCGGGTTCGCTTTCACGAACCAAAACATCCCCGCCACCTTCCTCTTCCGGATGTTTAGCGTCTTTGCACAGGACACCTGGCAAGCGAAGCCCCGCCTCACGGTGACCTATGGCCTGCGATGGGGAGTCGAGGTCCCGCCTAAAACAATAGAAGGTCCGGCCTTTCCAGCCCTCGCAAACTACGATCTCAACAATCTTTCACAAATCACATTGGCGCCCGCCGGAACTTCACCCTACCAAACGTCCTATCGGAATTTCACGCCTCGCCTGGGAGTTGCCTACCAGCTCGCGCAAAGAAATGGCGCACCTTCGACCGTGCTTCGTGGTGGGGTCGGCCTCTACGATGACCTGGCCGCAGGCGCAGCGGGAAATCTGGTCGCGTATGCATATCCTTATACGGGTTACGCCTTCTATGACGGCAGCCAGCTTCCGGTCGTATACCCGCCCACGAACGGGACGTTCCCGCTTGACCCCTCCGTTGCAGCACCACCTCCTATTGTGGCTCCGGGTTCCGCGAACAGCGGGCTTCTGCTCGGATTCAATCCGCACTTTCAAACGCCTTACACGCTTGAGTGGAATGTGGCCGTGCAGCAGGAAGTTGGCAAACAGCAAACTCTGACGGTCTCGTATGTCGGTGCTGCGGGAAGAAGACTGGTGCAAACCATCTTTCCCTACAATTCTCCCCCCGCGAATTACCCGGGAGGAATCGGGTTGTTCGACAATGGTGGTTCATCCAGTTACAACGCCCTCCAGATGCAGTTTCAACGGCAGGTCTCTCACGGGCTTCAAGTGCTGGCCTCCTACACTTGGGCACACAGCATTGACACCGGTTCCACCGTATTCGGCCAAGGTGGACAGGGGATCAACGACAATCGCGGACCTTCGAAATTCGACATTCGTAACCAGTTTTCTGCCGCGCTCACTTACGACATTCCCTCATACAGGCCGAATCAGTTCATCGGAGCCGTTTTGAACGGATGGTCCCTCCAGAGCGTCATCAAAGCGTATTCTTCCCCACCGGTGGACGTGACTATCAAGGAGTCTCAATCCTTCACCCAAAAACCCGTCTACGTAAGGCCGGATGTTCTTCCGGGAGTTCCGTTTTACCTCTACGGGTCGCAGTATCCAGGCGGAAAAATCATCAATAACACTTTGGATGGACCGAACATGTCTTGCGTAGGGCCGTTCTGTTTCCCTCCCACGGATTCCAACGGAAACGTAGTGAGCCAGGGAAATTTTCCGAGAAATGCATTGCGAGCCTTTCCCGCGTCGCAGTGGGACTTCGCGGTTCATCGAGACTTTCCCATCCGAGAGTCGCTAAAGCTTCAATTCCGCGCGGAGCTGTTCAACGTGCTGAATCACCCCAACTTTGCGCCGCCGAATAGTCAGCTGAATGTTGGATTTGGATCCAACGCGCAGTTCGGCTATTCACTGACGACGTTGGGACAGTACCTGGGCGGGAACAGTAGCGGAGGCGGCGCCCTCAGTCCCTTGTACCAATTCGGAGCACCACGTTCTGTCCAATTCGCTTTGAAGTTATCGTTTTGAACTCGACCGCGGGCAATAGGGGGGAGACATCCGGATGATTCATCGTTATTTCGTGTGGCTGCACCGTTGGACGGGCTTGTTGATGACGGTATTTCTCATCGTTGTCGGGCTTACAGGGACGCTGTTGGCGTTCCGGTCGAAGATTGATCGTGTGCTAAATCCACAATGGTATGGGTCGCCTCGACCGGGCCAATCGCCGCTCGATCTGGCGACGCTCGCCGAAAAAGCCGAGTTGCTGGTTCCCCAGGCTAGACCAGGGTATTTTGCGATTGATAACAATCAGGCCAGCATCGCGCTCCGCTTTCGTACGAATCCCGCTACAGGCCAGCCCTATCAACTGGGCTTTGATCATCTCATTCTCGATCCATACACTGGCCGCGAACTCGGTCATTGCTGCTCGAACACAGGCTGGCGCGCCAAGTTCATGCCGTTTATCTACAAACTTCACACCTCGATGGCGATGGGGTCTGTGGGAGCCTGGACGCTCGGCATCGTTGCGCTCGTCTGGACGCTGGACTGCTTCGTAGGTTTCTATCTCACCTTGCCGCGTGGAGGCGGCGGGTTCTGGCAACGCTGGAAATACGCATGGCTGGTCAAGTGGCGCGCCAATGCGTTCCGCATCAATTTCGATCTGCACCGCGCCGGCGGACTGTGGCTCTGGCCGTTGCTGTTTGTTTTTGGCTGGTCCAGCGTGATGCTCTCACTCCGGCCGGTATACAACCGCGTGACCTCGGCGGTCTTCGACTATCAGTCCGACGATGTGGTGTTAGCAAGTTTTGTGCTACCGAAACCTGTGTGGAACCCGAAGTTGAGTTGGCGAGATGCCCAGACGATCGGAGAGCGACTGGTCGCAGAGATCGCATCTCGTCACGGCTTCACGGTCACACGACCCTACGGCCTCGCCTACATTCCTGAATTTGGCGTTTATACCTACGACGTCCGTGGCAGCAACGACATTCGCGGCCACGGTTGGGATACCGGTGTCTGGGTAGATGGGAACACCGGTGCTCTTCGCCAAGTTTTTCTGCCGTCCGGACAACATACCGGAAACACCGTCAGCACCTGGCTTTGGGGCCTGCACTACGGGGACATCCGCGACTTTCTGCCGTATCGAATTTTGGTAGCCCTGTTCGGCTTGTTCCTGACGGTCATCTCAGGCACTGGAGTCTACATCTGGTGGAAAAAACGCATAGTTCGCAGATCAGGGGAACATGCGGGACTGCGGAAGCAAGAATCCCAGTTTGTTCAGACATAGCGTTGCATTTGTCGGAGGACCAATGAATAGATTGCATGCGCAATTTCAATCGACGACCAGAGGAATTCTGAAGGGAGGGCTGATTGTTGCGCTGTTGCTAGCGGTCGCCTCCTTTGTTTCGGCCGGCATCGCAGATAAGGCCGAGATACAACAGGCGCCGCAAATGAAGCCTGGCGAATCGAGCGCTGGCGAGATCGTTCTTTCCGGGCTGAGGCTGAAGCGCGGCGACCTGCGCGATGGTGTGATGCGCAAACTCTCGAAGTTGTACGAACTGCACCAGCTCAACAGCTCCGACGGCGAAGAAGACTCCTGGCTGATTACAGAGAAAGAGCAACGCGACAACTATCTCGGTGTCGTGAGCTTTGCAGACGGGAAGATCCGGCGGGTGGCCCGCTTCCGCAAATGGACACAGGACGAAGACTCCGTCGAACTCGCGCAACGCTTGTGCGACCTGGTCGAGCAACTGACGGGTCAACGCGGCGGGCACCTGGAAGTCACCGCCAAAACCAACGACAGCGGCAAGTACACCGTCCGAGGAATTGAAATGATTTCCGGCGACAAACGCATTTCGCTCAACCTGATCAGCCACGCGGATGAGTCCGATCCAACCGCCCGGCAGGTAGAGGTTCACCTGGACGAGGTAGTGCAATGAAGTCCGGCCTGTCCTTAGCTCTAGCGTTGATTTTGTTGTTAGCGGCCTTAGCTTGTAGCCATCGGAAGACCTACCCGTTGCAAGGCGAGGTCAGAGGCAAAGATCTGACCACGAACGAGGTCACCGTGAACCATGACGATATTCCAGGGTTCATGCCCGCCATGACGATGCCGTACAAAGTGAAGAACACAGCGATGTTGCAGGAACTTCAGCCCGGGGACAAAATCGCGGCCGAGGTTGTTGTCAGCAAAGATGGAAACGACTGTTGGCTTGAAGATGTGCGCATCACGGACGAATCCGGGCGCGGCAAAGTCATGGCAGCCGAACGGCACATGCTCATGCCCGGAGAGAAAGTGCCTGATGTCCCACTTGTGAACCAGGATGGGCAAACGATCCATCTCAAGGACTTCTCTGGCAAGGCGGTGCTAGTCACATTCATCTATACGCGCTGCCCGGTGCCAACGTTCTGCCCTCGTCTAAGCAGCCAATTCGCCAGAATCCACAATGAACTGAAAACAACTCCCGATGACTACAGCAAGACGCAACTGCTGACGATCAGCTTCGATCCGAAATACGATACTCCGGCTGTCTTGCGCAAATACGGACTCGCTTATCTGGAAGGCGATGCCTCCGGTTTTTCGCAGTGGGATTTTGCCAGCACCAAAGAGGCGGATATGCGCCGACTGGCGCAGGCTTTCAGTCTCGACTACCAGGAGCAGGACAACCAGATCTCTCACACCATGAATATCGCGCTGATTGCGCCAGACGGTACGCTGGTGAAGTCCTGGTCGGCGGAGTGGACTTCTGACGAACTTCTCAAGGCACTGCGGCAAGCAGCCCATCGTTCTGCGAAAGGATGAGACCGATGCGGCTAGGAAAACGGCAGGTTTGGTTGCAGCTTTTGTCCCTTGGGATTTCTCCCGTGCTTGCTATGACAGCATGTTCAAGGCAGCAGCAAACCGGAATCGACCCACAGGAGGTCAGCGCCGGTGAGTATGCCTATGAGGTGCACTGTGCGGAATGTCACGAACAGCCTCATCCCGACTTGCTGAAACAACCGCCCAATCTGCACGGGATATTCAGCCGGAAGACTCTGCCCAGCGGAGCACCCGCGACGGACAAGCAAGTGAGGAACACGATCATAGAAGGCCGGGGAACTATGCCTGCCTTTGACAAGAGACTGAGCAGTGAAGAGGTGGATGAACTGGCACAATATCTCCACACGTTGAAATGAGCATACGATGAAGCTGACTGTATTGATGACGATTGCCGGCATAGTGCTGCTGGGAACGTCGCGTGACGCGGAAGCACAAACGCTTACCCTTCCTGCTCCGGCGCAACTTTCTTGATTTTCTTGGCGGGATTTTCTTTGATCCATCCCTGTTCGATACAGAAGAAAAGGAACGTGATCACCCGCTGGTGCTGGTTATGGCGTGTAGTCGGCGCGCCCGGCCAGGAGTGAATCCAGCGACGAAGGATCTCGACGCTCAACTCAGACAGCAAAGCGATCGGAGGACTCTGAGTAGCGCACCAACTGAGGAAACGATCCTCCAACGTCAGCCGGTATTTCGCTCGCGTGGATTCCTCACGGTTGAGTCGCTCCACCTCTTTCAAAAACGTGCTTATCGCATCGATGAGGGTAATCTGTTTCGACTCGCTCTGTTGGACCTTCGCCTGCAACTTGCGTTCAAGCTGGCGAACCGGGTTCCAGGAATCGCGAATTTCCTGCGCTCTTTCCTCAGCCTTCTCCCAACTTCGCGTCTTGGCACTGACCTGCCGCGATTCGCCGTCTTTGTACAAGTACAGGTACTTCATGCAGTGGCAGCGCTTCCAGTACGGTTCGCCGTTCTTCGGGCAGGAGGGTTTGTGCCGCGTATAAACGGTCACGTTCTGTGTCCCGAGCGAAGAATGAAGAGAATGAACCGATGATTCTTCTGTGGGAAGCGCGACGGACGAGATCAATGGACCACTCCTTGAAATTCGTTCGAGGAGGCCATGATCAGCCAGCATGCCTATTAGGGCAAACGGCGGCCGACTGTCAGCCCCCTCTGTTTGAAGCGGAGTCTAGCATTTTCTTTCATTCAGTTTTCATTCAGTTTGGAGAGGCGGTCTGTGGAAATGTTGATTTTGTGGAGCTTAGGGTTGGTTGCGGGGGGTGGATTTGAACCACCGACCTTTGGGTTATGAGTTCAGCCACTTAAACGACAACATTACTTTTCAACGACTTGACGCCGCCGGGAACGACTGAAAGTCGCATGAAAGACACGAAAGCATTGTTATTGGACTATAGTTGGACTATGACGTCGAACTCCGCGAGCCGAGAGAAGAGACCTTGCGGACAAATCGATTCATCGACGCAGCCACCTTCGATAAGACCTGAGACCATTCCTCCAAGTGTTTTTCGCCATCTCGTGTAAGGGTGTATACCCTGCGGGCCGGACCCGGCTCGTCTGTGTCCCAATCCGAAACGATGTAGCCGTTTTCCTCAAGCCGCCGAAGCGTTCGATACAAGACCGCTTTCTCAATCTCTCCGTCAGTGAACGCATGCTCCGTCAAGGATCCCAGGATTTCGTAGCCGTAGGTGCGCTCTTTCTCCTTGAGCACAAGCAGCAATACCGGCTCGACAAATCGATACAAGTGTCCCATCGCGCAGGTGCACGGATAATCGTGCCGCGGACACCCGGGGGCAGCGGATTTTCTTTTCCTTAGCGTTTTGGGCAAGTGGCTCCTTCTCTCCTTCAGTGGTCGATCAATGGTTGCAGCCATGACCGGCGCGATCGCAGATATTGCTTCCGCTCTCCAGCTTGTCATTGAGGAAGTCAGAAATCAATGCGTCTGGTTCCCGACCCGGCACTCCGGTCAGCACCTCCACCGAACTGGCTGACAGAACATCTCGTGCACGCGCACCGAGACCGAGGGCGATCACGATATCGACACCGTGCTCGATAAGCCACTTGGGAATCAGACCGGGAACATGTGCCGGAGCATTTTCAATGTTCTTGCCGAGGATCAGGCGTTGTTCCGGATCCGTGTCCACAAATAGAAACTGATCAGAATGCCCGAAATGCTGAGAGACCTGTCCTCCGGACAACGGAACTGCAATTCGCATCGGTGATCCTTTCCAACACGTAATCAAAAAGTTGGTTCTTGTCATTTGCATCTAGGTGTATACTACATCCATCTACTCAGAAAGGAAAGCAATCAAATTCCTTTCATGGAGGGACGATGATCCGCAAAAGAAGTGCGCTTTTCTCCGTCCTGATTCTTGTCCTTGCTCCTTTCGTTTGGTGCCAGACGCAAAACGGTACGGTGACGTTGAAAGGCACGGTTAGCGAGGCAACGCTCTTATCCAATAATGATCTCCACGTCTGGCTTCAAGGTGACCGAGCGGGATCCGAGGTCTGTTTGGGGCCGTCGAGCTTTCTAGACGATCAAGGTCTTTTGCCCCACGTCGGTGACAGCATCGAGGTCACCGGCACGCGGGTGGGAAATGGGCCGTTGCTCGTAGCCAGTTCGCTTGAAATGGGAGGCAAAACGATCACACTTCGCCGGGTTTCGGCGAGGCAGGACTGTCCAAATTGTGGAGGATCGAACTGCGGCCACCACGGTTGCGGCGGGTACCATCACGGCTGCAATCACGACCACCACGGTCACTGCTGCGATCATGATTAGGCGCTCGCGGCGGAACGTGGCGTCGCATCAAGCCTTCGCAGCCCTGCTGATTGTGTTGGCGATAGCAGCTTTCTGTGTCCCGGCCGGGTCGGCAGACTCGAAGGACCTGGATACGTTCGCCCAGTGCCTGGCCGAGAAGAAGGCCACAATGTATGGCAGCTTTCGATGTCCTCATTGCGACGATCAGAAAAGGCTCTTCGGCTCCTCATTCCGGTACGTGCCTTACGTGGAATGCTCGATCCGTGGCACCCGGCAGATGACCTTTCCTTGTATGGCCGCGCAAATCCGTTTCACGCCAACATGGATCTTTGCGGACGGTGATCGCCTCACTGGAGTTCAGCCGCTGAAAACCTTAGGCGAAAGAGCCGGGTGCAAGGTCCCATGAAAGGACGCCTGATCCGCTACCTGATGCTCGGCTGCTGCCTGGGCGGCGGCATTCTCTCTACCCTTTCGCTCCGCAACCACTACAGCACGGATCCCACGGGATACTGCGACCT
>Ga0335069_10012757_pt1 | contig 11810 bp, 9 predicted proteins | sample Lox_Sample_11_FD_206714 | JGI IMG/M metagenome (GOLD analysis project Ga0335069, IMG submission 206714) | Soil microbial communities from Loxahatchee National Wildlife Refuge, Florida, United States - Lox_Sample_1.1 | ecosystem: Environmental > Terrestrial > Soil > Wetlands | place: USA: Florida...
TGAGGAAATATCCTTGCCGAGCTACATACACCCTGAAATCTATACGTCGATATTCCCCGCCGCGAGCGCATTGCTCTCGATGAACGCCCGCCGCGGCTCGACCTCGTCGCCCATCAGCGTCGTGAAGATCTGGTCCGCCGCGATGGCGTCCTCGATCTGCACCTTCAGCAGCCGCCGCACGCCCGGGTCCATCGTCGTTTCCCACAGCTGTTCCGGATTCATCTCGCCGAGGCCCTTGTAACGTTGCAGCGAGATGCTCGCCTGCGCCTGGCCGAGCAGCCAGCGCATCGCCTCGCGGAAGTCCGAGACCTGCGCCTCCTTCGACTTCTCGCCTTCGCCCTTGACGACGCGGGCGCCCTCGGAGAAGAGGCCCTTGAACGTCTTCGCGGCCTCGACGAGCACGGCATAGTCGGCACCGTGCGTGAAGTCGGCGTCGATATGGCTCGCGCGGATGTTGCCGTGGTGGAAGCGCTCGATCCGCAGGCGGTGCTTGTCGTGCGTGGCGTCGAACTGCGCGAAGACGTTGACGGTGCCGTTGCCCAGCACGCGCTTCATCGCCGCCGCGGTCGCCTCGGCGCTCGCGGCGTCGTGCAGGTCGATCTCGAGGCCGGTCAGTATCGCGTCGAGCGCAGGGCGGTCGATGACGCCCGATAGCCGCCTGATGACGGCGTCGGCGACCTCGTACTTGCGTGCCAGTTCGCTCAGCGCCTCGCCGCTGATCGGGCGTCCGGTTTCGAACGCGTCGCGGTCGGTAAAGAGCTTCGCTCCGTCAAGCGCGAGCTTGAGCAGGTAGGCCGACATCTCGCCGTCGTCCTTCAGGTACTGCTCCGCCTTCCCGTGCTTGACCTTGTAGAGCGGCGGCTGCGCGATGTAGACGTGTCCACGCTCGACGAGCACCGGCATCTGGCGGTAGAGCAGCGTGAGCAGCAGCGTGCGAATGTGGGCGCCGTCGACGTCCGCGTCGGTCATCACGATGATGCGGTGGTAGCGCAGCTTCTCGGCATTGAATTCCGGGCCGATGCTGGTGCCCAGCGCGGTGATCAGCGTCGCGATCTGCTCCGAGGCGATCAGCTTGTCGAAGCGCGCCTTCTCGACGTTGAGGACCTTGCCGCGCAGCGGCAGCACGGCCTGGAACTTGCGGTCGCGGCCCTGCTTGGCCGACCCGCCGGCGGAGTCGCCCTCGACGATGTACAGCTCGCATTTCGCCGGGTCGCGCTCCTGGCAGTCGGCGAGCTTGCCGGGAAGGCCGGCGCCGTCGAGCAGCCCCTTGCGGCGCGTCATGTCGCGCGCCTTGCGCGCGGCCTCGCGCGCGCGGGCGGCGTCGATGATCTTCTGGCAGATCGTCTTCGCGTCGTTGGGCCGCTCCAGCAGGTACGTCTCCAGCGCCTTCGCGACGACTTCCTCGACCGCTGGCCGGACTTCGGAGGAGACGAGCTTGTCCTTGGTCTGCGAGCTGAACTTCGGCTCCGGCACCTTGACGCTCAGCACGCAGGTGAGGCCTTCGCGCATGTCGTCGCCGGTCGTCTCGACCTTGGCCTTCTTCGCGAACTCGTGCTCGTCGATGTACTTGTTGAGCACCCGGGTCATCGCGGCCCGCAGGCCGGTGATGTGCGTGCCGCCGTCCTTCTGCGGAATGTTGTTCGTGAAGGCGAGCAGGCTCTCGCTGTAGCCGTCGTTCCACTGCATCGCGACTTCGACGCCGATCGGGAAGCCGCCGTTCATCGTCATCGCGGCGTTCGACTCCGCGCTGACGTGGAAGATGTTCGGGTGCAGCAGCGTTTTCGCCTTGTTGATGTACTCGACGAAGCCCTTGACGCCGCCGGAGAACGCGAAGTCCTCCTCCTTGCCGGTGCGCTGATCGACCAGGCGGATCCGCACGCCGTTGTTGAGGAACGAGAGTTCCCGCAAGCGCTTGCTGAGGATCTCGTAGTGGAACTCGACGAGCGTGAAGATCTCGTCGTCCGGCAGGAAATGCACCTCGGTGCCGCGCTTCTCGGTATCGCCGACGATCTGCATCGGCGACACCGGGACGTCCTGCTGCGTCTCGACGATGCGGTTGATCGTCTCGCCCTTGCGGAACTCCAGGAAATGCACCTTGCCGTCGCGGCGCACCGTCAACCGGAGCCACTTCGACAGCGCATTGACGCAGGAGACGCCGACGCCGTGAAGGCCGCCGGAGACCTTGTAGCTGTTCTGGTTGAACTTGCCGCCGGCGTGCAGCTCGGTGAGCGCGATCTCGGCCGCGGAACGGCGCGGCTCGTGCTTGTCGTCGAACTTGATGCCGGTCGGGATGCCGCGGCCGTTGTCCAGCACCGAGATCGAGTTGTCGGTGTGGATCGTGATGACGATGTCGTCGCAGAAGCCCGCCAGCGCCTCGTCGATCGCGTTGTCGACGACCTCGAACACCATGTGGTGCAGGCCGGTGCCGTCCTGCGTGTCGCCGATGTACATCCCCGGGCGCTTGCGGACCGCCTCGAGGCCTTCGAGGATCTGGATGCTGGACGCGCCGTAGTCGGTGGACGACGACGCGCCTTCGGCGGGGGTCGGAAGGTTCGCCGGATGGTTGCTGGGATCGTCGTGGAGGTTCGGGTCGTTCGGGACTGCAGACATCGTTTCGCTTGCTCCAGGCGCGGTGGCCGTCGTGGACCGTGTCGACCGCTGCGCCGGTAGGGTTGCCGCGCTCGCAGGTTGTTGCCGGTAGCGCGGGTAGTGCGGGGGTTGCGCTTCGTCGGGAAGTTTCCCTTGCTCAGATCCTCATCGGCATGACCACGTACTTGAATCGCTCGGAATCCGGCATGCCGACGAGCACGCTGCCGAGCGCGTCGCCGAATGCGAACTTGATCTGCTCGCTCTTCAGCGTCGAGGTGACGTCGAGCAGGTAGACCACATTGAAGCCGATGTCGAGGGGCTCGCCCTTGTAGTCGACCTCGATTTCCTCCTGCGCCTCCTCCTGGTCGGCGTTCGTCGAGCTGATCTTCAGGCTGCCGGGCGACAGCGTGCAGCGTACGCCCTTGAACTTGTCGCTCGTCAGGATCGCGGCGCGGGCCAGTGCCTGCGCCACCTCGTCGCGACCGACGACGATCGTGCGGTTGTTGCCGATCGGGATGACCTTCGTGTAGTCGGGGAACTTGCCCTCGACCAGCTTGGACGTGACCTCGATCGAGCCGAACGCGAAGCGGGCCTGCGCGGCCGCGAGCTGGACGCGGACCGGCTCGTCGCTGTCGGGCAGCAGGCGCATCAGCTCCAGCACGGTCTTGCGCGGCACGATGACTTCGGCCTTCTCCGCCGATCCTTCCTTCTTCGTGACGCCGTCCTTGTCGAGCTCGCAGAGCGCAAGGCGATGGCCGTCGGTCGCGACCGCGCGGACCTGCGTGCCATCGACGACGAGCAGCATCCCGTTGAGGTAGTAGCGGATGTCCTGCGCGGCCATCGAGAAGTGGACCATCGACATCATGTACTTCAGCCGCGACGCCGGCAGGCTGAATTCGATCGTGAACTCCGGCTGCGGCACGCTCGGATATTCCTCCGCGGCGAGCGTCTGCAGGTTGAAGCGGCTCTTGCCGGACTGCACGGTGAGCTTGCGGTTCGCGAGCGACAGCTGCACGTCGGCATCCGGCAGCGCGCGCAGGATGTCGGAGAGTTTCCGCGCCGACACGGTCGTGGCCGCGTTGTCGTTGCCGGCGCCGATCTCCGCGTGCGTGCGGATCTGGATCTCGAGGTCGCTCGTCGTGAGCGACACGTTCGCGCCTTCCTTGCGAACGAGGACGTTGGCGAGGATCGGCAGCGTCTGCCGTCGTTCGACGATGCCCACCACGACCTGGAGCGGCTTGAGCAAGGCGTCACGTGGTGCTTTGACGAGTTGCATTTTTCTTATCTCAATGGTGGTAGGTAGTTAGATAAAGGTCGACGCCCGCCGGGGATAACCTTGGAAAAGCGAAACGCGCCAGGCACTTGGACTTGCGGAGAAGCTGTGGACAACTGGCGTGACGCTCGCATGACAACCTGTGGACGAACGGGATAACTCCGCCGATGCGACGCGAAATGCACACGGCTTGAGCACGGTGTTCACAGGCTCGCGCGAGATGTCCACAGGATCTCCGTGGTGACGAAAGCCACGCAAGGGTTGCGCGCGTTGGGTATTGACGCGAGCGGGCGCGAAAAATTCATTGCGCGATGCGCAGCGTCGTGCCGTCGGACGCATGGCTAGCCCTTCAGGGTCTGTTCCAGCACGTGCAGCGTGTAGCTCAGGTTCGTGTCCTTGGCGCGGTGCTCCTGGATCTTGCGCACCGCGTGCAGGACCGTCGTGTGGTCGCGGCCGCCGAAGAGGTCACCGATTTCCGGCAGGCTCTTCTGCGTCAGCTCCTTCGACAGGTACATCGCGACCTGGCGCGGCAGCGCGATGTTCTGCGGCCGACGCTTGCTGTACATGTCGGCGACCTTGATCTTGTAGTACTCCGCGACCGTCTTCTGGATCAGCTCGACGGTGATCTGCGCCGTCACCGCGGACAGCAGGTCGCGCAGCGACTCGCGCGCGAGTTCGACCGTGACCGGACGGTTGTGGAACGACGCGAACGCGAGGACCTTGCGCAGCGCGCCTTCGAGTTCGCGGACGTTGCTGCGCAGGTTCTTCGCGATGAAGAAGGCGACGTCTTCGGCGAGTTCCGCGCCTTCGAGCTCCGCCTTCTTCAGCAGGATCGCGACGCGCATCTCCAGTTCCGGCGGCTCGATCGCGACGGTCAGGCCGGACGAGAAGCGCGAGACCAGGCGATCCTCGATGTCCTTCAGTTCCTTCGGGTACGTGTCGCTGGAGATGATGATCTGCTTGCGGCCGGCGACAAGGGCCTCGAACGCGTAGAAGAACTCCTCCTGCGTGCGGCTCTTGCCGGCGAAGAACTGGATGTCGTCGATCAGCAGCAGGTCGAGGGAGTGGTAGTACCGCTTGAAATCGTCGAAGGCCTTGCGCTGGTACGCGCGCACGACGTCGCTCACGTACTGCTCGGCGTGGATGTACCGGACCTTCGCCGACGGGCGATGCGCGAGAAGGCTGTTGCCCACCGCGTGGATCAGGTGCGTCTTGCCGAGCCCCACGCCGCCATAGAGGAACAGCGGGTTGTAGCTGCCGCCGGGGTTGTCGGCGACCTGCATGGCCGCCGCGCGGGCCAGCTGGTTGGCATTGCCGGTGACGAACGAGTCGAACGTCAGCATCGGATTGAGCCGCGCGCGCTCGATCGTTTCGGTGCGGGCGCCCAGCACGACGGCCGGCGCGTGCGGCGACGCGGCGCCTGGCAGCGTCGCCGGTCCAGGTCCGATGCGCCCGGCAAGGCCCGACAGCGCGCCGCCGAGGGTCGTCGGGCCGCGCGCGATCGGCGGTGGCAGGTTCGACGACGGCGGTGTCGGCAGCGAAGGCATCGGGGCGTCCACGGCGAATGCGGAACGAACGGGTTCCGAGGCCTGCGGGGGCGATGCCGGATCGCCGTGGCCGCCTGTCCCCGGTGCCGTGGCTTGCGCCGGCTCCAGCGACTGCACTTCGAAGATCACCTGGATCGGCCGTTGCGCCACGGTCGTCGCCACGGCCTGGATGCGATTCAGGAACTGCGCGCGGATCGCGTCGAGCTTGAGCCGGTTGGGGGCGCCGATGCGCAGGCTGCCGGTGGCGTCATCGAAATCGATCGGTCGAAGCGGCTTGATCCAGGCCGAATACTGTTGCGGACTGAGCTCGCTTTCGAGGAGACGAGAGCAGTCTTGCCAAAGGTCGTTCATGGTCTATCCGAGGCTCCCCCACCAGCCCCGGCCGCCGACCGAGCCGGCCTACGACGTGGCCCGCTTCGGGCGCGCATTGCGCTTGGCCCTTGTCTGCAGGGCCTAGGCGCCGGGACGCACCGCTGTTCTCTCGCCGGCCCGCTCGCTCGTCGGCTTGCTCGAGGCGCCGCTCATCGAACGGCGCCGTTGCCGCCCCGCCGATGACGCCTTGGGCGTCGCGCGGAACGTCTACGAGAAAACCTCGGCGCTCAGGTGCCGATTCCGCTTCGCACCACACCAAAAACACGTCTGCGGCGCTGGTCGGGAAAGCGAGGGATTGTACCCCGCCCGGGAGGAGTTATCCACAGCGCGTAAGGCGCATGACATTTCCGTGATGGATTTCGAAGGCGCATGGAATATAGATTTTATTGATAGTGCTTACACACATTCGATGAAATCCAGGGGCGCCCGTGCGGTGAAATTTGGGTGAGGACCTAGGGCTTGATCGAGGTCCGAAGGGGGCGTATGAGAGCGTCTCCCATTTGACGGCGTGGTGAAAAATCGCGTCTAATGATGGGCTTTTCGCCGTTCGGCCAGAGGGCTCGCGAACGCGCGGATTTGCAGCGCGAAGCGACGGACCGAAAGAGCCGTCGGGCGCCGACGGCGGGTCGCCGCGACCCCCGCGCCCGCCGGATGCCGGCATCGCGCGTGCCTTCCCAAGGGTATGAATCATGGCAACCAAGCGTACTTACCAGCCGTCGGTCGTGAAGCGCAAGCGCACCCACGGCTTCCTCGTGCGGATGAAGACCCGTGGCGGTCGCGCGGTCATCGCGGCCCGCCGCGCCAAGGGCCGCAAGCGTCTCGGCGTCGTCTAGTCCTCGCCCTGGCGGGCTGCATCCGGCCGACATCGGGCGCCTGAAAATCGGCCTGCGGGGTGTCCGTGTATCCGGCTGGCCGCGGCATGGGAATCGCTGCCATGGCCGGCGCGGCGTCCGGCGGTAACTTCCGGTTTCGACGGAGCCAACGGCTGCTCAAGCCGGCGGAATTCGAACGCCTGCAGGCCAGTGCGGCGAGTTACCGCGGCGGGCGGCGGTTCCTGAGCATCGTGATGGCCGCTCGCCCGGACGCAACGGCGGTAGGCCGTGCGAATGAGGGCCACCCACGCGCCCAGGTACGATTCGGGGTCACGGTCGGTCGGCGTAACGCGCGCCTGTCGGTGCAGCGGGCGCTGGTGAAGCGAATCCTGCGCGAGGCGATGCGCCATGCGGCTGCGGAACTCGAAGCCGCCGCGAACGGCCAAAACATCGATCTCGTCGTGCGCCTGAAGGCGCCGTTCCCGAAGCCCGAAGCGATGTCCATGCCGGTATTCAAGCGCGCCCTGCGCGCGGAAGCTGACGCCCTGCTCGCGGGGGCGCGCGCCCGGCTGGCCACCGCGACCGGACTGCCGCGCGAGGCCGCCAAGGGCGCGCCGTGAAGTCGATCCTCCTCGGCGCGTTGCGCGCCTATCGATTTTTCCTGTCGCCCTGGGTCGGCAACCAGTGCCTGTACTGGCCGACGTGCTCCGAGTACGCGCGCCAGGCGGTCGAACGTCACGGCGCTTGGCGCGGCACGGTCATGGCCGTCGCGCGCGTGCTGCGCTGTCGACCCGGCAAGCCGGGCGGCATCGACCCGGTCCCCGAATCCTTTTCCTATCGCTGCCTGTGCGGCGGCGCGCATGCGGCGTCGTGCGCGGCGCCCGTCATTGAACCTGGATCACGATGAACGAAACGCAAAAGCCTCCGATGAGCGGCGCGGACCTGCGCCGGACCATCCTGTGGGTGGTCTTCGGAACCTCGCTGCTGTTCCTCTGGGACAAGTGGCAGATCTATAACGGCCGACCTTCGCTGCTGCTGCCGGGCAAGCCGGCCGTGACCGCGACGACAACGCCCGCAGCGGCTCCGGCGGGGGTGGCGGCGACGTCCGACGGTTCGGTGCCCGCGGGCTCGCCGGCGACGGCCGGCGCCCCAGCCGCGGCGGCGGCGGCCGCGCCCGTCGCCCGCAAGCCGGTGACGCTGGAGACCGACACGCTGCGCCTGCTCGTCGACCCGGTCGGTGGCGTCGTCGTGCGCGCGGACCTGCTGGAGCAGTTGAAGACGCCGGAATGGAAGCACGCCGGCCTGATGGCGCTCGTCAACGGCGAATCGCCGCAGGCCGGATCGCCGGTGACGCTGTTCGAAAACGACGCGCAGCACGTCTATACGGCGCAAAGCGGCGTGATCCGGGTCGAGGGCGCGCCCAACCACACGACGCCCTTCACGGTCGTCGACGGGCCGAAGTCCACCGACGGCGGCGCCACGGTGACGCTGAAACTCGCGGCGGAAGGCGGCGGGCTCAAGGTCACGAAGACCTTCACGCTGCATCGCGGGCGCTACGACATCGACGTCGCGCACCAGATCGAGAACGACGGATCGACCGCGGTGTCCCCGGCGGTCTACCTGCAACTCGTCCGCGACGGCAGTTCGCCGGATGGCGAGTCGGGCAGCCAGTCGCGGACGTTCACCGGGCCGGCGCTGTATACCGACGCGAAGAAGTTCCAGAAGGTGAGTTTCAGCGACCTCGACAAGGACAAGGCGAGCTACGACAAGAAGGCGAGCGACGGCTGGATCGCGATGGTGCAGCACTACTTCGTCACCGCCTGGGTCCCGGCGAACGGCGAGCGCGAGTACTACGTCGGCAAGCTCGACAGCGGCCCGGCCGGCACCGCCTGCGCGACGCAGTCGTGCTATCGGATCGGGATGATCCTTGCGGGCGCGCCGGTCGCGCCGGGCGCCACCGAGACGGTCAACGCGAAGCTCTATGCGGGTCCGCAGGACCAGGGCGCGCTCGAAGGCCTGGCGCCCGAACTCGACCGCGTCGTCGACTACGGCTGGCTGCAGCCGGTCGCGAAGCCGCTCTTCTGGCTGCTGCAGATCCTGCACAAGGCGGTCGCGAACTGGGGCTGGGCGATCATCCTGTTGACGGTGATCGTGAAGCTGGCGTTCTTCCCGCTGTCGGCGGCGAGCTACAAGTCGATGGCGAAGATGAAGGAAGTCGGGCCGCGGCTGCAGAAGATCCGCGAGCAGTACGCGGACGACAAGCAGAAGCAGCAGCTTGCGATGATGGAGCTCTACAAGACCGAGAAGATCAACCCGGTCGGCGGCTGCCTGCCGATCCTCGTGCAGATGCCGGTGTTCATCGCGCTGTACTGGGTGCTGCTCGGCTCGGTCGAGATGCGCAATGCCCCGTGGATCCTGTGGGTCAAGGACCTCGCGGCGCCCGATTCGTGGTTCATCCTGCCGGCGCTGATGATGGCGTCGATGTGGGTGCAGTACAAGCTGAACCCGACGCCGCCGGATCCGGTGCAGGCGAAGGTGATGGCGATCATGCCGATCGTCTTCGGCGCGATGATGTTCTTCTTCCCCGCCGGCCTCGTGCTGTACTGGACGGTCAACAACCTGCTGTCCATCGGGCAGCAGTGGGCGATCACGAAGAAGTTCGCGCAGGCCAAGCCCGTCGGCTGACGGCGGCGTTCACGCCGCGGTCCAGAGGTGCTGCGCCGCGTAGGCGCGCCACGGGCGCCAGGCCTCGGCGCGCGCCTGCAGTTCCTTCGGGGTCGGGCGCGCCCCGTCGAGGTTCCCGAACGATCGGAGCAGGGCGACGTCGGCCGCGGGGAATGCGTCCGCGTCGCGCATCTGCCGCATCGCGATGTAGTGCGCCGTCCAGGCGCCGATTCCGGGTATCCCGCACAGGTCGCGGACGACCTCGTCCAGCGGTCGACCGGCTTCGAGCCATGCCGGCTTGCGCGTGACCGCGGTGGCCATCGCGACCAGCGTCGCGGCGCGACGGCGCGGCAGGCCCAGCGTCGCGGGGTCGACCGCCGCGATGGCCGCGGGCGACGGGAAGACGTGCGTCAGGCCCGGCGCCGGGTCCCGCATCGCCGCGCCGTGGGCCGCGACGAGACGGCCGGCGAGTGCGCGGGCCGCGGCGACGGTGATCTGTTGGCCGAGGATCGCGCGAACGGCCAATTCGAAGCCGTCCCACGCGCCGGGCAGCCGCAGGCCGGGGCGCGCGGCAACCAGCGGCGCGAGCCGAAGGTCCTGGCGCAGATGCGCCGCGATCGGTCGCGGGTCCGTGTCGGTATCGAGGACGCGGCGCAGGCGGACCAGCAGGTCGGCGACCGATGCGGCGCCCGGGGCGCGCACGGTGACGCGCAGCGCATCGCCGCGGCCGGCCGGCGCGACCCGGACGATGCCTTGCATGCCGTCGATCTCGACGGTGCGCGCATAGGACGTGTCGTCGACGCGCTCGATGCCCGGTATGGCGCGGCGTTGCAGGAACGACCGCATCGCCGGCCAGTCGTAGGGCGGTCGATAGCGCAGTTCATGGCGCGTGATCGAAGGGCGCGGCCGCATTCGGCGAGCGTGTCACGTCGAACTCGAATCGTCCAGGCGCCGCGCGCTGGGGTCCTTGGGCGTCGCGGCGCGGGGGTCGAAGGCGCATGATGCGCGAGTTGCGACGGGGCCGCCGGCGCGGCCGCAGCAGGCTGCTTCTGCATTCCGACGAGCACGAGGAACCGACCATGACCGGCCCGATCACCCGCAGGCTTACGGTGGAACGCTTGCAGACGCCCACGGGGCCCATGCGCGTCGTCTCGAACGAGGCGGGCGAATTGCTCGCCGTCGATTGGGACGACCATGCCGACCGGATGCACGAGTTGCTCGACCGCTACCGGCGCGCAGCGCCAGGCGGAAACGCGGAGCCGATCGTCGTCGAGCCGCCGCCGAGCGGTTCGCCGCCGTCGGTCGCCGTACAGGCGCTGATGAAATATTTCGACGGCGACCTGCACGCGATCGACGCGTTGCGCACCGCCGTGTTCGGCACCGCGTTCCAGCGCGCGGTGTGGGCGGCGCTGCGGACGATTCCGGCCCGTTCGACGATGAGCTACGGCGAACTGGCCGCGAAGATCGGCAAGCCGGGCGCGATGCGCGCCGTGGGCCTCGCCAACGGGTCCAATCCGGTGGCCATCGTCGTTCCGTGCCACCGCGTCATCGGTTCCAAGGGCGCGCTGACCGGCTATGGCGGCGGGCTGGAACGCAAGCGGTGGCTTCTCGCGCACGAGGCGCAGGGCCGCGACCTGCTGCGCTGAGGCGACGTGCGCGATACTTTGCCATCCAAGAAAAACAGCGCGGGAGCCAACGATGGGCGAATCGACTGAACCGACGGAACAGACTGCGCGCGCGGCCGCTCCCGGCGCTGCGGCGACCAAGAAAGACATCAACGACAAGATGCGCGCGCTGGTCGACCGGCGGCTCGCGCAGTCGGCAGCGCGCAGCGAGGGCGTTCTCCGACGCACCGGTGCCGCCGACTTGCCTTACCAGGCGGTCGCCGAGTTCATCCCGGTCGTCGCGAATACCTTTGCCTCGCAACCCGAGGAGCCGCAGGCGGCGGTTTTCACGATCGCGTATCTCGCCACGGGCCCGGACCACCCTCACGCGGGCGCGCACGCATCGGCGCGGCCGGGCGCCGGCCATCCGCGTCCGATCTGCTTCGCGTTCAACGGCGGGCCCGGATCGTCGTCGATCTGGCTGCATCTGGGCGCGCTGGGACCGAAGCGCGTCGTGATGCCGGACGACGGCTCGATGCCGCCGCCGCCGTACGCCGTGCGCGACAACCCGCTTTCGTGGCTCGCGCACTTCGACCTCGTCTTCATCGATCCGCCGCACACCGGGTTCTCGATCGCCGCCGGCGAGGAGGCGCGCGACAGGATGCTGGGCGTCGACGGCGACGTCGACGCGCTGACGGCGGTCATCCATGCGTGGCTCGCCAGGAACAAGCGGTTCGGTTCGGCGGTCCTGGTGGCCGGCGAGAGCTACGGCACGACGCGCGGGGCGGCCATTGCGGAGAAGCTGCTGGATCGCGGCGTCGCATTGTCGGGCCTGGTGCTGGTCTCGTGCGCGATGGACCTGCAGACGCTGGAATTCGTGCCCGGCAACGACCTGCCGTACGCGCTGTTCCTGCCGGGCTATGCGTGCGCAGCGCAGTATCACGGGCGG
>Ga0335069_10012758_pt1 | contig 11810 bp, 10 predicted proteins | sample Lox_Sample_11_FD_206714 | JGI IMG/M metagenome (GOLD analysis project Ga0335069, IMG submission 206714) | Soil microbial communities from Loxahatchee National Wildlife Refuge, Florida, United States - Lox_Sample_1.1 | ecosystem: Environmental > Terrestrial > Soil > Wetlands | place: USA...
TTAAAAACGCGGGTGGCCGTCAGGCTGGTGACCAATTGGTCCAATTCCTTCGGACCCAGCAGCTGCAGGAAATAGGCCTGCTGGAGCACCCGGCGCAGGTGGGCGAAGATCGCGGAAGTGGGTTGCAGCATGGTCGATTCCCCTTTTTAAGAAAGGCGGGTTCCATTCTAACCTTTTTCAGCTTGGGCGGCCTTAGACCTTGAGCGCTTCTTTCAAAAATTCCTTCACCGCCTTATAGCTGGCCTCGGTGATCTGGTGTCCCATGGGAAACTCCCTCAAAACCGGGCTATAGCCGGCTTCTTTCAAGGCCTGGCAGGCCTTCCGCGACCCTTCCACCGGCACCACCTCGTCCTCGGTGCCGTGGACCAGCAGGATGGGCGTGTCAAAGGGGGCTTCGGCCCGGGTGAGGGTCTGCCAGGCGTCGGGCATGTAACCGCTCATGGAAACGATGGCCGAGAGCTTGCCCTTGTAATTCAGCCCCGCCTCCAACGACATGACGCCGCCTTGGGAAAAGCCGATGACCGCCAGGGGGGATTGTTTCTTCGCTTGCCCCGGGGCGGGCCGCAGGTTGGGGTCGTTGGCGAAACGGTCAAAGACCTTAAAGAGATATTCCCGGCTGTCGAGGAACTGCTTGCGCTCGGGCGCCTGGAAATCGTACCAAGCCAGGGCGCCCGGGGGATAACCCGGCAAGCGCAGGGGCGCGTCGGGCAGGACGAAGCGGCAGCCCTCCAAATGAAAGGCCTGGGCCAGGGCGGCCAAGTCCTCGCCGTTGGTGCCCAACCCGTGCAGGGTGGCGATCACCGGGGCGCCCGGCGGGACCACCGGGGGATCCAGGACCAGGCAACGGTGCTTTTGGATTTCCACTTCCGAAAAGATCACGCAATCCCTCCTGGGAACCGCCCAAGCCTAACGCCTCAACGGAAAAAAACAAGCGTCTCCAACAGGTAGGCGGGCAAAAGAAAGACCGCCGCCCAAAAAGCATAGGCGCCGAAGGAAGGCATCTGGACCCCCGCCTTCTCGGCCACCGACTTCACCAAGAGGTTCGGCCCATTGCCGATATAGGTCAGGGCCCCCATGAAGGACGACCCACAGGAAATGGCGATAAGGAACTGGGGAAAGCGGGCGGCCAACTCCTCCAGGTGATTGCCCGGGATCCCTTGCTGGCTGGCGGCCAACACGCAAAAATTCAGGTAAACCGGCGCGTTGTCCAGGATGCTGCTGATGGGGCCCGAGGCCCAAAAAAACTGCCAGGCTTGGGTCAAGGGCAGGGCCTTGCCCTGGGAGGCCAAAAGGGCCAACAAGGGGATCATGGCCCCGAATATCCCCAAAAAGAGGATGGCCAATTCCTGGATCGGCCAAAAGTGGAACTGGTTTTCTTGGCGGACCCTGGCCGGGGTGGTTTTATAGGAGACCCAAGCGATCAAGCCCATCACGGCCATTTGAAAAATTTTCGAGGCCTCTTCCGCCCCTTTTTCCCCCAAAGGCGCCTTCAAGGCCGGGGCCAACCCGTAACCGGAAAAAATGATGACTCCCACGATCAACAGCAGCCAACCGGCGTTTTTCCAACCTTCCAAACAGAAAACCAGGGTCTGGGGCGAAGTTGGGTCCGCGCCCTTGTCCCGCAGCCAATAGCTGCGATCCGTGAGGTAAAAACAAACCAGGAGCAACCCCACCCAAAAGCCAAAAGCCGGCACCAGGTTCAGGTTCCAAAAGAACGGCACTTGCTTGAGGAACCCGAGATAAAGCGGCGGCCCCAGGGGGAGAAAGGCCCCGCCGTTGGAAACAATGAAGATGAAAAAAACCGCCAAATGGGTCTTGTCCCGGCGGTGTCGGTTGGCGTTGAGAAAAGGCCGGATCAAAAGCAGGCTGGCCCCTGTCGTTCCCAGGAGGTTCGAGAGCAGGGCCCCGACCAACAAAAAAGCGCTGTTGACACCCGGGGTTCCGGAGAAGGACCCGGTGAGGCGGATCCCCCCGCTGACCACGAAGAGGGACGCCATCACCATTAGAAAGGCCCCATAGTCGAGGGCGGTTTGGAGGATGCGGTCCCAGTCCCCGGAAAAGCCGACATAAATCGAAACCCCCAGGAGGGCGAAGAACCCGCTGACCGCCGCCTGCCGGGACGGCTTTTCCCACCAGTGGGCGGTTTGGGGCAAAAAGGGCAGAAAAACCAGGAGCAGCAAAAAGACCGACAGGGGGGCCGCGTCCAAAACTACCCGTGACAAGCTGAGGCCGGCTCCGTCCATGTCATCCGCCCTTGGAATTGGAATGGGGCAAGGCTTGCGTCAAAAACCGGGGTCGGGGGCCAAGCGTAAACAACCCCGGGGCCGGGGCGGCTCAGTGCTCGTAGCCGTCGAAACGGGGCATCATGACGAATTTGCGCCAATCGCCGCCGTGGGCGTGCACCGCGTACATTTCCTTGGCGTTGAACTTTTCCTTGGGGAACACATAAACCCAGGCCTTCGTCTTCACGCCGGTGGCCGAGACGGTCACTTCCCGCTCCACCCGCAAGAGGCGGCTGGACTCGGGCGCGTCGGGGCGGAACCCTTCCTGGGCGTCGATGATGGCCAAGACTTGGTCGAAGCGGTTGAAGGTCATGACCTCGCCATAAACCAGGGACGGCGGGGCCGACACAGCGGCGGCCGGGGCCGCGGCCTCCGTCCCGGCGGCGGCGGGAACGGCGGGGGCGGCGTCTTCCTCGATCAAAATGGGAAGGCCGGTGGGCAGTTGGTAAAGTTTGCCCGGCACCTGGGCCCGGGCCCAGGTGCGCACGAAGGGGGCGATCTGCCGGTGCTTGACGGCGTCCTTCAAAAAGACGTCGTACACGAAAATCGAGGGGGAAAGGCTGGAATCCGTCACGGAATCCTCCAAAGTGGGCTTAGGACGGCTGGAGGACTATGGTACTAAGAGCTTTCTTGAAAATCCATTAACTTTGGAGGGAAGGGCTTCAGCGGATCCCGACGATTTTGCGGCCTTTGGGGGCCGCTTCCAGCATGGAAATGGCCTTCAGCCCCCGCTCGCCGGTGCGGATGCGCACCGCGTCGAGGATCTCGGAGATGAAAATCTTGCCGTCGCCCATTTCGCCCGTATGGGCGCCTTTCACGATGGCTTCCACCACCGAGGACAGGTGCTTCTTATCCACCACGATTTCCAATTTCACCTTGGGCAAGAAGCTGACCCGCAGGGAATCGGGCCACCCCGAATGCAGGCCCTTTTGGCGGCCATGGCCCGACATCTCGGTGACCATCACGCCCGGATACCCGATGCTTTCCAATTTTTGCCGGACCGAATCCAGCTTGTCAGGCCGGACGACCGCCTCGATCTTAAACATACCAACCGCCTTTATTGAACCGAACTTAGAAACCGCCATCCCCGTCAAAAACCATTTGAACCGCCCCGGCGGTGAAATAAATTTTTATTGGAGACCCTTTGATAAAACTTGCGGGCCGGCCTTGGCCGGGCCGGCCCCACAAGTCCCTGCAGGTGGAGAGAAGAGAGATGAGGATCAGGAGACGACTTTTTCCCCCTCTTCACCGCTGCTGATTTTGTAAGCCTCTTCGATGCCATAGACGAATATTTTTCCGTCGCCGACTTGGCCCGTGGAGCCGCTCTTGAGGATGGCCTTGATGAGCTTGGGCGCGTCCTTGGCGTTGGTCACGATTTCCAGCTTCAGCTTCGGCAACAATTCCACCTTGTACTTGCGGCCCCGCCATTGTTGGGTGATGCCCTTTTGCTTGCCGTGGCCTTCCACTTCGGTCACCGTGATGCCCCCGTATCCGGCTTCCTCAAGGGCGGCTTTGACTTCCTCGAATTTTTCCGGACGGATGATGGCTTCGATTTTTTTCATTTTGGTCCCTGACCCACCCCGATGTTCTGGTACTGGAACTACTATACCCCGGTCATGCCCCGCTAACGGCCCCGACGGCGCCAAACCCGGATGGGTATGGGCTGGGGCGCGGACGCGCTAAACCCCGTTTTCCACCAAACCATTAAAAGATTGAAAAGCCTTGTCCAATCCATCAGGCACCTCGTTTCAACGCTTCCCGCCATATAAAAGCAAGACTTATGCCAGTCACGCCTTTTCATTTTCGGTTGTTTTTATTTGATAAAAGGAACAGCGCCCAGGGGCCCACCCGCGAAATTTTGGTGGGGTTCTACAATTTCGTCTGAATAACCTCACAACCAGACCAACCGAAACGGAAATAAAAAAGCCCCGTCCCCCAAAGGGGACAGGGCTTTGATCGGCTATCAGCGAATCTTAGAACACGAAACCGGTCGACAGGGTCGCCGTCAATTGATCGGCGCTGCCAGCCGCGAAAGGACCCGCGCCGGCACCCGGCACAGTTCCGTTCTCCACAACATAGTCATAGCGGCCTTCCAGCGAGGTCGTCCAAGCCGGAGTAAAGGCATGGGTCAGGGTCAAAGTCGCCTCGCGGCCTTCAACCGGGCCGTTGTGGTCGCTATAGATTCCCAAGACGCCCTGCTCATCCTTCATCTCTTCCAAGCGCAAGGAACCCGTCCAGTCGGAAGCAATGGCGTACTTGCCATAGAGGGCAACGCCCCAGAAATCATTCGAAGAGATGGCATTCCCGCTCACGATATCGGTTCCATTGGCCCCGCCCAAATCTTCCATGCCATACTCGGCATCCAAGGCGAAGCTCCAATCGGACGTAGGGGCATAGGTGGCGATGAATTCGCCGACCGACGTGTCATAGCTGGTGGAACCACCCAAGCCGCCGGTCGCGGTGCCCGGACCGTCAACAGCGTTGATCACGAACTTCCACATGCTGTTGGGAACCCAAGCGATTTCCGCGCCAAAGGTTTCGGCGCCGAAAGAAGCGGGGTTGACGGACTGGTTCCAGCCGTTGGTGGCGTAACCGGTGATCGTCAAGGTCGGATCCACGGCCAAGCTCACGCTCAAGCCTTGGTTCCAAACCGGGATGTAACCGAACAACAGCGAATGGCTGTAGTTCCAGTTGCTCTCGGATTCAACCACCTCGAAACCCATCCAAGTGGTGAAACGGCCGGCCGTGAAGGTCCAAGCTCCCGTATTGTAGGAAGCGTAGGCCTGCAGCAAGCCCAAACCGGTGCCGGTCGGCAAAGCCAACCCCGCCGCGTTCGCCGCGTCCACATAAGCCAATTCCACCACACCCGTGGCCGAGCCCTGGGTCGCGGTGATCTTGGTTTCAGCGATGCCCAACGAATAGCTGTTGTCCACGCTGTTATACCAATAACCGCTATTGCCACTCCCCTGCAGCTTGTTCGCCGAGTTGGTGAAGTTGTACGTATAGTACGCGTCCACCAAGCCGTCGACCTTCACGGTCGGGGCGGCCGTGTCGGCCATAACGGGCGCGAAGCCCATCAAGGCGACAGTGGCCGTTAAAGCCAAAGCTTTAATCGTCTTGTTCATCTCATCCTCCTGAAAGTTAACAACTGAATTTTTCCGCAACCTCTCATCTCACCTTCCTGAACTTCTTCAGGGACAGGAAGGCCCCTGCATGTGCTGGTTTATAACAGAGCAAACCCTGTGCCAAAAGGGGTCATGTTACCGGAGGGTTAAAAAGCGGGGGGTTTAGGCGTTTTTGGACGAGGCCTTTTGGGCCTTTTTATTGGAAATTCAAAGACTGTAGGGCAATTATTGTTTATTTCTACAATTTTGTTTTTGGGTCGATTTTAACGGGATTTAAACGGGTTTGAGGCCCTCCGCGCTTCCCCCGGCGAAAAAAGTTCGGGGGAAGTTCGGGCCGGCCCATCGCCGCGATTATCTTTCGTCCAAAGTCCCGAAACGGATCTTATGGATCTTCCCGTCCCGGGTCACGAGAAATTGCAACCCGTCGCCGAAAGCCAGCCCCGCGTCATGCCCGTAGCGCAGGGTTTTGAAGCCTTGGCTTTCGCCTTGGCCGTCATACTTGAGGTAAGGGTTCTGCGCGCTGTCGCGCACATCCCCCTCGGTGGAGTCAAAGGAAAGGCCTTCCACGGTCAGCAAGCGGAAATCCCCCGGGGCCTGGGGCGCGGTGATTTCCAGGATTCCCTTGTCCCGGGCCTCGTATTTGAGCAGGGTCAGGTTGGCCACTTGATAACGCCAACGGGGGCTGCCATTGGGCAAGCGCTCATCTAGGGTTTTGCTTACCTTGAGCTTTTGATCCTCCGCCAGGGCCGGAAGTTCGTAAACGCTGTAGCGCACGCCCTTGAACCAAATTTCCGAATTCACGAAATCCAGGACCATCAAATCGGCCTCGGCCGCGTGGGCCTTGGACAAGGCCATGGCCTTGTCCGAAAAGCTTTGTTTGAAGTCCGCCAAGGCGTCCTTATTGGGGGTCGGGCTGGGAGCCACGGTGGGCGTCCCAGCGGGCGTGGCCACCGCGGTGGCGGACAGCTGCATTTTTTCGATCTCCAATTTCAGCTTTTCATTCTCCAACCGAAGGCGTTCCACATCGAGCTTTTCCTGCTCCAAGCTCACGGCCGTAACGACCGGAGTGGGGGTGGTTTCCTGGGCCTTGCCGATTCCCGGCAGGACCGGCGTCAGAAGCGTCATGAGCATCAACCAGTTTTTCATTTTCATGGGGTTATCCTAACCTTTTAATCCCTCAAAAAAAAAGGCCCCGACCCGCAAAGCGGGTCGGGGCCTGCAACGAATCAGCTAATTAAAACTTGTAGGACAGGTCGGCAGTCTCCACAGTGACGATGTCGCCCGTGTAGAAGATACCACGGCCCGGCTGAACGTCCGTAATGGAGTTTTCCAACGATTCCGCTTCCACGCTGGTGTTCAGCGTGAAGTTCTGCCAGTTGATGCCGAAGCCCGTGCTGAAGCGCACGTTGTTGCCGGCATTGTTCAACCAGGAACCATCGCCATAGAAGCCCGAACCACGGTCATAAAGACGCGCGATAATGTCCTTGGTCAAGCCAGCGCGAACCGTCAGCCAATCAGCGACCGGCGCTTCGAGGGAGGTGTTCCAAAGGACATCCCATTCAGCTTCTTCGAAGTCAGCATCCGCGTGGGGGCTGGTGCCGTCGATGTAGTTCACCGACAGGCCCGTCGAGAAGAGGCCCTTGCCGCCGTCAATCTTCTGGTTGATGGCCGCGCCCACCACAGCGCCATAGTCGCTGTAGGTCACGTTCGGGATGTTATTGACGCCGAAGCCGTCGAACTGCAAGTCGGCGTACAAGCGCAAGTCGTTGTTCGCGCTCAGGCTGCTGGTGCTCAAAGCACCCACCTTAGCGGTATAAACGCCGTTGCTCTTTTCATTCGGGTCGTTGGCGACCTCGAAGTTTTCCATCTCGTAATCGGCATGAACGTTCAAGTCGCCGAAGGGACCGACATTGCCCAAGCCCGCGCCAACCGACAAGGCGAAGACGTTGGTGCCAGCGGAGGCTCCGTTTCCATAGTTGAAATGGACACCGAAGTTGCCGCCGGAGGCCAAATTCTTGCCCCAGAACAAGTCCACTTGGTTGCTGTACACGGACGCAAAACCAGCGCCGAACTTGTCAAAACCAGGCTCGTTACCCACTTGACCCTGATTGTAACGGAAGAACGGACGAACACGGCCGTGGTCCGTCAGGTCAAAGTTGACGCTATCTTCGTCAACCGGGCGGTTGACATAAGCGCCCAACACGCCGAAATCGGGGTCGACTTCAACCAAAGCGCCGCCCCATTCGTTTTCGCTGTCGCCCTGGTCCCCATAGGGGTACAGGCGGAAGTCGACGGTGTTCTTATATTCCGTCACCATGTTCGGATACAGCCAAATCAAATCGATGTCCCCGACCTGCCGGGCATCGGTCGCCATAGAATCTAGGCGGGCGCTCGCGAAAGCGCTGACCGACGTTCCGAGGGCCATGAGACCGGCCAATAACATCCAAAGACCTTTCTTCATGCTTCTCTCCTTAAGACTTTTTTAACCGCCCCTCAGGGAGGGACGGGACTGACAGTTCTTTGGGGCTAGCCCGCAGAACGGGGCTTTCACCCCCCACCGAAGAACAAAGCGAGCGGAGGTCGCTGTGCCAAAAGGCGACCCGCTCTCACGCAAGTTCCACGGCCTTAAACTTTTCCGCCGAAACAACCAGGCGTTAAAAAGACGTTAAATTTACTAAATGGCATAGCTTTTTAAGCAAAAGCAAACAAAGATAGGCACACTGGTCAGACCCCCGGAATAGTAAGGGCTATCCCTATCCCCCGTCAAGATGAAAAACCCCCTCAAAACACTGAAAAACCTTTAAATTACAAGGCTTTCTATTAAAACCGATAAGATTCGAGGGTGAAATTCGGCTTGCCAGCGCCTTGGAACGGCCAAATGGCGGCCTGCCCTCTTTTCGCCCTGAGGGACTAAGGTTCTCATTTAACCTTGAGCTTTAAGAATAAACTGACCCGATTTTACTTTTGGCGCAGTGCCCGGCTTGTCACCCCTTATATGTAACCTTCGCTTGATCCGGTGGGTTAACCCCTTAAATCAGCCCCAGGTCTTGGGGCACGAGAGTCTTTAGATACCCTCCTCCTAGTGTCTGGATTTGCCACTGATGCAGACATCCGGAAATTCACGCTACCCAAGCAAACCAAAGATAGTACCTGTTTAAAACTTCTTTATTTACCTTCATTATCGCGGCCCATCTAATGCCTTATCCCTTTTGATCCTCATTTATTCATAAGTCACAATCAACTCAGGCCGGTTGGTGGCGGTGCTGTCGTTGTAAGGGTAGAAGTCGACGTTGGCGCTAGGGACGTTCTGGAATTCCCCCTCGCTGACCAGGATAAGGCCGTTGTTGGTGCCGGAAACCCAGCCTTGGACCACTGTGGCGGGAATCGAATATTCGACCACTTTGGAAGTGCCGGTGAAAGTGCTGTTAAAGACCGCGGTGCTGAGCGCTGGCGTTTGATACAGACTCGTCTGGCTTACCGAAGAGTCATCGGTACAGTTGTTCCAACCCGTGGCGTTGTTATACGAACTCCAAGTCGCGTTGATGTTCCAAATGCAACCGCCGGTATAAAGAGCCGGATTCATGTCATGCAACCCCAGAGTGACTGAAGAGCTTCCTAGAGAAGTACTGCTTTCGGTGGTGACCAAAAGTCGTGCCGTCTCAATGGTCGCGTTGACCGGAATCGCGTTTACATCAAACTTCACCAAAACACGGTCATAACCAGCTATCGTTGATCCAACCGACACCCTCCGATAAGAAGTGGCGTTTTGGGGGGCGGAGGCGCTGGTCGCGCTTAGCCAAGTGTCAATTTCGCCCGCGTAAGAAGCCGAAGGAAAAACTCCGTTCTGCAGTGAAAGCTGGATGGTATTGGGCCCCGGATCCCCCTTGGGCCCCTGGGGTCCGGTCACGGTCTTATTGCCGCATCCCGAAAAGATCGCCGCGGTCAAAACGAGATGGATAATTTTCGGTTTCATGCTTTTCTCCTGTTTATGGGTTAACGACCAAGTTGTTGAAGGCGGGAATCGCCGTCGTGGACTGGCAACCCGTATAGCCCCCATTGCCGCAACGACAAGATCCCCCGCTTCCATAGTGGGGATCAAAGATAAAACCGCCGGTGTAGACGTTCAGGGGATTATTGGGGTCCGTGATGGTGACAGCGTAATTGACCGGGCTGGTGGTCGTGGGTTTCCAATTGAAGGTATAAGGGGTTCCAGAATAAAGAAAAAAAGTTTCGCTGGTCGGGTTGGAGGTGGAACTGTTATTGGTTGAAGTGAAGCCGATGTGCACCTTGAAAGGCGTCCCCGGGCAGGCACCGGCCACGTTGATCTGCCAAGTATCGTTTAAACCAACACCTTGCACTTCTGCGTTTTTGCTGACAGTCACTGCCTGGCAAAGCGGGCTCTCTGCGCGGGTCACGCTAGTAATAGTAATTGGATAGCCACGTTGAATGGTCACAGAATTCGAGAATCCAACCGTAAGGGACAAAGAACCACCGGAACGATAAAAGGCGACGCTTGATGATGGTTCGACAACAGAACAAGCCGGCACCTGCACGGTGACGCTTTGTTGCGGGTTGTTCATATCCAAAGTGACCGGTCCTGGCACCACCGAAAAGGGCATACCGACCCAGGCATAAGTCACCGGAACATCCAATGTGCCTGTCTGGGAAACACTGATGTTGAAGACCAAATTATTTTGCAGTGTGGTGGGATAGCTACTCCCCGCGACGGCCGAAACCGCTCCGAAGAAAACCCCGGGACTGAAATTGACCGTGGCATTGGTGACATCGGGGCCAATCGTCACCAATTGCTGGCTCAGGCCGTAATCCGAAAGGGCGTTGGATTGCGGGGGGATCCGCAGGGTCCAAACGCCGGGCGCCAGGGGATTGGGATTGAAGGCCGCCTGGCCGCCGCCGTTGGTTTCGGCCGTGAGGGTGACGGCGTTGCCCGGCTCAATGGCCCAAACCGACAGGTTCGGCACCACATTGGCCCCATCGGAAACATTGACCACGATGGCCCCCGTCAAGGGGAGCGGCGTGGGCGAGGGCACGTCCAGCCCATGGGGCGCGTAGACGTTGAAAGGCGAATCGGTTTTCTTGCACCCTTGCGCCAAGCCCCCCAAACCCATCCCCAAGGCCCATAGGGCCGCGCAAACGGCCATGAAGTTTTCTCGTCTCATGTCGATCTCCCGCCCAATCCATCCTCAAACCTGAGAGAGTTTTAAACCCGGCTTTTATTTTTGTAAAGTCTTCTGACCTAAAATAGTCTTTTTAATTTTCGCCTCCCGGTCGGCAGCCGCGCCCGCCACGGCAACCCGGGGAAACTTGAAGAAAAACGATTTTATGCCTTTCCGGTTTTCAGACATGACAAAAAATAGTCATAAATTAATCCGTCTTAAAAAAATAAGCGTAATTCCTGGCGAAGGTCCGGAGGCTTTTGATAAAATCACGCGACTTTTCCCTTAAGGCAAACGATGAAACACTTGGTTTCGTTTCTCTTCGCTCTGGCCGTCGGATTATTTTTCCGCGGGTCCGCTTTCGCCCAAGATTCCGCCTTGGGGTTCGCCGACGCCGGCCCGGACAACCGCTGGGTCGCCCCGCCGCCGGTGGACGATAGCGACCGCCTGGTTGATTACACCCTCCAAGCGCTTTACCAAAACAATACCGACCGCCCCAACTCGGAAAGCTCCGTCCTGGATCTTTCGATCAAGCGCGCCCTCGACGAAAATTCCGTGATGGCTGAAGGTTGGGCCCGGGTCGAGAAAGGGCTCTCCTCCTCGGACCGCACCGACGACGTGGAATTGCGCCTGGCCCGCCTTTCTTATTTGCAACCCTGGATTCAGGTCACCGGAGGGCGGTTCGACCTCTTCCAAACCCTCACACCCGGTCTTTTTTTCGGGGCCTATCCCCTCATGGGGATCCACCGGGTGGACGGCATCCTGGTCACCATCCCTTTTTCTTTCTTTTTCCAATTAGGGCCTTCCAAAGCCAACCAATCCGAGGCCACTTCCCCCTTGGCCCTGTCTTTTTTTTACACGCCCTCCCTTTTCTCCGCCGAGCAGGTCCAATTGGACGGCAGCCAGGATTTCTTCCTGGGCCAAATCCGTTTGCGCCTGGACGGGGATGACTTCCAATCCGTTCTCCGGGTCAATCTGGCCGAGTCCCCCAATGATTTTTTTAGCTACTCCTCCTTCAATGGGGCCCTAACCGGTTCGGTGGCCGCCGAACTGCGCTTTAAGCAGAACTATCTTTTGACGGGCGAGTATGGGGTGCAGAATTTACAGCAAGTCGGCCAAACCTCAGTCTTGACCGCGGGACTCCAGGCCAACCGCCTGGGCACCTGGGGCGATTTTTCCCTGGATCAAATCGCGCTGGAAGGCCAGTTCCCCCTGGGCGGCTCACTTCA
>Ga0335069_10012759_pt1 | contig 11808 bp, 6 predicted proteins | sample Lox_Sample_11_FD_206714 | JGI IMG/M metagenome (GOLD analysis project Ga0335069, IMG submission 206714) | Soil microbial communities from Loxahatchee National Wildlife Refuge, Florida, United States - Lox_Sample_1.1 | ecosystem: Environmental > Terrestrial > Soil > Wetlands | place: USA: Florida...
GCGAGGATCCGCGCGGCGCCCTATAGCGCGGACCAGGTCTATGTCCTCAAGGGCTTCGTCGGCTACCAGACCGATCTCGAGTTCGAGACTGGCGAGACGTTCGTCGGTCTTGGCGCAGGTGACATCGATGGGCTTTCGTTCGTTGCCGAGGATAATCACCTCTTCTTGAAGCCCAAGGCGGCCAAGGTGGGCACCAACCTGACGATCCTCACCTCGCGTCACACGTACCAGATCGACTACTCCGCGAGCGCCGCGCTTCCGGATGCGAGCGAGCCCGTCACGTATGTGCTCCGGTTCACCTACCCACCAAGCCCGAAAGCGAGCGGCGAGGCCAGTGACCGCGCCCTGGCGGCCGAAAGTAAGCGGGTGAGAAACATCGACTACTGGTACTGCGGCGAGCCTTCCCTCCAGCCGATTGCGGCATCCGATGATGGCGTACACACCCGACTCACCTTTGCGGCGAAAGCCGAGCAGCCGGCGATCTTTGTCTTGAACGAGGATGGCTCGGAGTCGCTCCTGAACTTCAGCATGGATGAGGGCGACGTGATCGTGCATCGCGTCGCCCGGCGCTTGATCCTGAGGCGCGGGCAGCTCGCCGGGTGCGTGGTCAACAAAGGGTTTGCGGGCTCGGGCGAGCGATTGAGGTCCCACACCGTGTCCGAGGAGGTCGAGCGGTTGACCCCGGGAGCGCGGCCATGAAGCGCCTTCCTGAGGAGGCCCCGCGGGACCCATCGCAGGGGACCGGGTCAAGCCGCGAACCTCGTTGCGGGAGATCGCGGGATCCCCTCCATCAACCGCGCCCGGTCGCTCCAGTCGCGCGTCAGCAGCGCACTTGCGATCGGGCTCATGTTGGCGCTCGGCTTGGGCCTCCTCACCTGGTATTACGCCAGGGCTCTGACACGACCCGCTCAGGCCCAGCACGCGGCCCAGGCCGCGGTGAAAAGCCGTGCGCAGGGCGAGATGGCGCTTCCCTCACTCGGGCACATCGTGTCCCCGCTCGTGCCGAAGGAACCGCCGCCGCCCGCTGCGCCACCTCCGGAGCCGAGGGCGATGGAGCAGCTGTTAGGTCCAGCGCCACCTCTTGCCGCAACGATCCCGACGCCCATTGGGATGCCAACCGCACCGCCGCCATCTGGTGCCCCAGCCACACCGCAGAAATCACCGGGCGAGCTCGCCTTCGAGAGGCGCCTCGCCGGACCCGCCTTTGCGCACGTCTCCAAGGATGAGGACCGTTCCGCTTCTCCGGCCGCCTCCACAGCCATGGCAGATCCCACCCTGTATGCCGCCTCGCGCCCGCGATCCCTCGATGATCCGCCGGACAGCGCTCCTGGATTGGGCTCCTTGCTCCGGCCGACGGTGACGCCGGCGGTTGCCGCGTCGGTCCTCCCGACGCGGCGTTTTCTCCTCGGCAAGGGGGCCTTCATCGACTGCACGCTGGAAACGGCGATCGACTCGACACTCCCGGGCATGACGACCTGCATCACGGCCACCGACACCTTCAGCGCTGATGGAACCGTAGTGCTCCTCGAGCGCGGAACAAAGCTGGTCGGCGAGACGCGCGGCCAGGTCCAGCAGGGCATGGCGCGCATTTTCGTGCTGTGGACGGAGGCGCGCACGCCAACCGGTGTGGTCGTGCCCTTGAGCTCTCCCGGGACGGATGAGCTCGGGCGCTCGGGACTCCCGGGTGAGGTGAACCGTCACTTCTGGGAGCGCTTCGGCGCCGCGATCCTCATGACCGTAATCAACGGCGCGGTGCAGGGCCTCGTCAACTCGCAGAACAGCAGCGGAACGGTCGTGGTGAGCCCCTCGACCACGACCGATGTGATGTCCGAGGTGCTCAAGGGCACGATCAACATTCCTCCCACCGTCACCAAGGCGCAGGGGGATCGGATCCAGGTATTCGTGGCGCGCGATGTCGATTTTCGCCCCGTCTATGCGCTGCGCGTCGCGAACTCCGCCGCCTCACCGCGGGGAGACCAGTGAGCGAAGCAGCGCAGGCCACGGCGTGCGCCTCCGCGCTCGAGCTCAACCTGCGGGCGCTGCGCCCGATTCTGAGCGACCCGGAGGTCACGGAGCTCTGCATCAATCGGCCTGGAGAAGCGTTCGTCGAGACCCGAAAGGGCTGGGAACATCGCGCGCTGCCGTTCGCGGATTTCGCGTGGTGCCGGCGGCTCGCCAAGCTGATCGCGAACTCGACGCGTCAACGGGTGGATGAAGCGACGCCACTGCTCTCCGCATCGCTTCCCACGGGCGAGCGTGCACAGATTGTCCTGCCGCCGGCCACCACCCCGGGCACCGTTGCGATTACCCTCCGCCGTCCGTCGGATACCGTCTGGTCGATCGGTGAGCTCGCTGAGCGCGGGATCTTTCGCGCCACACGCCGCTCGACCTCCGCGCTCGATGACACCGAGCAGGAGCTTCTGAAACTCTTGAGCGCGCAGCAGTATGAGGCGTTCATGCGGCTTGCGGTGCGAAGCCGCAAGAACATCCTGGTCTCAGGTCCCACGGGTTCCGGCAAGACGACCTGGACCAAGGCGCTGATCCGGGAGATCCCCTCCACCGAGCGGCTCGTCACCATCGAGGATGCGAGTGAGCTCGTTCTCGATGCGCATCCCAATCACGTCCGGCTTTTTTACTCGAAAGACGACCAGGGGCTCGCCCGCGTGACGCCGAAGCAGCTGCTCGAATCCTGCCTGCGCATGAAGCCGGACCGGATCCTGCTCGCGGAGCTGCGCGCGGGGGAAGCCTTCGATTACCTGCGGAACGTCAACTCGGGTCATCCGGGCTCGATCACCAGCATCCATGCAGGAAGCTGCGAGCTGGCCTTCGAGCAGCTGGTGCTGCTCGTGAAGCAGAGTCCCGGTGGGCGTGAGCTCGCACGGCGCGACATCAAGAGTCTTCTGTATCTGCTCGTCGATGTCGTCATCCAGTTTGGCGTCGAGGGCCATGAGCGCTTCATCAAGGAGATCTTCTATGACCCCGAGCGCCGGCGTCGCGGCCTGGCCGAAGTCGGATAAACGGCCCGAGCGACGCTGGATGAAAGTTGCGCTGGCGTGCGTGGCCGGGCTCGTCCTGGCCGACACGCTCGCGGGCGCGCTCTTTCTCTGGTCGATGCACGCCAATCCGCGCGAGGTGACACCGCTCACCCTCAGTCGCTACGGCTATTACTACGGGGACCGGGCGGAGGTACGCCGGAGGCTGTGGGGATCCTCGGCGATTGCGCTCTCGGTCATCTTCCTGAGCGCGGGGGCAGGATTCCTACCGCGGCGGCGGCCGCTGCACGGCGACGCTCGCTTCGCGAGTCAATCCGAGATAGCGGCCGCCGGCTTGTTAGGCGCAGAAGGGATCATCCTCGGAAAGCGTGGAAGACGCTGTCTCATGCTGGCCGGCCAACAGGGCGTTGCGCTCGCAGCTCCCCCTCGGGCGGGGAAGGGCACGGGCGTCGTGGTGCCAAATGCCCTCAACTGGCCCGGGTCGCTGGTGTGCGTCGATATCAAGCGCGAGAACTGGACGATCACCGCCGGCTACCGCGCCTCTTGCGGTCAGGCCTGCTATCTCTTCGATCCCTTCGCCGAGGATGGGCGCACGGCGCGCTGGAATCCCTTCTCCTATGTCTCCCCCGATCCGGTGCGGCGGCTGAACGATCTGCAGCGCATCGCGGAGATGCTGTATCCCGATCCGCCGAATGTGGATCCGTTCTGGACCGCCTCCGCCCGCTCACTGTTCTTAGGGATTGCGCTCTATCTCTTCGAGACCCCCTCGCTCCCCGCCACCATCGGGGAAGTGCTGCGCCAGGGAATGGCGAGCGATGACGAGGGGTTCGGGCAACACTGGAAACGCTTGATCGAGGGCCGCAACAGCGGCAGCCGGCCGCTGTCCACGCAATGCGTTCGCGCGCTTTACGACGTCATCGATCTAGCTCCAGTGACCGCGAGCTCGATCCGGAAGACCTTCACCAGTCGCCTTGACCTTTGGCTCAACCCGATCCTCGATGCTGCCACCGCCGAAAGTGACTTCGACCTTCGCGCGCTGCGCAAGAAGCCCATGTCGATCTACGTCGGCGTCAATCCCGATGACCTGCACCGCTTGCGGCCGGTGCTGAATCTGTTCTTCCAGCAGGCGATCGGTCTTCAGACGCGCGAGCTCCCCGAGCGAGATCCCGCCTTGAGGTACCAGGTCATGATGCTGCTCGATGAGTTCACCGCTCTCGGCCGCATCCCCATCATCGCGGAAGCCATCAGCTACCTCCCAGGCTACAACGTGCGGGTGGTGCTCGTGATCCAGACCCCGGCCCAGCTGCGCGAGGTGTACGGGATCCACAACGCCGAGACCATGCTGAAAAGCCTCGCGGCGCGGATTGTTTTCGCGCCGAAGGATTACGCAGACGCGCGAGAGATCTCGGATGAGCTCGGCTTCACGACGGTGCCGGTGCGCACGGTGTCGAAACCTCTTGGGACCACGTTCGATCGACGCGGGTCGCGCTCGAAAAGTCAGAGCGTGAGCCTGCAACGGCGGGCACTGCTCCTGCCGCAGGAAGTGAAGGAGCTCGGCACGGAAGAGGCGATCGTCTTCTACGAGGGCTTGCGTCCGATCCGCTGCCGGAAGATCCGCTACTTCAGCGACAAGCGATTCCGCAAGCGGCTGTTGCCGCCGCCTCCGGTTCCACTTCCACCGGAGAGTGCGCGAGCGGTCGTGTCTCATCCGGTTCGCGAGTCTCAAGGTAAGCCAGCGAAAGAGCCGCGCACGGATGAGTGCGCTGCGATGCCCGAGCCGCCCAGGAAAGAGGAGGAGGTGGTTCGTGATGGCTCCGTAGAGGACATCGAGCGCATCGAATCACTCACGCTCGAGGATTTTGCGACGGATTTTTCGAAGCTTCCGATCCCGGACAAGGAGGGGCCGCTCTCGGACGGCGAGATCAGAAATGCCGCCGATGCGTTCTTGACGACGCTCGAGCGCGAGCGGATGTAGGAGAAGACCGTGGCCGCTGAAGACACTCCGCAAACGGGCGACGGCAAGGACGATACCGTGTCCGTCCCCGCGTCTCGCCGGGCGAGCTCCCGTAAACGCGCGCCGGCGCGCCCGAATAACCCGCCCCGCGAGCCGGAGGTCAATGCCATCCAGGCCGCTCGCAAGCCAAGGAGAGCGCGAGATCCGACAGGTCAGGACGCGCCGGCTCCCGAGCGCGCCTCCGCGCCCGCCGCAGCTTCTTCGGCCTCATCAGCGAGCACGGCTCAACGAGCCGACTCCGATCCCTGGACGGTTCCGCAGTCGGTGCGGGATCGATTCGTGCAGGATGGGCATCGGTTCTATTTCCCCGACGGCGCACCCGCGTTCAGGGATCTCGGACGCAGGCTCACCACCGCAAGCGAGAACACACAGGTCGTTCGCAGTCTGATTGAGATCGCCCATTCCCGCGGCTGGACTGAAGTCACGGTCACCGGCACGGAGAGGTTCCGCGAGGAAGCCTGGCGACAGGCGCGGTTCGCAGGTCTCGCCGTCCGTGGTTACCGTCCAACCGACGAGCAACAGGCACAGCTCGTACGCTCGCTCGCGCGCAGACTCGCGCAACCGGCCGACAGCGTTACCGCCGAAGCACCGCCCAGCGCACCCGCGCCACGGCCGACTCCTCACTCGAGTTCCTCGCGCGATCTGCTCCGGGAACGCGTTGCGGGGAAGCTCCTGGACCATGGCCGCGATGCCTATCGGCACGACCCAAATGAGGAGCCATCATATTTCGTAAGGCTCCAGACGCGTGATGGCGGACTTAGGGAGATTTGGGGAAAAGACATCGAGCGCGCAGTCGCGAAATCCCTTACGCAGCCTCAGATCGGCGACGAAGTGATCCTCCAGCGCACCGGTCGTGATGCGGTCACCGTCAAGCGCCAGAAGCGGGATGCCCAAGGGCAGCTCAGCACAAAGGAGATCGACGCCTATCGAAACCGCTGGGTGATCGAGAGGAAGGAGTTCTTTGAGCAACGCGCCGCGGCGGCGCAGATCGTTCGGGACGAGGCCGTGGGACCCCGCGAAGCGACACGCGAGCACCCCGAACTTACCGGTACGTATCTCAACCTGCGTGCCGCCGAGCTCGCCTCGAGAGGCTTGAGGGATCCGCAGGATCAGCGACGGTTCATTGCTCAGGTTCGGAGCGCTTTGGCTGACGACATCGAGCGTGGCGAGCCGCTCCAACCCGTGCGGCTGCGCGAACGCGCTGCGCAAGGATCGTTGAAGGATCGTATCCCCCTCAATCGGATGTAACCCAGGCGAGGTGAGGGCGCACTGAGGGGAAGACAGGCGACTATTGTGTGTCGTACAAGCCCGCGACCTGATCACGCGACGAACTGTGTTACGGTGTTGATCACGATTTGGCGAATCTTGTCGAACGACTTGAAGCGCTGTTGGCGGAAGTTTTGCCAACAGATAATGAGGGTATCCGAAAGCTTCATCGCCTTGAGCGCGTTGATCGTGTCGGTGTCGGACGCCGACCATTGCAGGACCGAACATTCGGAGTACACGGTGTCGCCCCAGTGCCCCGGGCGGCCGATTTTATCGTAGCCGTACTTCGACATTAGGACGGCGAACGGCACCGTGACCGGAGTGGTGTTAGCGGGGTCGTCCGCGTGGATGATAAGAGGCACAAGCGCGCTCTTGGCGGCAATCAGCGCCAACTGCATTTCATGGCAACTCGTCGCGTCGACCAGTGACCCCCCGAGGATCAGCGCGAACATCTTAAGCATGGCTGCGGTGTTCATGACGAGCTTGCCGCCTCCGTCATTGACCGTCTGCACGGGGCGGGGGATTATCTCTAGCGCCGCATAGTCCCCGGTGATCCAGATGCCGTGGTCGTCCGCGGGGCCGCCATGATGGAAAAATCCACCGTTGGCGAGCGCGACATTGATGTACGCAAATCCCATCTTGTCGATGCATCGAGCTGCGGCGTCATCGTCGCTCAGGCGTACCATGAGGTCCAGATCCGAGCTGAATGCCTGCACGAACTTCGCCGTTTGGGGCGGTCCCAGGTCCATTTCGAAAATGTCTTCCCACGCCGGGGTATTCGGCGTGACGGCATTCAACTTTCTGGTTGGACCACCCGCGAGCCCTTTGTCGAACGCGCTGCCGAGCGCACTCAGTAGCGCATCGGTCGGAGTCTCTCCGGAAGAGACGCTCACCTTCGGCGCAACGCGATTCGCCCCGGCGAACAGCTCCATCGCGGCGTACATGACGGCGACTTTGAGCAAGCTCGCCGAGAAGCACATCGAATCGTCGTTGACCCCGGCATAGACGTGTGACCCGGCGGGACCCGCGACCAAGAGCATCGAGAATGGGACCATCACTGGGTCGGCGCGTTGTCCCGCGCTGACGATCGGATACTTCTTTGGCAGGATGGATTGAACGTTACTCGTCAACGTGGATTTGAGCACGTTGGCAAGCGCCTTCGCGTCCGAAGTCGCGTTGACGTTCGGGAACGGATACGGATCATCCGCGAACGGCAAGATCGCGCCGTCGGGGAAGCCGAGGTGCTTAGGGGTTCCCAGCGGCGAACTCCCGAACGGTCTGTCGGACGACTTCGCGAACGCCGTGGAAGGTGTGCATCTGGTCTTCCTGCCAGTTCTGCCAGCAGACGATGACCTTGGTCGAGAACCCTTTGTTGATGAGCTGCGTGAGCGTCGATGTGGCTGGCGGTCCCTCGATCTTCCACCCCAAGACCGAGCACTCGGAGAAGACATTCTGGCCGAGCGTCGACGGTCGGGTCGCCGTAGCGGGACGGCCCAGCTGATCGACCCCGAGCTTGTTCCGCAGCACGTCGAACGCGTGCAGTGTCATCTCATGGTCGTGATCGTCCGTAATGATCCATGGCACATCGTTCGCGAGCGTCTGAGCGAGCCAGTCGTGCATGGTCGCACTGCTCGCCGCATCCACCAGCTGCCCAAACTCAATGAGCGCGAACAGGCGACACATTGTGCTCGTGTCCATGCATAGCTTGCCCATTCCGTCATGTTCCGTCCTGACGAGCCGGGCTTCCAAGAGCGCATAGTCGCCACTGATCCAGATGCCGTGACCCGTATCGTGAGATGGCAACGCGGTGAAGAACCCGCCCGCCGCCAACGCACAGTTGATGTACGTGAAGCCGAGCGCATCAATACAGGCGGCCGCCGCAGGATTTCCACTATGGGTGATCATTTTCTTCAAGTTCGCTTCGAAGCCCGTCTCGGCAGTGGTGCCGAAGTTCACCGTATCATCAAACGCGACGAACGGAACCGTCGCGTTGACTTTGAAGATTTTCGTGTATTGCGGACAGTTTGGGGTCAGCTTGCTCAACGTGTCGTCGAAGGGATAGCGCTCGAGGTGCTTAGCGAACGCGTCATTCATCCTGTCTGACAGGAACTGCCTCTGCGTGTCCTGGGTCCCATTCGGAATCGGATGAGCCGCAGCGATGCGGTTCGCGGCCGCGAGAAGCTCGAACGCCGCGTACATCACGCCGGGTTTGAGCAGGCTAGCCGAGAAATTCATTTGAGTATCTTTCCAGCCGGCGTACACGTGCGGACCGGCGTCATTCGGCGCCAACAACATGATCGAAAATGGGACGTCGATGAGCGCGTGGTCTGGATAGTGACCGGAGAAGTTGGCATTGACGTTCGTCCCGAGACTCGCCTCGAGCTTCGTGCTCAGCGGGTGACTCGAGCTGAGGAGATTGAGCGAGTACGGCGCCGCAGCGAATGGCAGGATCGCCCCTTTCTTGAACCCGAGCGATTCAGCGAAGGTCGTCACGAGGTGCTCGGGTGAATTGGAGAGAGCCGCAGCCACCCCTCGATCGCCGTCGCTGGGTCCCGCGACATCAGGGCGTTGTCGGTCGCGTTCGTCGCCGGATCCTCGGTCCACGTGGTCGCGTCCGACCGATAATCCCACACCCACGTGCCGTTGATATCCGTCGCCAACGGCATACGGATCTGCTTCGGGTCGACGAGCACCGGCCCGAACATGAACGTCGGCGCGATCGCGGCCAACCCGGCCTGCACCCACTCGCGCCGCATCCCGATCTCCTTGCGCGGCACGAGCCCTGCGGTGGCGTGCACAGTAGTCAGCGGCTCGACAAGTAGCGTCAGGTTGACCAGCTGGTTCGGCCGAACCCACACCACGCCTGATGTGTCGATGTAAGGATGCGAGACCGGCGTCGCACCCGTCGTTCCGTTCGGTGGCAAAGGCGACAAGTCGTTCGCGAACGTCGCATAGTATTGCGGCACGGCGTTGATCGGCTGCAAGAACCCCTGGCCGGGCCCGACCAATCGCGCCATGCCGGATGCCGCGGCGTCAGACACGTAGAGCTTCGTATAGTCGTCGTCGACGAAGTATCCCAGGAGGCCGTCCTGCCACTGGGCCAGCGCGCCGAGTCGCACCGGCACGGGAACGACCGTGTTGTCCGGCGTCACCACGGGATCCGACACGTCGAGTCGCAGCAACGCGCGCAAGACACACACGGGATGGCCGACGAGCAAAGAGAGGTGCTCGTCGCCGGCGTGTCCATAGGGATCGACCGCCCAGCGCGTCGAATCGATCGTGCGCAGGAGCGCGCGAAACGCAGGCTCGCGCGACTGGCTCGCGTCGACGACGCCCCAGTCGACGAGCGACCGCGCGAGTTGCGCGGCGTGCGCGTTGGCGACCAGGCCGGCGGGATCCTGGCCGCTCGTGGTCCCACTCCCCGGCGCGTCCTGCCAGATCACGCGCCCGTCCGGCCGCGGCTGAATCGTTCCCGCGTTCGAGCCATCGGTGTTGAAGAACTCGAGCGAGCCATCGAGATGGTTCGGCATGAGAAAACCACATACCGGACTCGTGGTTGCATCCGCTTCGACACCCGCCGTGTCGGCGCTCATGAACCGCAGCGACACGCGGGTCGGTGCGGTGAATCGCGGCGGCATGGCCGCCACAGCCACTTGTCCGGGAACGGCCAACGGGTCGGAGATGACGACGCCCTGCGCCACGTGCGTCGCGTCGGAGCCGCACAGATCCAGGTATTGCCCATAGCCATCGACCAGACGCAGCCGGACGACACGGAGCACGCCGGCCCGAATCGCATGGACCGGGTTGCTGCCGCGTATCTGTGTCAGCAGCCCGTCCAGTCCGCAGGAGAGCACATCCATCTGTCCGAGCGTCGTCGCGATGTCCGACAACGGGTTGGCGCCGGTCGTCGTCGCCAACGTCAGGCCTTGCAACTGCCCCAGGATCTGTTGGGCGAGCGGCGAGAAGAATGCCTCGCGCCCGAGTACCGGCACCGGACCCGCGCCGGACACACTCGCCGCTTGGCTCAGCGCGTTCGACACGGCTGACGAGAGCGTCGCGCTTGCGCCGCCGGTGAGTGTTGAGCGACCCGACACGACGGTGCCTTTCCCGGCGGCCGGTACGGTCGCGTTCGGCCCGAGCGCAAAGTCGATCTCGCCGAGCGCCCAATCGTTGATGCCGCCAGGGGAGGGAGTGTATTCGACGGACCAGTCGATGTGCAGCGGCGTCCACGGCCGCGAGGCCGGCGCCACCGCGAATGCCGCCGGTAACACGCCCGCTATCCCACTGTGCGCGAGGAGCGGCGCGAAGTCCGCGTGCGGATCGCGCAAGGCGTACCATGCGGTCTGTTCGACCGTAACGTTCCGCCGGGCGACGGCGACGTCCGCCGCCGGAACCGCGCTTCCGACCGCGCTGACGACGGCCGGCGCCGCGCCGGGGTCGAGCAGCGCCGTCTCTTCGAGGATCGCCTGACATTCGACGGGGACACTGCCGTTATACACGCCGCCCGCCAGGATATCGGCGCCCGTGACGGTCAATCGACCCGACAAGCCGGTGACCGTCCAACTGAGTTCCGTCACGGTGCTCAATCGGCATTGCACGATGCCGTCTTCCGTGAACACGCTGCTGTCGTGCACGAACGCGCGCTTGCCGCCCTGGACGAGCAGCATCGGATCCTTGGGCAGGTACAACCGTGGCTGCGCGCGAAGCGCGTCGACCTGGCCACCCGGATCCGTCGGCGGTAACGTCACGCCGGCGCCGATGGCGTTGACGGCCGCGCGCAACCCGCCCGCGAGCAGCGCGCCCTCGCCCAGCACGACGGGCGCGGCGCCGCGTGCCACTTTCATCTCGGCGACCGGCTGACCCATCACCGGCACGATGGGTGGCAGCGGGTGATGCGGCGGCTGCGGCGCAGGCGCCGGGCCGCTCGGCGCGATCGTGATCGGCTCGGTCGTCGGATCTCCTCCGGAGAGCGCGGTGAAGCTGCTCGCATGGAGCTGCGCGTCGAGTCGCGCACGACCATCAGGCTGATCGAGCTCCTTGATCACGCCGAGTTGCAGCGCCTCGACGATCGCGGCTTCCGCTGGCGCGGCATTCGCCCGGGCGACTAGCGCACCCAACGTCTCGCCCATCGTGTCACCGATGGCGACGGTGATGGTCTGGGGATCGGGCGGCCCCCCGACTTCGACGGTATCGTCCGCTTCCGGCCAGCTGATGCCCACGACGGCGCCATGCAACACACACGCGGTCGGCCACCACGCGGTCGACGCGAAACCCCCGGTCGCAAGGACATTCGAGGCGACCGTCGTGTCGAGCCCGAGCTGGCGAGCCGCCGCGACGTACGCGGTCGCCTTCGCCGACGCGTCGTAGAGGGTACGCGTATCGAGCCCCCAACCGAGACTCGCCAGCGTCGCGTTGAAGTCCGCAAGCGAGATAATGCTCTGATTCCCGAGCGGATCCAGCGTCGGATCGGAGTACCAGCCACAGACGACATACGACACTGAGCCCTGCACCTTGTCGGCGTCGAGCGTCCCGTCG
>Ga0335069_10012760_pt1 | contig 11807 bp, 9 predicted proteins | sample Lox_Sample_11_FD_206714 | JGI IMG/M metagenome (GOLD analysis project Ga0335069, IMG submission 206714) | Soil microbial communities from Loxahatchee National Wildlife Refuge, Florida, United States - Lox_Sample_1.1 | ecosystem: Environmental > Terrestrial > Soil > Wetlands | place: USA: Florida...
AGAGAATCGAGCAGGAGCTGAGGGGCATTCGACGTGCTCTGCGGAAGCCTCTCGAAGCAGAGGTGGCGCGCGGCGAGCTGACCGTACCTCAGAAGACGGTCATGCGAGAGGTCGTCCGCAACCACGGGATCAACCTCAGGGACCTGAGCCACGCCGTCAGCCTCGCTCACTCGACAGTCAGCGGAATCGTCGACCGGCTTGAAAAGCGTGGCATGGTTGAGCGGCGGCCCGATTCCCGCGACGGGCGGCTGAGCTGCATTTATCCGACAGCCGTGGTCGAGCAGTTCATCAAGGAGCGCCTTCCAGTGCTGAGCCGGGGGCCGTTGCAAAGTGCACTGGAACGCGCGACAGCCGACGAACGCGCGGCGATTGAGCGCACCGTGCGAAGGCTGAGAGAGTTGCTGCAGGACGAGTAGAGGTCTTCGATAGCTGGTTGTTGCGCGAGGTCGCAGCATCTGCAAAACTGGCTTTGGTTCGCCATGATGGTTCTTCACTTCCTTATTCAAGGGCGCGTGCAGGGAGTTGGCTTCCGATGGTTTGTTCATCGGGAGGCCAGCGAGCTCGATCTGCGTGGCTGGGTTCGCAATACCGAGGACGGCGACGTGGAGGTCGTCGCTTCAGGTTCTGTTGAGGATCTCGCAGAGCTTCGCGCGAGCCTGCGACGGGGCCCGCGCGGAAGTCGTGTCGACCGGCTCATCGAGCATTATCTGGATGACAGCGAAGCCGCGAAACTGACTTCTTTCCGGATCGACGGTGCGTGGTGAAGCAAGGATGCAGGGTTCAGAATTCAGTGGTCTGGAAGCGATGTCGGATGACTTTCGCTGTCTCGGCATTGAATTGGATCTGCGTGGCTGAGCCTGCTTCACGCCACTGACTTTTCGTCCATCACTGAGACCTGAGCCCTAAACCCTCTTCTATAATCGATAAGGAAGAAAACCTCTCTCTCCATCGGTTCCCTTCCCGAAGTTTTTGTGAAGACTCGAGGAGCAAGCGGAAGTGCGCGAAACGGTAAAGCACATTGACGTTGAATCGCTGAAGGCACTGGTACGTACGGTGCCCGATTTTCCCAAGCCCGGGATTCTGTTCTACGACATTACGACGCTGCTTAAAGACAAGACTGGCTTTGCAGGGCTGATTGATGCGCTTGCGGCGCATTACATCGAGCGCAAGGTTGATCTTGTGCTCGGCATCGAGGCGCGGGGCTTCATCTTTGGGCCTGCGCTGGCTTACCGCCTGAATGCGGGATTCGTGCCCGTCCGCAAGCCGCGCAAACTGCCTGCTCCGGTTGCGCGCGTGACGTACGACCTCGAATACGGATCCGACACGCTGGAGATCCACATGGACGCGATCCAGCCCGGCCAGCGCGTGATTCTGGTGGACGATCTGCTCGCCACCGGCGGCACGATGCAGGCTACCGTGAAACTGGTGAAGCAGCTCGGCGGTGAGATAGCCGGGCTCGGATTCGCGGTCGAACTGGACTTTCTGAAGGGCCGTGACCGGTTTAAGGAATACGACGTCTTCAGTCTGCTGCACTACAACGAGTAGGCCGGGACTTCCCTTTGCGGTCAGGACAGGCCGTGTCCCAGGATTGTGTTCTGGCTGGATTCCTCTTCAGCGGAGGCGGCCGCTCCTCCGCTTTCACCCTGCTGCAGCATCTGCGCGTCGGCGAAGCGATACCCCACGTACACATCGGTGAGCAAGTAGATTGGGTGCGAAGGGTCGTCTTCGATCTTCTTGCGAAGCTGGCGGATGAAGGTGCGCAGGTACTCCACCTCTTCGCGGCAGTCGGCTCCCCAGACGGCGGTCAGCAGCTTGGCATAGGTGACCACGCGGCCTGCACGGCTCATCAGGCAATAGAGGATGTCATATTCCTTGCGCGTGAGGTGAACCTGCAGGCCGCGCTTGGTGACGCTGCGGCGCGCCGGCGTGAGGCGGATTTCGCCGATTTCGATGGGTGCGTCCTCGGCACGTGCAGGCGCATGTACGCGCCGGACAGCGGTGCGAATCCGGGCGATGAGTTCGCGAATGCTAAAAGGCTTGGTGATGTAGTCGTCCGCGCCAAGTTCGAGGGCTTCGACCTTTTGCTCTTCTCCCTCACGCACAGTCACCATCAGCACGGGGAGGCGGGGCGCGAACGAACGAATGCGGCGCAAGGTTTCGATGCCGCCGATCCCGGGCATGTTGATGTCGAGCAGGACAACATCATACGTGCCGGAGCGCAGCAGTTGGAGGGCCTCCTCGCCGCGCGACGCCTCTGCAAACTGGAAACCCAACTCGGCGAGCGGCGGCCTGAGCGCACGCCGGATGGCTGCTTCGTCATCGACCACGAGAACGCGAATTGCAGGCTGGTTCATTGTGCTCCCCTCTTTCGTGCCTGGGCCGGAATCGCCGCATAAAAGGTCGTGCCTTCGCCCTCGTCGCTTGTCACCCAGACCTGGCCTCCGTGGATTCCCGCCGCGCGCTTGGCCACGGAGAGCCCAATGCCTGTGCCCGCTGCACGGTTCGAGGAGTTCGAAGAGCGATAGTAGCGATCGAAGATGCGTTCGCGGTCAGCCATGGGGATAACAGTACCGATGCTGTGCACCGAGAATATGACCTCGGCCTTCGACTGTACAGCGCGAATTGTGATGGTCGTGCCGTAGATGGCGTACTTGCAGGCGTTGTCGACATACTGGGTGAGCAACATGACCATCAGCCGCCGGTCGCAGCACAGGATCAGGCCATCATCCGGCAGATCGATGGAGACCTTCATGCTGGCCAGGCGGTCGCTGAGACTGGTGACCACCTCGTCGATCAGCGCACCAACGCCTACAGGAACGGCATGAACGGCGACCTCGCCCGCATCGAGGCGGGCGGTCGTCAGAAGACGGGTAGTCAGCTCATTGAGCAGGTCGGCTTGCTCGTTGATGAGGGCGACAAGCTCACTTTGACCCTCGGAAAGCTTCCCCATCTCGTTGAGGCCCGTGGAGGCAGCGCGGATGGCGGTGAGAGGCGTCTTGTAAGCGTGGGCCAGGCTGTCGAGCACTGTCGAGCGAAGCTGCTCTGTCTGGCGCTCTGACTCGATCCGGCTCTCATTGGCAAACGCGCGATATCGATCAAAGGTGATCGCGATCAACGAGGCAATCGCATTGTTGGTCAGCGGGCTGGTGTCGCCGCGCACGACAAGGCTGCCGATCGGGACCGTGCCGAGTCGCAGGACGCGCTTGCCGATTCCCGTTGCCGGATCGTCGTCCGACGTCTCGAAGAAGTAGACGTTCTGCGCAAGCTCCTGCGGATCGACTGTCCAGAAGCCCGCCTCGTAGGTCTCGTGCAGATCTGCATCGTAGAGCACAACCGCTTCCAAAGCGAAGATCTCGTGAACCAATTCAGCAAGCTGTGCGCCAGGCCCGACGTGCAGGTTCATCTGCAGCGTGCGACGGGTGAACTCGTAGAGGTCGTGCATCTGGCCGCCCCACGATTCGGACTCCCGGGCATGTTCCGTAACTCGCGCAGAAAGCCGGCTGACAACAAGCGAGGTGAGAATGAAGGCCAGAAGCGTGACAGAGTTTGCCGTGTCGTCGGCGAAATTGAGCCGCGACTGCCGCGCCGTGAAGTAGACCTGGACGGCAACCGCGGAGAACGAAACGATGACAGCCTGCCAGAAGCCACAGAGCAGCGCCGTGGGCACCACGATCAGCAGGTACAGCAAAACAGCGACTGGAAGAAGCCATTGCAGCCAGTGAGCCAGCGCTCCCAGCAGCACGATCGACACGATCCCCAGCGCACATTCCAATGAGAAGAGGAATGCCTTCGAGCCACGCATCCGGCGTGTGCCGAAAGCTGTGCGAAGAGAAATCGAGGTGCCAGACAACCTGCCACCAGCCTTTCCGTGCCGAAGCCACCGGATCGAAGTCACACCAGCCGAAGGGGTCGTGCGCGTGAACCCCGGGACCTGAGAAATGCGTTATGCATCTCGGAATAATTGCACCAATGCTCGCGGACTTTCGTCTCGTTCTGCCACGAAGACAATTGCAGGTTAAACAATTCCGAGGAGCTTCCTGCGTTCTTGACCTTATTCCTACTCTGACGGAGCAAGCCTTCTCTGCGCAGGAGATTGAAAGTAATTTTAACAGCTTCCTGATGGGATCTTTATCGGGCCAGGTGTAACGAGATGCCGCACGACGTGCGGATGCTTTGCGGTTGAGTCACGCGCGATCAGCGAATCTTTTTTGATTCCTCATCTGTTCTTTATGCCTGCTTTGCATTACTAATGTCAGCCGCATCGATCAACCGTTACTGGAAAGCAGCGCTCAGCGCAAGTGAATCCTTCAACCTTGCCCCATACGAGGCACATGCACTTGTGTGGCTCAGATGGAATGACTCGCTCGGGGGTCCGTAACACACGTTGGGGTCAGTGGGCTTTCTGTCCGATTTCTCATTCGTGTCATATCAAAAAAACTCTTTTCGGAGGACTTGTGTCGATGTTCATCAAGCAGAATCAGATCATTCTTAGATCCATCATTGGTGTGGCGCTGGCAGTTGCGGCTATGGGTTCCGCTTATGCACAGACAAGCACATCTGCCTCTCCTGCGCCGGCTCCGGCAGCTGCAGCCGCCGCCCCGGCAGATGCGGCTCCCGCACCGGCTCCGCTGTCTACGCCCGCCGTTACCGGCCCGATCACGTGGCTGCCTCCCGCCATGTTTGACGCCGGACCGTTCGGCAAGATCGCCGCGAACGGCATTATCACCGGCTTCGGAATGGTGCAGAGCAATCACGTCCCCGGTGACAGCGATGGGCAGGCCACGCTGACCAATGGTCAGATCTTTATCCAGAAAGCTGACGGAAAGTTCCAGTACTTCGTTCAGGCGGGCGCTTATACGATGCCCTCCCTCGGAACTGCATTTCTTCCAGCCGACAAGACTGTCAGCGACTTTTTTGGACCAGTTCCAGTGGCATTCGCGAAGATACAGGCGGGAAAGACGACGCAGTTCATGATCGGCGCCCTGCCGACCCTGCTGGGCGCAGAATCCACCTTTACGTTCCAGAACATGAACATCGAACGCGGCCTTCTGTGGAACCAGGAAAACGCCGTGAATCGTGGACTCCAGGTAAACCAGACGCTAGGTAAATACCTCACGGCGTCACTCAGCTGGAACGACGGCTTCTACTCCAATCGCTACTCGTGGCTCAGCGGATCTCTGGCCTTTGCCAAAGGACCTCATAGCCTGATCTTCGAAGGAATGGGGAACCTGAGTCAGACGGCCTGGCAGACGTTGGCCACGCCGGTGCAGAACAACAGTAGCATGTACGCGCTTGTCTACACATACACCAAGGGCACCTGGATCGTTCAGCCGTACTACCAGTACAGCAACGTTCCAACCAACCCGGCTGTTGGCGTTACGAAGGGTGCATCCACAAACGGCGGAGCGCTGCTTGTGAGCAAGGCCTTCAAGCATGGCTTCTCGCTGCCGGCGCGCGTGGAATACATCACGACTTCAGGCAGCCTGTCTGAGGAATCTGTCAATCTCCTCTTCGGCCCCGGCAGCAACGGCACGAGTCTCACTGCGACGCCAACGTTCCAGGTGGGTGGATTCTTCGTTCGCGGCGATGTTTCGTGGACCCACGCCGGCAGCGCTGCGCCAGGCTCCGCTTTTGGCGGCTCCGGTACGGACGACAATCAGGTCCGGGGTATCGCTGAAGTCGGCTTTATCTTTGGCCACAACATCGTTGAGAAATAGCGCAACGGCTGGCGCACGGCGATTCCCCCACCGCGCCAGTTTCATCTTCTGAGCGGCTCCGGCAGCAGTTCTCTACTGCCTTCCGGAGCTGCAGGGCAGCTTGCAACGCGGTGATGAAGAGCGCGATCAGAGAGAATTTCGATTCCTTCATTTCATCTTCATCAGTGCGTTCCTAGCATTCACATAAACCTGCAAGTCAGTTGAGCCGGGCCCGGAGATCACACCGGGCGAGCCAAAGAGAGACCCGGAGGCACAGCCGGGGAACAGGTCCCAAGAAACTCAATTTCCAGGAGAATGTTCATGGCAGATCAGAAAGCACCACAAATGCAGGCCACCCTGGGTCTCACCGGGTTGACCAGCAATGCAATGGCGCTCATTGCCCCGGGCGCCTTTCTATGGCTCACCTTCTTCATCCAGGCGACAACCGGAGTTGCAGGCCAGCCTTCGACGGCGCCCGCGATGTGGATGGGAATCTTCGCGGCGCTGCTGCTCTGTCTTGCAACGGCTGTGTCGTACGCCGAGATCTCCAAGCTCTATCCCGGAACCGGCTCCAGCTACTACTACGCAGAGCAGGCACTGCTCTCCAAAGACAAGGCGTTCAAATACGCCCGCGTCGCAAAGTTCGTGGTTGGCTGGGGCTCGCATCTCTACTACTGGGTCTATCCCGGTGTAATGGTCGGCACCACGGGCATCTTTGTCGGCTACGTGGTGGGCTTCCTGTATCCGAACTTCATCAGCGGCGCGAATCCGGGACCGGTATTCATGGCGCTGGTCGCGATCGTCTTTTCATTCTTTGTAGCGTGGATCGCGCAGAAGGGCGCGGGCGCTTCGACGGCAGTCAACATCGCCATCAACATCGTGCAGATCTCGGCCCTGCTTGTCTTCAGCGTGCTCGCGCTTGGATATCGCATCAACCATCCGTCAGGAACTCCAGCCTTCCAGTACGACAACCAGACATTGGCGACCTACACCTATCAGTTCGCCACGAACCCGAAAGATGGCTCGATCATTCGCGACGCCAGCGGCACGCCGCAGCCTCTTCTTGACTCTACGGGCAAGCCGGTACCTTACACGATCACCTATCCCGACAAGGACAGCACCGGAAACATGTTGACTCACACCAGCGCAAAGTCCGTGGTGTCTGTCCACAACCTCAACTGGGTATTCATCCAGGCGACGGTCGCAATTCTGATTCTTGTGGGCTTTGAATCTGTCACGGCGCTGGGAGGCGAAGCCAAGAACCCAAGCAAGCACATTCCCATCGCTGTGATTGCATCGCTGCTGATCCAGGGGTTGATCTGCTACCTGATCGAGTATTTCGCGGCGAACTACTTCCTCAACTCGGGATACACGATGCAGAGCGCGGCAGGTTCTGCTGCGCCAATCGGCGACATGATGATCATCGTCGGTGACGCGCTGCTCGGCCAGGGACATGGAAAGTACTTCATGCTCGCCGAGGCGGTCACGGTGTTCCTCGCGCTGATCGGCACCACGCTAAGTTGCATGAACACCGGCGCCCGCGTGACTTATGCGATGGGCAAGGACGACGAGGCTCCCGAGCACTTCGGCCTCCTTCATGCCGAGTCGCTCACGCCGCGGCGTGCTATCTGGACGCTCGCTGCGATCTCCGCCGTGCTGGGAGCGCTCGCCGTCAGCTTCGTCTTTGCCGACGCCGGCGCGCCCACCGACGCAACCATCGCAGCGCTTCCGCACGGTATCTTGTCGAGCTTTGGGTACTCCACGCACGACAAGCTCGCCGCGATGCCAAATTCACTGCTGACCATCACCCTGACATCGAATTTCGGCACGTTCATTCTCTACGCGCTGAGCTGCCTGCTCTGCATCATTGCATTCAACAAGCGACCCGATCACAGCTTTGTGAGGCACCTGCTGATTCCCGGATTCGGGCTTCTCGCGAACCTCGTGTGCATGGCGTTCTATGTGATCGGACCCTTCTTCAATCTCGGAACCAAAATGGAGCCGCTGGTTGCATTGGGCATCTCGGCGGTATGGGGCTTGTACGGCGCGGTGTACTTCCTGCGCGCGTCCAAGTCAAAGGGAAAGTCTGTTCTCCTCGCGGAGAAAGTCATCGCCAAGTCGTAACTACTGTCAACCAAACCGCAGACACTGGGTGGCACACGTTCCCCGGCTTCAGAGAGGCAGCCGGGAATCGGAACCACCCAGTTGTCGTCTAGAAGATCGCGCAGCAGGAGATTCAAAAATACATCGTCCCGCATTGCATGGGGAACGACTGAGGCAACGGCTGAATGTTGGACGTAGTGTTTGGACAGGCAAGCGATCCCGGCAAGGTTCGCACCAACAACGAAGATTCAGCGGGATCGTTCATTCCCAATTCGCGACACCAGGCACGCTCGCACGGTTACCTGTTCGCGGTTGCCGATGGAGTGGGCGGGCTGGATCTGGGCGAGGTCGCTTCTGCCACGGCCGTCTCGGTTCTCACCGATGAGTTCGAGAAAGCCCAGTCGGGCGCAATGCTCATCAGCCTGTTGCCGCGGCTCGTGCAGCATGCCAACGCCGCCGTTCACGATCGGACCCTAGCCCCTGAATTTCGCGGAAAGAAGATGGCGACCACCGTGGTTGCGTGCGCGCTTCGCCATGATCAGGCGGTCGTCTCGCACGTTGGCGATTCGCGATGCTACCTGGTCAGGAACGGCAAAGCAAGGCAGATTACACAGGACCACACGCTCGTGAACGAGCAGCGAAAGATGGGACTGTTATCTGCAAATGACATTGCGATGTCAGATGCCCGCCATGTGCTGATACGGTCGCTGGGGCCGGAGATGTTCGTCTCGCCCGACACAACGGCGCTTACGATTCAGCCGGGCGATGTCATCGTGCTTTGCTCTGACGGCCTCCACGACGAGATGCCTGAAGCGACGATCGCCGACATTGTCACGCAGAACAAGAACATCAACGAGGTTGCACAGGAACTCGTATCACGCGCCGTCGAACTGGACGGGCATGACAACACAACAGCGGTGGTGGTCAAGATCCGATCGGTGGAGCAGGTGGGAATGTATCGCGGACGGCCCTATCGGCTCCCCTCCTGAACGCTGGGCGGTCCGGGCGAAATGGGCGACTTACGAATTCCTTGGAGATAACGGCCCCGCACCCGATAAAGTGTAGTCAATCATTCGAGCGGAGATTGGCGCCTGATGGGCATTCTGGACACCGTAGAAACCGGCTCGCAAATTGATAGCTACCGCATTGAGGCGCCCATTGCCCAAAGCGGCATGGCATCGATCTTCCGCGCCGTTGATGTACGCGACAACCGCCAGGTCGCGCTGAAGATTCCGCATCCTGACATGGAGGCTGATCCGATCCTCTTTGATCGGTTCCAGCGCGAAGCCGCCATCGGCGAGAAGCTGGACCATCCGGGCGTCATGCGCGTCTACGGCGGCGAAAAGCGCTCGCGCGTCTACATGGTGATGGAGTGGTGCGAGGGCCGGCTGCTCCGCCAGATCCTTGCCGAAGGAAGAATCTCGCAGAATCGGGCGATGCGCATTGCCCTCAATGTCCTCGCCGCCCTCGAGTACATCCACGAGAACGGGGTGGTTCATCGCGACCTGAAGCCCGAAAACATCATGGTGGATGCGAAGGACAACATCAAGCTGATTGACTTTGGCATTGCCGGAGACTCGGCGGCGCGGCGTCTGACCTACGCCAACTTCACGGCGACGCTGGGGACGGCGGATTACATCTCCCCGGAGCAGGTCAAGGGAAAGCGGGGTGATGGCCGATCGGACCTCTACGCGATGGGCGTCATTCTCTACGAGATGCTCACGGGCAGGCTGCCGTTCACGGGCGCGTCACCAATGGAGGTCATGAACGATCGGCTGCTGAATCACCCCTATCCACCTTCAAAGGCTGATCCGTCGATTTCGCCGGAGTTGCAGGAGGTGATCTATCGGGCGCTCGAGCGGGATCCGCAAAACCGGTACGCGCGGGCACGGGAATTTGCACACGACTTGCAGCATCTTGAGGATGTCGGGATCGAGGATCGCCCCGAGCTTCGCGACTGGGAACAGCGAAAATCTCACAAGTCGCGCGCCGTGCTTTACTATGGTGCTCTAGCGCTCATTCCCGTTGTCATTTTGTTGCTCATGCTGCTCGTTGCCCGCCACCGGTGACGCTGTTCCGGCCGGCAATCTTCACGGGTTCTTTATGTGCGGAACCCTAAACTACCACATGAATGTCTCAATTCAAGTTTCCTGCCCGGAAGGAGAACCATGTCGACTGAGTACCGCAATTTTCTTGCTCTGTCCTACGAAGAGCTAGAACAGAAGAACCTTGAAGCCAAGGCCGACCGCGCAAACCGGTTGGATATCAATGAAATCCGCGAAAAGCGTCTGAAATATCTCACCGACGAAAAGCGCATTAAGGCCGTTACGGTCCTGTTCTCTGACCTTGAGGGGCGCCTTCACCTTCTGGACTATGACAAGAAGTTCCTGCTCAACGCATACGAGAACCTGACATTTGACGGCTCGTCGATTCGTGGCTTCACGGCGCAGAAAGAGAGCGACCTTCGCCTGGGAATCGATTGGAGCGCATTCTACTGGGTGCCTGCCGATGTCTTCGGCAACGGAAAGGTGCTGGTCTTTGGCATCGTGATCGACAAGGATGGCACGCTCTACTCCGGCGACATCCGCGGAGTCCTCAAGAACTATGCGGACTCGCTGTACAAGGAGAAGGGCTACACCCTGAACGCGGCCAATGAAATCGAAGGCTTTCTGTTCGCCGGCCGCGACGCGGAAAAGCGGTATCACGAGACGGGAAAATTCGAGTTCATCAACACGGGCGGCTACTATCACGTTCTTCCGCTTGATCCGCTGCGCCAGTTCATCGACACCTCCGCCGAGGTGCAGCGCGCGATGGGCTTCCAGAACGAAAAGGACCACCCCGAGGTGGCGCCGAGCCAGTTCGAGATCAACTACCACTTCAGTGAGGTAGTAGCTGCGGCCGACCAGATCCAGCTCTACAAGTTGCTGTGCCGCCAGATTGCAAACAATCTTGGCTATACGGCAAGCTTCCTGCCCAAGCCGGTAGTCGGCGTGAACGGCAGCGGCATGCACACCAACGTCTCTGTCTCCAAGGGCAAGACCAACCTGTTCTGGGACGAGAAGGGCCAGGAGCAGCTTTCCAAGTTCGGGTGGGACTTCCTGGATCGCATCCTGAGCCACGCGCTTGACCTGTGCCTCGTTTTCAATTCGAGCGTCAACGCGTACCGCCGCCTCGATCCGCATTTCGAGGCCCCAAATCAGATTCGCGCCTCCGCAACCGACCGCGGCGCCATGGTTCGCGTGCCGATCGGCAACCACCGCTCAATGCGCACGGAAGTGCGTGCAGTGGCTCCGGACGCGAATCCCTACCTCGCTCTCTACTCGATTTTCAAGACCGGCGTCGATGGAGAAATTGCAACCGTCAACGATCTTCGTGGTCCCGGACGCTTCCTGCCCGACAACATTTACAAGGCAATCGCAGACTTCAGTGAGTCGAAGTGGATCGGAAAGATCCTCGGCTCGGATGTCCAGGGCCGCTATGTTGACCTGAAGCAGGCGGCAGCAGACCGCTCGCCGCGGGATCTCGGCACCTTCGTGAAGGGCTCAGAGGTGCAGTATCATCACGAGGTCTACAACCAGTCACTCTGGAACCTCTTCTAGGGGGGCTGCTCCGGAGTGACTCCGGGCAAGCAATTAGCGGCGCGACCAGCCATGGTCGCGCCGTTTTTGCGTTGAGTCGGAATGAAAGGGGCCTCCGGCAAAAGCTGAAGGCCGTTCGAGGACTCAGTACGATCTACTGCCCCGCCGGGGCAGCGGCCGTGAACACAAGCTGCTGCTGATCAGACACAAGCACCTTCTGGTAGAAGTCGTGGAGCTGGCTATAGTCTTTCGCATCAAGCCCGGTGAAGGCGCGCGCCAGCACGCGACCCGTCGTGATGGAGTTGGCTTCAGCCTTCGACTTCACCTGATAGACGGCATTCTGTTCCCACTTCAGGACCGTGTCATCCGGCTTTCCTTCGAGGATGAAGCCCGCAGGCAGGGTGTAGGTAATCTGCTCCTGCTCCTGTCC
>Ga0335069_10012761_pt1 | contig 11807 bp, 9 predicted proteins | sample Lox_Sample_11_FD_206714 | JGI IMG/M metagenome (GOLD analysis project Ga0335069, IMG submission 206714) | Soil microbial communities from Loxahatchee National Wildlife Refuge, Florida, United States - Lox_Sample_1.1 | ecosystem: Environmental > Terrestrial > Soil > Wetlands | place: USA: Florida...
AGCCGTAGGCGTTCTTCCCCTGCACCTCGACGCGCATCCGGTGGCCGACGTCGGCGACTCCGAGCACGTAGCTCGTGACGTTCGCGTGCGCGATGAACGTCGAGCAGTTGTTCCCCGCCGAGTCGCAGCGCTGCCACGTGTAGTCGTACGTGATCGGCGACGAGCCGCTCCACGAGCCGGCGTTCGCGGTCAGCTTCGAGCCCTGCTGCACGTCCCCGGCGAGCGACGGGAGCTTCGTGTTCGCCGGCGCGCTGCCGCTCGCCTGGACGGCAGCCGTCGGGTCGGACGTCGCCGAGCCGCTTCCGCCCGCGTTCGAGGCGGTCACCTCGACGCGCAAGCGGTGGTTCACGTCCGCCGTCGTCAGCGTGTACCGGCTACTCGTCGCTCCGGCGATCGCGGCGCAGGCGCCGGCGTTCGTGTCGCACCGCAGCCACTGGTACGCATACGACGTCGGCGAGCCGGTCCACGTGCCCGGGCTCGCAGTGAGGAGCGATCCGTCGCGCACGGTCCCGGAGACGGCGGGCAGCTTCGTGTTCGAGGGTTTCGCGACCGCGGTCGTGGTGGTGGCGGTCGACGTCGTCGCGCCGACCGACGCCGAGCCGACCGCGACCGTGATGAGGAAGCCGACGCCGAGGAGAGTCCCGAGGGCGGCGGCTTGGAGTGCACGTTTGCGCATGACTCCGTGCTACCCCGGCAATCCATATCGTAATCCGTTGTGTTACTGGACGCTTGCACCTCGCCCGAGCCGCTGCGTCCCGCCGAGTGGCCCAACTGTTCCCCGTTGCCGCAGTCGAGCCGTTCGACCTTGACCCCCGGGAGATCGGCTACAAGCCTGGCTAGAACCCGCCCGTCGGCGTGATCTTGCACGCCGCCGCGGTGCACGCCGGCGGGGTGCCGGGCGAGCCGGTGATGGCCGCCGCGGCGACGTACGTCCCGTTGGCCGTGACCTTCTGGCCGCCCGCCGTGGCGGTGATCGTCACGACCGCGCCGCTGACGCTGACCGACGCGGCCGTCGAGCCCGTCGCGGCGACGGTTATCCCGGTGATCTTCCCGATCCCGTAGGCCGCGCCCGCGGCGCACGCACCGGTGAAGCCGAGCACGACGGTGCCGCTCTTCACCTGGCAGATGCCGTTGCCGATGGGAATCGGGGTCGCGACCGTCTGGTTGAACGTGATCGTGATCGTCTCGCCGTTCTCGATCTGACCGTCCCCGTTGCCCGAGAAGACGATCGACACCGGGACGAGCAGCTCGAACGGCGGGAAGTCGGCGGAGGACGTCCACCCGCCCGCGGAGGTCGAGATCATCCGGTAGCACCACCAGTCGGCGATCGGGAGGCCCGTTCCGCCGTCGGTGACGGTCGTCTTGCCCTTCGCGTACGTCGCGAGCTCGCTGTACGTCCCGCAGCTCGCGCTCGAGCCGCTCCCGCCGTCCGCGATGTCGAGCTCCTGGCCGGTGACCGGGTTGGGGCTCGGCTGCGCGGCGGAGGCGCCCGACGTCCAGTCGAGCTCCACCTTCTGGTTGCTCGCCGCGGTGACCGTGTCCGAGAGGTCGGTCGGCGGGGGGATCCAGCCGCCGGCGGCGGTCGAGTCCGGGTTCTGGGTCTCCGCCTGGAAGCTCGCGAAGGTCCCCTCGACCTGGCCGACGGAATGCACCATGCCGGCGAGCAGGAAGAGGGCGGCCACCACGGCCAGCCGCCTCCGGAGGAAATCGAGGCGCATCGTAGAACGATACGTCGGCCGCCGGATACCCGAAAAGCAGCCCCGGAAGGGGGGTTCTGTTGCCCGGGCGGGCGAGAGGGACTGCTTCGGCCGAAGGAGTCCGAGAGGCGCCTACCGGAGTCGAACCGGTGTACCAGGTTTTGCAGACCTGTGCCTAGCCACTCGGCCAAGGCGCCCGGCCGGCGAATCGTAGCCGCCTAGCTGGAGAGCACCTCGTCGAGGAAGCCGACCATCCGGGTGAAGGAGTCGATCCGGTTCGAGACCTTCGCGATCGAGTGCCCCTCGTCCGGGTACACGACCAGCTCGCAGCGGACGCCCTTCCCCTGCAGCACGCGCGCGATCTCCTCCGACTCCGACAGCGGCACCCGCGGGTCGTTCGCCCCGTGCTGGATGAACAGGGGCGCGCGCATGCGGTCGACGTGCGTGATCGGAGACGCCTCCACGAGGAAGTCGCGGTCGCGCTCGAGCGACCCGTACTCGCGCTCGCGCATGGCCCGCCGGTACGGCGACGTGTTCTCGAGGAACGTCACGAAGCTCGAGATGCCGACCGACTCGAGCCCCGCCGCCCACAGCTCCGGCTGGAACGCGAGCGCCGCGAGCACCATGTAGCCGCCGTACGAGCGGCCGTACACGACCGCGCGCGAGGCGTCGATCTCGGGCCGCGCCGCGAGCCACGCGTGCAGCGAGCGCAGGTCCTCGACCGAGTTCAGCCGCAGCCGGATGTCGTCGAGATGCTCGTACCGCTTCCCGTACCCGGCCGAGCCGCGCACGTTCGGCACCGCGACCGCGTACCCGCGCGCGACGAGGTACTGCGCGAGCGGCACGTAGTTCACGTGCCACTCCGGCACCCACTGGGCCTCAGGCCCGCCGTGCACCATCACCACGACCGGGAACGGCCCCACGCCCGCCGGCGTGAACAGGAACACGGGGACGGACTCGCCGTCGAAGCTCTCGAAGCGGTGCAGCTCCGGCTCGACGAGGCCCGCCGGAGCCGCCGCACCGGTCGCCTGCCCGAGCCCGCCGCCGGCGAGGTCGTAGATCCACACGCCCTTCGGCTGCGTGGGCGACGAGAACGCGAATGCGAGCTTCGATCCGTGCGCCGAGAAGACCGGCGACTCGACGACGCCGCGTCCCGGGAGCGGCACCTCCTCGCCGGCGATCGTCAGCCGGGAGTAGCCGTCGGCGTTCTCCAGGAGCAGGAGCGAGCAGCCGGCCGGATCGCCGTAGCACCTGAGGTCCCACTCGCCCGCATGGCCGCCCGCCGCGAGCGTGTCGCGTCCCTCGTTCGTCGCCCACACGAGCTCGTCGCCGCGGAACACCGGCGTCACGTACTCGGCGGGCTCGTCGTGCGGCGTCAGGTGCGTCACCGCACCGGTGTCGACGTCGCACAGGAAGAGGTCGTTGTCGCCGCTCCGCTCGCCGCCGCGATCGGCGACGACGCGCCGCCCGTCGGGCGAGATCGCCGCCACCTCCGTGTACCCGCCGATCTCGAACACGCGCTCCTCCCCGCTCTCGAGGTCGTGCGCGACGACGTCGAAGTCGACGCCGTTCCGGCGGTTCGTCGCGTACGCGAGCGTCCGCCCGGCGGCGTGCGGGGTCTCGTGCTTGTAGCGCTCGTCGACCACGATGGGCTCGTCGCCCACGTAGAGCTGCGTCCGTTCGTTCCCGCCCGAGTCGCGCTCGACGAGGATCCGGCCGTCCGGCAGGAAGAGCCCGGTCACCGCCTCCTCGTCGAACGTCATCTGGCGCATCCCCGGCCAGACGAAGAGCTGGTCGGAGCCCGGCGCGTTGGACGCGATCAGCAGCTGCTCGCCGTCCGGGGAGAACGACAGCGGCCGCGCCAGCGGCACCTCGAGCAGCGCGCGCAGGTCCACTACCCGAGCATACGCAGCATCCTCCAGGAGGTCCCGACGTAGCCGACGCGGATGAAGCCGAAGCGCTCGTACAAGCGCACAGCCGGGTTGTCCGTCTCGACGCTGAGGCTCACGGCGTCCAGGCGCGGAAGAAGGTGGCCAAGAAGCGCGGTCCCGACTCCGCGACCGCGAGCCCCCTTCGCGACGCCGATCGAGAGCTCCGGCACGTGCGGCGCGACGAAGCCGTAGCCGTGATCCTCCTCCGCGAACAGCCGCACCCACGCGGCGCCTTCATCGCAGACCACGCCGAGATCGCCGTCCCTCCCCCAGCCCTCGACGTACTTCTCGGCCTCCGCCGGCAGCGGGCCGGATCCGCCGCGCCAGTTGAACGCCTCGAGCAGCATTGCGCGCAGGAGCGGGACGTCCTGCGCGCCGGCGAGCCTCAGGCCGTCACTCCCGCGAGCTCGGGGATGACGTCGTCGCCGTATGCCTTCAGCGTCTCCTCCTGCGCGTGCGTCATGAGGTAGATGTTGAACTGGTCGACGCCGACCGCCTCGAGCTCCTTCAGCTTCGCCTTGATCTGCTCGACGTTGCCGATCACGCAGAAGCGGTCGCAGATGTCGTCGGTGACGAACTCGCCGTGCGCTGCGCCCACGCGCGAGTGGTCGTCGTAGTCGTAGAACTTCCGTGCCTGCACGTAGTCGGTGAGCGCCTTCGGCACCTGGCTCCCGTCGGTCCCGTACCGCTCGATGAGATCCATCACGTGGTTCGAGACCATCGCCGGGAACCACCGCACCTGGTTGCGCGCGTCGGCGATGTCGTCGGTGACGTGGCTCGGTGCGCCGACGATGCACTTCAGCTGCGACGGGTCGCGGCCCGCCTCCTCCGCAGCGCGGCGCGCGGTGTCCATGATCCAGCTGATGATCTCCGGGTCGGCGAGCTGGATGATGACGCCGTCGCCGACGCGGCCGGCGACGCCGAGCGCCTTCGGCCCGTAGCCGGCGACCCACATCGGGATCGGCGGCAGCTCGGGACGCACCCACTTGAGCTGCAGGTCCTTGTCGTTCCAGCCGACCTCGCGCCCGTTCATGAAGTCCTTGATCATCGCGAGCGCCTGCTCGAACTCCGCCACCTTCATCGGCTGGCGGCCGATGTAGCGGACGGCGGAGTCGCCGCGGCCGACGCCCATCGCCATGCGGCCGTCGGAGAGATCGTGGAGCGTCGCGTACGAGCTCGCGAGCACCGTCGGGTCGCGCGTCGCGGGGTTCGTGACGAAGTGGCCGAGCTTGATCTTCGAGGTCTCGCGTGCGGCGACGGCGAGCGTCGGGATCGACTCCTGCCAGAGCACGTGGGAGTCGTACGTCCACGCGTACTCGAAGCCGTGGCTCTCGGCGAGCTGGATGAGCTCGAGCCACCGCGTCCACGGCGGATCGGGAAGGACGGTGACGCCGAAGCTGATCATGGGGATGGAACATACCGTGGAGTCGCGAGCGAGGCGAGCGCGGCGAGGACGCCGATCGCGACGAAGCCCATCCGGCCGTCGCCGGGAAGCGAGAACGCGAGGCCGACGAGCGGCGCGCCGACGACGATCACAAACGACGCCCACGCGTTCACGAACCCGACCGCCGCCCCCGGCGCGTCCGGCCGTACGCGCGCCGCGCCCGTGAACGCCATCGCGAACGGGATCCCGGATGCGAGCCCGACGAGGACGCACGCCGCGACGAGGACCCCGGTCGGAAGCTGCAGCCCGAGCGCGACCGCTCCCGCCCCGCCGAGCACGAGGCTCGACGCCACCAGACGGCGGTCGAGCACGAGGCCGCCGGCGATGCGCCCGAAGAAGCCGAGGAGCAGCGTGAGCGATCCGATCGCGGCCGCGAACGCCTTCGAGTGCCCGTGGTGCTCGAACAGCGTCACCACCCAGTCGCCGACGACGACGCTGAACCCGAACGAGAACGCGTGGACGGCCGCGAACCGGTACAGCCGGCCGTCGCGGAGGAAGCCGGCCTCGAAGTGCTCTCCCGCGTGGCGCACGGTCCGCGGAGCGGCGGGCGCGGCGGCGAGCGCGGCGAACGCGATCGCCGCGACCACGATCGCGCTGAGGTACGGCGCACGGAATCCGGTCCAGTTCGCGAACCCGGGGACGAGCGCGAGCGCGACGCCCGGCGCGAGCACCGAGCCGGCGCCGTACACGCCCTGCATGAATGCAGAGCCGCCGCTCGCGCGGAAGTAGTCGCTGCCCGCGACGAACGCGAGCCCCGTCCCGAGGCCGACGACCGCGCGGCCGAGCACCCCGAGCGCCGGCGTCGCCGCCGGGAGGGAGAGCGCGTTGCCCGCCGCGATGACGAGCATGCCGAGAAGCGCCGTCCGCCGCGCGCCGAACCGGTCGGCGGTGCGGCCGCCGGGGATCTGCATCGCCATGTGCACGACGAACTGCGCGGTCGTGAACAGGCCGATGGTGGCGAGCCCGACGCCGTAGGCGTGCGACAGCCGCGTGGCGATCGCGCCGAGCTCGCTGATGTTCCAGCCGACGGTGACGGCGACGAGGAAGCCGCCGGTCGCGGCGCGGCGATTCACGTCCTGACCCTAAGCTACGCGCCTGATGCGCCCGGAGAAGATCATCTGCGTCGGCCACAACTATCGCGACCACACACGCGAGGTCGGTGCGGAGCTCCCCGAGCATCCGCTCCTGTTCGGCAAGTTCCCGACCACGCTCGTCGGCGACGGCGACCCCATCGTCCTGCCGCCCGAGGCGACGCACCTAGACGCCGAGGCCGAGCTAGGGGTCGTGATCGGGAAGGCAGTCCGCCGCGTCTCGCGCGAGCGAGCGCTCGACGCGGTGGCCGGCTACGTCTGCGCGAACGACGTGAGCGCGCGCAACCTCCAGTTCGTCGAGTCGCAATGGCTGCGCGGCAAGGGCTTCGACACGTTCTGCCCGGTGTGGCCGCTCGACGACCCGGTGCGGCTCGACCCGTCCGCCGTGCGGGTGCTGCAGCGACTGAACGGCGGGGTGATGCAGGACGGGAACACGCGCGACCTCATCTTCGACGTGCCGGAGCTCGTCGCGTTCGCGTCGAACGTGTTCACGCTCCAACCGGGCGATCTCATCCTCACGGGCACTCCCGCAGGCGTCGGCTACGCGCGCGACCCGCGCGTGTCGTTGCAGGACGGCGACACGGTGGAGATCGTCATCGAGGGGATCGGGACGCTGACGAACCCCGTCGTCGTGGAGAAGATTCAGGCCGGCTGACGGGTGTCAGACACCGCGACGCGGTGTCCGAGAGAAGGTTCAGGCCGGCTGACGGGTGTCAGACACCGCGACGCGGTGTCCGAAGAAGGTTCAGGCCGGCTGACGGGTGTCAGACACCGCGACGCGGTGTCTGACACCTAATGGCGCTCGAGCACGACCACCGGGATCACCCGGTCGGTCTTCTTCTGGTACTCGTCGTAGTCGGGCCACTCGGCGGCCATGAGCCTCCAGAGCCGCTCGCGCTCCTCGCCCTCCGCCGTGCGCGGGTGGGCGTGGAACTTCTCGCCCTTGATCTGTACGTCCACGTGGGGATGGACGACGAGGTTCTCGTACCAGTCCGGGTTGTCGGGCGTGCCGCCCTGCGAGGCGACGATCACCGGGTTGCCGCCGTCGAGCCCGTAGATGAGCGGCGTCGTGTACTGCTTGCCCGACTTCCGGCCCGTCGTCGTGAGCAGCAGGATCGAGGTGCCGTTGCGCCAGTCGTGGCCTTCCGCGCCGTCGGTCGCCTGATAGCGGTCGACGTGCTCCTGTCCGAAGAGTGTGGTCATGCCGAGAACGTAGCCAATGCCCTCGAGGCCAGGCCGTCGAAGGCGCGCACGGCGAGCTCGAGGTGCTCCTCCTCGGTGTCCTCGAGCTTCGTGTGCGAGAGGCCGCGTAGCGACTGGACGAACATCATCACCGTGGGCACGCCGGCGCGGGCGACCTCGGCGGCGTCGTGCAGCGGCCCGCTCGGGAGCCGGTGCGACGTGCCGGCGACCTCGCGGATCGCCTCGTCGGCGAGCTCGATCAGCCGGTCGTCGAACAGGATCGGCTCGATGTTCCAGATGCGCGACCACGAGACCTCGAGGTCCTCCTCGCGCGCGAACCGCTCGCTCGCCTCCTGCGCGAGCTCGAGCAGCCGCGCCAGCTTGGCCGGGTCGAGGTGACGCTGGTCGAGCAGCTGCTCGGCCGTCTCGACGACGGAGGTGACGATCCCCGGCTTGCACACGACTCCGCCCGAGGTGCAGACGGCGCCGTCGCCGACCTCGGCCGCGATCGGGCGGATCTCGAGCGCGAGCTTCGCCGCCCCGGCGAGCGCGTCGCGGCGCTGGTCCATCGGCGTCGAGCCCGCATGCGCGGCCTGCCCCTTCCACGTGACGAGGTGGCGCTCGACCCCGAACGTCCCGAGGACGACGCCGAGCGGAAGCTTCATCGACTCGAGCACCGGCCCCTGCTCGATGTGCAGCTCGAGATAGCCGGCCGCGTTCTTCAGCTGCGAGCGCGCGGCGAGCGCGCCGTCGAGGTCCACCCCGTGCTCGCGCAGCGCGTCGGGGAGCGCGATCCCGTTCGCGTCCTTCCGCCGCCGCAGCTCGTCCTGGTCGGCCATCGAGCCGGCTGCGGCGGACGAGCCGAAGAGCGAGCGCCCGAACCGCGCACCCTCCTCGTCCGCCCAGTTGACGACGCGGACGGTGAGCGGCGGCCTCCCCTCCCCGGCGACGCGCCGCAGCGTCTCGACCGCCGCCATGACGTTGAGACAGCCGTCGAGCCAGCCGCCGTTCGGCACCGAGTCGATGTGCCCGCCGAGCAGGAGCGCGCGCTCCGAGTCGCCCTCGAGCGTGAACCACTGGTTGCCGGCCTCGTCGATCTCCTCGCGCGCGCCGGTGTCGGACACCTTCCCGCGGAGCCACTCGCGCGCCCGCGCCCACGTGTCGGTCCACGCCACCCGCTGCGCGCCGTTCTCGTCCCCGGTGAGCTCGCGCAGCTCCTTCAGCTCGGCGACGGTGCGGGACGGGTCGAGCGGCACGCGAGCGATCCTAGACCGTGATGAGAACGGGCGCACCGCGCAGATCGCGCAGGAGTTCGGCGTCATCTCGAAGGCTCCGGCGGGCGCGTACCCCCGGCGGCAAGTAGGAAGCTCGACGTTGGGCACCGAAGTCCTCTTCGGTGCCCAACGTCCCCGCTTTACCTCGGTCGAACAGAACCTCGGCTAGCCTCGGCGGCATGGGGGCCCGGATCGCCGCAGCAGCGCTCGCGGCTGCAGCCGCGCTCGCCGCGCCCGCCGGGGCGGCGACGTATGCGACCGGCGTCGACGTCTCGCACTACCAGGGGCTCGTCAACTGGGTGCAGGTGGCGGGAAGCTCGTACCGGTTCACGTTCGCGAAGGCGACCGAGGGGACGACGTACGTCGACGCGACGTATCCCGTCAACCGCGCGGGCGCGGAGGGCATGGGGCTTCGCTTCGGCGCGTACCACTTCGGGCGGCCGAGCGGCTCGGGCGCGTCCGGCATCGTCGCGAGCGCGGTCGCGCAGGCGGACCACTTCGTCTCGGTCGCGCAGCCGCAGCCGGGCGAGCTCCCGCCCGTGCTCGACCTCGAGGTGACCGGCGGGCTCTCGCCCGCGAACCTCACCGCGTGGGCGGCGGCGTACATGGACGAGGTGAAGGCGCTCACCGGCGTGAGCGGCTTCGTCTACGCGTCTCCCGATTTCTGGAAGAAGAAGCTCGGCAACACGGCGACGTTCGCCCTCGGGGGCTACCGGCTGTGGGTCGCGCACTGGACGAGCAACGCGTCGCCGCTCGTGCCGGCCGGCAACTGGGGCGGGCTCGGCTGGACGTTCTGGCAGTGGACCGACTGCGCGAAGGTGCCGGGCTTCCTGCACTGCGTCGACGGCGACCGCTACTACGGGCCGGACCCGGGGCCGATCGCGATCGCGCCGTACGCGTCGGGCCCTCCGGTCGCGAGCGTGCCGCCGACCGTCGTCGGGACCGCGAAGCTCGGGGTGACGCTCGCCGGCGTCCCCGGCTCGTGGTCCGGGGGCAAGCCGGTCTCGTTCACCTACCAGTGGCAGCAGTGCGACGCGGCCGGCGCGAACTGCATCCCGATCTCGGACGCGACCGGCGAGACGTACAAGCCCACCGCCGCCGACGCGGGCCACGCGCTCGTCCTCCTCGTCACCGCCCAGGGCGCGGGCGGCGCCGCCTCGGCCGCCTCGCCCCCGACGGTCGCGATCGGCGCGGCCGGCGGCGGGACGGCCACGCGCCCGGTCGCGACCACGGCGCCGACGCTCAGCGGCGAGTCCACCGCCGGGCAGCAGCTCACCGCGAACGTCGGCACGTGGAGCGGGTCGCCGACCTCGTTCGCGTACCAGTGGCGCCGCTGCGACCCGCTGGGCGCGACGTGCGCGGCGATCGCCGGCGCCGTCTCGTCGACGTACACGCTCACGCCCGCCGACATCGGCTCGACCGTGTCGCTCGTCGTCACCGCGACGGGCTCGGGAGGCTCGCAGGCGGCGACCACCGCGGCCTCGGCCGTCGTCGCGTCCGCTCCGGTTCCGGCGGCGGTGCCGGGCGAGCTCGCGGCGCAGCCCGGCGTCGCGGGCGCGGTCGTCACCACGGACAACCGCGGGACGGTGACGTGGCAGCCGGGCGCGCTCCCCGACGGCGCCACGGTCTCGCTGCTGTCGTACGAGCGGCCGCCGGCGCTCGCGGGGACCGGCCTCGTGCTCGGGGTCAGCGGCGCGACGACGCTTCCGTGGCCGGTCGACGTCTCGTACGCCGCCGCGCCGCCGGCGGGCTCGGTCATCGGGTACTCGCTCGACAACGTCGTCTGGCAGCCGGCGGTCGCGCTCGCGGCGCCGGCGCTGCCGTCCGGCGACGTCGCCGGGACGTACACCGACCCGTCCACCGGCCTCCTCCACGTGCTCGTGCGGCAGCCGCTGCGGCTCGCCGCGTTCGCGGCCGGCCGCTGGGGCGACCCGAGCCTCGTCGCCGCCGGGATCCCGACGGTCTACCGCAACGGGCCGCTGACGCTGAAGCGGCTCCGCGACGGCACCGTCGTCCTGCGGACCCGCGTCTCGGTCGCCTCGCAGGCGCACCTGTTCGTCGGGCTCGCGGGCGGCGTGACGCGCGAGTCGCTCGTGCTCCGTCCGGGCAGCGTCCCGATCACGCTCCGCCTGCACCTCAGCCGCGGGCAGAGCGTGAAGCTGCGGGTCGCGGCGATCGACCCGTACCGGCGGCACGCGGTGCTGCTGGTGCCGTTCAGGGCGCCGTAGGCACCGCCTCCCGCGCCGGCGATCGCGTCACCCACCGCTCCGCCGGCGGCTCGGTCTGCAGCGCATGCCACACGTCCTCGAACCGGATGGGCATGTGCACGAGCTCCGCGCCGGTGGCGTCGAGGATCGCGTTCCCGAGCGCGGGGGCGACGGAGATCATCGGATGCTCGCCGACGCCGCGCACCCCGTAGGGTCCGTCGAGCTGCGCCGTCTCCACCGCCGCGCTCACGATCAGCTCGGGGAGGTCCTTCGCCGTCGGGATCTTGTTGTCGGTGAAGGAGGGGTTGAGCAGGCGGCCGGCGTCGTCGTAGACGTAGCCCTCGCACACCGCGGTGCCGAGGCCCTGGATCATCCCGCCGACGCACTGCCCGCGAACCGCCGCCGGGTTGACGACCTTGCCGACGTCGAACACCGAGGCGACCTGGATGACCGCGTACTCGCCGGTCACGGGGTCGGCCTCGACGACGACGCCGTGGGCGCCGTACGTCCAGTCGAGCGCGGGCAGGCCCTGCCCGGTCTCCTTGTCGAGGTTGGACAGCCCTTGCGCCATGTAGCGCCCCACGCCCACGAGCGGGCCGCCGACGCCGTTGCCGTTCGGGTAGGCGTAGCCGACCGCGAGCGCCGCGAACGTGACCGACTCCTCCGGCCGCTGCTTGACGAAGATCCGCTCGCCGTCGTGGTCGAGGTCCTCCGGCTGGGCACGCAGCACGCGGGCCGCGTCCGCGTACGCGCGGCGGAGCAGGTCGTCGCACGCCGCGATCGTCGCGTTGCCGCTGAGGAAGAGCCCCTTCGAGGCGACCGTCTGCCAGTCGTAGGGCTCCTTGTCGGTGTCCTTCTCGATCGGGAGCTTGACCTTCTCGAGCGGGAAGCGGAGCCGGTCGGCCGCGATCTGCGCCAGCGCCGTCGCGGCACCCTGTCCGATCTCGGTGAGGGCGAGGTTGACGATCACCGAGCCGTCTG
>Ga0335069_10012764_pt1 | contig 11806 bp, 12 predicted proteins | sample Lox_Sample_11_FD_206714 | JGI IMG/M metagenome (GOLD analysis project Ga0335069, IMG submission 206714) | Soil microbial communities from Loxahatchee National Wildlife Refuge, Florida, United States - Lox_Sample_1.1 | ecosystem: Environmental > Terrestrial > Soil > Wetlands | place: USA...
TGATGCCGCATTTGGTACGTCGGCACTCGCGACGACCCGAGGTAACCCGAGTTTCTCGAACGCATAGGCCACGACGGCGGTTGCGGCTTCCGTTGCGAAGCCCTTTTTCCAATACAAAGGCGCGAATCCATACAACAACTCGATGTCTGTGCCGCCGCCCACGGAACGCAAGCCACTGAATCCGATTACCTCGGGACCGCCGCGTTTGCGGACGGCCCACTGTCCAAAGCCGTAGTTGGCAAAAGATTCCAGGCTGCTGCGGATCACTGTGGCGGCGAGATCGCGCGAGATATGTTCGTCATCCCACAGGTAGCGGCGGACATCGGCATCGGTCCACAGCGCGTGTAGGGCATCGAGGTCAGCCAGACTGCACGGTGCGAGGCGTAAACGCGTCGTAATCAAAGTCGCGTCACCGGGAGCCGGCATTGGATGACCCTGTCGGTTTCGGCGATGGTAGTGACCACGTGCGGGGCGTGATGATCTGCGACAACAGATCAGGAAGCGTGTTGTCGCGCTCCAAATGCGGATAACGTTCACCGCCGTTGTAATCCAGTCGGTACGTCTTGAAGAATTCGCCATTCTCGATCAACAACTCAAGCGGTTGCTTACGGGTGTGTGCGATCCCCTCATGGAGAATGTCACGGCTCCAACGCCGTCCATTGACGGCGACGAGTTTCATGCCGGGAGCGATACCGCTGCGGTCGGCTGCCGAGTTGGGGAGGACGTCGGGAATTGTGCCGTCATCATGAAGAGTGATGCCGATCGAGGCGCGTTCGTCGATGATCTTATGCTCTCCCTCTGCCGCTTTTTGAATGGGCGACATGGCCTTGGTATACACCAGTTTCCACCCGCTGGCGGTGATGCCGCCGAGGGGCGCGCGCGTGCCTGTCGATTCCAGGCGTGTCGTCCAGAATGTCCGCCAATCGTAGTCCACGACCGCATTCAATGCCGCCATCACGTCATCAAAGGTATAAGGAACTACCTGAGGTGGGCTATCCTCGCCGCCAAAAAAGTCGCGGCAGAAGGTGTCGAGGCTCTTCTCGCCGTGCGTCTCGCGGCGAATGACCGTATCGGCTTCGAGCCATAGCAGCTCGCCCTCCTCATAGAAATCAACGCTGCGCCGCCACGCCGACCAGTCGGGGCGGGCGCCATAGAGCAGCTGTGCCGCGACCGCGGTATCCACCAGAGGTCGCCAAGCGCGTCCGCCTTGCTCTTCCATTTCGCTGGCTGTGAGCGCCAGGCTGTCGCGATAGTCCTCGGGCTTCAGGAGGCCGCTGCGGGCCGTGAGGACCTGACCGAGGTATTGGGTGAGTCCTTCGTACACCCACAGCAATTGGCCCTGCATTGGGGTGTTGAAACTGCCGATCGCCAGATCGGCCGGCCGCCGGTACTTGCCGTTCCACGAGTGCGCCATTTCGTGCGGCAGCAGACCGGCCAGTATGCGGCGCCCGTCATCGTCGATCAGCGCCCGCTCGATGGTACGGTCGTCGCTGCACTCATGGTGCTCAAGTCCAAAGTGGGCGGTGTGATCCGAGAGGGTGAGAAGAAACGTGTATGCACGGTAGTGATGTGCACCGAACAATGCGTTGGCTTCAGCGATCAGATGCTTGTAGCTGGTGGTCAGCTGCGGTTTGATTTCCAGGGCTGCGTCACTGTCGGCCGCCAAGCATAGGCGGTGCTCCACCGGTTCTGTAGTCAGCTGGATGGTGCGGAAATGGGTGCCGGCCAGCACGGGGGAGTCGATGAGTGTTGTGAGGGAGACAGGCTCGAACGCGATGCGGTCCGCCGTGTCGCTGACGGAACGGATCGCCGTACCGTATTTCCACCCGGCGGGCAGACGCAGCACTGCGGTGACCAGCAGGTCGTCGGCACGCGCGCTTTTCGGAAACAACAGGAGCTGGCTCCAGCTGATGACGGCGAGCTGCGCTGTTGCCGAGGCCCCCGAGGTGAACGCGCCGCCGTCGGCGGGTGAGAGGTAGTCGAAGCTCACGTCGAGTGTGTCTATGCCTACCGGTACGTCGAGTTGAAGTTCGTACATCTCGACCGGATCCCGGTGCCAGACAATGGGCTGTCCGGCGGCCGTGATCTTCAAACCGGCGACGTCGGCCACCGGGCCCGTCGGTCCGTGCTCACCCGGAATCCACTTTGGATAGACGAGGGTGAGCGGTCCGGCGGCGACCGGCATGGTCATGTGGGTGTGGAAGATGCGCCGCGGTGCCTCGCGTGCATCCACCTCGAGTACGATCGGTCGATCGGCTGCCGCCGCCACGGCGGCGGTGAGCACCACGCCCAGCGGCAGGCAGCTCCAGCGGGAGCGCAAGGCGATTGGAACCATGGTGTACGTACGACAATCTCACTCTTCAGGCGGCGTCAAGCGCCTTGGGGCAGTAGTGCGGGGGGGCGAACGTTTATGACCAGCCCCGCCGAATGACCTCCACGGCATCACCCCGCCCAACGCCACCGTCCCCCACGACGCATAAATAGATGCCGCGCAGATTTCTGTGCCGCAGCTCCGGCTTGTTGACCAAGCGTAGGGCCTCATCGCCAAAGCGCGCCCGAAATTTCCGACACCCGTTGTGGGGTTTGGGAGTGACTTCGAGGACCGCGCTGCCGATGCGGACACGACTCCCAGTCGGAAGATTGCCCACGGACAGGTCGAGGTCGACGAAGAGGTTGTCTCCGAATAGCGTGAGCGGTTGCCCATTAGCGATCAACGTAGCGACGGCGAGCTGCATCACGGTTATTTGCCCATCGATCTTGCGGTCTTCCCGAAGGCTCCATTTGTCCCCGGGCATGCCGCCGTCGCCTGTCAGTCGGACTCGATCTGGGGTCTCTCGTCGGCCCCCCGCGCCCCGGCTCACAACCAAGGCGACGGAGCCGCGATCGGTTGGCGCAATCGGCAGAGCCTGCAACGCGAGTTCGAGATCCTCGCGGGTACGAAATCGCGCTGGATCGCCAACTGAGTCGGAGTCAACGACCATTCCAATACGCCCTCATACAGTAGGCCCCTGCGACACGGATGGAAGCCGTCTACGCACCTCGCGTTTCGCCTCTCTCAGCCTGCATGGCTGCCTCCCAGTGCTGACCGTCGAAACGGAGTCTCTCCAGCGTGTCGAGATTCACGCCATCGAGGCAACGTGCGTTGACGTCGATCTTGTCGGGATCGGAGCGCGGGACATAGAACGGATGTATTCCGCAATGCTTACAGAACGTATGTTTGGCGACGCGCGTGTTGAACTGATACGTAGTGAGGTCGTCCTTGCCATAGAGCAGCTCGAACTGCGCCGTCGGCACGATCAGATGCAAGATGCCTTTCATCGTGCACATCGAGCAGTTGCAGTCCGAGACGCGTCGCAACTCGGCCGTCACGCGAAATCGCACGCGCCCGCAGTGACAACCGCCCTCGTAAGTCTCCATCGACATTCTCCCTTGGCTGCAGTCTCTCGCCACGGTGCACCATCAGCCACGGCGATTCCACCGCCGGCGCAATGTTTGTTGCAACACTTGTCGAACGGGTTGATCCCCGAACTTGAAGATCCCAACTGTGACGAGCACGGTGAAGAGCAGGCTGCGGCACAGCAAAGAGATCGTTGCCTGGCGCATGCTATGCACCTCCATCGGCAACAGCGCGACTGCGATTGCCGGGCCCGCCGCGATGAGCAGCGCACGCCCTGCCGAACGCAGCAGGTCGCCGAGACGCGGACCGCCGTGGAGCCAGCGTGCCAGGGCGAGTGTGGCGACTGCGTTGATGGTCATGCCGAGGCTGCCGGCTGCGGCCAGGCCGAGAACCCCCATCTGCCGGCCGAAGACGAGGTACAGCGGAATGGCCGCCAGCGCAACACCGGTGCCGAGCAGCATCGGCCGCAAGGTATCCCCCCGAGCATAAAAGGCGCGGGCGGCGATTTGCTGGACGACCCAGGCGGGAACGGACAAGGCCAGGATGGCCAGGATGGCAGCGACACTCGTGCTATCGTCGGCCGTGAACGCACCGTGCTGGTAGAAGACCTGTACCAGCGGGCGCGCCAGGACAACACATGCCGCTGCGGCGCACATGCCCAGCACCACGCCGGCTTGCAACGTGCGCAGGACGATGCGGTCAAGCTCGTCGCGCCGCTTCTCCGCCCACAAGCGGGACAGCGTGGGCAGGGCCGCCGCGGCGATCGCTTGCCCGACGACTGCAACGGGCACGAGCATCAGGCGGCGCGCGTATCCGAGATGGGCCACGGTTCCCGTGCCCAACAGCGCGCCGAACCAACGGCCGTACCATTCGTCGACCGTGAGCAATGTCTGCCCGAGCATAAGTGGGGCAGCGACAACAAGATAGTTGAGGAAGGTGCGGTCGGTGAACGCCACCCGAATGCGCAGGCGCACGCGACCGCGCGCGTCGAGCAGCGGCGCCAAAAATGGGCCAAGCACCGCCCCCGCCAACGCGCCCCAGGCGAAGCCTTCGACGCTGAGGTCGAAATGTGGGGCCAGAAACACTCCCCCGACGATGATGGCACCGTTATAGAGCAAGGGTGCCGCCGCTGTCGGGCCGAAGCGATTGCGGGCCAGGAGCGTGCCGTTCACGATGCCACCGACGATGAAGAAGACTTGGGCCGGTAGGACGATACGGGTCAGATGCGCGGTGAGTGCCTGCGTTGCCGGATCGAAGCGCGGAAACTGCACGGCCACCAAGGGTTCGGCGAACCACCACAGCAAGGCTGTGGCTGTCAGAGCGACAACGCCGAGGCCGCCCAGCACGGTTGCAAACAAGTGTTCAGCGGCCGCAGCGTCGTCGCGTGCCAGCTGCTGCGTATAGAGCGGCACGAAGGCGATCGACAATGCGCCACCGGCGAGGAGGTAGTTCAGCAGATCGGGAATTTGGAAGGCGGCATAGTACGCATCGGTTTGCGCCCCGGCACCGACACGATAGGCCAGCACCGCTTCGCGCGCATAGCCGAGGATGCGCGACAGCAGCATGCTTGTCGCCAGCAAAACCGCCGCTCTGCCGACGCGCGCCGTTGGTTGCGCCTCACTCCTCCCGTCGCCCACCCGCACACGCTCCGCCGCCTATTATGCCCCATCCGCAGCCGTGAAGGGTAGGGCTGGAGTGCTGCTTCGGATCACCGGTTATTGCCGGCCAGACGCTGCAACGCGTTGCGCACATCATCATTGACCAGCTCGCAGTTCGGGTGGTGGCGCAGCGCCTCCCACCATGGGGGCCGTGCGGTTCCGTTCTCGGCAACCAGCAGGCGACGCGCGCGCTGCGCAAACGATGCGGCATAGTCTACTGGTCGAACGGTGAGCTCGGTGACCCATACGAGCGGATCATGTGCGCTCTGTGCCTGCTCCGACTCGGTTCGTTCGACCGGAAGGTCGCGATCGTACAACGGTACGGGGCCGGCGCCGTCGAGCCCGGCGCCGGCGAGCAAGAGCGCTGCGGGCACCGTGTCCGGACGGGCACCGGCGAGCAGCAACGCGACATAAGCACCGAGGCCGGCGCCGGCGACGGCGGCACGGCCGAGGTGCGCCAGGGCGACATCGGCGTCGGCGGCCAGCAACTCGGGACAATAGCCTCCGCCCACTACCCAGTCCGACTGACCGTGACCGCTGAAATCGAGCGCGTACACAGGGCCAGGCCAGGCGGCAGGTGCCTCACCCCAGTCGGTACTCGATCCATACAAGGCATGGAGCAGGAGCAGCGACGGCCCGGCGCGATGCGTCAGCTCGTGCAACTCCAGCGCTATCCTCCCGTGCTCCAGGCGCATTAGTGTCCCAGGAAGTCGAGGATGGCGTCCGCTGTCTCGCGCGGCCGCTCAAGGTGTACGAAGTGTCCTGCGCCACGGATCGTGCAACGCTCAAGTTGCGGCACATGCGACAGCCGCTCAGCAAGAATGGCCTCGGGTAATGGCCCCCACGTGTCTGGCTCGGAGCCGGTGATCGCCAGCATCGGAACACGTAATGTGCGGTACGATGGAGCGATCCATTCCGGCTGCCACGGGCCAAAACCGTTTGCCATGAACGGATCGGACTTCCAGCGCCAGCCGTCGCTGGCGCTGCGTCCTCCGTGAAAAGCGAAGTAGCGCAGCCATTCAGCTGTGAGTCGCGGATTCTGTGCACGACGTCGTTCGACGAGATCTTCGAACGTCTTGTAAGGGCGCCAGTCGCGCCGTTGTGCTAGACGACGACGTGCCTCAAAGAACTCCGCGCACCGAACCGGTACCGGCCGATCGCCGTCGGGCAACGCAGGCGGCCCAAAACCGTCGATGTTCACCAGCTTGATGACGCGATCGGGCTCCGCACGTGCTGCATCGGTGGCCTGCCCGCCGCCCTTGCTGTGACCCACCAGATGGGTGGGACGGCCGAGTGACCGTACCACATGCGCGATGTCGGCCACGTCCATGAACCACATGTAGGCGTCGCTCCAGCTTGAGTCGCCATGGCCGCGGGCATCGACTGCGATGACGCGGAAACGGCGTGCCAGGAGCGGTGCCAGGACGGCGAAGCTGCGGGCGTGGTCCCACATGCCGTGCGTGAGGACGAGCGGGTGGGCCGCCGGATCACCCCACTCGAGGACATTCAGGCGTACGCCGACGGAGGCAACAGTGGACGTGCGTTCCGGTGGAACGGCACCGGGAAATTTGGGTTCGGTCACAAACAGGAAGATACGCGGTAGCGTTCGGATGGCAAGGGCTGTGCGACGATCAGAGAAAAGGGAGCCTGGCTGTCGCTCGGCTCTTCCTGCACATGTACAATCTTGGTTGGATGAACGTGGTACCACGCATCGGCGACTATTTGATTCAGCGGCTCGAGGCCCTCGGCGTAGGCCACGTTTTTGCGGTTCCGGGGGACTACGTGCTGGGGTTTCTCCATGAACTCGACCGCAGCTCATTGCGGGTCATCAATACCTGTGACGAACAGGGTGCCGGCTTCGCGGCCGACGCGTATGCGCGTGTGCGCGGCCTCGGCGTGGTGTGCATCACGTACTGCGTCGGCGGGCTGAAGGTCGCGAATGCAACCGCCGAGGCTTTTGCCGAAAAATCGCCCGTGGTGGTGATCAGCGGCGCGCCAGGAACACGAGAGCGTGTCAAGAATCCACTGCTGCATCACAAGGTGCGCGACTTCGATACGCAGTTCAGGGTGTTTCAGCAGCTCACGGTCGCCTCGACGGTGCTCGATGACCCGCACACCGCGCTGCGCGAGATCGACCGCGTGCTGATGGCCGCACTGCGTTTTAAACGGCCGGTGTACATCGAGTTGCCACGCGACATGATCGGTGCCGTGGGAACGGCCTGGCCGGCCAGCGCAGTGTCCGAAGGCAGTGATCCCGATGCGCTGCGTGAGGTGCTGCGTGAGGCGACGGCGATGATCAACGCGGCACACCAGCCGGCGATTCTCGCCGGCGTCGAGCTGCATCGCTTCGGTCTGCAGGACCAGTTGCTGCAGTTGGTCGAGGCCACCAACATCCCTGTGGCCGCCACGATGCTCGGCAAGTCGGTGATCGCCGAAACGCATCCGCTGTACCTCGGTGTGTATCAAGGTGCCATGGGCCATGATGAAGTGCGCCAGTACGTCGAGTCGAGCGATTGCTTGATTATGCTCGGTGCTTTCATGACCGATGTGAATCTCGGGATCTATACGGCCCAGCTGGACCAGCAACGATCGATCTCCGTGACCAGCGAGAGGGCCGCGATCGGTTATCACAGCTTCGCGGACATCCGCTTGGAGGACTTCCTGCGAGGGGTGATCACGGCGGATATTCACCGCCGCGGGACAGTTGCGATTCCTCACCCTCAACCGCCTGAAGCTTTCATCCCCACTCTCGGCGCTCCCGTCACTATCCAGCGGTTGTTTCAACGCTTGAACGCCTTTCTCGATGACGACACCGTAGTGATTGCCGATCCCGGCGACGCGTTGTTTGCCGGCGTTGACTTGTTCATCCAGAGTCGGACGGAATTCCTGGCGCCCGCGTACTATACCTCTCTGGGCTTCGCGGTTCCGGCGAGTATCGGTGTGCAGCTGGCGCGTCCGGCGCTGCGCCCGCTCGTGCTCGTCGGGGACGGGGCTTTCCAGATGACCGGATTTGAGCTGTCCACGGCGGCACGCTTCAACCTGAACCCAATCGTGGTCGTGCTCAACAACGGTGGCTATGCCACGGAGCGGCCGATCCAGGACGGCCCGTTCAACGACATTTTGCCGTGGCGGTATAGCCGCATTCCGGAGGTCCTTGGTGCTGGCAAGGGCTTCGATGTCCAGACGGAAGATCAGCTCGATGCAGCATTGACCGCTGCACGCGCCTACACGGAGGGTTTTTCGATCGTCGATGTCCACCTAGACCCGAGGGACACGTCGCCAGGCTTGCAACACTTGAGCGCATCGTTGGGCACACGCGCGCGTTGAGCGCCGGAGACGCCACGCGAGGCTGGCCTTCTCGAGTTGAATCTGCGAAGGTTTGACGCCCTTCAGCCCGCATGCCTACTCGACAGGTACGTGCCGCACACGAATCGCTCGCCGCCTCTTCTATTGCGGTCGTCGCCGCGGATGCATCCAGTCCATCGGCGCGGCGCACGGTCGTGCTGCTGTGCACCCTGCTCGGGTATCAAGGGTTCACGATGGCGATCAATGGGATCGCTGCGCCGTGGATTGCAAAGGGCTTTGGTCTCGGTGAGTCGGGCATTGCCCGTTTGTATACGTGGATTTCATTCTCCGCCATTGGGGCGTTGGTGCTGGCGCGACTCGCGGATCGGGTGGGGCGTCGCCGCGTGTTGCTCTGGTGCATGACGCTCACGCCGCTGGCGGCCTTCGCTGCAGCGGTCTCGTTCAGCATGCCGGTGTTCGTGCTCTGTGAGATCGTTATGTACGCGTGCATCGCAGCCACCTTGGCTGCATCGGTTGTCGTGCTTGCGGAGGAGTTGCCGATTGCGCAGCGGTCGACCGGCCAGAGCTTCGGCGGTTTGGCGGTGGGCTTGGGTGGCGGGCTGTGTCTCATTCTGATGCCCATTTTGGACCACGCCGGATATTCCTGGCGGTGGCTGCTGGTCGTCTCGGCGGCGGGCCTCGTGGCGATGCCAGCCCTGGCGTGGCGCCTTCCGGAGAGCCGCCGCTGGGCGGATGCTGCGGCGCGCGGTAAGACGCAGGGTCGGCGATTCTACGAAGTGTTCGGGTCGCGATACAGGCGCCGGGCGATTCCCATCCTGGGGTGTTTCTTATTCACCAGCATTGCCAATACTGCCACGACCAGTTGGAGCTATTTCCATGGAGTGTCGGTGGTCGGCCTGTCGGCAACGGCGGCCAGCTTGATGATGTTGGTCGGCGGGGGCGCGAGCATGCTCGGTTTCCCGCTTGGGGCCTGGACGTCGGAACGTTTCGGCCGCGTCCCGACCGTCGTCACATTCAACATACTGGCCGCGGCGGGCGGACTGTTTTTCTATTGGGGTCCGCCGGGATGGTGTGGTGTTCCGACGGTGTGGCTGGCCGTCGGGTTCTGCTGGTTCATGAGTGCGGTGAATGCCGTCACAGTTGGTGGCAACTCGGCGGGCACAGAACTGTTCCCGACGGCATTACGAGGGACGATGATCGGCTGGTTCACGCTCATCGGCGCAATTGCCGCGGTCATTGCGCAGGGAGCGATCGCGCTCCTGGCGGAGCGCTGCGGTGGGTTGTCGGTGATCGTGGGCTATCTCGGGTTGCTGTCGCTGCCGAGCGCCGTGGTGTTTGGCGTATCCATTCAAGAGACGCGTGGTCTGTCGTTGGAAATAGCGGCGAACGAAGAGACGTAAAGTGAGGCTTTATTCGCCGATGATCTTGATCAGCACGCGCTTGCTGCGCTTGCCGTCGAATTCCCCGTAAAAGATCTGCTCCCACGGACCGAAATCGAGCGCCCCGTTGGTAATGGCGACCACCACTTCGCGGCCCATGACTTGCCGCTTGTGGTGTGCGTCGCCGTTGTCTTCGCCGGTGCGGTTGTGGTGGTAGCGCTCCGGGCTGGGATCGAACGGGGCGAGCTGCTCCAGCCAGCGGGCATAGTCGGCGAGCAGTCCTGGCTCGTCGTCGTTGATGAACACGCTTGAAGTGATGTGCATCGAGTTTACGAGGCACAAGCCTTCTCGGATGCCGCTCTCGGCGAGCGCCGCCTCGATCTGTGGCGTAATGTTCACGAAACCCATGCGCTTCGGCACCTGCATGGAGATGGTTCTTCGGAAGCTCCGCACGCATGTCTTTTACGGCCGCGATGACTCGATGTGCAAGCGCCAACGCACTACGGCCCGGAGCATCCCATTTCCGCCGATTTCACGGCCGTGAGCACCTCCTCGATGCTGACGACCGTATTACGATCCACATCGAGCGTCGGGCAGTGATCGAACGATACTCCACCGAGGGCGATTTGTACCGCGACCAGGAGCTCGTCCGGTGTGACGACGCCGTTACGGTTGCAGTCCGCTACACACGGCCGCGGCGTCGGACTCGGCGTCTGGGTCGATAGCGGCGGCGTTGGACTTTCGGTCTGGGTCGGAGTGGGACTGGCCGCGGCGGCCAAAACTTTGACCATGAACGTCGCCGTCGCGGGCTTGTCACCGGACGGAAGGAAGTTCCGATTCACGCTGTTGCCGGCTCCGTAGAGGGTATAGGTCCCTGCGGCGGCGGGGGCTTGCCAGGTGAATTCAAATGTCGCGTCGGCATTGGCATCATTTTGTTTGGGAGAAAAGTGGGTGATCTCGTTGCCGATGACGCGTCCACCTTGTGCTTGTGAGATTGTGAGTTGACCAGCACTGGCGGCGACGTTGAATCCCGCGTACGTCTGCGCTGCGGGCGCCTGCGAATGCACGACAAAACGGAACGTGGCCATCATTTTGATGGGAACCTCAGTCGGACCTTCAAAGCGCACCAATGGAGCCTGGGGTGGAAGGTCCGTATGACAGCCCTTGACAGTGTTGCAGGTCGACCCTTGCTTTCCAGAAAATAGGGTAATGCCGGTTGAGTAGGCGCACGCTGGTGCGGTTTTGAGTGTCACGCACAGTCCGAGCGTCAGCCACAAGAATTTCCTGTATGACGTTGATCGTTGCATCGGGGCTTCCTTGAGACAGATTTCCGCGGAGTGCAGGGCAGTTGGATGGGGAGCGACCAATCACGGGATCAGAGAACACATGCATCCGGCGAGCGCAGCGTCCGCGAGCATAGCAACTGTGCCACAGAACTCCAGGCGCACACCGGGCGCTTTTGGAACGAGAGCGGAGCGCTTCAAGATGGCGAAGCCGTTGCCTCGCAGCACCGGGTTCAAGTACCAGGTTGCGTAGGCACGTCCGGCCACGTGTACCACCACGCCCACGCGATCAGCACGGCTTGCAGTGGCAGCCGCAGCCACAGTGCGAGGAGGTTGGGGACGGTGCCGGGTTGCAACGGGATACGGTGCATCGCCATGTGGATGTTGGCTGGGAATACTGCGATCAGCAGAGCGATGATTCCCCAGGCGGCGAGCGTCCTGGTGGGCGGTCGGAGGACCAGGACGCCGAGAAGCACTTCGGCGATGCCGGAGAGGTACACCAACTCGCGATGCCATGGCAGATACGAGGGCATGATGCGCAGGTAGAAATCGGTATTCACGAAATGCATGATGCCGGCGACGACGTAGAGGATGCCCATCACCCACAGCGATATTTGTTTGCGCTTCGTCATGCGGTGTATTCCTCAGTCTGGTTGCAGGACAGGTGACAATTTCTTCCTGAGCAGGCCGACGTTGCTTGTCTCGCCTAGCCACCCAGCGGTGTCAAGCCGGTGTCCATGAGCACCGCTGGCCGAGGTGCCTTGCATCACGCGCACCGATAGC
>Ga0335069_10012765_pt1 | contig 11805 bp, 8 predicted proteins | sample Lox_Sample_11_FD_206714 | JGI IMG/M metagenome (GOLD analysis project Ga0335069, IMG submission 206714) | Soil microbial communities from Loxahatchee National Wildlife Refuge, Florida, United States - Lox_Sample_1.1 | ecosystem: Environmental > Terrestrial > Soil > Wetlands | place: USA: Florida...
GGACATCCGCGCCGGATAGGGCAGCGCCGGCGCCACCATCACCACCCGGGCGACGCGCGCGCCATCGTAGCGGGTCAGGTAGCGCACGACTTCCTGGGCGCCCATCGAGTGGCCGACCAGGGTCGCCTCCGTGAGCTCGAACGCCTCGAGCACGGTCGCCAGGTCGTCGGCGAGGGTGTCGAGGTCGTAGCCTCGGCCGGGATCGTCGGAGCGGCCGTGGCCGCGCCGGTCGTAGGCGATCGCCCGGAAGCCAGCATCGGCGAGCCTCGCCAGCACCGGCTGCCAGACGTCCGAGTTCATCGCCCAGCCATGGCAGAACACGACGGCCGGGCCTTCGCCCCAGCTGCGGCAGAAGAGGCGGGTGTCGTCGTCAGTGGTGACGTAGGTCATGGGAAGGCTCCTTCGCTGATGAAGCCAGCGTGCCCTCACCTGGGAGGCGGATCGATTACGTGGGAGGTAAGCGTGCGAGGCGCCGCACTAGCGCGTCGGTCTCGCTGTCGGCGGGGAAGAACGACTCGATCGCGAGCTCCGAGAGGCTGACCTCGACCGGCGAGCCGAACACCATCGTGGTGGTCAGGAACGAGGCCACTTCCCCTGCAATGCGGACGCGGAACGGGATCACCATCTCGGCTGGGCCGGCCGCCTTGCGCGCCGCCGGCGATCCGGCGCCGTAGCCTTGCACCTCCGCCATCAGGTCGATCAGCGTCTGGTCGGCCGTGAGGTCGATCTGGTGGCGCAGGCGGTGCAGCATGTGGCCGCGCCACTCGCCGAGGTTCACGATCCGGGGTGCGAGTCCGCGCGGGTGCAGGGTGACGCGCACGGCGTTGATCGGCGCGGCGATCAGTTCCGGCGCGACGCCGTCGAAGAGCTGCGGCAAGGCGCCGTTGCTGGCGACCACGTTCCAATGACGATCGAGCGCGAAGGCCGGAAACGGCTTCAGCCCCTCCAGGATGACGTCGACGGCCTTGCGCGCGGCGGCCAGCTCCGGGGCATCGAAGCTGCGCTCGGGGAACACCGGCGCGTAGCCGGCCGAGACCAGCAGTACGTTGCGCTCGCGCATCGGCACCTCCAGCTGCTCGGCGAGCCGCAGGATCATCTCCCGGCTCGGCGAGGCCCGGCCGGTCTCGACGAAGCTCAGATGGCGGGACGACACCTCGGCCTCGCAAGCGAGGTCGAGCTGGCTCATGCGGCGGCGCCTGCGCCATTCGCGCAGGTGGTCGCCAACCGGGATGGTTTCGACGGACATGCCGCTCGATAGAGCGGGCCGCCGCCGCCGTTCAATGACTTCGAAGGTAAGGGCGCCGCTACCCGGCGGCTTCGGCCGGCCCGGCCGCCAACGCGTCGTGGCCTTCGGCGGTCCAGCGCATCACCTTGGTCAGAAGCTCGCGCGTGTCGATCGGCTTGCCGATGTGGTCGTTCATGCCGACGCGCCGGCAGGCCTCGAGGTGCGCCGGCAAGATGTTGGCGCTGAGCGCGACGATCGGCGTCGCGCGATTGGGTCCGTCGCCGGCGCGGATCGCCTCGGTGGCGGCCAGGCCGTCCATGCCCGGCATCTGCAGGTCCATGAGGATGAGGTCGAAGGGCTGGCGCGCGGACGCCTCGACGGCCTCGGCCCCGCCGCAGGCCTCGCTGAGGTCGTGCCCGAACACGCCCAGCAGCGCCGTCACCAGCTCACGGTTCACCGGCGAGTCGTCGACGATCAGGATGCGGGCTGGCCGGGCGTCGAAGGCGCCTGCGCCGTCGCCGACCGGCGCCTGGGCTCGCTCGGCGGCGGGCGCGCGCACCGTGAACCAGAACGTCGCGCCCTGGCCCGGTCTACTCTCGACCCCGATGTCGCCGCCCATCAGCGCGGTCAGGCTCTTGCAGATCGCCAGGCCGAGGCCGGTGCCGCCGTATTGCCGGTTGATCGACCCGTCGGCCTGCGAGAACCGCTGGAACAGCCGATGCAGCTGCTCGGGCGCAATGCCGACGCCAGTGTCGGTCACCGAAAACCTCAGCTGACCGCCGTCGGCGGCGTCGTGGGCGAGGGTGACCGTCACGCCGCCGAGGTCGGTGAACTTGATCGCGTTGCCGAGCAGATTGAGCAGGATCTGACGCAGCCGCGCGGCGTCGGCGAGGACCGCGGCAGGCAGCGGGCCGTCGATCGCCGTGTGGAGGGACAGTTTCCTTTCCTCGGCCTGCGCCGAGACGAGCTCGATCGTCTCTCGGACGAACGCGGCGGGGTCGAACGGCTGCGGATCGAGCTCGACCTGCCCCGCCTCGATCTTCGAGAAGTCGAGGATGTCGTTGACTACGGAGAGCAGCGTGCGGCTCGCGGTGGTGATGCGGCTGGCGTAGGTGGCCGCCTCCGGCGGCAGGCCGTCCAGCCCCTCGAGCAGACCGGCGAAGCCGAGGATGCCCGTCAGCGGGGTGCGGATCTCGTGGCTCATGTTGGCCAGGAACTCGGACTTGGCCAGCGTCGCGGCCTCCGCCTCGGCCCGCTTGCGCCGCAGCTCGTCCTCGAAGGCGCGTCGCTCGGTGACGTCGCGCAGGTGCGAGACGATGTCGGTCAGCTCGCCCGCTTCGTCGCAGGCCAGCGCGGAGGCCCCCTCGAGCCAGAGACACTCGCCACCCTTGGTGATTGCGCGATATTCGGTGCGCTGCTCAGGCGCCCGCGGCTCGCCGGCGAGGAGCGCAGCCGACCGCGTCGTCGCCATCGCCCGGTCGTCGGGATGGAGGAAGTCGGTTGCCGGTCGACCGACCATCTCCTCAGGCTCGTAGCCGAGCTGTCGGCACGCCGGCGAGATGTAGCGGATGATCCCGCGCGCATCGAGGCGCAGGATGATGTCGGTGGCGAGGTCGGCCAGCAACCGGTAGCGCGCCTCGCTTTCGGTCAGCGCCTGCTGGGCGGCCTTGCGCGCGGTGACATCGCGCAGTTGCGTCAGGACGCCGGACGGCTTGCCGTCCGGGCCATAGAGGACGCGCGGCGCTCCTTCGGCCCAGAGCCATTCGCCGGCCGCGGTCACGATGTGATGCTCGGCCTGGCCGTCGGGCACACATTCGCCGCGCATGATTCGCGCGAAGCTCTCGCGCACCGCCGACAGCTCGTCGGGGTGGGTCAGTTCCTCGAAACCGCGGCCGATGACATCTGACGGATCGTGGCCGAACTGGCGGACGGATGGCGAGATGTAGACGATGCGCCCCGCGCGGTCGGTGCGGACGATGACGTCTTTCGCGTTCTCCGCCAGCACCTTGAAGTCGCGCGCGGTCTCGGCGAGCGAGGCCTCCAGCTCACGGCGGCGCGCCATCAGCCCGGCGACCGGGAAGGCGACGACCGCGCCGGCCAGCATGAACGTCTGGACCAGGAACGCGCTGGCCATCGGATCGTGGCCGCGCGCGGCCGGATCGAGTATCGTCGTGGCCATGAACGCCGCGCCCGCGACCAGCAGGCCGAGCGCCGCGCCCGCTTTCTCGCCCTTGTAGGCGATCGCCATCAGGATCACGAAGACGAGGTAACGCAGCTCGTGGCGATGCTCGAGCGTGACCAGCACCGCTATGGCCACGACGCCCGCCAGCAACGCGAGGTTCCGCGCCAGGTGCTCGCGAGCGAAGAAGCGGCGGATGTCGGGGCGGTTCAGCGCCATCAAGGCCGGTGCGACCACCAGAAGGCCCAGCGCATCGGCCAGGGTCCATTGCGAGAATGCGCCCCAGAACCGGGCGTGGGCATGGAAGACGAGCCAGGTCGCCCCGCCGATGGCCGAGAACGCCGCAGCGCCGACCGCCGAGACGACGTAGGCGGCCAGGTGCCTCGGGCGCGCAAGATCGAGCCGCGGCCCGACCAGGCCCCGGATGGCCAGGCTGCAGAGGAGGATCTCGATGCTGTTGCAGAGCGCCAGAACGCCTGCGGCCGGCGGCGCGTCGCCCACGGCGAAGTCGGCGTAGAGGTTGCCGATCAGGCCCGCGGCCATGTACGCGCCCCAGCGGCGGGGGCTGGCGCGAGTCAGGCGGGCGACGATGACGGCGTTGGCCGGCCAGACGGCGGCGACCCGGCCGTCGCGGATCAGGACGAGCGAAAGCCAAGCCAACACGCCGACCACGAAGCCGGCCCAGACGACATCGGCGATGGACCGCGCGGTCCCGAGGCGCATCAGGCCTCGCCGCGTTCGGCCAGACGCAAGCCGCAAATCCCCCTCCGCCCCGGACGAGCCTCGGCTTTGCGCCGATTTGGCGACTGGAGAGTTAACAACGCCGCCAAGACCGGCGATCGGCGGCTCAACTCGGGCGACTCACGGGGCGACGATACCGAACCAGAAATCGAAGCGGTCCAGCCACTCCAGGTAGCGCGCGAAGACGGTTGGATCCCCCTCGATGCGCACGCTCCCGTCCGCCAGGGACGTTTCCAGCGTCGCAGCGGCGGTGACGAGCTGCACCAGCGTCGGGCGCGCCAGGTGGACCGTCGGCGCGACGCCCGCCGCCGGGTGCGGATAGTGGCGCATCACCGCGTTCTCGACCTCGACGACGAAACTCTCGCCGATGTCGGTGAAATGGACGCCGAACCGCGCGGTCTCGGCGCCGGCCTTGGGTCCGTTGAGGCGCACGCTCAGCGAGTCGAGCAGGAAGCTCCCGGGCAGGCGCGGCAGCTGGGCCAGCGCCGCCTGCCGCGGCGTCGGCGAGGCCGGCATCGGGTTTCTGAGCTCCTGCGCCCCGGTCAGGTAGAAGGCGCGCCATGGGCCAGACTCGGCCTGATAGCCAAGCTGCTCCAGCGCGTCGGCCTGCAGCTCGCGCGCGGTCATGTTGTCCGGCTCGGCGAACACGAGGTGGTTCACCACCTCGGCCACCCAGCGATAGTCGCCCGCCTCGAACGCGGCGCCCGCCTTGGCCATCAGGGCGTCGGCGCCCCCGGCGAGTTCGACGTAGCGCTTGCCCGCTTCCACCGGCGGCAGCGGGTGCAGGTTGGCGGGGTTGCCGTCGAACCATCCCAGGTAGCGCTGATAGACGGCCTTGGCGTTGTGATTGAGCGTGCCGTAGTAGCCGCGGGTGTGCCACTCGGTCGCAAGCGTCGGCGGCAGCGCCAGCTCTTCGGCGATCTCCTTCGGCGTCAGGCCGTGATTGGCGAGCCGCAGCGTCTGGTCGTGCACGTACTTGTAGAGATCGCGCTGAAGGGTGAGGAAGCGTCGCGCCGAGTCCGGGCCCCAGCGAGGCCAGTGGTGGCTGGCGAACAGCGCCTCGGTGTCGGCGGCGAAGAGCCTGATCGCCTCGTCGATGTACCAGCTCCAGGCCTTCGCATCCCGCACCTGGGCCCCGCGCGGCGTGTAGAGGTTGTGCAGGTGGCAGGTGCAGTTCTCCGCCATGCAGAGCGCGCCGAGCTGCGGGAAGAAGAAGTTCATCTCGGCCGGCGCCTCGGTCCCCGGCGTCACCTGGAACACCGTCTCGACGCCGTCGATATCGAGCCGGGCGCCGGTGCGGGTGATGCTCTCGGTCGGCGCCACGAGGCTGGGCTGGCCGAGCGAAACGGCCTTGCCGAGCCCGGCGTCGACGTGGCCGCGCGTACCTCGCGGCAGCAGCGCGCCGTACATGTAGGTCGCGCGCCGGTTCATCACGTTGCCGAGCAGCACGTTCTCGCTCACCGCCTCGATCAGGAAGCCCTCGGGCGCGATGATCCGGGCCCCACCGGCGATGTCGTCTTCGGAGAGCACGCCCAGCACGCCGCCGTAGTGATCGACGTGGCTGTGGGTGTAGATCACCGCGGTCACCGGCTTGTCGCCTCGATGCTTGCGCATCAGCGCCAGGGCCGCCGCAGCCGGCTCGGCGGTGGTCAGCGGATCGATCACCACGAACCCGCTGTCGCCCTCGATGAACGTGATGTTCGAGATGTCGAACCCGCGCACCTGGTAGACGCGCTCGGTCACCTTGAAGAGACCGTGGTTGAGGTTGAGCCGCGCCTGGCGCCAGAGGCTGGGATTGACCGTTGGCGGCGCCGCCGTTTCGTTCTCGAAGGCATAGGGCGCGAGATCCCAGGCGACGCCGCGCGTCACCGACTCGATCCGCGCGTCGGGCAGCGTGTCGATGAACCCGCGGCTGGCGAGCTCGGAGTCGCTCCCATCGTCCGGCGGCAGCGCCGACGCGAACGCCGCGAGCGCGGCGCGCGTATGCTCGGTGGCGTCCTTCGGTTCCTGCGCCAATGCCGCCTCCCAGCGTTCACAACCAACCTTTAGTGTCATCCCGGAGAGCCGCGAAGCGGACTCGTCCGGGATCTGCTTCCACCGCCGGCGCAAAGTAGATCCCGGCTCTCCGCTACGCTTCGGCCGGGATGACAGCCTGAAGTGGACGGAGATTAGCGCAGCTTCAGGAACGACGGGTCGCGGAAGGGATCGCCGGTCTGCATGCGCGCATGGAAGCCCGAGATGCTGGGTCCGGCGTAGCCGTCGCGGCGATCATAGACCGCGTCGGCGCCGAAGAAGCGCAGGGTCAGGGTGCGCCGTCGCCTGCCCGGATGGGTCGGCGCGCCGCCGTGCAGCATGGCCGGGTGGAACAGCACGACGTCGCCGGGCTCGGTCGCGAAGCTGACGATGTCCCACGCCGAGCGGTCCGCCTCGATGTCAGGCAGGCGCGGCAGGCTGGAGTTCGGATTGATCGGCGCCGTGTCGTCGCCGAGCTCGAAACGGGAGCCGTTGTAGAGCCGGCCCCTGTGCGAGCCGCGCACGAACTCGAGCGAGTCTTCGCGCGTAGTCGGGTCGAACGTGATCCAGGCGACCGCCAGATGCTTGCCCGCGATGGCGAGATACGAGCTGTCCTGATGCCACGGCGTGCGCCGCGTCTCGCCGCCCTCCTTCAGGAACACCTGTTCATAGAAGAACCAGACGTCGTCGGCGCCCCAGATGTCGGCGATCAGCGCCGGCAGCGGCGAGGCCAGCAGCATCTGGCGGTACCCCTCGAGACAGCGCGGATTGTAGAGGTCGTTGAGGAAGACGCCCTCGGTCGCCTGCGGAAAGCGGGTCGCGCCGGGGCCGGGATTGGCGAGGCTCCACTCGTAGGCCGACTGCGCGGCCGCCAGCGCCGGCGGGTCCAGCGCTTGTTTCAGGAGGACGACGCCATCGGCGTCGTAGGCTTGGCGAAGCTCCGCCATGAGTGCTCCTTTGGGCGACGGCCGGCATTCTGGCTCGCGCGTTCCCCGGGGGCGTCAAGAGGAGTCGAGCGGTGAGGGACGATCCGCAGGTCGGCGACGAGATCGTCGTGAACGATCGGATGCAGCGCAACTACCGCTACCGGATCTCGGCGGCGACAGGGCGCGACTTCGACCCCGACTTCCGGCCGGAGCTGACGCCGAAGGAGATGCTCGCGCTCGGTGTCTTCGGCGGCAGGTACATGACCGACTGTCGGGACGAGTTCCCCGCCGACTGGTTCGAAGGCGCCAAGCTCTCGCCCGGCCGCGCCGACCCGAGGCTCAACTACTTCGGCGTCCTGGCCAGCCAGCCGCTGGCGGAGTGGCGGCGCAAAGGCTGGATCGGCGAGGACGACCCGCGCGGCTGGTTCCAGTGGTACTGCCGTTACTACCTCGGCCGGCGCCTGCCGTTCGAGGACACGCGCCAGATCAAGCGCTGGAGGGCGATGCGCCGCCACGTGCGGCAGGTCGAGCGCGCCTGCGATCCGGGCGACCCGACCTGTCGCCCGCGTCAGCGCCAGGCGTTGCTGCACTGGGCCTACGACAGCCGCCGGATCTGAGAGGCGGCCGCCGAGAGAATGTCGCCGTTGTAACGTGACGGGGGCGTCATCGATGTTGCTAACTCACGCGTAAAGCCGCTCTGATCGGGCGGCGTCGCGTCGTTGGGCGCGCCGAGGAGGAGCACGCGCCTTGAGTCAGCCGACCGCGCAAGGGTTCCGGGCGTCGTTCGTGCGAATGCTCGTGTTCTCCACGACGAACCTGCCGCTGGGCGCGCTGGGCCTTGCGATGGCCATCTACGTGCAGCCGCATATCGCGCAGGATCTCGGCGTCGGGCTGGTGGCGATCGGGACAGCTTTCTTCTCGGTCCGGATGATCGACACGTTCGTCGACGTGTTCCTCGCCGCCGCCATCGACCGCACGCGCAGCCCGCTCGGCCGCTATCGCCTCTGGATGATCATTGGCTGCCCGCTGCTGATGCTGGGGATCTACCAGCTCTTCATGGCGAAACCCGGCATCGACGTAGCCTACCTCGTGGTCTGGCTGCTGGTGATGAACCTCGGCCTCTCGATCATCGGCATCTCGCGTTTCGCCTGGTCGGCCAAGCTCGTCACGCACTACGACCACCGCTCGCTGTTCTTCGGCGTCATGGGCCTCGTCGGCGTGATCGGCGCGGTCATCGTGCTTTCCATGCCGGTCGTCGTGAAGGGACCGCTGCCGACGTCGATACACCTGATGGGCTGGACGATCCTCGCGGCGCTGCCCGCCGGCATCCTGCTGACCGCCTGGCTGGTTCCGGAGCAGGTCGCCGTCGACACGCGGACGACGCAGTCGAAGCGCGCCGCGATCGGCGACTACGTCGACCTCTTGAGACGCCCGGAGCTGCTGCGGCTCGTCGCGATGACGTTCTGCACCACCCTCGGGCCGGGGTGGATGAGCAACCTCTACATCTTCTTCTTCACTGCCGCCCGAGGCTTCACTACCGGCCAGGCGTCGTTCCTGCTGATCTTCTACGTCCTGGCAGGGGCGCTCGGCGCGCCGTTGGTGGGATACACAGCCACCAAGTTCAGCAAGCACCGGACGCTGATCGCGGCGACGATCTTCTACTCGCTTGGCCTTTGCACAGTGCTGCTGGCGCCGAAGGGCAACGTGCTGCTCGGCATCCCGGTGATGATCTGGTGCGGCTACTGGGGCAACGGCTTCGACCTGATGACGAGCGCGATGATGGCCGACGTCGGCGACCACGTGCGCCTCGACCAGGGCAAGGAGCGGATGGGTCTGCTCTTCTCTTTGATCAGCGTTGCGGCCAAGCTCGCCAGCGCCGGCGCCGTCATCATCGCCTACCCGCTGCTGGCCTGGATCGGCTTCGTGCCCAAGCTCGGCGCCCACAATGCGGCGTCGGCAATCGACGGCCTGCAGATATCGTTCATCGCCGGCCCGATCTTCTTCGTGGCGCTGGGCGGGCTCTGCTGCGTCGGCTGGAAGCTCGACGCGCGGCGCCACGCGGCGATCCGCACCGAGCTCGAGGCGCGCGACGAGCTCCTGGCCCGCGCGGCCGTCTAAGCACGATGCGGTCAGGTGCAGTCACCTGACCGCCGCGGCTATTGCTGAATCCGCACCGACTGCGTGACCGGGATGTCGGCGTTGGACTGTTTCAGCGCGATCAGTGCGTTCAGGATGCCGAAGATGTGCTTGGTGTTGTCGGCGCCCTCGCGCGGCACGCAGAAGCGCTGGCCCTCGTAGCGGACGGCCGTGAAGCAGCCCGCGTCCTGCTCGCCTTCTGGCGGGCGGTCGACCGCGACGTCGACCAGCGGCGCGGCGAGGAGTTTCTCGGCAGGCAGGTCGAACGCCTGCAGGTCGACCGTCCGGCCCGAACGGATGATGCGGCCAAGGTAGTAGTAGATCCCGTAGATCGAGCGCGTCGTCACCTCGATCTCCAGGCGCTGGTCGTGCAGCGCGAAGCTCTTGTCGTGCAGGGTGACGTAGAGCGGCTCGGAGGGCCCCTGCGTCGCTGGGCGCACGTCCGGCTTGTCGCCGCAAAAGCTGCCGGAGGCGATGTCGGGAATGTCGGAGGGCAGCGCGAGCGCCTTGTCGTAGCAGAGCTCGGCCTGGGTTTGCAGCTTGGGCGGTCTCGCCTTCCAGCCCTTTTCGCCGGGGCTCGAGTCACTCGAGCCATCGTCGGCCGCGCCGTCGGGTGTCTGGAACGTCTCTGTCGTGAGGCCGTGCTCCATCGCCTCCTTGATGTAGTACTGGAAGAGCTGGAAGTTCTTCGCGTCCGACGGGTCGTTGTAGACCACCTGCGGCGGGAACGCCGACGGCCGCCCGTCGGGCGGCACGAGCGTGATCTTCGCCTTCTCGATCACCAGGTAGAATATCAGCTCGCGCGAATAGCCCTGGTGCAGCAACAGGTCGACGTCGCGAAGGCCGAGCGGGGCCAGGAGGCCCGAGTAGAAGTCCTTCGAGCCCAGCAGCGACATCTGGAAGTTGGTGTTGGTCTGGTTGTCGAGGAACGTCGCTCCACCGGTGAAGGTGGCGATCCTGTCGGCCGCCGGCAGGTTCGGGCCGATGAAGAACTGCGGCGCGCCGGCGCGGAAGTCGGTCGTGCCGCTGGCGCCGAGCTGGTTGAAGGCGACGAAGTAGACCGGCTCCTCCCGGCTGGCGCGCGCGAGGTTCAGCAGCACGAACTGGTTCTGCGTCGAGCCGACCTCCTGGTTGACCGTGATCGCCCGGCGGTCGATCGTTCCGACGGCGATGCAGCCAGAGAGCAGTAGCGCGGCCGCCGCCGACGCTAAGGCGCTGATTGTCCGGAACAAGATGAAGGTCCCCCGACCGTGTGCGGGGCGAGACTGAGTGCGCGCGGGCAAGCAAGTCAAGCATGGCGAACGGCGGTGGACGGCGCGTGCCCAGCGGCCTACACGCGAAACTGCGAGGGAGCTCTTTCGTGCTGCGTTGCTTCGAGCCAGGCGTACGACCGAGGCGGATCCTGGCGGTGGACGGCGGCGGCGTGCGCGGCGCGCTGGCGGTGGGTCTCCTCAAGCAGGTCGAGACGACTCTGCGACGAAAGCTCGGCCGTCCGGACCTGGTGCTGGCCGACTATTTCGACCTGATCGGCGGCACATCGACCGGCGCGATCATCGCCGCCGGTCTGGCGCTTGGGCGCAGCGCCGACGACCTCGCCGAACTCTATCGGCGCCTAGGCCCGCGGGTGTTCCACGGCGGCGGGTTTCGCATCCCGCTGATCCAGCCCCGGTTCGATCCGAAACGGCTCGAGGTGGTGATCAAGGAGGAGCTCGGCGCGGCGACGCTGGGGAGCGCGCCCTGGAAGACCGGCTTCGCGGCGATCGCCAAGCGCGTCGACACCGGCAGCAGCTGGGTGCTGACCAACTGCCCGCGCAGCCGCTACTGGGAGGGCGATCCGGACGAGATCGCCGCCCAGCCCGATCCGGCGCTGCGCAAGATCACGCCCAATCGCGACTATCCCCTGGCGACGGTGGTGCAGGCCAGCGCGGCCGCGCCGTTCTACTTCGACATGGTGCGCCTGGAAGTGACCCGCGGCGACTCAGGCGCCTTCTTCGACGGGGCGGTGACTCCGCACGGCAACCCAGCGCTGCAGCTGGCGATGACCGCGCTCGCGCCGGCCTATGGCTTCAGCTGGCAGGCCGGCGCGGACAAGCTGATGATCGTCTCGATCGGCACCGGCCAGCAGCGCCCGATCCGCCCGGAATGGGCCAGGCATCCGGCGCGGCTGGCGATCTGGAAGGCGATCCACGCGCTGACCTGCCTCAGCTACGACACCAGCCAGCTCGCGATCTCGGTGCTGCAGTGGCTGGGAACCTCGCCGCAGCCCTGGCTGATCAACCACGAGGTCGGCTCATTTCAGGGCGCCGACCCCTGTGCGCCGCTCTGGACCTTCGTGCGCTACGACGCCCCGCTCGAGGCGGCCTGGCTCGCCGAGCACCTCGACGATCCGCCGCCGCCAGAACGTCTGCCGCACCTCTCGCGCCTCGACGACGACCGCCAGGTCCCGGCGCTCTACGACATCGGCCTGCGGGTCGGCGCCAGGCTGGTGAAGCCGGAGCATTTCCCGGACGTGTTCGACCCCGCGAGCTAGCCCGGCCGCGGCCCGCAGGTTTCGCGCTCGACGGTGGCGCGTTCGTCGAGCTGGC
>Ga0335069_10012766_pt1 | contig 11805 bp, 11 predicted proteins | sample Lox_Sample_11_FD_206714 | JGI IMG/M metagenome (GOLD analysis project Ga0335069, IMG submission 206714) | Soil microbial communities from Loxahatchee National Wildlife Refuge, Florida, United States - Lox_Sample_1.1 | ecosystem: Environmental > Terrestrial > Soil > Wetlands | place: USA...
CCTGGCCTCTGCGACGCACGCCGGAGGCCGGGCTGCGATGCGCAAGGGCTCCGTCACCCGGGCCGAGAGGCGCAGCTTCTCGTTCCGGGCGTCAGCGCCGACCGTTCCGCGACCGCGCCCGTGCGCGGTTCGAGCGGTGGATCGCCTCGAACTCCTCGAGGCTGCGGCCGGAGCCCACCGCGACACAGGTCAGCGGGCTTTCGGCGAGATGGACCGGCATCTGGGTCTCGTGGCGCAACCGCTCGTCGAGGCCGGTGAGGAGGGAGCCGCCGCCGGCGAGGACGATGCCGCGGTCCATGATGTCCGCGGCGAGCTCGGGGGGCGTCTTGTCGAGCGTGGACTTGATCGCCTCGATGATCTGCGTCACGGGCTCGTCGAGCGCGCGTCGGATCTCCTCGGAGGTGAGGATCACGGTCTTCGGGAGGCCGGTGAGCATGTCGCGGCCGCGCACCTCCGCCTGCAGCTCCTCCTTCATGTCCCAGGCGGAACCGATCTCGAGCTTGATCTCCTCCGCCGTCTGCTGCCCGATCAGGAGCTTGTAGTCCCGCTTGATGTGGTTGACGACCGCCTCGTCCATCTCGTCGCCCCCGACTCGGAGCGACTGCGAGACGACGATCCCGCCGAGCGAGATCACGGCGACCTCGGTCGTGCCGCCGCCGATGTCCACGATCATGTTCCCCGTCGGCTCGGCCACCGGGAGCCCGGCGCCGATCGCGGCGGCCATCGGCTCCTCGATCAGGTACGCCTGGCGGGCACCGGCCGAGAGCGTCGCCTCCTCGACCGCCCGCTTCTCGACGCCGGTCACGCCCGAGGGAACGCAGACGACGACGCGCGGATGCGCGAAGCGGTGCTGGTGCACCTTCTGGATGAAGTGGCGCAGCATCTGCTCCGTGACGTCGAAATCGGCGATCACGCCGTCCTTGAGCGGACGGATAGCCTGGATCGTCCCGGGGGTTCGCCCCAGCATTCGCTTCGCCTCGACCCCGACCGCGTGCACCTCGCCCGAGCGCTGGTCGATCGCGACGACGGAGGGCTCCGAGAGGACGATTCCCCGTCCGCGAACGTAGACGAGGGTGTTCGCCGTCCCGAGGTCCACGGCCATGTCGCGCCCGCCGAAGCCGGTCAGTCCCGAGAAGAGGCCCATAGACCGCCGGGAGTCTAGCTGGCATCGCGCTGCTACCGGCACCGAGACGCGACGTTCCGGTGACGTTCGAGCCGGTAGCGTCGGGCCGTAGGCGACGAGGAGGCGTTCGGTGAACGTGGTGACCCTGATCGGGAACCTGGCGACCGCGGTCGAGCTGCGCGAGCTGCGAGGCGACCGGAAGGTGGCGAGCTTCCTGCTCGCGATCGAGCGGAGGGGCAACGAGCGCGGTGCCGACTTCGTCCGCGTCTCCGCCTGGGATCGGCAGGCGGAGCTCTGCGCCGAGTATCTCGAGAAAGGTCGGCGGGTCGGCGTCGACGGGCGGTTGCGCTCGAGCTCCTGGGAGAAGGACGGGAAGCGGCGCAGCTCGATCGAGGTCGTCGCGCGCAGGATCGAGTTCCTCGGTGGCGGGCCACCGGAGGAGGCCGCCAGCAACGTGGTCCCGCTCGACCGGGTCGGAGCGGCCTGAGCGACTCGTTCGTGGCGCTCGGCGTCCGATCGACGAGCCGTGCTTCCGAACGTCTAGGCGAGCGAGGCGGCGAACTGCCGGATCGCCGCGAGGCAGGCATCTGGCCGCTCGCCGATCAGCAGGTGCCCGCAACCGGCGATCGCGCGCAGCGGTGCTCGCAGCCGCCGCGCGTACTCGAAGCCGTCCTCTATCGGGACCCAGTTGTCGTTCGCCCCCCAGAGGCAGAGGCACGGGCATGAGACGCGCTCGAGGTCGGGACGGGGGTCGGTAGCGATCAACGCACGGCCGGCAGACGCGGTGTCGGTGTGCTCCGCAGGCCCGGCGAGGAAGTCTTCGGCTCGAGCAGGCGAGAGCCCGGCCGGGTCTGCTGCGCCCCACCAACCGAACGCGAGCTGCCTGCCCGCTCGCGAGCGTGACCAGGCGCCGCGGAACGGTGCGATCATCCGGCCGGGCTGGGCGAGACCGAGGAGCGACAGCGCAACCTCCGCTGAGCGCTTCCCGGACGAGATCCCGGCGGCCGCAGCCAGCACGAGTCCCCGGACGGCATCCGGCCGCCGTACCGCCGCCCGTATTCCCACGAGCCCGCCGAGCGAGTGCCCGACCCAGATTGCAGGAAGAGCGGACTCCTCGACGAGCACGGCAAGCACAGCGTCCGCGAGCACGTCGAGGCTCGGTGCTGCCGGCAGCGGCGCGGACTCGCCGTGGCCCGGGAGGTCGGGGACGACGACACGATGCTCGCGCACCAGCGCCTCGGCGAGCGGCCGCCAGTTCGCGATCGTCCCGCCGAGGCCGTGCACGAGCACGAGCGGCCCCCCGCGCGAGGCACCGCCGATGCGGTAGCGAACCGGCGTCGCGCGCCACTCCAGCTCGTGAGTCGAGAATCCGCGAAGACCCCGGTTGGCGTCCGTCATCGGCTGGGCATATTCTGTGTCCGATGAAAGCTTCCGTGGGGCGGGCAGAGTGATGCCCGTCGAAACGACAAGCGAGGGTTCGATCCAGCCCGTCCGCGCGTACGACGCCGGCGGGCTTCTTCGTTCCTGGGGAAGGAGTTCGACAGGATGGCGAATCACCTCACGCCCGAGGAGTTGTCGAAGGAGCTCGGAATCGATCGGCAGGAGGTGATCCGAGTCTGCATGGAGGAGGGCGTCCCGATCTACCAGGGGAAGATCGACAAGTACCTCTTCCAGGTCCAGCTCGAGGCGCTCGGGGCGACCGCGCACCAGCACTAGCCACGCGCAGGGACGACCTCGGGCGTCGCAGGCGAACGGGAGGTTCGCGAGCCGGGGACGTCGGTTCCCGGCTCTTTGAGTGTTCCCTATTCTTCGTCGTCCGGCCGTCGGCCCTCGGGCCTCGACGGCGCGAGAGCGAGAGGCTTGATGTGAAATCGAGCCTCTAGCCGGCGCGCGAGGTCTTGCTTCTCGTCGAGCGCTTCTTCGGAGCGCCTTTCGCGCCGGTCGACCCGTCTCCGGAGCGTTTCGCGGTTCGACGACTCTGCGCATCGGCAACGCTCTGACGCAGCGCCTCCATCAGATCGATCACCGGCGTCTCGGCGACCGGCTCGGGGACGGTGATCTCCTCGCCCGCGAGCTTCGCATCGAGCATCGTCCTGAGGTCGCGCCGGTACTCGCTCACGAAGTCGGCAGGGTTCCAGTCCCCGGCGAGGCTTGCGATCACCTGGCCGGCGAGCTCCAGCTCCGGCCCCTTCACCTCCGTTGCCTCCACCGCCTCCTCGATCTCCGCCTTCGAACGGACGTCGTCGCCGAAGAAGAGCGTCTCGAGGGCGAGCGCGCCACCCTGGGCCCGGATCAGGCAGAGGTTCTCCTTGCCCCAGAGGACGAACTTCCCGACCGCCGCCATTCCTGACTCCTGCATCGCGCGCAGCAGCAGCACGTACGGCCGGCGCTGTGCGTCGGCGTCGGCCGGCGCGAGGTAATACGTCCGATCGAAGAAGACCGGGTCGACGTCATCGAGTCGGACGAAGCGCAGGATCTCGATCGACTGGGAGCGCCGGAGCGCGACCGCCTCGAGATCGGCGTCCTCGACGAAGACGAACTGGCCCTTTGCGAACTCCCAGCCCTTGACGAGCTCGTCCGCTTCGACGTCACGCTCGTGGAGCGGGCACCACCGCTTCTGCTTGATCGGCGTCCCGCACTCGCGATGGAGCGTGCGGAACGAGATGTCGTTCCGCTGCGTGGCGAGCGCAAGCCCGACGGGGATGTTGACGAGCCCGAAGCTGATCGATCCGTTCCAGATGGTGCGCATGGTCGAAGAAGTCTAGTTGGGAACCGGCGGATTTCTGCGCGCGCGGCCCCTTCCCTGCCCGGCGTACGATGGATCGCGATGACGGCGACGTCACCGAGGCAGGATCCCGGCGAGGCGTTCGCCGGCCGACGCACCGCCGCCGAGCTCTGGCGCCATTCCCTCACTCACGCACCGGCCACGCCTGCCTACCTCGCCGAGACGGACACCGGCTGGCGCCCGGTCACGTGGCAGGAGGCGGGGGAGCGGGTCGACCGCCTGGCCCACGGCCTCCTGGCCCGCGGCGTGTCCCCCGGCGACGCGGTCGCGGTCCTGGCGCGGACCCGGCTCGAGTGGATCCTCCTCGACTGGGCGATCATGTCCGTCGGAGCGGTCGTGGTCGGGCTCTACCCCACGAGCTCGGCAAGGGAGTGCGAGTACATCCTCGGACACTCCGAGTGCGTGCTCGCCTTCGCCGAGGACGGAGAGCAGGGGGCAAAGCTCGAGGACGCGCGCCACGGGCTTCGGCTTCCGGATCCGCGCGGCGTGATCCTCTTCGATGCGCTCGACGCGTTCGAACAGGAGGGCACGGCGTACCGGTCCGACCACCCCTGCGCGCTCGCCGAGGCCGCCGCCGGAGTGGCCGAGGACGACCTCGCCACGCTGATCTACACGTCGGGCACGACCGGCCCGCCGAAGGGTTGCATGCTCACGCACCGCAACCTCGTGACGGCGGCTCTGCACGTCGAGAACCACCTCCAGGAGCCCGACGACGTCGTACTCCTCTTCCTGCCGCTCGCACACAGCTACGGCCGGCTCGCGCACCAGGCGGGCTCCTACCACGGCACGACGATCGCCTTCGTCGCCGACGCGGCGCGTGTCCCCGAGGCACTGCAGGCCGTTCGACCGACGATGCTGCCCGCCGTACCCCGCGTCTACGAGAAGGTCCACGCCAACGTCCTCGGCGAGATCGAGCGGACGGGCGGGGTGAAACGGTCGCTCGGCCTGTGGGCGCTGAAGGTCGGCGGCCGCACGAGCAGGCGACGGCGGGCCGGAGAGCCGGTGCCACCTGCACTTGCGCTGCAGGAGCGCCTCGCCGACCGGCTCGTCTTCGCACGCGTGCGTGACCGGCTGGGCGGCAGGCTGCGGCTCGGCGTCTCCGGGGCTGCGCCGCTCTCCGAGGACGTGCTCGAGTTCTTCCACGCCCTCGGGATCCTCGTCGTCGAGGGCTACGGGCTCACCGAGACCTCGAGCTCGACCACCGTGAACGACCCCGACGACTTCCGCTTCGGAACCGTCGGTCGCGCCGTCGCGGGCACCGAGATCCGGCTCGACGACGACGGCGAGATCCTCGTGCGGAGCGAAACGGTGTTCGCCGGTTACTACAAGGATCCGGAGGCAACGGCAGCGGCATTCACTCCCGACGGCTGGTTCAGGACGGGCGACGTCGGCGAGATCGACGCCGACGGCTTCGTCCGGATCACCGACCGCAAGAAGGACCTGATCATCACGGCGGGCGGCAAGAACGTGGCTCCGCAGAACCTCGAGAACGCCCTCAGGAGCTCCCGATTCGTCTCACAGGCGATCGTGGTCGGCGACCGTCGCCCGTACGTAACCGCGCTGATCACGCTCGACCAGACCGAGGTCGGGGCAAGCGGCAGGGATCCGCACGATCTCGTCGAGGAGCTGGTCGCCGATGTCAATCGCGACCGCGTCCGCGTCGAGCAGATCAAGCGCTTCGCCATCCTGCCCCGCGAGTTCTCCCAGGAGCACGGCGAGGTCACCGCCACGCTCAAGCTCCGCAGAAAGGTGATCGTCGATCACTTCTCGGCGGAGATCGAACGGCTCTACAGCTAGAGGCTCTTCCGGTCGACCGGGCTCCGCGGGCCGAGCGATCGGACTCCGCCGCGACGATCCGCACGGTCCGCCGATCGACGGCTCAGCCGCTGATGCGTCGGGCGCCGTCGTAGTTCGCCGCGTACCAGCCCTCGTCGAGGCTGGAGATCTTCACGACGTCGCCGGTCTGTGGCGAGTGGATGAACTCACCTCCGCCGACATAGATGCCGACGTGGCCGAGACCGTCGAAGAAGACGAGATCTCCGGGCTCGAGGTCGGCGCGGGAAACCGGGACGCCGGCGTTCCACTGTGCGACCGTGTAGTGCGGCAGCGAGACGCCCACCTGCGAGTAGACGTACATCACGAAGCCGGAGCAGTCGAAGCCGCTCGGGCTCGCCCCGCCCCAGACGTACGGCACCCCGAGGTAGCGCATCGCGATTCCGACGACACCGCCGTAGGGGGACGGAGGCGGCGCGGCCGAGGCGTCGGCGACCGAGGTCGGCAGAGCGAGGCTGGAGCCGACGGCCTGCGCCGACTGGGCCGAGGCACGTGCGGCTGCGACGCGGGCCGCTGCCAGCTCGCGCGCGTGCTGCTGTACGAGCAGCTGTTGCAGCTCCGACTTGACCGATTGGTAGAGGCTCTGCTCGTGTCGCACCTGAGCGTCGGCCCGGCGCTTCGCGTCCGCCCGCTCGAGCACGAGGTGCTTTTGCTGTCGCTGCGCTCGCCGCAGGAACGCGCGGTGCACCACGATCTGCTTCCGGAACGAGACCACCTCGTTGATCACATCGGCGTCCTGGCGCGAGACGGAGTTGACGGTCTCGATCCTGCTCACGAGGTCGTCGAGGCTCTTCGCGCCGAGGAACACGCTGAGCGTCGACTGCTCGTCGCGGGTCGTATAGATCGCGACCAGCCGCTGCGCGAGCGCGGCCTGCGCCTTGCCGAGGTTCGCCCGCGCCACGCCGAGGGCCTGCCTGTTGATCCTCAGGCTCCGCTCCACCCGGCGGAGCTTCAGGCTGGCGATCTGATAGCGACTGTTCGCACGCTGCGCGCTTGCGTCGAGCTGCCGCAGCTCGGCGAGGACCCGCTCGGCCTCCGCGCGCTTGGCGCCAACGGGATCCGCATGCGCTGTGGCGACCAGGACTGTGGCGCACGCCAGCAGGGCCGCGACAAGCGACACGGACGCCTTCAGGACGCGGATGGGGGGCTCCCGACCATCGCTTCGATCACCTGGACGATGCCGTGCCGAAAGCTTTCGACACCGTCACGAGGGTCCGAGGCTAACAATCCTCCGGGATAGCCGCAACCGGGAACCGTCCGGAAAAGTGCTGCATTCGCAGGATCGTTCGGCCTGCGACGTTCTGCTCGTGCGGGTGGACGAGGGCGGTGAAGGGCATCCGCGGCTGTGGTACGGTCCCGCGCCGTGAGCGGGCTGAGGACAGGATCCACGGCCCGGTTGTCGGGTCTGCTGGCGGTGCTCGCGCTCACCGTCGGAGCGGCCGCGGCCGCAGCCGGCCCGGGTGCGGGCTACCAGCGGCAGGCTGCGCGGCTGCAGGTCACGGCCAACCGGCTGGACACGAGGACCCACCGGGCCCTGCTCGGGCTCTACGCCGTCGAGTCTCGCCTGGGGAGCGCCCGCGGTCGCCTTGCCACGCTGGCCGCACAGTCTGTGCATCTTCGCCTCAGGCAGGCGACGCTCGGCAGCGAGCTCGGCGCAGCCCGACGGACGTTGGCGGTGTCGCAGCAGGAGCTCGAAAGCCGGCTCCGCATGCTCTACGAACAGGGTCGGCCGGATCCTCTCGCCATCTTGCTCGGTGCGCGCTCGCTCCAGGACGCGCTCTCGAAGCTCGACACGCTCACGCGCTTCGCAGACGAGAGCCGTCAGGTCGTTGCGGCGACGAGGGCCGCAGAGCACCGGCTCGTTCGCATCCGCACACTGCTCGCACGCCAGCGGCTCCGCCTGAACGCCTCACTCGCAGCCGCACGCTCCGCGGCTCAGCAGCTCGCGGCTGCGCGTGCCGAGCAGGCGACCTTCGTGCACGGCCTGCACGCGCGACAGCAGCTACAGGAGAGTCGCATCCGCGCGCTGCTCGCCACCGCGCGCAGCGTCGAGACGAAAGCCCAGCAGCTCCAGACCGCGGCAGCACCTGCGGCACGCACAGCACCCCAGCCGGTCGGGGCGATCAGCTCCTCCTCCCCGGCGCCGGCGGTCGGCAGCGCCGCGGCGAGCACGGCCCCCCGTACGTTGCGTGTGTCGGCAACCGGCTACTCGCTGCCCGGCCGTACCGCGACCGGAATGCCCGTCGGCTGGGGCGTGGTGGCGGTCGATCCGGCAGTGATCCCTCTCGGTACGCGACTCACCATCCCGGACTACGGGACCGCGGTCGCCGCCGACGTCGGGAGCGGTGTTCGTGGCGCGATGATCGACCTCTGGTTCCCCACTCTCGCCCAGGCACGCGCGTGGGGACGCCGGACGGTCACCATCTCGCTCCACTAGACTGCCCCGCCAAAGGGAGGGGGTTCCGGGGTGACCGAGGTGCTGCACACTGCCCATGAGAGGCAGACCGACACGCTCAGGGTCGTGCTCGTCGACGATCATGATCTCTTCCGTAGTGGCTTGCGGAACCTGCTCGAGGAGCAGCGTGTGGAGGTGGTGGGCGAGGCAGCCTCGGGGGCCGAGGCCGTCAGCCTCACGCGCGAGCTTACGCCCGACGTGGTCGTCATGGACCTGAACATGCCGGGCATGGGCGGCGTCGAGGCGACGCGCCACATCGCCGGGATCTCGCCGCTCACCCGCGTCGTGATGCTCACCATCTCCGACGAGGACAGCGACGTGATGGACGCGATCCTCGCCGGCGCCTGCGGCTACCTGCTGAAGGACGCCTCGATCCAGGACCTCGTCGCCGGCATCCGATCGGCTGCCAGGGGCGAGTCGTTGATCTCGCCGCACATCGCGGCCAAGGTGCTTCAGCGTGTCCGGGCCACGAGTGCACAGCCCGAGATCGCCGAGACGATCCGTGCCGAGCTCTCCGACCGCGAGATCGAGGTGCTGAAGCTGATCGCGAACGGCAAGGACAACGCGCTGATCGCCGCGGAGCTGCACATCAGCCCGAAGACGGTCAAGAACCACATCTCGAACATCCTGATGAAGCTCCAGATCGACAACCGCATCCAGGCGGCGGTCTACGCGGTGCGGAGCGGCATCGTCTGACGGCCGCCGCGATCGGCGGCGGAAATGCATGCGCTACCGCGACGCGCTGCCGCGCAGGAGCCGGGCGCGGTCGTTCAGCGATCCGAGCAGGCTGCGCAGGTGCATGAGCTCGCCGTCGGCGCTCGACATCCGCTCCGAGAGCGACGCGAGCTCCTGCGCGAGCCCTTCTGCCCCGTTGCCCTGTGCCCCCCGAGCGACCTCGCCCAGGCGGCGCTCGAGACGCAGCCGCTCGGCCTCGAGCTCGAGCGCGTGCGCGTAGCCGGCGGTGAGCGTGTCTTCGAGGCGCGCAAGCGTCGGCGCCCCGGTTCCCGAGTCGGGCAGGCGGAGCAGCTCTGTGATCTGTTCCTCGACAGGCACCGTCTCGATTATCGGACGAGGGAGCGAAAGCAGGAATGGGTCGCGAGGCCCATCTTCGTGACCCTGCCGACCCAGATTCCTTGACGGGTCGGCCCCCCGTTCGAAGAATGGAAAAGGCGTTGCTGTCCCGGGCCCGTCTGCTCGCCGCGCCGCTCGTCGGCGCGATCCTCGTCGTCGGGCTCGGCGCGCCCCGGGCGTCGGGATCGCCGTCGCTGGCGCAGCAGCTCGACCGTGCGCTCCACGTCCGAGACGTCAGCCTGGCCGCGGCCGGCGCAACCGTCGTCGATCTGCAAACCGGCCGGACGGTGTTTGCGCACAATGCCGAGCTGCCGCTGATCCCCGCGTCGAACGAGAAGCTCGCGGTCACCTACGCCGCCCTGACGGCGCTCGGCTCCGGCTTCCGGATCGAGACGGACGTTCTCGGCGAGGGTTCACAGATCGGTTCGACCTGGCGTGGCGACCTCGTGCTGAAGGGGTACGGCGACCCGTCGCTCTCGTCCGCAAAGGTCGCCTCGCTCGCACGACAGGTCGCGGCCGCGGGGATCCGCCGCGTGAGCGGACGCGTGCTCGGAGACGAGAGCTGGTTCGACACACGCCGTACGGCGCCCGGATGGAAGGCGTCCTTCTACCTCGTCGAGTCGCCGCCGTTGTCGGCGCTGATCGTGAATCGCGGCTGGACCGGTCGGGCTACGACCACGCAGCCGGCTCTCGCGGCCGTCGGGCTCTTTCGCGCGGACCTGGCGCACGTGGGAGTGGTCGTCGCGGGAGGGACGGCCGTCGGGGTCGCCTCCGCGGGCGCCGTCGTTCTCGCAGACGTCGAGTCCCCCACGGTCGCCGCCCTCGTTCGTGCAATGGACACCGAGAGCGACAACTTCACGGCCGAGATGCTGCTCAAGGAGGTCGGTGCCGTGCAGGGCACCGGCGGCACGACCGCGGCGGGCGCAGTCGTCACCGCCGGGCTGCTCCGAGCCGTCGGTGTCCCTCTCACGGGGGTGCGGCTGGTCGACGGGTCCGGCCTGTCCCTGCTCGACCGCTGGACGCCGGCGGCTCTGGTCGCCCTCTTGCGAGTCATGTGGGACGATCCCGGCGTGCGGCCGGAGCTTCTGGCGTCGCTGCCGATCGCAGGTCGCACCGGCACGCTCTCGGACCGGATGCGCACCGGCCCGGCCCGCGGCCTCGTCCGCGCGAAGACGGGGACGACCGACAACGCTTCCGCGCTCTCGGGCTTCGTGGGCGACCGCTACGTGTTCTCGGTGCTCGAAAACGGCCGGCCGGTCTCCTGGACCGACGCCCGGCTCTCGCAGGACCGCTTCGCGGCGGTCCTTGCCGCAGCGTCGCGGCTCGGCAGCTAGAGCCTTGACGTGAAATCGAGCCCGGACACCGCTGCTATTTCACATCAAGCCCCTAGTCGCAGACCTCGCCGAGGAGCTCGAGCAGCTCGGCTTCGGCGAGGATCGGGACGCCGGCCTTTTGCGCTTTCGTGAGTTTCGACGCTCCGGGCTCCTCGCCGACGACCAGCGCGGTGGTCTTCGAGGAGACGGAGTCCGACACCTTCGCACCCAGCGCCTCGAGCCGCGCGCGCGCCTCCTCGCGGCTGAAACGCTCGAGCGTGCCGGTGATCACGTACGCACGGCCGGTGAGCGGCCCCTCCTTCGGCCGCTCCTCCTCGGCGATCTCGAACCGGAGCCCGAGCCCGCGCAGCTCCTCGACGAGACCGCGGTTGTCGTCGTCCCGGAACCACTCGGCGAGCGCCTCCGCGCGTTCCGGGCCGATCCCGCCCACCTCCTGCAGCTCCTCCTGGGTCGCATCCATCAGGCGCCGCACGTCGCCGAAGGCACGGGCGAGCGTCTGCGCGGTCACCCAGCCGACGTCGGGGATGTTGAGCCCGAAGAGCACTCGCGAGAAGGTGATCGTCCGCTTCGAGTCCTGGATTGCCGCGATCGCGTTCGCCGCCGAGATCTGACCGAACCCGTCCAGCTCGAGCAGCTGCTCCGTGCTCAGGCGGTACAGCTCCGGGATCGAGCGCACGAGGCCCAAATCCCAGAGCCGCCGCACCGTCTGCTCGCCGACGCCCTCGATGTCAGCGGCGGCCATCACCCAGTTGATCAGCGACTCGAGGCCGCGTGAGGGGCAAGCCCGGTTCGGGCACCGGTGCATCGCCTCGCCCTCCGGCCGGACGATCTCGGTGCCGCAGAGCGGACACTCGGACGGCATCTGGAAGGGCTTCGTGCCGGGACGGTGCTTCCCGGCCGGGCCAACGATCTGGGGGATCACGTCACCGGCCCGCTGGACGATGACGTCGTCGCCCTCGCGGATCTCCTTGCGGTTGATGTCCTCCTCGTTGTGGAGCGTCGCGCGGGAAACGGTCACGCCGCCGACCTCGACCGGGTCGAGGAGCGCCCACGGGTTGAGCGCTCCCGTCCGGCCGACGCGGATCCGGATCTCGCGCAGGCGCGTGACGGCGGTCATGGGAGCCCACTTGTAGGCGCGGGCCCAGCGCGGACGCTCGTGCAGGGCGCCGAGCCTGGACTGCTGGTCGTATGCATCGACCTTGAT
>Ga0335069_10012767_pt1 | contig 11803 bp, 11 predicted proteins | sample Lox_Sample_11_FD_206714 | JGI IMG/M metagenome (GOLD analysis project Ga0335069, IMG submission 206714) | Soil microbial communities from Loxahatchee National Wildlife Refuge, Florida, United States - Lox_Sample_1.1 | ecosystem: Environmental > Terrestrial > Soil > Wetlands | place: USA...
CTCGTCCGAGATCACCACTTCCGATCGGGCCCCACCGCCGCGCGCCGCCGCGCCGTATGATTGCGTCTGGACCGCCCGCCGCCCGTCGGTCACGGCCGCGGCCGTGCCGAGGAGCACGCCGGCCAGCACCACGCCTTGTCCGCCAAAACCTGCAATGCGAATTTCAGTGCGCTTCACAGGAACCTCCTACGAGGAAACCGCAGATTACACAGATTTCGCAGATTATTCAGGGTCCAGAACAGGAGCCCGGGAATCAGCCCGAAGAAAATTTGCGTAATCTGTGGTTAATTCGTTCCCATCGCTTTTGCGCGCATCCGGCCGAGGGTTTCGATCAGCTCGGGCTTTTCGATATCCACGAATTCTCCGACGACGATCTTGCCGGTGAGCTCCTCGGGTTTCATGCTGGCCGCGCGCGCAATCGTGACGGAGTTCTGCTTGTAGTGCTCCATCATCTGGACTGTGTTTCCCATGCCCGTCTTTCGTCCAAATTCCACCGGGCACTGGGAAACTACCTCGACGAACGAGAAGCCCTTCTTCTGAATAGCCTTTTTGGCCGTTTTGACGATCTGGCGAGGATGGTAGGTGGTCCATCGCGCGATGAACGTCGCGCCCGCGCCTTTTACCAGTTCGCAGATGTCGAACGGGTTTTCGGCATTGCCGAACGGTGTGGTGACCGTGGTCAGCCCGATGGGCGTCGTGGGCGCCACCTGGCCGCCCGTCATCCCATAGATGCCGTTGTTGACGCAGAACACGGTCATGGCGATGTTGCGGCGTGCGGCGTGGATGAGGTGGTTCCCGCCGATGGCGGTCAGATCGCCGTCCCCGCTCACCACGATGACGTGCTTGTCAGGCAGGGCCGCCTTGATGCCGGTGGCGAAGGCGATCGGCCGCCCGTGGGTCGTGTGCAGGACGTCGGCGAAATAGCTCGGGCTGGGAATCCAGGCGGAGCAACCGATGCCGGAGACGAATACGCATGCGTCCATGGTTAGCCCGAGCTCATCAATGGCCTGGAGAATTGCCTGGGCTAGGATGCCATTGCCGCAGCCGGGACAGTTGGCCGTCGTCTTGGCCGACGGGCGGATGTATTTGGCCAGTGGATGTTCGAACGCCGTGATGCTCATTGCCGCACCTCGCGCACTGCTTTCAAGATGTCTTCGATTTCGTGCAGTTCTCCCAAGACGCGCGGCGGAAGGAAGCTCACCTGAGCCTTCCCTGCTGCGGCGGCCTGCACGTAGTGGAACATCTGTCCGAGGTTGTTTTCCAGAACAATGATGCGCTTGACCCGTTCGGCCAACGCGGCGATTTCTTGATCGGCGAACGGCCAGAGCGTTTCGAGCTTGAACCAGCCGAGCGGCAGCCCTTCGCTCTTGCCCACCTCCACAGCCGCCCGCGCGCAGCGGAAAATGGAGCCATAGCTCAGCAGCACGATCTCGGCGCCTTCTATATCGGAGGTGACCCGTACGATCTCGTCCCGATGCTTCTCGATCTTGTCGTTGAGCTTCCTGATGAATACATCGAGGGCCGAGGCATCCACCACGTTGCGGCGACCATAGGCGTCGTGGCAGGAACTGGTCACGTGGGCTTTGTGGCCATTGCCGAACACGGGCATGGGTGCCACATCGGTGTCAAGGAAGCCCGGCAGCGCCTCGGTATCCACGCCGCGGGGGAACAGGTTCCGATCGGTGAGGCGGATCGCCTCGGGCTCCGGGACGAGCACTTCTTCCCGCATGTGCCCGAGGAAGGCGTCGGTCAGGACGAAGACAGGCGTGCGAAACCGTTCCGCGAAATTGAAGGCATCAACGGTGAAGTCAAAGCATTCCTGGACCGAGGAGGGGGCCAACGCAATAATCTGATAGTCCCCATGCGAGCCGCGCCGCGGCTGAATGACGTCGCCCTGAAGCTCCACCGACGGGATGCCCGTCGTCGGACCGCCGCGCATGACGTTCACGATCACGCAGGGCGTTTCGGTGCCCAGGGCAAAGCCGATATTTTCCAGCATCAGACTGATGCCCGGGCCCGAGGTCGCGGTCAGCGCCTTCTTGCCGCCCCAGGCGGCGCCGATCACGGCGGCGATCGAGGCGATCTCATCCTCCATCTGCAGGAACGTGCCGCCCACCTCCGGCAACCGTTCTGCCAGGCGCTCGGCCACTTCGGTGGCGGGGGTGATGGGATAGCCCGCCGCGAAGCGGCAGCCGGCCGCCAATGCGCCTTCGGCCGTTGCGATGTTGCCCATCATGAAATGTCGTCCAGTCAAGACTGCACTCTTCGTCATAGAACACTCCGGGTCGGGTGGAAATGACCAATGACCACTGTCAAATGACCAACGACGGAATTAGCAATAGGCTCGTTGGTCATTTGTCGTTCGCGACAGCCGCAGCTGCTTCGGGGATGTCCTCGAGTCGGACCACGATGGCCATGTCGGGGCAGTAGATCACGCAATTTCCGCAATTCGTGCAGGCGGTTATCTTTTCCACGACGGGCGGACGAATTCCCCGGGCGGTCAAACGCTCCGCGACCTTAAAAACATCCTTGGGGCAGAGTGCCAGGCAAATGCCGCAGCCATCCGCACCTTTGCAGAAACGATCGTTGATCGAGATCACCACTGGTTTGGGTGCAGCCATAAAATGCCTCGCTCCTCTCAGGCGTCGGCCCTGAATGCCTAGCAGGCTGCTGAAAAAGGCCGGACCCATCCTACGGATGGGTGCCCCCGGCGTTCCGTTGCTCCCGCGGCGTTGCGACGCACCCATCAGCATGGGTACCCGGCTAAGTACGCCTCGCGCCCCGGATCGCACCGCGCCGGGGTACCCGGCGAAGACGGGTCGTCTGGGCCTTTTTGAGCAGCCTGGACGGAAAACAGTGTTTCAGCATTCTTCTAGTCGGCCACGTTGATCTTGAACTATGAATCGTGAACCTTGAGCTGTTCTTTGTCAGAATGGTGCGATCTGCCCTGAGGCGTCGAATGCGATCTCACGCGGCTCGCCCGCGATCTGTAACCCGAATGCTTGTGCCTCGGGGAGGAGCGCCGGCGAAATATCCAAGGCCTCGAGGTGCAGCGTGTTCTTGATGCGCACGAGCCGGACCTCGTCGGGTCCGGCTTCGCCGATCGCGGCTTCGATGGCCTGGCGGTCGGTATCCATGACCACGGGCAGCCGCCCCGCAGCCCACAGGCGCGTCGTCATGACGTTAGTGTAGGTGGCCTTGTAGTCGATCGCATCCACCAAGCGTCGGGTCGTCAGGTCCGCCAGGCCGATTCCATTGGCGTTGCCGTGGGTTTCGCGTGTTAACGCAAGAGCCACGATGGCCGACACGAACGGCGTCCCCATGGTCATCTTGCCGCCGACGCGGGAGCCGATGCCGATCACGTTCGTGTCCATGCCGGTCCCGCTGATATTCTTGCCCATTTCGTCCACTACGAGCACATCGAGCGGATCGAAGGGCACCCGCGGCAGGATCTTCCAGGCTCGCTTCAGCAATGCCGCGTCTGTGGACTCGAACCGCTCAGCCGGGACCACGTGCACTTCCATGGTTTCGTCGCGCGAGTTTTCCAGGATGGCGACGCCCGCGAGAACCTTGGCATTGTGCAGGATCGCGCGCGCCGATTCGACAACGACCGAGACCAAGCCGATGCGATGGATCTGCTGCGCCCCGCGATGCTTGCCCAATCCCACCGCGAGGATCTTGCACAGGCCACTCTCGACATCTCCGCGGAAGATGGTGTGCAGCTTCACGCGGTTGATGGCAATGATGCCGTCGGCCTGATAGGCGTTGCGGTCGAGATAGACCGGGACGCCGCCTGGGGTGCGCCCGATCTCTACGACCTCCATCGAGGATTCGACCGGGCACCCCATGCTCTGTTCGGAGATGCCAAGGTCGGCCAAGAGCTGCTTCTGGCCCGCGTCAGTGGCACCGCCGTGACTGCCCATGGCGGGGACAATGAACGGCTGCCCGCCCAATGCCTTGACGGCGTCCACCGCCGCCCGCGTCATCGGGATCAGGTTGTCAATCCCGCGGCTCCCCGCGGTGATCGCCACCCGTGCGCCCGGCTTAACGCGGGATCCGAGCGTGAGCGTCAGGCCCGACCGCACCGCGCCGACAGGCTCCTGCAGCCGCGTGGTATCGAAGGCTTGCGTGACACGCAGCAATTTCGGCAAAACCATGGCACCCTCCCACGAGTCAGTATATGCACCATACCGCCAGCGCGCGAAAAACGGCAGCGCGAATTCCGACCTTGGCTGCATGAGCGGACAAGTGCGCACAGCGGCTGGGAAATCAGTGTCGGCGCAATCCTTCCGCCTGTTCCATTCCTCTTGTTGCCATGTCGCTTCGATATCGGACAGCGATCTCCGACAGCAATGCATGAGAACAGTGTTTGTGATCGTCCCGGCGCCCGGCGCTCGATGCCTCTTCCCCCGTGCATTTCTGCACCCCTGCTCCCGTGCCTTTATCCCTGTCCCTATCGCTGTTGCCCCACCAGGTCCGGTCATGCAAGCAAATCGCGCATTGCGCTGGCCTGCGGCGGCAAGCTGCGGGATAGTTTTCCATTCATCCACAGGAAAGAACCGACAAAGGGGGCATGCATGGATCTGGAGGCGTTGAAAGAAGCGGTCGTCGCCGGGGACGTAAAGGGGGCCACGCTCCTCACCGAAGTCGCCATTCAGGCCGGACACGCGCCAGCCGCCATCCTGAATGACGCGCTCGTACCGGCGATGGAAATCGTCGGGGACAAGTTCCGCTGCAACGAAGTCTACGTACCGGAGGTCCTCGTCGCCGCCCGGGCGATGAAGAAGTCGCTGGCACTCTTGAAGCCCCTGCTTACACAGAGCGGCGTCAGGCCGGTCGCGACCGCCGTGATCGGAACCGTGAAAGGCGATCTACACGATATCGGCAAGAATTTGGTCTGCATGATGCTGGAAGGCGCCGGATTCGAAGTCGTGGACCTTGGGGCCGATGTGACGCCCGAAAAATTCGTGCAGGCGGCCAAGGACACCGAGGCGAAGCTCCTCGGCATCTCCACGTTGCTTACGACCACCATGCTGGGCATGAAGGACGTCGTGCGCGCGCTCGAGCAGGCCAAGCTGCGCGACCAGGTGAAGGTGATGGTCGGGGGTGCGCCCGTCACGCAGGCCTTCGCAGATGAAATCGGCGCCGATGCCTATGGCGAAAGCGCAGCGGTGGCGGTGGGCAAGGCCCGGGAGTTGCTCGGCATCCGGTAACACCGATCGGAACGGCATCGATCGAAAGGAGGGAGGCCATGACGCATCGCGAGCGAGTCTTGACGACACTCCGCCGCGAGCCACCCGACCGGGTCCCCGTGGATATCGGCGGCACGCTGGCCAGCACCCTGAACATTCATACCTATCGGCGCCTCATGCGGCACCTCGGGTTCGGCGACGATCCGCCGGCCGCGTATTTGTCGCGCCGCTCGAACAGCGTGCTCCCAGACGAGCAACTGCTCCGCCACCTGGACGTGGACTGCCGCGCGGTCCTTCTCGGCAGCCCGGACCGTCATCCGGAACAGGAATTGCCCGACGGCACGATCACGGACGAGTGGGGCGTCACGTGGAAGCACGTCGGCGAGGGGCAGCACTACATCAATGCCGGCGGCCCGTTTTACAAGGACGAGCCCGGCCCATCGGCTGTCGAGGCATTTGCGTGGCCGGACCCACTCGATTCCGGCCGGTTCCGAAGCCTGCGGAGTCAGGCCCACACCCACCAGCTTGCCCACGATGCCGCGCTGGTCCTCGTGTTGGGTACCGGACCGGTGCATCAGTTGCAGTTCATGCGGGGTTATGCGGCCGCGCTCGAAGACATGATCGCGAACCCCGCGTTTGTCGAAGCCTTTCTCGCCCGGTACGCCGACTTCTGGGTGTGCATGGCCGAAAAGGCGCTGACGGACGTGGCCGACCTCATCGATGTGGTTATGTTCGGCGATGACCTCGGTATGCAGCAGGGCCCGGTGATGAGTCCCGCACTCTACCGTCGGATGCTCAAACCGACGCACGCCCGCATGGTGCAAACCGTGAAGCGGTTCGGCAAGCCAGTCCTGCTGCATAGCTGCGGATCGATGACGGCCCTGATTCCCGACTTGATCGAGATCGGGTTTGACGCACTCCATCCGATCCAGGTCTCGGCCAAGGACATGGATACGGGCCGCCTCAAGAAGGAGTTTGGCCGGGATCTCGCGTTTTGGGGGGCGATCGATACGCAGCGCGTGTTGCCCCGCGGCACGCTGGCCGAGGTCCGCGCCGAGGTCAGGCAGCGCATTGCCGATCTCGCGCCTGGCGGAGGGTACATCCTCGGTGCGGTCCATAACATCCAGGCCGAGGTTCCCGTGGAAAACATTCTCGCTATGGTCAATGCGGCGAGGGAGTTTGGGAAATACTAGACCCTGAAGGAGGGGGCTGTCCAATATGCGCCATCTGATCGCCTGCGAAGTGTTTCGGGACGAGTTCGACGCCGTCGCGCCGCCCGATATGGCGTTCACATATTTGCCGCAAGGCCTACATCGGACGCCGGACAAGATGCCGGCGGCGATCCAAGAGACGATCGACGCGCTCCCGGCAGACACCGACACCGTCCTGCTCGGCTACGGATTGTGCAGCAATGGCATCGTCAATGTGACGGCAAAGACCGCCCCGATCATCGTGCCGAAGGTACACGATTGTATCGCCTTGCTCCTCGGCTCGCGCGAACGCTACGAATCCGAAGTCGCCGAGTGTGCCGGCACCTATTACATCACCGCCGGCTGGGCCAAATATGGGAACACCTCGCTGACGGCATACAAGAATGAGTACCTGCCCAAGTACGGCGAGGAGGACGCCCGCTACATCTCCCAAGAATGCCTCAAGCACTACAAGCGGGTCGCCTTGATCAACCACGGTGCCGGTGACGTGGAATTCGGTCGCGCTCATGCCAAGGAATTTGCCGAAGTATTCAACCTCGCGTATGCGGAGATTCCTGGAGATCTGGATTACTTCCGCCGTCTGCTGTTGGGACCGTGGGAGGAGACTGACTTCCTGCGGCTCGAGCCGGGACAGTCCATCACCGCGCAGCCGTTCTTGGTCCTGCACGCGATCTCGCTGCCATGAGATACGGCTCGTTTGATTGAGCAGCCCTGATGTGTGCCGGGATATATAGCGCGTTTTGGTGTTGACAGATGGAGCAGGTGCGCGCGATGGTACGCGCGCCCTGATCTGTTCCCGAAGGCACTGGCGCCTTCATACTCAACCCGTCCTGCGGGCCATCATTTTTCTGAGGAGGATCACATGACGCAGAGCTGCGGAAGATGGATGTCGCGAATGGCTGTCGTGGCGCTGGTGGCAGGGACCGTGCTGGCCTTGGCCGTTCCGGCCTCGGCGGGCGAGAAGGTCTTCAAGATCGGCGGCCTGGCTGCGCTCCAGCAAGGTTTCGGCCGATCCATGCAGTCCGGTGCGCAAATCGCGATCGATGAGATCAACGCGGCCGGCGGGGTGAGCGGCTACAAAATGCAGATCACCTGGCTGGATGACGAGACGTCTCCGGCCACCGGGCGGACCCTGGCCCAGCGGCTGATCTTCAATGACAAGGTGGACGCGATCCTCGGCTGCCACGCCAGCACCGTGGTGCTCGCCACCGCCGACCTCATGGCGCAGAACCAGATCCTCGACATCGCGATGGGCAGCGCCCAGAAAGTGACGGAGCTGAATAACCCCTGGATCGTCCGCGTGCGCGAGAACGATCTGCTCACTGGCAAGGTCCTCGCGAACTACATGGTGGACAAGGCCGGCCTCAAGAAGATCGCCATCATTTACATGTCGGAGCAGTATGGGATGGGCGGCCGCGACAACCTGATTGCAGCCCTCGCCGCGAAGAACATGAAGCTGGTCGCCGCCGAGGCGCATAACCAGGGCGACAAGGACTTTTCGTCGCAGCTCCTTAACGTGAAGAAAGCCGGCGCAGACGGCCTGGTGCTCATCTCCGGGGTGCCCGATCTCGGTATCATGGTGAAGCAGGCTCGGCAGCTCATCCCGGACGTGAAGATCTTCATGAGCTCGGTTGGCGCCACCAAGCCGTTCATGGATGTGGCCGGTGAAGCGGCGAACGGGACCTTCGCCGTGGTGACCTATACCGAGGACAACCCGAACCCAATGGTGCAGAAGTTCGTGCAGGCCTTCAAGGCGAAGTACAACGCTCCGCCCTACGACTTCTTCTCGGGCCTCTCCGGATCAGCATGCGAAAATGCGGGATGCGTTCAAAGAAATCAAGGGCTACAACGGCGTGACCGGCCTGACCTACGATGTGGACAAGGTCGGGGAATCGGTGCACGAACTCCTGCTAATCACGTACGAGAACATGAAGCACAAGGTGGTTGCGAAGGTCAGCGGCAAGTAGTTCTCTCCGCGCAGACACTCCGAACGGGGGAGCATGCCTCCGGCATGTTCCCCCGTTTTGCGCACAGGGAAAGCGGGTCCTATGGAATGGGCAATCCTGTTTCAGCAGATGGTGTCCGGGCTGGCGCTGGGCTGCGTGTACGGCCTGATCGCCCTCGGGTATAGCTTCCTGTTCAACGCGGTGGGCTTGATCAACATCGCGCAGGGCAGCTTCGTCATGCTGGGCGCCTACGTGTACGGGGTCTGGTTCACCAACCAGTTCCACTGGCCATTCATCCCGGCGCTGGCCGCCCTGATCGTGATCATGGGTCTGTTCGGCATGGCCTGCGAGCGGTTCTTCTATCGGCCGTTCAAGCGAGCGCATCTCAGGACCGTGCTGGTCAGCCTGGTCGCGCTCGGCATCCTGCTCGGGAACCTGGCCTTGATCATCTGGGATCCCTATCCGAAAGGGACGAAAGGCCTGTTCGGCCAGACCACGCTGCGTGTGGGCGGCATGGCGATCTTCTACCAGAGCCTGTTCATCATCGCTTCAACAGTCTTGCTCTTGATCGTGCAACACTGGCTATTTAAGAAGACCACCATCGGGAAGGTCATGCGGGCGGTGGCGCTCGACAAAGATACTGCGGCCCTGATGGGGATCGAGACGGATCTCGCCATCTCGCTGACATTCGCCTACAGCTCCATTCTGGGCGGGATCGCGGGAATGCTGGTGGCACCGATCTTCTCGATCGAGCCGTTCCTGCAGGTAATTGGATTCAAGGGGTTCGGCGCCTGCATCATCGGCTCGTTCTCCAGTATCACGGGGGCTATGGCGGGTGGGCTGATGCTCGGGGTCGTCGAGACGCTGGGGTCGGCGTACATTTCCTCCCTGTACAAGGATGCCATCGCATACGCGTTCATCATTGCGTTCTTGATCTTCAAGCCGGAAGGCCTGTTCGGGACGCGAAGTGAGGAAAGCGGATTGTAAGGCGGAAGGGTCGTACGTGAACACGCATCGCATTCGGAACGGCATTGTGGTGGCGCTCTTCGCATTTCTGGCATTGGTGCCGACATATGTCGAGGCACCCTACGTCATCTTCGTGCTCAACGTCACCTGCATCAACATCATCCTGGTCTTGGCGCTGAACTTCATTCTGGGGTACGCCGGTCAGGTGTTCTTGGGGACGATCGCGTTCTTCGCGGTTGCCAGCTACACGCACGCGCTGCTCTTCGCCAAGCTCGGCTGGGGCTTCTGGCCCTCGCTGCCCATGTCCATCGTGGTGACATCGGTACTGAGCCTCCTGATCGGGATTCCGACGCTACGGGTGCGTGGGGCCTATCTCGCCCTCATGTCCATGGGCTTCATCATCGTGGTGGGCGATGTCATCAAGAACTGGATGTCCTTCACCGGCGGCGTCTGGGGGGTGCCGAACATTCCGCGCCCCGACATCGGCACGTTCACGCTGACATCCAATCTGCACATGTTCTACCTGTGCTTGGCATTAGCGCTTGCGCTCGCCTGGCTGTCTCTCCTGATCGAAGATTCCCGGTACGGCCGGGCGTTCAAAGCGGTTCGCGACGATCAGCTTGCGGTCGAGATGGTCGGCGTCTCCTCGACCTATGTGAAGGTGCTCGCGTTTGTCTTGTGCGGCGTGTACACCGGCGTCGCCGGGTCGCTATTTGCCAGCTTCAACGTGTACATCAGCCCCGAGATCTACAGCTTCAACTACAACTCGATCTTCCTGTGCATGCTGGTGGTGGGAGGCCTCTCCTCGGTACCCGGGTCGGTACTGGGGGCGATCTTGCTCACGGCGGCGATCGAGGTGCTGCGCCCGCTCAAAGAGAAGTACCTGACGCCCCTGGCCCTGCTCATCATCATCATCCTTTTGTTCGAGCCGGCCGGCCTGGTGATCTTCATCGAGCGGGCAGTTGCGGCCTTACGCAAATTCATCCCCGGCAAGCGTCTGAAGGAGGCGCGCCGTGGTTAGCCTCCTCGAAGTCCGGAACATCAGCAAGCATTTCGGGGGCGTCCGCGCGGTGGACGACCTCAGCTTCTCGGTCGAGCCCGGTGAGATTCGCGCCCTGATCGGTCCGAACGGTTCGGGCAAGACCACCTGCATCAACCTGATTACTCGCGTGTACCAGTTGACCGGGGGCGAGATCTACTTCGCCGGAACCCGCCTGGACCAGCTTGCGCGCCATCAGATCGTGCAGCGCGGCCTGGCCCGGACTTTCCAAAACCTGCGCCTGTTCGAAACGCTGTCGGTGTTCGATCACGTCCTGATGGGCAGCTACCTTCATTGCCAGGTGGACTTCCTTCGGACCGTGCTCCGCGCAGGGCCGGCGAAAGCCGAGATCCGCGCCACGACCGATACCGCGCAGGAACTGCTCGACCTGGTGGGTCTGGGAGATAAGGGGCACCTGCTCGCCCGCAGCCTGCCCTATGGCAAGCGGCGGCTGATGGAGATTGCCCGAGCACTGGCGACCCGGCCCAAGCTGCTGTTCCTCGACGAGCCGGCCGCGGGCATGTCCGAGGAGGAGATTGATCGCCTGATCGATCTCGTCCGGGCCATTCGCGACCGCGGCATCTCCATCCTGCTGGTCGAGCATCGCATGCGGTTGGTCATGAACGTGGCGGAACAGATCGTGGTCCTGAACTACGGCAAGAAGATCGCCGAGGGGACGGCGCAGGAAATCCAGAATAACCCCGAGGTGATCACCGCCTATCTCGGCAAGCTGCACGAGAAAGTGACCCGCGATGCTTGAGCTCCAGAAGGTCGAGGCGGCATATGGCAGCGTGCAGGCCCTCTTCGGGTTGACCTTGGACGTGCAAGCCGGGGAGATCGTCTGTCTGATCGGTGTCAACGGGGCAGGGAAGACGACGACGCTGCGCGTGATCACCGGCGCGCTGCCGGCCATCGCAGGCACCGTGGAATTCGAGGGCAAGCCTATCACAAAGAGGCGCATGTCCGAAATCGTGCGGCTGGGGATCTCCTGCGTGCCGGAAGGCCGGCGCGTGTTCGCCACCATGAGCGTCGAGGAGAACCTCGAGATCGGCGGATTCATCCGGCGGCGGGATAAGGCGTGGCTTTCCGAAACGATCGAGCGGATCTTCGGAATCTTCCCGGTCCTCTCGGAGCGCCGGAAGCAAGCCGCCGGGACGCTTTCGGGCGGGGAGCAGCAGATGCTCGCCCTGGGCCGGGCGATGATGTCGCGCCCGCGCCTGCTCCTGCTTGACGAGCCCTCGATGGGCCTGGCCCCCGTCATGGTCGAGCGGACGTTCGAGGCGATTCAGAACATTCAGAAGGGCGGTACGACCATCCTGCTCGTCGAGCAGAACGCGCGCATGGCCCTGAACATTGCGACGCGGGGCTACGTGCTGCAGACTGGCAAGATCGTGATGGCCGGCTCGGCACAGGAACTAATGACCAACGACCGGGTCCGGCAAACCTATC
>Ga0335069_10012768_pt1 | contig 11802 bp, 6 predicted proteins | sample Lox_Sample_11_FD_206714 | JGI IMG/M metagenome (GOLD analysis project Ga0335069, IMG submission 206714) | Soil microbial communities from Loxahatchee National Wildlife Refuge, Florida, United States - Lox_Sample_1.1 | ecosystem: Environmental > Terrestrial > Soil > Wetlands | place: USA: Florida...
GTGCGTGAGGTAGACGGGCGTATCGATGGTGACCTGGTTGCCGCTCACCGCCTTCACCTGAACGATTTGCATCAGGGCGCGCGGCACCGGGTGGCTGCCGTCGGTGCAGAAGTTGAGGCCGTCGCGGCTGGCGCAGTCGTTGACGCCCACGCCGACGTTGCCCTCGTTGCCCACCGTGCTGACCAGCGGCGTGTAGCCTGCCGTGCTCACGCTGGTATCGTTGAGCTGGTCGAGGACCAGGGGCTGGCCAACGTGGATAGCGCTGGCATCCGACACCGTGATGGTGGTGGCGCCCTTTTCCAGGCCGCCGGTCCAGTCCACCGCGTGCAGGGTGTTTTGCCCAGGCCAGGATCCGGGCGTAACCGAGATGTTGATGCTCGCGCTCGATACAATCTTGCTGACCGGCGCACCAGCCCCACGCAGGACGATGGAATGCTTGATGCCGAGGGCGTTCTTGAGCAAGTACGTGCCGGCGGGCAACACCACGACCTGGTTGTCCGGGCACGCGTCGATGGCGGCCTGGATGGCTGCCGTCGCGTCGGTCTTGCCGTCGCCATACTTGCTGGCGTCCACGGTCGCGCACACGGCGGTGCGCGCCGGAATGCCACGCGTGCCGTCGGGCTGGATCACGCCGGCGCGCGACCAGTCGGTCATGCGATCCGGGAAGAGCGCGCCGGGGCCGCCGCCACCCGCGCCGCCTGCCCCGCTGTCACCGACGGCACCTCCGGTGCCTATCACCTCTGCCGCCGCATCTACAGACGACGCCACGTCATTCTTCACCGTCGGCGAATCGGCGGACCGGGCCACGTCATTCGCCGTGGGCGCATCGGAGGGCGGGGCCACGTCATTCGTGAGCGCCGCCGTATCGGTCGGCCCGCCAACATCGCCGTTCGGTGGTGCCGCGTCGCCGTTCTTGCCACTTCCCCCGCAGGCCGTCAAGCTGGCCAGCAAGACGAGCCCGCCCTGTAGCGTGCATCTCGCGTGGTTCTTCGGCATGGCAGCCCTCCTTGGCCGTGCCTGCGGTGGCGGCAAGTGACAGTGTATACGATTCCGTCGAGGTTTGACGGCCAGTGATCCGGATTTCACCACGGAGTCCACAGGGGCCACGGAGGCCGGAAAGCAAGAGTCCGTCACGAGCAAGGCAGAAGGCGCAGGATCTTGATGGTGGTCGTGGCGCCCGGCGCGGGATAGGCCACGCTGCCGTCGGGGAAGGCACGGAAATCTTGGTAGCGGCTACCGAGCACGTTGGGTTTGAGTAGGAGCGGGCCAGCAGAGGCGGTCGTCGATCCCGCGGGCGCCGCGCCGGTGGTACTGTCGAGGATCTGCAGAACCATCTGGCGCTTGCTGTCGCGCTGGGTGAGATCCCCGGTCGCGGTCGACTCCTCCCAGGCCGCCAGAAGCAGGCTGGCGCCGTAGGCCGCCAAGTGAGGCGCGCGATCGTTGTTGCTGTTGCTTACCAGGGTGAGGTCCTGGTCGGGCGTGGGCGTGGTGGTGCTCGCGACGTGTAGGAGGTGAATGTCGGCCAGACCATCCGCATTCGCCGGTTGGCCGGGCCGAATGTCGCTGGTGATTAGCCAATAACCACTGGCCGCGGCCGTCGTCAGGTTGCCGAAATTCGAGTAGTTGAGATCCACGGGGTAGATGGTGGTGGTGTTGGGCGCGAAGGCGAGCCGGCCACTCTTGCCGCCCGTGGCCGCGTCGTTCTTGCATACCGTGAGGAATTTCTTGGCCCTGGCATCCCAAAGCACGCGCTCGAATCCACTGTGGCTGCAGCCCCAATCGAATCCGCCGGTTTGCAAGACGCCACTGCCGTTGACCACCTTCATGCGGTCGCCCTGGTGGATGTTCACGCCGGTACTCAGCGTGCTGGAGCCGACGCATGCCTGGTTGGGCACGGTAATGGCCGCGCCAAAATATCCGGCATAGTTCGATCCATCGAAGGCGATACGAGCGTTGTGCGCGTATTCGGACCAAATGAAGATGACGTTGCCCCCGCTGGTCGCGCCCAGGCCGTAGGCCGGCAACGCCGCCGTGGTGTCGGTCAGCTTGGTCGCCCAGGTTTCCTTTGCACCGTCGAAGCGCACCATGTACATGTCGTAGCAGGACGCGGCGGTCGGATAGTTGCTGGTCAGTCCGCATAGGTTGTTGATGTCGCCGCAGTTGTTGTTGGCGGTCGAGCCGAGAGCAGGCCGGCTGATCAGCAGGACGCCGCCGCCGCCGTCGGCGTAGATATCTTGCACGTCATAGCCGGGAAGGCTGACCAGCGAGCCGGCCACCATATGGTCGGTGGCATCGAGGGTGACGACGTGGACCAGGTTGTCGCTCTTTCCCAGAAAAGCCACGCGCGAACCGCCGTCGGGCAGGGGTGACAGCGCGAGCGGGGTGAGGCCCAAGGCAGCGCCATTGTTATCGACTTCGTTGTAGGAGTAGGCAATCCCGACATCGGTTTCGGTGATGCGCACGCGGGACGCCAGATCCGATGCGCACGACCCGGGTGGACCGGCGTCCACACCGGATCCGCCCGTCGCGGTCACGCCGCCGGTTCCACTCGCGCCACCGAGTCCAGTCGCCCCGCCCATCGCGCCGCCACCTGAGCCGCGACCAGCGTCGCTGTTGTCACCGCCGATTCGGGCGTCGGCCGGAGGCCCGCCGTCCTGCGGCCGCGATCCGCTTGCGCCCGAAGTGGCCGAGCTCGAGCCTCTCGACCCGCCCGATGTGGCGCCACCGAGCTGCGAGCCGCCCGCTGGGCTTGCCCCGGCGGGAACGCCTGCGCCGCCCACCGCCGTGCCGCTCGAGCCACCGGGAGCAACAGCCGTGTTCCCGCCGCCGTCGCCCCCGCTGCCGCCTCCTCTTCCCGCGCTCGCCTTGCTCGAACTGCAACCGGATGCAATCAGCGCGAGGGATGCTGCCACCCAGAGCGATCGGCGGATGTTGCAATTCGACATTCTCCCTCCTGTGCACAGCCTGGCGTTTCGCATGAAGTACAGTGCTGCAGCTCCGAGTGTAGGTCAAATCGACGTTGCCAACCTGGCCGGTGCTTGCGGCCCCGCCCATTCCCAATCGAACCTACCGTGACGAAAAGAGCCGCGCTCGCTGTGGTCGCGGGCGCCACCATGTAGGCAGGTGCGCACCTGGGAGCACGAATAGTCTTGCGCTCCATGAAATGTTTTCCTAGTGGGTGCCCCATCTATCTTATGATCGCCTGGGGATCTCCCGAGGAATCTTGATGGCCGCAGCTTTGCAAGGCAATGATCGACGGGCCATGCTGCCACGCCGCAACCCACATGCCGGCTTCACCGTCACAGAGCTGATGGTGGTACTGGTGATCATTGGGATCCTCGCGGCGGTTGCCACTCCGTCGTTCACTCGCGACACCACGGCGCGCAAGGGGCGCGACTTCGCCAACGCGGTCGCCCAGGGCCTGCAGCGGGCCCACCTCGATGCCATGAGCACGAGGAACCCCCAGCTCGTGGTGTTCTACGCAAACCGGGTCGAGTTCTACCGACAAGTCAACATGAGCGTGACTCTGCTGCGAACCTTGCAGTCGCCGGAGTACGCAGGTGATGACCCGCACGTTGCGATTTGGAACGTGACCAGCACCAGCGGAACGCCAACCCAGCCGATGCTGGGTCTCGATTCTTCTCAACAGAATGCCTGGATCTACTTCAGTCCCATGGGCAATGCCGGCTCCACCCCTGCCGCCACCTCTCTGGCGAACTACCAGGTCTACATTCGCAATGAGCGCCTCCCCCCCACTCACCCCGATGCTGGCTTTCTGATTTCGGTGGCCGGGCTCACCTCGTTCATTTCCACACGAAACTTCGGGTTCTCACAATGAAGCGCGAGCGACGAAACGCGTGGGGAGCCGGCCGGCTTTGCCGGCCGCGTACCATCGCGGGAGGGGATGGCGAGGCCGGGCGCAAAGCGCCCGGGCAGGGGGGCCAGGGCGTGCGGAGCCGAAGTCCCCGGAGGGGAGAACCCTCCCAGGGTTCCCAACGAAACGCGTGGGGAGCCGGCCGGCTTTGCCGGCCGCGTACCATCGCGGGAGGGGATGGGAACCCTCCCAGGGTTCCCATCTACAAATGAGGGCGTGATGACAACAAACCGCTGTTCGACACGACCATCACTTCGCCAAGGGGAAGCTGGAGCCGTGCTGGTTGTCGTCTTGCTGGCCATGATCGCGTTGTTGGGAATGGGATTGACCGGCCTGTATCTGACCAGCGGCAGTATCCAGATGAGCTCCAATATCAATATGCGCAACCAGGCCCTTTATGTAGCCGAGGCCGGAATTCAGACAGCCAAGAGCATCCTGAACCGCACGATTACCGGGAACGTAAACTGGGCACCAAACCTCAACCTCATGCTGCAGGGCGGTTTCAGCGTCGGGGGTAACCCCGTGGCACTCCCGGATGGTTTTGTCGACGAAATACCCGCTACGCCCACGGAGTGTCTGGGAAGTGATGCCAACGGGAACCTGAAACGCGGCGCCTATCTGCGCGACGACGCCCCATTTGGCTGCCAAGGCGCGTCTGGGTTTTCGCAGGCCTATGTCAACTGCAACTATCCACCGGCCGGGTTCAACGACCCCAACGACCCCAATGGCCCCCAACCTCTCAATCAATTCATGGGCCGCTACACTCTCTTCGTCCGGCAAGACCTCGCTGACTGCCGAATGGGGTACTACAATTTCGAAAATAATGACCCTGCATCGGGCCTTCCGCTCACCAACGGCATCGTGGTCATTCGTTCCGAGGGCGTGGCTTCGGACAATCGCACCAAGGTTGTCCTCGAGGTCACGATGGCGCCCAACCCCAACGTGATCGACGTGCCCTCCCAGATCGTTACGGTTTGCTCGGCCGGCGCGGCGGGGTGCGATGACAACGCCTCGGTGCAACAGGGGATCACGGTGGCCGGCGCTCTGGGAGGCACTTATGGCAATACCGGCACGGGCGGCGGCGGGGGCGGAGCAGGTGGGACAGGCGGTGCGGGCGGCGCCGGCGGCACGGGCGGCACGGGCGGAACCGCTGGAGCGGGGGGGACAACCCCGTTGGGCGGTTCTGGGGGCGGCGGCGGAACTGGCGGCGGCGCAGGCACGGGCGGCACGGGCGGGGGCGGCAACGGTGGCACAGGTGGCCATGGTGGCACCGGCGGCTGCAACACATCGAAGTGCCCGAACGTCGCGGTACTGGGCGTGGACGGGATTTGGGACACAGGAACCAATGGCTCAAATACCGGGATGAGCCAGTTCTTCTCGTGGCTGGCCACGCATTCGAACAATTGCGCGCCACAGCAGATTTACATCGACGACCACGACCCCAACAACAACCCCATCACGGCCGATACCCTGAAGCCCTACAATGTCATCGTCTTGCTCGACTTGTACCATACCAGGGCACAATACAGGAGTTGCGTCGCCAACGTGGGTAGTTGCCAGCTGCAATACAGCTCTTACGCCACCGGGCAGCAGAGGCACCTCTCGGACGACGAGCTTGACGCCTTCCGGACCTGGGTGGAGGGCAACGTGTCGGGGCAGATCTCCGGCGGGCACGGATTCGTCGCCACCATAGGCTACCACTGGTACTCGCACGAAACGTACAACGTCAATGGCATCCTCAAACGCTTCAACCTCGCGTACCAGACCGATGGCTCCGGGGGCGTCATCTCGGAATTTATCGGAGCAGGTCTCGGCGTCGATCTCACCGTAGCGACCACCGGCGCCGCGAGTACCATCAAGGTCTCCTCTCCGCCACCACCACCCATGGCGGGGGTGCAAAAGCTTCACATATCCTCTGGCACCCCGCTCCAGGTCATCTCATCCTGGCCAGCCTACGACGCCACGCCAACTCGCTACGCCCTAGGGTTCGATACGAATGGCGCGGGCTACGACATCGGCTACTTGGTCGATAGAATCGGGACGAAAGGCCGCATCAACGCGTGGGCCGACGAGTGGATCACCTATGACGACGTCTGGTCGAGCTCCATGCAGGTCAAGGGCGTGACCTACCAGACGGAGCAGTACTGGGAAAACGTCGTGAAGTGGATCGGACAGTGCCCGCCCTGATGGCCGCCACCCACCTTCCACCAGCCGGCTCCCATTGGAAATCCGTCTGACCCGCGATCGGGTTTGCGGGCTTGATGCCACTCGTGCGGGAATCGTATCGCTGACCCGCTGGCCTTCGGCCGCGGCCAGTCTCACCTGAAAGGGACCGCGACTGGTCCGATACTTCGCAGCAGATGGACAGATTCTGACGAGCCAGGTTGGGTCATGCACGCGGGGCGCGCAAGGCTTCGAGCGACGCCGAAGCTCCAGCGTGCGCTGGGCTCAGTACCCGACTCGCGCGAGCAATCCCGTCGCCGTTCCGGCCATCGGCGCCACGCTTACCGGCCGGCCCTCGACGAAGAACAGCACGCCCGCGGTCACCGCGGCGGCTCCGGCCACGCCCCAGAACACGTTGGCCATGTTCCTGCGCAAGGCTACTGAGTCGATGTCTCCCTCGCTGCACCCCCCTGGGCGCGAGCCGCAGGACTTTTCCAGGTCATCGAACTTCGACTGCATGGAGACTCCGAACAGGATCGCCCCCCCCGCCAACACGACCGACGATCCGGCCGCGACCCAGGTCCATTTCCTGCCCAGCCACCAGCCTCGGTTGGGGGCGCGCGGGCTCACTGCGACGGTCGATACGGACGCGGCTGGCTGCTCAATCGTCGGAACTGACGCGCCGGCCGCTGAGCGGCTCGCGGGCACTGTCTGCAGGTCCGCATCCGCGGCAGCTTTAGGCGCAGCGGATCCTGCCTCGGCGACGGCTGCCGCCACCGGTTGGAGCCGCATCACCACCGTATGAACCGTGCCCGCGTTGACGTCCACCGATTCGTACGCGGGCGTGCTGCCTGGATGCCGCGCGGCTACTTTATGAGTGCCTGGCGTGACTCGGACTAAGTTGGTGATCGGTGCAACGCCCACGCTCTTTCCGTCAACGCTGATTTCCGCGCCTTCTTTGCTGCATTCGATGAGCAACCGCCCCACCTTTGCCTGCAGCTCGGACATCGACAACCTGGCTTCGGCCATCATATCGGCCGGGGCATCGTCCGCCTCTGCCAGGAAATGCTCGAATGCGTCCAGCGCTTCGATCGGGTGGCCCAGACCGCGGCTGGTCTGCCCGATGTTGAACAACAACTTCGGACTCGGATATTGCGCATAGGCTTGCTCGAATTTCTCCAGCGCGTCGGCCAAGTCGCCTCTCTCATAGAGCCTTGCGCCCTCTTTCATCAAGGCCTGCGCCTTGGCTTTCGCTTCCTGGCCGGCCGGTTGCGATGCGACTTGCGCGAGCGTTGCGAAAAGGACTATCGCGGTAGCGTTCATCATCAAGACTCCAGTGATGGTCCCAAGTGACCCATAGGGTCGGAACCCTCGCAGGGCACAGCTACGGTATCGTCACTCGCGCGAAAAAGTTGAGGATCGGCGCCAGGCTGGCAGCTCGGTCGGGGACAGAGCCGCAGGCCACGACCTGTGCGCCCCTCGGAGGACCGGATTTCTAGAGATTTTCGAAGATCCGGCGCTTGGGGCGGACCTTCGAAGTCTTGCGCTTGGTAGCCCTCTCGGCCGGCCGGACCGTCGCGCTGGCCTTCTCTGACCCGGCCTTGACCATGCGGTCCGGTGCCGGCGGCTCCGGTTCAGCCGGAATGGCGGGCGCGGGAGCAGGTGCCGGAGTGACAACCGGCGCGACCGCAGCAGGCGGCGGCTGGCTCGTGATGGGCTTGCGGGACCCGCCGGCGCCAAGCCAAAGCCATGCGCCCACCGCCAGAACGAGGGCCGCCGCAGCGACGAACGCGTGGATGGGCCTCAGCCGCCTGGCGGAGCTGCGTTCCGTCAGCTCACTGGCTGTCTGCGAGAAGGTCGTCACCTGTCTTGCTGCGTCTGGCTCGGTCTTGCCCGTCGCCTCCAGATCGTCCGGTCCCGCGGCCGGACTGCCGGGCAGCGGCGCACTTTGGGGCTTTCGTTCGGCCGTCGGACCAATCGGAAGCATTTCCGGCGCCGGAGTGACGTCCGCCTCACCGCCCAATGCGGCTTCCTGCAACGCCCGAGAGAAGTCCCTGATCGACGGATACCGGTTGATCATCCGCTTCGATAGCGCGCGCCGCAGCACCGGCTCCACTCCCGCCGGCAGGTCCGGTACGCGCGCTGCCAGAGGCTGGGGCTCTACGTTGATGACCTGGTAAATGACCGCGACCGACTCATCGGCCAAGAACGGCCCGCGACCCGAAAGCATCTCCCACGTGATGCAGGCCAGCGACCACTGGTCTGCGCGGTGATCGATTTCGTCGACCCTACCCATCGCCTGCTCGGGCGACATGTAGTTCGGTGTGCCCATGACGGCCAACTTCCGCGTGAGCCTGGTGCGAGCCGTCTTCATCTTCGAGATGCCGAAGTCGAGCACCTTGACGAAGTCCGACTCGCCCGGGACTCTGAGCAGAAAGATATTGGCGGGCTTCAAGTCGCGGTGAACGACGTCCTGGGCGTGGGCGGCGGCCAGCGCGGATGCGACCTGTTTGGTGATGTGGACGGCCGTTTCAAGCGGCAGACGACCCGCGACTCGGATACGGTGATCGAGATCCTCACCATCGAGGTACTCCATCACCATATACGGCTCGCCCGAGTCGGCCATGCCGAAGTCGATCACGTTGACCAGGTGCGGGTGCCCGAGGTGCGAGGTGATCTCAGCCTCGCGATGGAAGCGGGCGAACGCTTCGCGGTTGAATGCCAACTCGCGCGCCATGACCTTGACCGCGACGCGCTTGTTGAGACGCAACTGGATGGCTTCGTACACGGCGCCCATGCCGCCCTCGCCGATCAGACGGGTGATCTGGTAGGCGCCTTCCAAGACGGTTCCCACCAGGGGGGCGCTCTTGGGGTCGCGTTCGGTCAAATCCGCGGTCCCCCCGACAGACATGGAGCCTCCACAACGCGTGGTGGGTCACTCCCGCGTGAAGCTCTAGCTGTCGCCATGGATTGTCCTGCGCTCGCTATCTGTCCATTATAAACTTTGTCGGTTGCCATTCCCAGAGTCGCCGCGGTCAAGGTTGCCAGGCTCCAGGCGCCTCGCACGACGAGGGTTGCTTGCAAATCGTCGCGCAGCGGTGCACGGCGAACGGCAAGGCGGACCCAAAGGGGCGTGACAAGAAGAAGCGACATCGGGTCTACCAGGCTAGACGGAGCGCCTCGACGATACTACCCTCTTGCGTGTGGTCGAAATCATGACGCCCGCTGATGAGATCCCCGGACTCGGCCGCAACACGGACCGGCCGCGCCTCAATACCACGGCGGACCTGCGGCGGTTCAACCTGACCACGACCGAGGGATTCGTGCTGTCGCGCATTGATGGCCATGCGAGCTACGACGAGATCTGCCATATGTCTACGCTGGGCCGCGAGGACACCCTGGCCATCCTGCGCAGGCTCAAGCGCGACATGCTCATCTTGGGTCCAGGGGACAAGGTCGCGCCGATTGGACCACACAAGAGTCAACCGACCCAGGAAGAATCGCCCACGCCCTATCAGGAACGCGAGACGCCACGCTCGGTTGCGGTCATGGACGAGATGGTGCGCCGAATGCAGGAGAAGCCTGCTCCCACGCCGGAGTCAGTCCCGCGCGAATCCGGCTCGCTCCTCGCGCGCCTCGACAACGACGAGCCGGTCGCGCCCGCCGATCTCATCGACGGCCACGACCTGCCGGTGGAGACCAAACGACGCATCATCCGCTTGTGCCATCGGCTACGCGCGCTCGCCCCGCACGAGCTCCTCGGCGTGCCCGAGGACGCGGACAAGGCCACCATCCGGCGCGCCTTCGCCGCGGCTTCGAAAGAACTGCACCCGGATCGCCACTATGGAAAGGACCTGGGCAGCTTCCGCGAGAAGCTCGCCAAAATCTTCTCCCGCGTGACCGAGGCGGTGCAGGAGTTGGAGAAGGGACAGAAATCGAAGTAGCGGACAGCTTCCCCGGCGAAACTCGCTGAGTTACTACTTGCGTTCACATTTGGTCGCTGCGCGGAACCTTTCAGCGCGCAAAGTCCCACGCCAATTCCGGTTGAGGAGCTGCCCCGGTATGTGCATTAATCATTGCGATGAAACTCACCGACTTGCTGTCCATTGCTGTTTGCGCAACAGCGTTGATTGCGGCTGGCTGTGACGATGGCAAGAGCGTCGCAGGCTCTGGTGGCGCCAGCTCGACCGGTGGCGCGAACACCGGAGGCCAGACCAATTCTGGCGGCCTGGGCACTGGCGGGCACACCGGAAGCAGCAGCGCGTCCGGCGGTGCTTCCTCGGCCGCCAGCGGTGGGAGTAATTCAGGCGGCGCTGGCTCTGGCGGCGCTTCCGCAGGCGGCAGCGGTGGGAGTAATTCAGGCGGCGCTGGCTCTGGCGGTGCTTCCTCGGCCGCCAGCGGTGGGAGTAATTCAGGCGGCGCTGGCTCCGGCGGCGCTTCCTCGGGCGGCGGCGGTGGCAGCAGCTCAGGCCGCGCTGGCTCTGGCGGCGCTTCCTCGGGCGGCGGCGCAAGTGGTTCCGGCGGATCGTCCGGGGCCAGCGGTTCGGGCGGCGGCAGCGGGGGCGTGGGCGGCAGGGGATCGGGCGGGTCAAGCGTCGGCGGTGGCGGCGGCGCAAGCGGTCGAGGCGGCGCCGGCGGTGCCAGCTCTGGAAGTGGCGGAGCTTCGGCTGGCGGCGCAAGCGGGAGGGGTGGTAGCAGCGGCAGTTGCTCCTCGGATACCTGCCCGGCGCCGAACGGCGGCGTGACCATCAACTGCAAGAAGCGCTTCATGTACGGCGTGAACTATGCCTGGGCCTATTTTGCCGGGGACTTCGGCGGCATTTCGGCCTGGAGCCAACAGGGCGTGGCCGGTTCCAAGGCCGCGCGCACCACCGACCTGACCGACATGAAGAACAACGGTGTCGACGTCGTGCGCTGGTGGATGTTCCCCGACCTGGGCGGCGACGGGGTCAAGCTCGACAGCAGCAAGACTCCGACCGGAATCGGACCGACCATGGTCGACGACATCAACGCCGCTCTCGACATCGCGGCCAGCCTCGACATTCACATCAAGCTGACGTTGTTCTCCTTCGACAGCTTCTGGAACGACTTCACCGACAGTGGCCTCACCTTCCCAAGCCTTCAGCCCATCGCGACGGACGCGAGCAAACGCGCGGCTCTGATTTCCAAGGTCGTGATCCCCATTGCCCAGGCAGTGGAATCCAGCCCCAACAAGGACCGAATGATCGCTTGGGACGTAATCAACGAACCGGAATGGTCCATCACCGGTTCGGATCCGTACGGCGATCAGGCCTTCGATCCCAATTCGTCGGGCAGCAACGGCAGGACCATGGCGACCGTGACCTTCGCACAGATGGAGACCTTTGTGAAAGACGTGGTCACCGCCCTGCACGCGAACAGCAGCGCGCCGGTTACGGTCGGCAGCGCCGCGGTCAAGTGGGCCAAGGCGTGGAGCCAGGTCGGCCTCGACTTCTACGACTTCCATTGGTACGGCTGGGTCGATCAGTACTTCCCGCACACCAAGACCCCGACCGACTACAAAGTCGACGACAAGCCGGTGGTGGTGGGCGAGTTCCCACTGGTACCGGCCAGCGATACCACTGGCCAATCGTTCGGCGGCATCAGCTATGGCAAGTTGCTCGACGATTTCCTTGCCGCCAACTACGCCGGAGCGCAAGGCTGGTCCTTCTCGGACACCTCAAACGGAGCGTACAGTTGGTCGTCGGGCAAGGCAAACGTCAAGGCCTGGGCGAGCGCGCACACGT
>Ga0335069_10012770_pt1 | contig 11802 bp, 12 predicted proteins | sample Lox_Sample_11_FD_206714 | JGI IMG/M metagenome (GOLD analysis project Ga0335069, IMG submission 206714) | Soil microbial communities from Loxahatchee National Wildlife Refuge, Florida, United States - Lox_Sample_1.1 | ecosystem: Environmental > Terrestrial > Soil > Wetlands | place: USA...
CATGCACGAAGAGGCGTTCGTCGCGCTCGGTTGCGACGTGCACAACGCGCACGGCTATTTGATCGCGCGATCGCGCAACGCGCGACTGCGCGGCGCCGACGTCGAATTTCGAATGTCGAGCGTCGGCGCGACGAAGAACGCGATGCTCGCCGCGGTGCTCGCCGAGGGAACGACGAAGCTCAACAACGTCGCGATGGAACCGGAGGTCGTCGACTTGGCGAACTTCCTCGCGGCGATGGGCGCGAAGATCTCCGGTGCCGGCACCGACACGATCGTCGTCGAGGGCGTGGACGAACTCCACGGCGTCGAGTACGAGATCATCGCCGACCGCATCGTCGCCGGCACGCTCCTGCTCGCCGGCGCGGTGACGCGCGGCGACGTGACCGTTACGAAGTGCCGCCCCGACCACTTAACCGCGCTCACCGAGAAGCTCGTCGAATGCGGCGCGGTTACGATGGCCGGCGACGATTGGATCCGCGTGAAGGCCGACGGCATCACCGGCGGAACCGACATTCTCACCGCGCCCTATCCGGGATTCCCGACCGATCTCCAGCCGCAGGTCGTCGGATTTCTCTGCACCTGCCCGGGCACGAGCGTCGTCGAGGAGTCGATCTTCAACGCCCGCTTCTCGTACGTCAACGAGCTCGCGCGCATGGGTGCCGACGTCAAGGTGACGATGGAGAGCAATGCCGCGGTCATCAGAGGGCCGAAACAGCTCTCGGGCGCGCCCGTCGAGGCGCCCGACATCCGCGCCGGCGCGGGCCTCGTCGTGGCCGGGCTGGCGGCGGCGGGCGAGACGGAGATCATCGGTCTCGAGTATATCGACCGCGGATACGAGCGGCTCGAGGAACTGCTCTCCGAGCTCGGCGGCCAGGTTCAGCGCAGCAGCGGCGTGACGCCGTTGGTCGAACCGACGGGATTCTTCGAGACGAGCGAGTATCCGCGCGTTTCGGCGACTGGATAGAAATCCGCACAGCCAGGAAGTGAAGGAAGCTTCGTTTTGGACATCGGCATCGACCTAGGCACGGCCAACGTGCTCGTGCACGTCAAAGGAAAAGGAATCGTCTTGCGCGAGCCGTCGGTCGTCGCGAAAGACATGAACACCGGTCGCGTGCTTGCGGTCGGCGAAGAGGCGCGTCAGATGTTGGGCCGGACGCCCGCGCACATTCAGGCGATCCGTCCGCTTCGCGACGGCGTCATCGCCGACTTCGAAGTGACCGAGGCGATGCTCTCGTACTTCATCAAGAAGGTCATGAAAGACAGGTCGTGGTGGTCGTCGATCGTCAAGCCGAAACCACACGTGACGATCTGCGTTCCGGCCGAGATCACGAGCGTCGAAGAGCGCGCCGTCAAAGACGCCGCGAAGCTCGCCGGCGCGCGCGAGGTCGGCATCATCGAGGAGCCGATGGCGGCCGCGATCGGCGCGGGCCTTCCGATCGGCGGCCCCTCCGGCAGCATGGTGGTGGACATCGGCGGGGGCACGACCGACGTCGCGGTAATCTCGCTCGGAGGCATCGTCGTCTCGCAGTCGCTGCGCGTCGCCGGCAACAAACTCGACGAGGCGATCGTCCGATACATCCGCCGCGTCTACAACCTGATGATCGGCGAACGGACGGCCGAGGAGATCAAGATCAAGATCGGATCGGCATACAAGCTCGAGCAAGAGCTCGCGATGGAGATTCGCGGCCGCGACCTCATCAACGGCCTGCCGAAGACGGTCAAGATCACGAGCGAAGAGATACGCGAGGCGCTCTCGGAGCCGATCGGTTCGATCGTCGAAGCGGTGAAGGCCGTTCTCGAGAAGACGCCGCCCGAGCTCGCGGCCGACATCATCGACCGCGGCATCATTCTCACCGGCGGAGGCGCGCTGTTGCGCGGCTTTGAGAAACTTCTCTCCGAGGTCACCGGCGTGCCGGCGATCGTCGCCGAAGATCCGCTCTCGTGCGTCGCGATCGGCACCGGCGCCAGGCTGCGCGTCTAGCCGCGGCGAGGAACGTAACGGATGCCGCTCGGCGAGCGGTTTGAGAGAATCCTCGATGCGCGAAGCGCGGCAAGCTACGACGTCGGCGAAGAGGTAGCGCGCGTCGTCTTCTCGGGCGGCACGGTAATCCTCCCGAACGACACGAGTTATCTCCTCGGCTGCGATCCCTACGACTACGAAGCGATCGACCGCGTCTACGCGGCGATCGGCCGCCCCGACAATCGGCCGCTCACGATGCACGTCGCGACCGCGGCGGAGTTTCTCGAGTACGCGCTCGACAATCCGCTCGCGATCCTTGCCGCCAAACGGCTGCTTCCCGCTCCCGCGATCGTTTTGATTCGCAAGCCTGCGTTCGTCAGCGACGAGTTGGCGGCGGGGCTGCAGACGCTCGCGTTTCGCGTTCCGGACGACCCGTACGCGCGCGAGTTACTCGAGCGCTGCGGACCGATCGCCGGAACGACGGCGAATCCTCGCGGCGGCCCGCGATACGGCGGCGGAGAGGATCGCTCGATGCTTCCACCCGCGGATCTCTTGGTCGAGCATGGACCGACGCGCTACGACGTCGAATCTACCATCGTCGATCTCTCGGGCACGCACGCTCGTTTGCTGCGAGAAGGCGCGGTTTCGGAGCAGCGCCTGACCGAGCTGCTCGGACCGATCGAACGCCCGACGATAAAGGTGCGCACGCAATCCGGTCTCGCTCAGGAAAAACTCTGAAATGATCCGTCCGTTCTTCGCGCTCGCAGGCGCGCTCTCGCTCGTGACGACGCTGGTCGCGGCCGCTCCGCCGCGCCCCTCGCCGTCTGCTTCGGCGCGTCCGGCGGCGCGCCAGTCGGCGCGTCCGTCGCCGAGCGCCTCCCCGGCTTCCTTCGATCTCGGGGTGTGGACGGTTCACGCGAACTCCCTCGACGCAAACTTCAAGAGCGGCGATTTCAGCACGCCCGCCAAGGTCGTCATGACTCGCGTGGGAGGCGACGTCACGGCCGATCGCGCGAACGGCAACTATAAGAAGAAGCTGCTCTACCTCAACGGCCACGTCGTCGTGCACGACTCGCAAGGGAGCGCCCAGAGTTTGGAGGGCGGCGGTCCGCCCAACGCACCGAGCCCGTCGACGCTGACGGCGGATAAAGCCCAGATCGACGGCGCCGCGAAGGTGTACAAGGCGATCGGCAACGTTCACTACGTGCAAGCGGATACGGTCGTCGACGCCGACAACGGCACGCTCGACGATGCGGCGCACACGCTGCTTCTCGAGGGAGCGGTGCACGTCGTCGAGGGCACGCGCAGCATGAACGCTCGCAAGGTGCTCTACAACACGCTCACCGGGACGGCGCATGCCGAGGGCGACGTCACGATTCAGTTCCCGGGAGAGTTGCATCGTCATCTCGCGACGCCCAAACCGCTTCACGTTCCGAAGAACGGCCTGACGGAGCCCGTGGGAAACCCAACGACGTTGCCGTGAGCCGGTGTTTCTAGCTTTCGCCGGCGACGAGCCGCTCGCGGCGCGAATGCGTCCGCGAACGCTCGACGAGTTCGTCGGACAAGAGGCGCTGCTCGGGCCGGGGCGCGCGCTGCGAGCCGCGATCGAGCGCGACGCCGCGCCGTCCATGATCCTCTGGGGGCCGCCGGGAAGCGGAAAGACGACGCTCGCGCAGATCGTGGCGCGATCGACGGGAGCGTACTTCGAGGGGCTTTCGGCGGTCGGCGCCGGCGTCGCCGATCTGCGCCGCGTCGTGCGCGAGTCGCAGGCCCGGCGCCGCGCCGGGACGCGCAGCGTGCTCTTCATTGACGAGATCCATCGGTTCAACAAGGCGCAACAGGATGCGATCTTGCCGTACGTCGAGGACGGAACGGTCACGATGATCGGTGCGACGACGGAGAATCCGTCCTTCGAAGTGAACTCGGCGCTCCTCTCGCGCGCTCGCGTCTTCGTGCTCGCGCCGCTCTCCGACGACGACGTCGGCATGATCGTGGATCGCGCGCTTGCCGATCGGGAGCGAGGACTCGGCGCGAAGGGCGTGCGCCTCGACGCCGACGCTCGCAAGCTGTTGATCTCGCTCGCCAACGGCGACGCGCGCGCGGCGCTGAACTCGCTCGAATTTGCGGCCGCTTCGGCGGCGGCGCGCGACGGCGATCCGACGATCGACGCGGCGCTCGTGCGCGATGCCGCGCAACGCCGCAGCTCGCAGTACGACAAGTCGGGCGAGATGCACTACGACATCGTCAGCGCCTTTATCAAGTCGGTGCGCGCGAGCGATCCGAACGCCGCGATCTACTGGCTCGCGCGAATGATCGACGGCGGCGAGGACCCGCTCTTCATCGCGCGGCGATTGGTGATCCTCGCGTCGGAAGACGTCGGCCTGGCGGATTCGACGGGATTGCAGGTTGCCGTCGCGGCGCAGCAGGCCGTCCATTTCGTCGGCATGCCAGAGGGGTTCTACCCGCTCGCGCACGCGACGCTGTACCTCGCGAACGCTCCGAAGAGCAATGCGGTCGGCCGCGCGTTCGGCGCCGCAATGGACGACGTGCTGGAGACGCGCAACGATCCGGTGCCGATGCACCTGCGCAACGCCCCGACGGGCCTCATGCGGGGGCTGGGCTACGGGAAGGGCTATCACTACGCGCACGACGATTACGACGTCGTCCAAGTGAATCTGCCGCCGGCGTTGAGCGAGCGCCGCTACTACCAACCGGACGAAAAAAAGAGGCGGTTCGAGTGATTCCCGAACCGCCATTTTCCCGTTGCTACTTCTCGGAGTGTGCGTTGGAGCTTCGCACAACCCGATAATAGGGCGGCATACTGTGAGCGACCTGTGAACGCGAAACGAATTTATCTCGACAATGCCGCGACGACTCCGGTGCGCGCCGAGGTCGAGCAAGCCATGCGCGAGGCGGCGGACGGCGGCAATTATAACCCAAGTTCGCTCCACGCCGAAGGCCGCCGGGCGCGAGCCGTTCTCGACGACGCCCGCGCTCGCATCGCCGCGATCCTCGGCGCGGCTCCCAAAGAGATTACGTTCACTGCGAGCGGCACCGAAGGAAATAATCTATCTTTAATGGGAGTCGCGCGCGCGCTCGACGGCAGACGTCACATCGTCGCCTCGGCGATCGAGCACCACTCCGTTCTCGAACCGTTGGAACGCTTGCGCGAGGAGGGCTTTAGAGTAACGCTGCTGCCGGTCGCTCGAGACGGCCGCGTCGACCCGCAACGCTTCGCCGAGGCGCTCGAGCCGGAGACCGGGCTCGCCGCGATCATGTACGCGAATAACGAGGTGGGGACGGTCCAGCCGATCGCCGAGCTGGCGGCGATCGCGCGCGAGCGCGGCGTGCTCGTTCACACCGACGCCGTGCAAGCGCCTAGCTGGTTGCCGGTCGACGTCCGCGAGCTCGGAATCGACATGCTCTCGCTCTCGGCCCATAAATTCGGCGGCGGCGAGGGCGTCGGGCTGCTCTACGCGCGAGGGGGCGTTCCGCTCGCCCCGATCCTGAGCGGCGGGGGCCAAGAGTTCGGGCGGCGCTCCGGGACGGAGAACGTCGTCGGCATCGCCGGCATGGCGCGCGGGCTCGAGTTGGCGGCGACCGAGCGAGCAGTCCAGGCGCCCCGGATCGCCGCGCTGCGGGACCGTCTCGAGGCCGGCATCTCGTCGGCCTTGCCGGAGGTACACGTCAATGGCGGCGGAGCGCCTAGGCTCGCCAACATCCTCAACGTCAGTTTCGCGGGGGTGGACTCCGCGACGCTCCTGATCGGCATGGACCTGGCAGGGCTTGCGGTATCGGCCGGGAGCGCCTGCACGTCGGGGACGCTCGAGCCGAGCCACGTCCTGCAGGCGATGGGGCTGGAAGAGCGCCTGCGCGGGAGCGCCCTGCGCTTCTCCTTGGGCGCCGCGACCTCGGCGGAAGAGATCGAGCGCGTCCTGGAGATCGTGCCGCGGATGGTAACAGAGCTGCGGGGGGATGGGTAGAGTCAGAAAACGAACCGCGCGCGGCTGGAGGCAGAAGCTTGAGCAGTACGGACGGCAGCCTGGTCCTCGACGTGCTCGTAGGCGTCGGGGCGCTGCTGGTAGGCATTGGGGTCTTCGTGGGAATGTTGGCGCTGGCAAAGACGCTGGGGCGCCTGCGTATAACGTTAGATGCAGTCGATCGGCAACTCGAGAATATCGGGCCGCCGGTCACGAACACGCTGGCGCACGTGGACGAGGTCACGAGGTCGCTCGAGGATACCGCCGACACGCTCTCGCGAACGGCGGACCTCACGCGGAGCGCGGTCGTGCCGGCAATCGTGAACATCGGCGCGACGCTCGGAGGAGTGACCGCCGGTTTACGGCGTTTGGTAACGGGAAAAGAACGAACAACCAGGGAGTAACACAACCATGGGCAAGGGCAATGGCGGGGGCGGGTTCCTCGTCGGATTATTGATCGGCGCGGCCATAGGCGGCGCCGCAGCGGTGGTTCTCGCGCAGGAAGAGATGCGCGATCGGCTGACGGAGAAGGCGCGCGAGGCGGGTAATCTCGCCATGGACGCAACCGGAGATCTCCGCGGTAAGATGGGCGACGTAACGGCGCAGTGGCAATCGAGCGTCTCGGAGCTCTACGAACGCGGGCGTCAGGTCGTCGAGAGTGCGCGCGCGAACATCGATGCGGCGGTCGCCGAAGGCAAGGCCGCGGCCGACCAAGCGCACGACGACCTACAACGGAAAGCCGAAGGGTAAGCCCTTGGACATCAAGGTAAACGTCCGCGAGGCGCCCGGCGACTGCTACGTCGTGGACCTGAGCGGCGAGATCGACGTCTACACGTCGCCAAAGGTCAAGGATGCCGTCGGCGCGCTAATCGACCGCGGCGTCTACCATCTGGTGATTAACCTGGAGAAGGTCCGGTACATCGACTCTACCGGACTCGGCGTGTTGATCGGCGGTCTCAAGCGCGTTCGCGAGCACGGCGGGTCGGTCAATCTCGTCTGCACGAACCCGCAGATACGGAAGATCTTCGATATCACCGGCCTCGTGAAGATCTTCGGAATCTTCGACAGCGAGGATTCCGCCATGAAGGCTCTCGTTTGAATCAAGCCGTCGAGCGCGCCGTCCCCGAGCTCGTCGAACTGCGCGTTCCGGCTACCGCGGAATGGGTCGCGCTCGCGCGGCTCGCCGCCGCCACCGTTGCGATCCGCCTGCGCTTCTCGATCGAGGAGATCGAGGACGTGAAGCTCGCGGTCGCGGAGGCGTGCACCGCCGTCATTCAGCACGAAGGCCACGGCGAATTCATCGATCTCACCTGCGAGGCGCAGAACGACGCGCTGCGCGTGCGCGTGCGCGACGCCGGACGGTACGGCCTCCACGCCGTCGAGGAGAAACGCATGAATCTCGACGAGGCGCGCATCGCGGGCCTCGGAGTCTTTTTGATCCGCACCCTGATGGACGAAGTCACCTACGACGTCCACCCGCAGTTGGGTACGGAGTTGCTCATGCTCAAGAGGTTGGCCACCCGGCCTGCATAGCGCCACGGACCGCGAACGAACTCGCGACCTCTTCGCGCGCTTCGTCCGAGCGCGCAGCCGCGGTGCGAACCACAAGAGTGCGAGCGCCGAGATCGAGCGCCTTCGCGAGCAGCTGATCGTCGCGCATCTCAGTCTCGTCCGCTTTCTCGCCGTGCGATTCGCCAATCGCGGCGAGCCGCTCGACGATCTCATCCAGGTCGGCATCGTCGGCTTGCTCAAAGCGATCGATCGCTTCGAACCCGAACGCGGCGTCGAGTTTACGACCTACGCGACGCCGACGGTCGTCGGCGAGATCAAGCGGTACTTTCGCGACAAGGGCTGGGCCGTTAAGGTTCCGCGCCGGCTCCAGGAGCTCAATCTCGCCGTCACCCGCGCGGGCGACGCGCTCGCGGTCGCGCTCGGCCGCAGTCCGACGATCGCCGAACTCGCCGAGCATCTGGAGGCGCGCGAAGACGAGATCCTCGAGGCGCAGGAGCTCGGGCAGGCGTACAATCTGATCTCGCTCGACGCCGAGCTGCCGGGAGAGAGCGAGAAGAGCGCGCAGCGTCTCGCCGACACCGTCGGCGTCGCCGACGAAGGTCTGGCGCTTCTCGAGGATCGCGCCAACTTGGAGCGCGCCTTTCACGCGCTTACCGGCCGCGAGCGCGTGATCATCTATCTGCGCTTCTACGAATCGGTCTCGCAGACGGAGATCGCCAAGCGCCTGCGCGTCTCGCAGATGCACGTCTCCCGCCTGCAGGCGAAGGCGCTCGAAAAGCTCCGCTCCGCGCTCGTCGAGTGAGCGGCGGCCGAAAGGTCGCGGCGCGCTCGTGGTTATAGTCTAGGGTGGTGAAGAGCCAGGAGTTACGCCAGGCGTGGATCGACTTCTTCGTCGGCAAGCAGCACAAGCTGCTTCCGCCGGCGACGCTCGTTCCGCACGAGATGTCCACGACGCTCTTCACGATCGCCGGCATGGAGCAGTTCGTACCGGTCTTTCTCGGCGAGCAGCCGCCGCCCGCACCGCGCGCCGTCACGGTGCAGCGCTGCCTGCGCGTCGCCGGCGCGAAGAGCGACATCGAGTCGGTCGGCCGCACCGGCCGTCACGGCACGTTCCTCGAGATGCTCGGCAACTTCAGCTTCGGCGATTACTACAAACGCGAGGCAATCGAGTGGGCGTGGGAGTTCGTGACGAAGGTCCTGCGGCTCGATCCCGATCGCCTCTACGTCACGGTGCACGTCGGCGACGAAGAGGCGGAGCGGCTCTGGATCGACGGCATCGGGCTCGACCGTTCGCGCGTCACTCGGTTCGAGGAAGATAACTTCTGGACGATGGGCGCGACGGGTCCGTGCGGTCCGTGCACGGAGATCTTCTACGATACCGGTGCGGAGCACGCGAGCGGACCGGACGACACGGGGCCGAATCGCGGAAACCGCTACGTCGAGATCTGGAACGTCGTCTTTCAACAGTTTAACCGTTCCGCCGACGGCAAGCTCTCGGAACTGCCGCGAAAAGCGATCGACACCGGCGCGGGTCTCGAGCGGATGCTCGCGGTCTGCAACGGCGTCGCCTCTATGTATCAGACCGACCTTTTCACCGACCTCGTCGCCGCGCAGCCGCCGATCGGACGGACGTCGCTCTCGAAGCAAGAGCAGTCCGCGCGCCAGAACATCGTCGCCGATCACATGCGCGCCGCAACGTTCTTGATCAACGACGGCGTCTATCCGTCGAATACCGATCGCGGCTTCGTTCTGCGCTTCTTGATTCGCCGCGCGATCCGCAACGGGAAACTCCTGGGCTATCCCGACGGGTTTCTCGCGGAACTCGTACCGGCCGTCGTGCGCTCGCTCGAGCCCGGCTATCCGGAGTTGCGCGAGAGCGAGGCGCGCATCGTCTCGGCGTTGCGCCGAGAGGAGCGGGGGTTCGAACGGACGCTGGAGCGCGGCATGGCGATGCTCGACCGGCTGATCGACGAGGCGGTCGCGCACCACGGACACACGATCTCGGGCGAAGACGCGTTTACGCTGCACGACACGTACGGCTTTCCGGTCGAGTTGACGCGCGAGATCGCCGCGGAGCGCGGCGCGCTGGTAGATTCGCTCGGATTCGACCGGCTGATGGACGAGCAGCGCGAGCGCGCGCGCCGCGACGCGGCATCGAAACGCGACGTCGTCGCCGTCACCGACCTGCCGGCGATGCGCAGCGAGTTCACCGGCTACGACGAAGGCCTCGAGACCGAGGGACGAGTCGTCGCGATTCTCAAAAACGGCAACGCGGTGGAGTCGCTGGGCCCCGAGGAAGAGGGCACGCTCGTGCTCGACCGCACCTCGTTCTACGCCGAACGCGGCGGACAGATCGGCGACCGCGGCACGATCGCCGCCGCCGGAGGAACGTTCGACGTGCGCGACGCGCAGTACATGGGCGACGCGATCGCCCATCACGGCGTGCTGCACGGCGATCGGATCGCCGTGGGAGAGACGGTCCGTACGAGCGTTGCGCCGCAGTGGCGCCGCGAGATCAGGCGCCACCACACGTCGGCGCATCTCTTGCAGCGGGCGCTCAAAGACGTCCTCGGCGACGAGGTCAATCAAGCCGGATCGTGGGTCGGCATCGATCGCATGCGCTTCGACTTCCGCTGGCCGGGCGGCGCGCTGACGCCCGAGCAGAAGCGAGCCGTCGCGCATCGCGTCAACGAGATGATTCGCGACGACGCGCATCTCGTCACGCGCGTCTTGCCGCTCGAAGAGGCGAAGAAGACCGGCGCGATCTGGATGGCGGGCGAGAATTACGGGGAGAAGATCCGCGTCGTACAGGCCGGCCCGTCGATCGAGTTCTGCGGGGGAACGCACTCGCACTCGACCGGCGAGCTCGGCATGTTCGTGATCCTCTCGGAGTTTTCGATCGGCAGCGGCATCCGGCGCATCGAATCGTGCGTCTCGGACGCGGCCGAAGAGCACGTCGGGCGGCAGAGCGATCTCATCGCGACCCTTTCGTCGTCGCTCGCGACCTCGCCCGACGAGTTGCGCGAACGCGTCGAGCGGATGCAGCGCGACGTAAAGGATCTGCAGACGTCGATCGGGCAACTGCGCGCGCGGCTCGCCGCTACCGAGGCGCAATCGTACGTCGAGCGGGTCGAACGCAACGGCGATCGCGCGTTCGTCGGGGCGGTCGTGCACGAAGCGAACGGCGAGGCGCTGCGCCATCTCGGCAACGCGATTCGCAGCCGCTTGCAGAGCGGCGTCGTCGCGCTCGCCGGCATCGATAACGGCTCCGTCAGCCTCTTGGTGAGCGCGAGCGACGATCTCGTGAAGGCCGGCGTGCACGCCGGAAATCTGGTGAAGCTTGCCGCGCCGCTCGTCGGCGGCAAGGGCGGCGGTCAGGCCGCGCAGGCGCAGGGCGGCGGCAGCGATGCCGGCGGCGCGGAGGCCGCGGTGCGCGCGATTCGCGACGCGGTGCTGGCGTGATTCGGCGCGCGGCGGCCGTGGCGCTCGGGATCTCGCTGCTCGGCGCGACGCGTGGACAGATGGATTCGCAGTACGTGCTGCAGCGTTACACGCTCGCGGTGGCGGCGGTCCCGATTCCGAAGGTCGTGGTCTACTCGTATACGGTCTCGCAGGTCGGGGCGAGCAACATCGAACAGCGCCACACGATCTATCGCAGCGGCTCGGCGGTTCGCGACGAAACGCTCTCCGTGGACGGGATCTCGCTCGTCCGCAAGATCGTGCGCTTCTCGCACCACGAGGAGCGCTACACGGTCGCCCGCTTCGCTCCGCGCAGCGACGCCTACGAGCTCCTCTACCTGGGAACGGCGAGAGAGGACGGACGCCTCGACTACGTCTACGAGGCGACGCCGCTCTCGCATAACGCAGGCGCGTACGTCGATCGCGTGACGATCGACGGAACGACCTTTCTGCCGCGCGTCGTGCACTTTCGAACGGCCGGCGGCGACGCCGCCGGGAGCGGCGAGATCGCGTTCGCCCCGTTTGGGAAGTATTGGATGCCGGTGACGGCGAGCGCGCAGGCTCGCGTGCGCGGCAAGCCGGCGCACGAGCGGATCGCGTGGAGCGATTACCGGTTCCCGGAGAGCCTTCCGCCCTCGACGTTCCAGGCGCCGGCGCCGCTGCCGCAGGCGACGCCCTCTTCGAATTGACGAGGCTGCGGCCGGCGTACGTTGCCGGAGCGGTCGCGCTCGTCGTCACGGCGCTCGTCTCGCATCTCCGCGCCTCGCCGTATAACAACTACGTTCTGCTCGCGCAGGCGTTCTTGCACGGCCGCGCGTGGATAGACTGGCCGGGCGCGTATATAGACGCGCTGCAGCACGGCGGCCACTACTACGTTATCGAGGCGCCGGT
>Ga0335069_10012771_pt1 | contig 11802 bp, 10 predicted proteins | sample Lox_Sample_11_FD_206714 | JGI IMG/M metagenome (GOLD analysis project Ga0335069, IMG submission 206714) | Soil microbial communities from Loxahatchee National Wildlife Refuge, Florida, United States - Lox_Sample_1.1 | ecosystem: Environmental > Terrestrial > Soil > Wetlands | place: USA...
GAAACAGGAACCGCCCGTTCCAGCGGTCAGGGAGCGCGATCGCAAACCCGATCGCGTAGGGCGCACCGTCGGCGCCCACCCGCTTGTCGATCGCGCCCTCCGCCCGGCAATGCGACGGAATTGCCACGCCGACCTTGTCGGGCAAAGGAGGCCGCACTTGCACGGTTCCCGCCGGCGCCTCGGGCAATGCCTCGGCCGTGTCGATCCTTGCCGTGGAGCCTGGGAGGCTGAGCCCTGCCAGCTGCGCGCAGGTGAGGACCGGGAGGATTGCCGCCGGGCCGTCAGCCGCGGTCTCGGCATAGGCCAGGGGCCCGGAAAGCAGGACCCCTGCGAGGACGCACGCCACCGCGCCCGCTGCGGCCCCGTTCGCACTCCGCCTCATGCGACCCTCCCGATCTGCCGAGCGCCAGGCGAGCGTCTCCGGCCACCGCTATGGCGTCCGCCCGCAGCCCTGCCGGTCATGGGGAAATGGAGCGGGTGAAGGGAATCGAACCCTCGTCGTAAGCTTGGGAAGCTTCTGCTCTACCATTGAGCTACACCCGCGCTTGCCGCGGCTTTATACCCCGACAGGCAGGTCCCGGCCAAGGGTGCTACCGCGGCCTCCCCGACCCCAGATACTGCGCGAAAAACGCCCCCACGCGGCGGAACGCATCGGCCTTGGCCTCAGGGTTCATGCCGACGGAGACGCCGTGGGCGTGGTGGCCTTCGTACAGCGTGATCGTGCGCACCGGGTCGCTGCCGTCGAAATCGTGGAACGCGCCCGGGTAGAGCACGGTTTGCACCGGGGCGCCCGCCTTGGCCGCCGCCTCGGTGACTTGCGCGCACGCGGCGGGGGTGACCCAGTCGTCGGCGGCCCCCATCAGGACCAGGAGCGGCATCGCCGGCGCCCAGCTCGGCGGAATCCAGCCCGGCCGGCACCAGCCGGGATAGAAGGCGACCGCGGCGCGGAAATCGCCATGCGGTAGCGATCTCGGGCGCGCCGAATCGTCGGCCGCGACGGTGAACATGACGCTGGCACCGCCGTGCGACCAGCCGATCAGGCCGATGCGATCGGGCATCACATCCGGTCTGGCTTGCAGATACAGCAAGCTTGCATAGGCGTCGCGCGGACGCTCGCTCCACGGGTGCACCGGCGGCCCTTCCCCGTTGGTGTTGCAGCCGCCCACGAACCCGCGCGAGCGGAAGCTGTCGATGAACAGGACGATGAAGCCTTCCTCGCGCAGCTCGCGCGCCCAGCCAAGGTCGCGCGAGAACATGCCGCCATGCGCCTGGATCAGTCCCCCGCAACCATGCATGGCGACGATGGCCGGAAACGGGCCGTCGCCGTCCGGGCGAAACAAGGCACCCTGCAGCTGCTGTCCCGATGCGAGCCCGATGCCCGCGAACTCCACGAGCTCGCTTCCCGCCGGGCCCGCCGCCGCATGCGCCACCGACGCGCCGCCGCAGGCCCCCACGAGCAGAAGGATCAGGATGCGCCCCACCACGCCCATCACCGTATGGTACCCGCAGCTCCTTAAGAAATGACCGCGATCACACGGGTCCAAACACGCAAAATTTATTTAGGACCTTCCGGGGCTTGGTGCGATGGTGCGGTCAGCGATCGTGATCACCGCCCAGAGTCGCCCGATGCCGCCCCGCGTTGCCGAGACCCAGCGCCTTGACCCGCGAAAATTCCGCGACCCGCGGGTGACCGCCAAGGGCGAGACACGGGCCCGCGTGGCGCTCAAGGACTTGCGGACGTTGTGGTTCAACACCGGCACCTTGTGCAATCTGACCTGCCGGAACTGCTACATCGAATCCTCTCCGACCAACGACCAGCTTGTGTACCTGACTGCGGCCGAAGTCCGGGTGTATTTGGACGAAATCCGCGACCAACGACTGCCGACCGAAGAGATCGGGTTCACCGGCGGCGAGCCGTTCATGAATCCCGAGCTGCCGGCGATGATCGCCGAGTGTCTCGACCGCGGCTTTCGCGTGCTCGTGCTCACGAATGCGATGAAGCCGATGATGAAGGTGCAGGAGGCATTCCTCGCCGCGCGCGCGCACGGCCCGGGGCGACTTGCCATCCGGGTGTCGATCGACCACTACACACGCGACATCCACGAGCTGGAGCGGGGCCAGCACACCTGGGCGCCGACGATCGCGGGCTTGCGCTGGCTGGTGGCGAACGGCTTCGAGGTCCACGTGGCAGCGCGGTCGTTCACCGGGCAGAACGAGGCGGAGATCCGCCGCGGCTTTTCGCGCTTTTTCGCCGATCACGGCGTGCCGATCGACGCCGACGACCCGCAGCGCCTGATCGTGTTCCCCGAAATGGACCCGAGCGCCGACGTGCCCGAGATCACCGAGGCGTGCTGGGGCATCCTCAAGAAATCGCCGGATGCGATGATGTGCGCGTCCTCGCGCATGGTGGTCAAGCGCAAGGGGGCGGACCGGCCGGCGGTCATCGCCTGTACCTTGCTGCCGTATGACCCGCAGTTCGAGCTGGGCAAGAGCCTGGCCGAGGCGGCGGGCTCGGTCCCCCTCAACCATCCGCACTGCGCCAAATTCTGCGTGCTGGGCGGGGGCTCCTGCACGAGGTCCTGAACCCGTTCGAGGCGCTTGACAGGCCGCCGGGGAGGGCCTATCCCCTTTGTTACCGTGGTGATTTGAGCCGACCGGCTTGCGGGCCACGTTAAAGAATCCGCTAAAAGGTCGGAGGCCGTTCAAAGCCCTGACCCCGCCGGTCGGGGTTTTTTTGTTTTGGGCCATCTTGTTTGGACGGAGGCGGTGTCATGGCGGACGGTGAACAGAAAACGGGCGGCCGGCGGTCCCTCCGGCCGCGGACGCAGGCGGTGCGCGGCGGCTTGCGGCGCTCGAACTTCGACGAGACGGCCGAGGCTTTGTTCCTCACGTCGGGCTTCGTCTATGATTCGGCCGAGGACGCCGAGAAGGCGTTCCTTCCGGGCGGCAGTGTCAACCGTTTCGTCTATTCGCGCTACGGCAACCCGACGGTCGCCATGTTCGAGGAACGCCTGCGCCTGATGGAGGGCGCCGAGGCGTGCAAGGCGATGGCGAGCGGCATGGCGGCGGTGTTCGCGGCCCTGATGTGCCAGGTGCGCGCCGGCGACCACGTCGTTGCAAGCCGCGCCGTGTTCGGCTCCTGCCATTTCATCGTCTCCGAGCTCCTGCCGCGCTACGGCGTGGAGACGGAGTTCGTCGACGGCCGCCATCTCGATCAATGGAAGAAAGCGCTCAGCCGGCCGACGAAGGCCGTGTTCCTTGAGACGCCATCCAATCCGATGCTCGACATCATCGACCTGAAGGCGGTCTGCGACATGGCGCACAAGGCCGGCGCGCGCGTGATCGTCGACAACGTGTTCGCGACACCCCTGCTGCAGAAGCCGCTGGCCTTCGGGGCGGACATCGTCGTGTATTCGGCGACCAAGCACATCGATGGCCAAGGCCGCACGCTGGGCGGTGCCATCCTCGCCAGCAAGAAATTCGTCGACGACGAGCTGACGCCGTTCATGCGCCACACCGGGCCGTCCTTGAGCCCGTTCAACGCCTGGGTCCTGCTCAAGGGTCTCGAGACGCTCGAGCTCAGGCTCACCGCCCAGTGCGAGGGTGCGAAGCGCCTGGCGACATTCCTCAGCGGCCAGCCGAAGGTCATTCGCACGCTCTATCCCGAGCTGCCCTCGCACCCGCAATCGAACCTGGCGCTGTCGCAGATGTCGGGCGGCGGCAGCATGGTCACGTTCGAGGTGAAGGGCGGCAAGCCCGCGGCGTTCCGTCTGATGAACGCGCTGAGCCTCGTCGACATCTCGAACAACCTCGGCGATTCGAAGAGCATCATCTGCCATCCGGCGACGACCACGCACCAGCGCGTCGGCCCCGAGGAGCGCGCAAAGCTCGGCATCTCGGACGGCGTGCTGCGCCTGTCCGTGGGGCTCGAGGACGTGGCCGACCTCGAAGCCGACCTGGCGCAGGCGCTCGCCGTCGCTTAAGGTTAAGTGCTCACAAACGCTTGAGAATCCCCCTTGTCCGCGTGGGGTAGACAAAGCCCTCGCGAGCTATAATTATCAGGGATGCGGCAGCCCGATGCGGACAGCAGAGGTGCTGCCGCATCCGCTCCGGCACCCCGGTGCCGGCACCTCTCCGACGGTCGGGATCCCATGTACAGCGCCGTGACCCGCTCGATCAAAATCACCGTGAAGCCGGTCTATCTCGAAGACCAGTCTTCGCCGGGGGACAATCATTATGTCTGGGCGTATCAGGTGCACATCGAGAACCAGGGCGGGGAGACGGTGCAGCTGCGCAGCCGCTACTGGCGGATCACCGACTCGCTCGGACGCGTGCAGGAAGTGCGCGGGGCCGGTGTCGTGGGCGAGCAGCCGGTGCTGAAGCCCGGCCAGACGTTCGAGTACACGAGCGGCACGCCGCTGCCCACCCCCTCGGGCATCATGTCGGGAACCTATCAGATGGAAACCCCGTCAGGAGAGCGGTTCGACGTCGACGTGCCGGCATTCTCGCTCGACTCTCCGCATCACACCGCCCGGATCAACTGAGGCCACAGCTTTGAAATCACTTCACACCGTCAAATCGAGCGCCGGCCAGAAGGCCCGCGATAACGGCAAGTCAGAGGCGGCGGCCGAGAAGCCGTCGCGCACCGACGCCGAAAAGGCCGTGCGCACGCTGTTGCAGTGGGCGGGCGACGATCCGGACCGCGAAGGCCTTCTCGGAACGCCGGACCGCGTCGTGCGCGCGTTCGACGAGTGGTTCGCCGGCTACAGCGTGGACCCCGTTGACCTGCTGAAGCGCACCTTCGAGGAAATCGAGGGCTACGACGAGATGATCGTGCTGCGCGACGTGCGTTTCGAATCGCATTGCGAGCACCACATCGCCCCCATCATCGGCAAGGTCCACATCGCCTATCTGCCCGACCGCCGCGTCATCGGCATCTCGAAGCTGGCGCGACTGGTCGAGGTCTACGCAAAGCGCCTGCAGATCCAGGAGAAGATGACCGCGCAGATCGCCAACACGCTGAACGACGTCCTGCTTCCGAAGGGTGTCGCGGTCGTGATCGAAGGGCAGCACCAGTGCATGACCACGCGCGGCATACACAAACCGGGTGTGACGATGGTGACCAGCCGCATGCTCGGTGCGTTCCGTGAGGATCAGGCGACGCGGCGCGAGTTTCTGTCCATCATCGGAAATCCGACCTCAACCCCGGCCGGGGATTAACCGCCCGAGCTGACATGGCCCCCGAACGGGTCACTGCGGAGGACATGCTCGAACGGCTGGTCGGGTTCGAGACCGTATCCGGCCGCCCCAATCGCCCCCTGCTCGAGTTCGTGCGCGGCTATCTCGCACAGCACGGCGTCGCGGCCCGCATCGTGCCGAATGCCGAGGGAGACCGGGGGAATCTCTTCGCGACCATCGGCCCGGACACGCCCGGCGGCATCGCGCTCTCGGGCCACACCGACGTGGTGCCGGTCGAAGGCCAGCCATGGTCCACGGACCCGTTCGTCGCGACCGCCAAGGACGGACGCATCTACGGCCGCGGTACGGCGGACATGAAGAGCTTCATCGCGGTGGCACTGTCGCTGGTGCCCGCGTTGAAGGCTCTGCCGCTGCGCCGCCCGATCCATCTGTGCTTCTCGTACGACGAGGAAATCGGCTGTCTCGGCGTCCCCTCGCTGTTGCGGCTCCTCGGCCGCGAGCTGCCGCTGCCCGCCCTGGCCATCGTCGGCGAGCCCACCGGCATGAAGGTGGTCAACGCGCACAAGGGAATCTGGGTGCAGCGCACGACGGTCACCGGCCGCGACGGCCATTCGAGCGCCCCGCATCGCGGCGCCAATGCCATCGCCTACATGGCGCGGCTCCTCGGCCGTCTCGAGCAGCTGGCGGCCGAGCTGCGCAGCGAGGCGGGTGCTGTGCCAGGCGCCGAGTTCGATCCGCCGTGGTCGACGGTCAATCTCGGCGTCATCGAAGGCGGGACTGCACTCAACATCATCGCGCGCCGCTGCAGCCTGTTGTGGGAGTTCCGCCCGCTGCCTGGCGCGGATGCGCCGGCGATCCGGGCGCGTGTCGACGACTGGATCGCGCGCGAGCTCACGCCGGCGTTGCGCCAGCAGGCGCCGGAGGGCACGGTCGAAACCGCCTCCGTGGCAGCGGTACCGGCGCTGATGCCCGAGCCGGGCGGCCTCGCGGAGAGCGTGGCCTTGCGGCTCACCGGCGCCAACCGGGCTGAAAGCGTGTCGTTCACCTCGGAAGGCGGCCAGTTCCAGGAGTGCGGAATCTCGACGGTGCTGTGCGGTCCCGGATCGGTGACCGAGGCGCATCAGCCAAACGAGTTCGTCGACGTCGAACAGCTCAAGGCGTGCGAGGTATTCCTGCGCCGCCTGGCCGACTGGGCCTGCGCCTGACATGTTAACGGGCTTGCCGAACGGTGGCGGCGTTGCCACATGCCGTCGCGGATTTACACCGGACAGGTGCGCGTGGTATGGGAGCCTCGCCTTCGCCTCTCCCACTCTCGCTCGTTCGTTGCGGGTGGGTAGCTTAAACCTCGCATGACAACCACGACCGCGCCTGGCGTTGTTGTCGCCGCAAAGCGGCGACAGAACCTGATCCTCTCCGCACTCGGCGTGGTGTTCGGGGATATCGGCACGTCGCCGCTGTACACCGTGCGTCAGGCCTTCGCCGACTACGGCCACGTGTCCGAACCGGCCGTGTTCGGGATCCTGTCGTTGATCGCCTGGTCGCTGACGCTCATCGTGACGTTGAAATACGTCATCGTCATCATGCGCGCCGACAACCGCGGCGAGGGTGGCCTGCTGGCATTGACTGCTCTGGCCCTGCGCGCCTCGGGCAACTCGGCGCGCCGGCATTACTGGATCATGGTCGCGGGCCTCGTCGGTGCCGCGCTGTTCTACGGCGATGGCCTGATCACCCCGGCCATCTCGGTATTGAGCGCCGTGGAGGGGTTGAAGGTGGCGACACCCTTCTTCGAGCCGTATGTCATTCCGATCTCGCTGGTCCTGCTCTTCGGACTGTTCATGCTGCAGCGGCGCGGCACCGCGAAGGTCGGCGGCTTCTTCGGCCCCGTGATGCTCGTCTGGTTCGTGGTCCTGGCCGTACTCGGGGGCGCACAGATCATCCAGAACCCGCGCATCCTGCTGGCGCTCGACCCCTTTTATGCAATCGACCTCGCGATCATCGCACCGGGTCAGTGCTTCTTCGTCCTGGGTGCCTGCTTCCTCGCGGTCACGGGTGCCGAGGCGCTCTACGCGGACATGGGCCATTTCGGCCGGCATCCGCTACGCTCGGCCTGGCTCTATCTCGTGTTCCCGGCGCTGATGCTGAATTACATGGGCCAGGGCGCACTGGTCCTCGCCACGCCGACAGCGCTGGAAAACCCGTTCTATCACCTGGCGCCGAGCTGGGCGCTGATCCCGCTGGTGGTGCTCGCGTCGGCCGCGACGATCATCGCCTCGCAGGCCGTGATCTCGGGCGCCTTCTCGCTGACCCGCCAGGCCACCACCCTGGGATATCTGCCGCGCCTCGAAGTCCGGCATACCTCGGAAGAGGAGATCGGCCAGGTCTACGTGCCGCGCATCAACATGGTGCTGGGCATCGGCGTGGCGGTGCTGATCGTGACGTTCAAGTCGTCCGACAATCTGGGAGCGGCCTACGGCATCGCGGTCAGCGGCATGATGCTGATCACGACCGCGCTTGCCTTCATCTACATGCGCTGGGTCGCGCAGTGGAGCCTGGCCAAGGCCGCGACGGTCTTCGGGTTCTTCCTCATCATCGATGCGACATATTTCTCGGCCAACCTGCTCAAGATCTTCGAAGGAGGCTGGTTCCCGATCGGAGTCGCCATTCTCGTCGCCATGCTGATGGCGACGTGGTGGCGCGGCCGGCAGATGCTGGCGACCTTGCGCGCGCGCGATGCGCTGCCGCTCTCCATGTTCATCGAAGGCTTGCGGCCAGGGCATCCCCAGCGGATCCCGGGAACCGCGATCTTCATGACGGCGAATCTCGACCAGGTGCCGAACGCGCTGCTGCACACCCTCAAGCACTATCGGGTGCTGCACGAGCGGGTCATCCTCATGACCATGTTCACCGAGGACGTGCCGCACGTGCCGCGCGACCAGCGCATCCAGGTGCGCCAGCTCGACAAGGGCTTCTACACGGTCAAGGTCTGCCACGGCTTCATGGACCAGCCCAGCGTGCCGCGGGCGCTGGCCTTGTGCCGCATGCAGAACCTGCGCTTCGACCTCATGGAGACGTCGTTCATCGTCGGCCGCGAGAAGCTCCGGCGCGCGAAGCGCTCGCCCTTGCGCTGGCGCCAGCGCCTGTTCGTGCTGATGTACAACAACATGCTGGGCGCGACCGAGTTCTTCGGCATCCCGCCGAACCGCGCCATCGAAGTCGGCGGCCACACCGAGATCTAGAGCCAGTACGACCAGATCTTCGACCAGAACTCGGTCAGGCGCTCGTCGAACGGCCGCTCTTTCCACTGCGCAAGGTCGATCTCCTTCGAGTTCTTGAGATCGTCCTGGAAAAACGCTTCCAACTGTTCCGCGGTCTCGCGGCCGAGCACGACCGCATCCACCTCGTCGTTGAACAGCACGCTGCGGCCGTCGAAGTTGGAGGAGCCGACCACCGACCACACGCCGTCGATGGTCGCCGTTTTCGAATGCAGGATGGCACCCTGCAGCTCGTAGATCTTCACCCCCACCTCGAGCAAGTCGCTGTAATGCGACCGCCCGCAGTCGAGGGCGAGATCGGAATCGCTCTGGCTGGGCAGCAGGAGCCGGACGTCGACCCCGCGCCGCGCCGCGTCGCGCAAAATCTCCACCTCTTCGTGGGTCGGCACGAAATAGGCGGAGGTGATCCAGATGCGGGTTTCCGCGTTGCGGATCGCGGACAGCAGGGTGACGTAGAACCGCGGCCGCGAACGATCTGGCGCACTGCCGATGATGTGGATGATCTGCGCGTCGACCGGACGCTGCGGCGGGAAGAACTCTGCCTGATTGAGCTCACCGTCGTCCTGCTGCCGCCAATGCGTGAGGAACAGGCGCTCGAGGTCGGCGACCGCCGGGCCTTCGATCTGGATGTCGGTGTCGCGCCAGTATTGCGGCGGCGTGTTTTCGGTAGCCGCCGAGGGCAGCGGACCGCTGGAATAGACCTTGCTCAGGTTCACACCGCCGACGATGCCCAACGTGCCGTCGACCAGAAGGATCTTGCGGTGGTCGCGGTCGTTGAGGGAGTAGCCCTTTCCGACCATCTCCGGGCCGATGGGGTGAAAATCGAGCACCTTGACCCCGGCGTTGCGGAGCCGGTCGAACACCTCGCCAGGCGTACCGCTCGAGCCGAACGCGTCGTACATGAGGTTCACCTGTACGCCCGCCTGCTGCTTGGCGATCAGGAGATCCACCACGTGCTGGTTGTCCTGCTCCACGTCTTCGAAGGTGTAGTACTCGAGGTTGATGTGGTTCCTGGCGCTTTTGATCGCCGCAAAGATGGCACGGAAGCTCGCGGCCCCGTCGCGCAGCAAGGTCACCTTGTTGCCGACCGTGAGCGGCGTGTTGGTGATCGCCTCTTCGAACGCGAGGTGGCGCTGCAGCACGTCGGAATTCGGATTCTCCTGCCGCAGCCGGTCGAGAATGGCATGGCTTTGACGGGCGCTCAGCGGACCGCGTGCGCCGTGAAGCCGGACCGGCTCATCGGGGGTCGCCGAGGCGATCTGGTTGAAATCCGGCGGCGAGGCGCAGGAGGCCGCCAGAAGCGCCAGAACGGGTGCTGCGAGCAGGAGCAGCGCCGCGGCGCGGCCTCGGCCCTGGCTCATGCGGCGATTGCGGCGCCAAAGAGGAGACCGGCGGCCCGGCGTAGTCTCCCGGCCGTTCCAGCCAAGCCCATCGAGATCACCCCTTCTGAATTTGATTTGCCAAAAGCCGCTAGCGCGGCGGTGCCAGCGTAACGACCTCTCGGGCGAAACGTTCCCCGGAATGTCCCGCCCCGCTCCGCGGGCCCTCAGGACGGGAACCATACGGGCGGGGCTACGTTGCGGTGCTGACCGGCTTACCCCACGGAAGGAGAGGTACGAACATGCGTTTGAACACCGGGAGGCGGCAGTTTTTGACCGGCCTCGTTCTGGCTACGTCCCTGGCGGCCTGCTCGGCCATCGAAGGCCGCGAGACCGCGGGTCAGTACGTCGATGACACCACGATCACCACAAAGGTTAAGGCGGCGATCGTGAACGACGAAGGCCTGAAGGGCATGCAGATCAACGTTGAGACCATGGATGGCGTGGTCCAGCTCAGCGGCTTCGTCGACAACTCGACGCAGGCGGCACAGGCGGCGAACGATGCGCGCAGCGTGACCGGCGTCAAATCGGTCCGCAACAGCATCGTCGTCCGCAAGACCTGACGCCCTCGCCCCTCAAGTCTCGGCCGGGCGCGTCTGGCGCCCGGCCGCGGGCAACGACGGAGCGCTACTTCGCCATTTCCTTGGCCACGGCGGGGCCCGTCTTGGCCTCGCTGTAGCCGTGCTCGGACAGGTCGAACCAGTTGCCCTCCGGATCGACCGCCCGGTATTCCGCGAACGGGCGGTTCGACGGGCGCTTCTTCGGCTCTTCGGTCCCGGCGGCCACCAGCCGGCGCGACAGCTCCTCGCGATCCTCGACATGGAAGCCGAAATGGTTGAGGCCGACCGCGGCTTCGGCCTCGAGCCGGTGCGGCAGCAGCGCCAGGGTCAGATACCCGTCGCTGACGAAGCAGGCGCCGCTCGGGCTCTTGTGGACGATCTCCATCTCGAAAACCTTGTGATAGAAGTCCGCGAGCTTGGCAGGGTTGCGCGCAAACAGCGCCAGGTGACGAATTTTGGGCTTGGCCATGGTTCCTCCTGCTGATCGAACGATCTTACATCGCCCTTAAACGGGCTTGAAGTTCCGCTCGACCGTCAGGTCGATCAGGAGCGGCCCCTCGCCGGACAGGCCCGTGCGGACGAGATCGACGGTCTCGGCCACGGTCGTGGCGCGTTCGGCGCGAACGCCAAGCGAGCGCGCCAGGCCCACGAAGTCGATCGGCGGGTCGACGAGGTCCATGCCGATGAAACTGTCCTGCTGTGCGGCGTGGCCGCGCAGATTGTTGAGCCTCTGCTTCAGGATCCGGTACGACGTGTTGTTGAGGATCACGATCACCACCGCGACCCGATAGTGCGCGGCCGTCCACAGCGCCTGGCAGGTGTACATCGCACTGCCGTCGCCGACGAACGCCACGACCGGCCGCGACGGAAGCGCCAGCTTGGCGCCGATCGCGGCCGGCAAGCCCCAGCCGATGCCGCCGCCGCGCAGGCCGAAGAAGCTCTGCGGATCGTCGCTGTCGATCATCTGGCGGATTCCCGGCGCGGATGACAAGGCCTCTTCGATCACCACGACGTCCTTCGGCAAGCTCCGTCCCATCGCCTCGAACAGTGCCAGCGGCCGCACCGGAACCGTATCCGCCTCGCCGCGCGCCTTCTCGCGCAAGGCCGCGCGCTCGTCCTGGACCATCTTGCTGGCGCGCCCCAGCCGCGCGCGTGCGGCGGCGCGGGCGCCGGCGGTCATCGCGGCCGTGGCGGCGGCCGTGAGGTCGGGAAGCGTGGCCTTGGGATCGCCCAGGATCGCCACCCGCGCCGGATAGTTCTTCCCCAGCTCCCACGGATCGGTGTCGAGATGGATGACCGGCATTCCGGCCGGCATCGGCTCGGTATCCGACGGCAGGGACAGCGCGAACAGGTCGGCGCCAACCGACAGCACGAGGTCATGCTGTGCCAGCG